>Ga0213837_1000262_pt1 | contig 70273 bp, 71 predicted proteins | sample SWPATP12_FD_160572 | JGI IMG/M metagenome (GOLD analysis project Ga0213837, IMG submission 160572) | Coastal seawater microbial communities from Marineland, Florida, United States - SWPA TP1 #2 | ecosystem: Environmental > Aquatic > Marine > Coastal | place: USA: Florida | collected 2016-08-06
AGCTGCGGTGCAGCGTTTGTTCGGGAACTCGGTTTCCAACATTCGCGGGAGTCCGCCGTATCCGGGCACTCCTACATCAGATACTACTGGGCAAGGCTGGGAATGGCCTTAATGCGGCCCGCCGCTGCGGCGGGCAGATTTGCCCCGGACCGGCCCTGACGTGCGCGGATGTCCGGCGGACGGCTGGGACAGCGTGGGAGCCGCCGGGGGCTGGCCGGTCCGTTTTTGAGCGCCGTAATCGCGCCTGTTTGGCACCCCGACAGCCCCGATTGGTGTTTTCCCGCCATTGTCCGTTATGCTTGATCTCGCTGCTTTTACGAGGTTGCTGGTCCGGTTTCCGGGCCTTCACCGGTGAAAGAAGTTGCGCGCGAGTGGCGGAACGGCAGACGCGCTGGCTTCAGGTGCCAGTGTCCGAAAGGGCGTGGGGGTTCAAATCCCCCCTCGCGCACGCAAATGAAAGAACCCCGGTCTTCGGACCGGGGTTCTTTTTTTATGCCCGGCTCTCCGAACTCTACGGCCGAGCTCCTTCCTCAGGCGGCAGCCGCCGACGTGCGCAGAGCGTGGATGAATTCAAGCTTCTCGATCACGGCATCGGAGAGGACGAAAGGGTAGAGGTCGTCTTTGCCCATGCTGCGGTTGACCTGGTTGAGGGCGATCGAGAGCGGGAGCCATTCGGTTTCCACAAGGGCTCGGAAAGAGGGTTCCCGGTTCGCGACGGGGAGCAGGCCAAATTCCCGCGCCGTGTCGAGGGTGTCCCAGATGTGCAGGTAATGGGCGAATGACTCGGCAAAGTCCTCATAAGGGTGCATGGTGGCGTACTTGGAGATGAACCGATCGTTCCAATTCTCCGGAGCGCCTTCGCTGTAGTGCCGGTCAATCTCCGCCTGGTAGTCCTTGGTGTCATCGCCAAAGAGACCGCGGGCCTCGCGCGTCCGCCCGGAGTCGCTGAAGACGAGCACCGTCTCAAAGTAGTGCCCTACCTCGTGCCGGAAGTGGCCGAGCATCGTGCGGTAGGGCTCGTCCAGCTGGGCCCGCATCCTCTCACGGTAGGCGTCGTCGCTTTCGGCCAGGTTGATGGTGATGACGCCACCAGCGTGACCGATCATCACTTTTTCGTTGACGCTCGACAAAAGGTCGAAGGCCAGGCCGCCGTCGGGGTCTTCGTCCCGCGTGGTGATTGGCAGCCCAAGCTCGTCCAGTTCGGCAACGAGGCGGCGTTTGGCCTGCTCCGCCGCGAGGAACTGCGACAGGCCCTTGGCGTCGCTGTCATTGGGCCGGGTGCGTGTGAGCTCACAACTGAAGCATTGGCTGCCGCTCTCGGGCGCAAGCCAATTGCACCCGGAAAGGGCTCCATTCGCACAGCGTCGCCAGCTGGCTCCCGATGGGTCCGTGTACTGTCCGTGCTTGTCTGTCGCAACCACGGACCGCGACGTGCGCAGATAGGCCAGCTGCGTTCCGCAGTGCAAGCAGGCCGAATTTTCGAAATAGACGGCTGAACCGCACACACCGCAGGACTGTTTTTTCACTTCCCGATCCTACCGACCAGTCGGGGCTGCCCCGGTTCGCCCGGCCGGTTCCGCGCCCCCGGTTTAACCGCGCAGAGCCCCGAAGCCCGCGATCAGCGCCTCAAGGCCGAGGCCGAAGGCGACATCGGCCTGGTTCGCGTAGCCCTGCTCGCCGAGGCTGGCGACGGCGGCGGAGAAGTTCGGCGTCGCAGCCGCCAGGCTGCCGGAATCGAAGATGTCCGCCGGAGCCGTCACGTCGTAGGCGGAGCCGAAGATGAACGATTCCAGGGCCACGATGGCGGAGATGATGCGCTCCTGCGGGAAGCCTGCCCGGCTGAACCCCGCGCTCACCGCCTCGTACATGGCGAGGGTCTTCGGCGCATCGGCCACCGGAAGCACCGCGATCACCGGGATCAGCGGCGTGTGCCGCGAGAAGACGTCGCGGTAGCTCCAGGCCCAGTCCCGCACCGCTTGTTCCCACGGTTCGGTCTCGAACGCCGACACGTCCACGAAAGATGTGAGGTGGTCCTGGATGAGGACCAGCACCTCGCGCTTCGAGGAGACATGGTTGTACAAGGCCGACGGTGCCACGTTCAGCGAGCGGGCCAGAGCCGCCATGGTGAAGCCGTCATAACCGCTCTTGCGCACCAATCGCAGGCCCGCCGCCGTGATCCCGTCCTGGTCGAGGACAGCAGAAGGCGGCCTGCCGACCCTGCGGCGCAGTTTGGCATCGGGTCGGTGCGGATCCGCGGTGACGCTTTTGGCTGCCGGCATTCCGGGCCTTTCTACTGGGCTGTCCCAAGGATTATTCCACCGGATGCGATCTTGCGCCGGGGTCTTCCCTCTTTGCAACGTTACCGCTATAGTCGTCCTAAATGAATGGCATTCATTTAGTGGTTCGCATCACTCCGCGGCCACAGAGAGGACATCATGCTGGAACTTGACCGCGACGTCGTCATCGTTGGAGCCGGCCCCGCCGGCCTGACCGCTGCCCGCGAGCTGCAGAAGGCCGGACTCAGCGTCGCCGTGCTCGAAGCCCGCGACCGGGTGGGCGGCCGGACCTGGACGGACACCATTGACGGCGCAATGCTGGAGATCGGCGGCCAGTGGGTCTCCCCGGACCAGACGGCGCTCCTGGAACTCCTCGATGAGCTCGGCCTGAAGACCTACGAGCGCTACCGTGACGGCCAGTGTGTCTACATCGGTGCCGACGGCAAGCGCACCCTCTACTCCGGTGACACCTTCCCGGTCAGCGACGCCACCGCCGCCGAAATGGACAAACTGACCGCACTGCTGGACTCGCTCGCCGCGGAAATCGGTGCCAGCGAGCCCTGGGCCCACCCCAAAGCCCGTGAACTGGACACCATTTCCTTCCACCACTGGCTGCGCCAGAACTCCGCCGACGAGGAAGCCTGCAACAACATCGGCTTGTTCATCGCCGGCGGCATGCTGACCAAGCCGGCCCACGCCTTCTCCGCCCTGCAGGCAGTCCTGATGGCGGCGTCGGCTGGCTCCTTCACCAACCTCACCGATGAGGATTTCATCCTGGACAAGCGCGTCGTCGGCGGCATGCAGCAGGTCTCGCTGCTGCAGGCTGCGGAACTGGGCGACGACGTCGTCCTCTCCAGCCCGGTGCGCACGATTAACTGGGAGGGCGACGCCACCGGGGCCAACACGACGGGCCAGCGGGTCACCGTGATCTCGGACCGCGCCACCGTGAACGCCCGGTACGTGGTCATGGCCGTGCCGCCGAACCTCTACTCCCGGGTCTCCTACAACCCGCCGCTGCCTCGCCGCCAGCACCAGATGCACCAGCACCAGTCCCTCGGCCTGGTCATCAAGGTGCACGCCGTCTACAGCACGCCGTTCTGGCGCGAAGACGGCCTGTCCGGCACCTGCTTCGGTGCCGACGCGCTGGTCCAGGAGGTCTACGACAACACCAACCACGAAGACCCCCGCGGCACCCTGGTGGGTTTTGTCTCGGACGAAAAAGCGGACGCCATGTTCGAACTCAGTGCCGAGGAACGCCGCCGCGCCATCCTCGAGTCGATTGCCGGCTTCCTGGGTGAGAAGGCCCTTGAACCGGAGGTCTACTACGAGTCCGACTGGGGCTCCGAAGAATGGACCCGCGGCGCGTACGCCGCCAGCTACGACCTGGGCGGCCTGCACCGGTACGGCAAAGACCAGCACGCCCCGGTGGGCCCGATCTACTGGGCTTCCTCCGACCTCGCGGCCGAGGGGTACCAGCACGTGGACGGCGCAGTGCGGATGGGACGCCGGATCGCGGCCCGGATCGCCGCCGCTGCCGACCGCGCACCGGCCGCCCGCTAGTCCGGCGAAGCCCGAAGCAACAAACCTTGTCCCAGATCCCTAACGAATAAAACAGAGAGGTCGGCCAGATGCGTTACGTAGTGGGGTATTCCGCCAATGCCAGAGGCCGTGATGCCGTCAATCTGGCTGTCTCCCTGGCCCGCGGCCGTGGAGCGAGCCTGGACCTGGTGGTGGCCATCCCGGACGCCGGACCGTTCAACGCGGCCCACGCGCCCGCCGCGGGCTATGACAATTACCTGCACCAGCAGGCGGCGGAATGGCTCGACGAAGCCCTCGCCCTCATCCCGGCGGACGTCCCCGCCAAGGCCCACGTCCGCAGCGGGGAATCAGACGCGCAGACCCTGATCGAGGCCTGCGAGGAATTCCAGGCGGACATGCTCATCATCGGGGCCACCAGCAACGGACTCTTCAAGCGCTTCACCGTCGGCTCCGTGGCCAGCGCCCTGCTGCACGCAGCGACCGTTCCGGTGGCGCTGGCTCCGCACGGCTACCACCGCCGGGAGGCACTGACCCGCGTCAGTTGCGGGCTGGGGAACCGTGCCGGTGCCGAGGAACTCTTGGATTTCGCGGTCTCGATGGCAGTGAACCGGGAGGTTCCGTTGCGCGTCGTATCGCTGCTGACCCTGGATGCTGGCGACTCGGACGTGGCGGCCGATGCCGCCCGCGACTACGCGCAGAAGCACCTTGCGGCAGCCCTGCCGGCCGATGCTTCCGGCGCCGCGCCGGCCGCTAAGGCCGACGTCGTCGTCGCCCAGGGCCGCAGCGTCGAAGAGGCCGTGGATCGGCTGGACTGGGAAGACGGTGAGGTACTGCTGATCGGATCAAGCCGCCTCGCCCGGAGCCGCTCCATCTTCCTGGGCAGCACCGCCAACCGCATCCTGCGCGCCCTGCCGGTGCCGATGATCGTGGTCCCCAGTGACTACGAACTCAAGCACCTGACCCATTCAACGTCGAATGACACCTCCCGAGAGGCACAAGCATGAGCACCGAACACGCGACCGCCAAGGCCGCAACACACACCCAGGACCATGGCCTGAGCGAGAAGGGCCTGAAGGCCGGATCGGTGGGGCTGATCGGCGCCGTCGTCATCGGCGTCTCCTGCATCGCCCCTGCCTACACCCTGACCGCCGCCCTGGGCCCGACGGTTTCCGAGGTCGGCGTCCACCTGCCGGCGATCTTCCTGGTCGGCTTTATCCCGATGCTGCTGGTGGCCTTCGGGTACCGCGAGCTGAACAACGCGATGCCCGACGCCGGCACCTCGTTCACCTGGGCATCGCGGGCTTTCGGCCCGTGGCTCGGCTGGATGGGCGGCTGGGGGCTCATCGCGGCGACGATTATCGTGCTGTCCAACCTCGCCGCCGTCGCCGTGGACTTCTTCTACCTCATGCTGGCCCAGCTCTTCGGCAACCCGGATCTGGCGGACCTGACCACCAACCTGCCGCTCAACATCGCCACGACGCTGGTCTTCATCGCCCTGGCCTGCTGGATTTCGTACCGCGGCATGGAAACCACCAAGACCGTCCAATACGTCCTGGTCGCGTTCCAGCTGCTGGTGCTCGGCTGGTTCGCGGTCGCCGCCTTCAGCCACGTCGCCAACGGCACGGCCTTTGACGCCACCGCCATCGCGCCGGACTGGTTCAACCCCTTCGCCGTCGAATCCTTCTCCGCCTTCGCCGCCGGCGTCTCGCTGTCCATCTTCATCTACTGGGGTTGGGACGTCACGCTGACCATGAACGAGGAGACCAAGAACCCGGAGAAGACCCCGGGCCGCGCGGCCACCGTGACGGTCCTTGTCATCGTGATCATCTACATGACCGTCGCCCTCGCCACGCTGGCGTTCGCCGGCATCGGAACCGAAGGCCTCGGCGCGGGTAACCCGGACAACCAGGGCAGCATCTTCGCCGTGCTTGCCGGACCCGTCATGGGCCCGTTCGCGATCCTGATGTCGCTGGCCATCTTGAGCAGCTCGGCCGCATCGCTGCAGTCCACCTTCGTTTCCCCGGCCCGGACCCTCCTGTCGATGGGCCACTACAAGGCGCTGCCGCACAAGTTCGGCAAGATCAGCCCCAGCTACAAGTCCCCGAGCTACGCCACCATCGCCTCGGCCGTGGCCGCCGCCGTGTTCTACGTAGTCACCCGGACCCTCTCCGAGAACGCGCTGTGGGACACCATCACGGCGCTGGGCATGATGATCTGCTTCTACTACGGCATCACCGCCCTCGCCTGCGTCTGGTTCTTCCGCGCCGAGGCCTTCAGGGGAGCGCGCTCGTTCTTCTTCAAGTTCCTCGCCCCGCTGCTGGGCGGCGTCATCCTGCTGGTGATGTTCGTCAAGACCGCCTACGACTCGATGGATCCGGAGTACGGTTCCGGCTCGTCGATCGGCGGCCTGGGCCTGGTCTTCATCCTGGGCATGGGCGTCATCCTGCTCGGTGTAGTGCTCATGCTGGTCATGGCCAAACTCCGCCCCGAGTTCTTCAAGGGACAGGTCCTGACCCGCGGCAACTGATTCGGCGGACGCCACCCCAATCCGGATCTCCGAAGGTCCTTCTTCCGCCAGCCCCGAGTGTGCCTTGAAAAGTAAGCACACTTATCAATAGGCTGGCGGGAGGAGGACCTTCCTCCGTTGGATCAAGGACGAGGTGAGCGCATGTCGGACGCACAGGACATCAACAAGGTGACGGACATCATTAACGATTCGCGGATCGGGATGTTCACCACCATCAACGAGCAGGGTGCCCTGGTTAGCCGCCCGCTGGCCGTCCAGGACGTCCAGGACGACGGCGACATGTGGTTCTTCACCTCCGAAGGCACCTCCCAGGTTGCGCACATCACGGCCAACCCCGCCGTCAACGTGTCCTTCGGCAAGGGGACCGAGTGGGTGTCCGTGGCGGGCACGGCCAGCGTGGTCACGGACCGCCAGGAAATCCGTGACCGGTGGAACCAGGCTGTCGAAGCATGGTTCCCGGACGGTCCGGAAACCCCGGAGGTTGTCCTGCTGCGCGTGGATTCCGATTCGGCCGAGTACTGGACCAGCCCGGGCGGTACGGCGGCGACCGTGCTGCAGTGGGTGAAATCCAAGGTCACCAACAGCCGGATGAGCGTCGGCGAAAGCGGCACGGTCGAACTATAGGCCGGCGCGGTTGGCGCTGCTCAGTCGGTTGGCGCTGCTCAATCGGCTGGCGCAGCTCAGTCGAGGATCTTCAGCGCTGTCCCCCAGTTGAAAGTCTCGTACGCCGGATTCATCTGCAGGCCGATCACCAGCAACTGCATCCCCTCCAGTTCGCGGGCGTGTCGCAACGCCCCGACCTGGAGGGGCCGGAGTCCCGCCGCGGCAACGAATGCCGCCACCTCGTTCCGGGCCGGCTCCGAGTCCGAGGCGATGAACACATCCAGCTGCGTGCCCTTCGCGGAGCCCTCCGCCAAGGGACCGGCGAACGTCGTGTTAAACGCTTTCACCACCCGGGCCCCGGGAAGAAGTCGGGCCACCTCTTCCGCCGCGGATGTGCCGGGCTCGACCTCCAGCGAGTCGCCGGTCTGCATGTTGACCGGGTTGCTGATCTCGATTACGGTCTTACCGCTCAGCGTGTCGCCGTAGTGCATGGCCACTTCCTTGGCCGGCTCGAAGTACAGGGCCAGAACCACAATGTCCCCCTCCGGAACATCGCCAAGGCCGCCGGAGGTCGTGTTGGCGCCAAGCTCCGCCGCGAGTTTGGCGGCGTTGTCCGGACTGCGGTCGAGAATCTGGATGGACCGCCCGGCCGCAACCGCCCGTAAGCCGATCGCACGGGCCATGTTGCCGCTGCCGATAATCGTGATGTCAGTCATCGTGCCCCTTCATTGGAAACGTCCAGCGCGCCGGCGGCGCGCTCTGCCTCTGCCAGTGCTTGTTCGAGCCGGTCGACGGCGTTGCTGTAGCCGCCGTTTGTCCTCCCGGCGTCCGTTCCGGCCTGGAATGATCCACCGCGCAGATCCTCGGCGGCCCTCATGGCCTTGATCATGGCCGCCGTTTCCGGCCGGGCGGGATCGCTCATTGCCGGGAAATCGATGCAGAACGCGGGATCCAATTCATAGCGCTGCCACCGGGCGAGGGCCGCGCGGTGCCGCTCGGACGCGGCCGCATCCGCGATTGCTGCGGCCCGGAGCGTACGCCTGGCCTCCTGCCAGCGGAACAGCCTGGGCGTCCAGCGGTAGCTGGCGGCAGCCGTCGCGACGGCGAGGGCTGCGAGCATCAACCCGGCCACGGGGGAGACCAGCGAGGGCAGGAGAACAGCCGGGCCCACGATCGCGAACCCGGCGAAACCGTCCCAGAACACGGCGTCCGGCAGCCCGCCCTCGGACGCCGCGTGCTTCCGGGCAAGGTAAACCGTGCCGGCAACGGCAAGCGCGACGAGGAGGGCCAAGGACAGGAGTTGCCAGGCCCCCAGCGGAGCAGACTCAAATAGTGACGTCATGGCGCACCTCCCCACGGAACCCGTCCCGGGCGGGCGCAGTTCCGTTGATTCCATTGGAATCCATCCGGGTCAGGCCGTCAATGGGCGGTGCGGCGCCGGGCAAGGGCTGGTTCCCAGCCGGGTCCGTCGCGGCGTAGCCTAGGGCCCATGCGACTGAAAATGTGCAGTATCCACGTCAAGGATCCGGCCGCCGCCCACGAGTTCTACACCGGAACCCTGGGCTTTGAGACACTCATGGCGATGCCCGAGCAGAACCTCTACATCATCAAGGATCCGGGCAGCGGGGAGTCCGCGGGGTTGTTGCTGGAACCTAGCGACAACCCGATCGGTGCCTCCTACATGAACGCGGTTCACGACGCCGGGATGCCCGCCATCGTGTTCGGCGTCCCGGACGTGCGGGCAGAGTACGAGCGTCTCACGGCCAAGGGCGTGATCTTCCAAGCCGAACCGTCAGACAGTCCCTGGGGGACGAGCGCGGTGCTCGACGACGGCTGCGGCAACTACGTCCAGCTGCACCAGGACTGAGCGCCGCGCCTCAGCGCCGTTTCGACGGTTCCCTGCCGGATCGATGGTCCTTGGCGGCGAGTGGGCACGGAACCGTCGAAACGGGCTGCGGGGAAGGGGCGGAGACCTACTCGGCCTTGGCGCGGGCCTTCTTGGCGTCCTTCTTGGCAGCTTCGTCCTTGACCCGCTGGGCCTCGGCACGGACCGCGGCGTGGGTGGCGCGCTCGGCGACCAGCCAGGCCGGGGGAGCCTGCAGCAGCGCGGTGATTTCCGCCGTCGTCAGTGCCTCTTCGACGCCGCCGCGGGCCAGGCCGCTGATGGAAACGTTGAGCTTCTGCGCGACAACGGGGCGCGGGTGCGGGCCGTTGCGGCGAAGCTCGGCGAGCCACTCCGGCGGATTGGCCTGAAGCTCGGCGAAATCGGCGCGGGTGATAACCGAATCCTGGAACTCCTGGGGTGTCGCGGGCAGGTAGATGCCAAGCTTCTTGGCGACGGTGGCCGGCTTCATGGACTGGGAGTTCGCAGAGGTCATGCTTCAAGGGTATCTGGCGGCCAGCCCGCAGGGCACCAAAACAGCACCACCCGGCGGCACTGAAGGTACTGTGAACGTGTGCCCGCAGAAGAAGAAACAGCCCAGCTCCACGACGAACAGCCGCCCGCACCCAGGGAACTGCGGTTCGCGTACGTTGCCGGTGTCACCCCCGGTAAATGGATCCGACGCTGGGAAGAGCGGATGCCCGACGTTCCGCTGCACTCCTTCATGTCCGACGACGGCGCCCAGCTCGCCGTCCTTCGCGACGGCTCGGCGGACCTGAGCTTCGTCCGGCTGCCGGTGGAGCGCGAGGGCCTGAGCGTCATCCCGCTCTATGAGGAACAGCCCGTGGTGGTGGCGTCGAAGGGCCACGAGATCTCCGTGTTCGAAGAGGTGGCGTTGGCGGACCTGTCCGCCGAGACCTTTCTCGATGTCGCCGCCCTCGGCGGGGCCGAGCAGGCGCTGCAGGTGGTTGCGTCCGGTGCCGGGCTGGTCGTCCTGCCGATGTCCGTGGCCCGGCACTGGAACGTCAAGGACACGGTGGCCCGGAAGCTGACCGGCGCGCCCACGACCGAGATCGCCCTGGCGTGGCCCAGCGATTCAACCGATGCGGTGATCGAGGAATTCATCGGAATCGTGCGCGGCCGTACCGCCGCCAGCTCCCGGCAGCCTTCGGCCCAGCAGGAGAAACCCAAGCGCGAGCCGAAGCCGGACCGGCGCGGACCCGCGGTCAAGAAGCCCAAGGTGGCACAGCGCTACGCGCCGAACCCGGACAAGGGCCGCGGCAAGGGGTCCCGGAAAAAGGGAAAGCGCTAGCCGCCCAGCCAGATCCTGCGGGCTACTTGGCGCAGGCGTCCTGCAGGGCCTTGACCGAATCCGCCGGCACCTTGTCGCCGGAGTCCGCGATCTGCTTCAGCGGCGTGGTGATCTGCGCCGGCACCCCGGCGCTCTGGGCGCCGGACACCAGGCCGGCCAGGGCCTTCTTGTCCTGGACGCTGACCAGGCCGTCCGCCACGAGGGAACAGGCCTTCTTCTTGATCTCGTTGCCGGCCGCGCTGGCCACCTGGGAGGCGCCGTCGCTGACGGCTTTATCGGCCGCCTGCTGCACCTGGCCGCAGCCGGAAAGCATGATCATGAGTGATGCGGCGGACAGGGCGGCGAGGCGTCGATTCATCCCGCCAGCCTAGCAAGAATGCTCCGCCCGGCTGGGCCCGGTCCGGCAATCCGCAGGGTCTTCCGGTGCACCCGGGCCGGGCGTAATCTGTGCGCACTTGCAGGACGGACAGTTCATGGAGGTGGGCACAATGTCGGACCAAAAGCACGTGCTGGGGGTCGGTGCAGGAGACCTGCAAAGCGCGGTCTCACGGGAGTCCGCACGCATCGTGCGGGAGGCCAAGGGAGACCGGCTGAAGGCAAGCAAGATCATCCTGGCCAGGCTCCAAAAGATGGGGTTCATTAGCGACGCGGAGGTTCCGGTCCTGGGCCGGATCTGCGAGGAAGGATTTGCCGCCAGCTCCGGGAAGAAGGAGGCGTCCGCGGCCTACCACGAGGTCCGGAAGGCCTACGACAAATTGCTCCTGGACCCGGGGACCAGCCCGGTAGCGCTGGCCTTCGCCTCTGCCTCGGCCGGCTCTTACGTGGCCGTGGACGCCTCGGAAGGCGGTGGCAGCACCGGCGTCGTCTACAAAAAATCCGGCGGAAACTGGCAGGAGACACTGGCCGGGGCGGGAGCCGCGATCGGCGGCATCCTCGGCGGACCTGCCGGGGCAGGACTGGGCACCATCATTGGAGGCGTCACCGGCAAGATCGTGGACGAGTGCCTCTGAGTCCCGCCCGTCCCGGAACGGTCCTACTCCCCGTGGACGGCGCTTTGCTTCTGCTCCGAGCGGTCCAGGTAGGCCAGCAATAGGTCAGCGGCGCGGTCCGGTTCGCCGGCTTCCAGCGCCGCGCAGATCTGCTCATTGTCGTCGAGGTAGCTGCGGTAGAAATGCGCATCCACCGTGGCCTTGTGGAAGAACAGCCGCATCTCGGCGAGGATCTGCGACATGGCCGTGTCCAGGCGGCGGCTGCCGGCCAGCGCCACGATCGCACGGTGGAAGTGCTGGTTGGCGGTGCCGAGGGCTTCCTCGTCGTCGGCGGCCGCCGCCGCTTTGCCTTCCTCGACCGCGGCGCGAACGGCGGCCACCCGCTCCGGGGTGCCCCCGCCGCGCAGGGCGGACACCTCGATGGCGCGCCGCACCGTGTACACATCGTGGATGTCGCCGGGGCCAAGGCTGGCCACGAAGACGCCGCGGTTGGGATGGCGGACCACCAGGCGCTCGGCCGCGAGTTCGGCAAAGGCCTCACGCACCGTGTTGCGCGAGACGCCCAGCTCTTCGGCGATAACCGATTCGGTCAGCCGGGTGCCGGGCAGCAGCACTCCGTCGGCGAGTTGCTGGCGTAGTTCGGCCGCCACCCGGTCCGCCACGGAGGGGACGGCGATGCGCAGTCGTGCCGCGGCCGCGAGGGCGCCGGCGCTGGCCTCGGAAGTCGTCATAGTGCCGAATCTACACGATTGTCCTCAGAAAGAATCGTCAGATTGTTGAACAATCCAACAGGATGGTGCATCCTTGTAGAGAGCAAGAACTGAGACGAGGATCACAATGGCAAACACCGGCTTGAACACCATCGACCTGAACAGCGACGTCGGCGAGTCCTACGGGCGCTGGAGCCTGGGCGACGACACCGCGATGTTCCAGTCGGTCTCGAGCGCCAACGTCGCATGCGGGTTCCACGCCGGGGACCCCAGCGTGATCCGAAGGACCTGCCGCGAGGCGGTCGCGGCCGGCGTGTTGATCGGCGCCCACGTCGGCTACCGCGACCTGGCCGGTTTCGGCCGCCGTTTCCTCGACATCGACCCGATCGAGCTAGCGGACGATGTTGTCTACCAGATCGGCGCACTGCAGGCCCTCGCCGCCGCGGAGGGCGGGACGGTCAGGTACGTCAAGCCCCATGGCGGCCTGTACAACGCGATCGTCGCGCACACCGCCCAGGCGAAAGCCGTCGTCGACGCCGTGAAATCCGTGGATCCCAACCTCCCCATCCTGGGCCTGCCGGGCTCGGAAGTGCTCCGCCTGGCCGAGGCGGCCGGGCTCCGCGCGGTCACCGAGGCCTTCGCGGACCGCGCCTACAACCGGGACGGCACGCTGGTTTCCCGCACGCTTCCCGGGGCAGTGCTGCACGACCACGCCGAGGTCACCGAACACGTCCTCCGGATGGCCACCGACTCTGCCGTCCGCACCGTCGACGGTTCCATCCTTAAAATCCGCGCAGAAAGCATCTGCGTCCATGGCGATTCCCCGGGCGCCGTGGCCATGGCGGCCGCCGTCCGCGAGGCGCTGAGCGCCGCCGGAATTGGCACCGCCTCCTTCGTCTAGGCACACCACCAAGAGCTTCGCCCGCGCCGGGTCCCACCCTCGATCAACCCGGCGCAACCTCAACAACCCACCCAGCACAGGCAGCACCCGCATCTGGAGGAACATCATGACCGCACCGCACCAGGCCGCCCCGGCCGCCGGCAAGAAGGCCGGCAAAAGGACCGGCAAGAGGAATCTGCCGCCGGGCGCCCTCAAGGCCTACATCGCGAGCCTCACCGGCACCTCGCTGGAGTACTACGACTTCGCTATTTACTCCGTGGCGTCGGCGCTGATTTTCCCCAAAATCTTCTTCCCGGTGGGTGACGAGCTGGTCGGTCTGCTGCTGTCCTTTTCCACCTTCGCCGTCGGCTACCTTGCCCGCCCCATCGGTGGCGTCATCTTCGGCCGGCTCGGCGACAAGATCGGCCGTAAGCACGTCCTGGTGGTCACGCTGATGCTGATCGGCGTGGCCACCGTGCTCATCGGTGTGCTGCCTGACTACTCCGCGATCGGCGTCGCCGCTCCCGCGATCCTGGTGCTGCTGCGCCTCGCGCAGGGCATTGGCGTCGGCGGCGAATGGGGCGGGGCCGTCCTGCTCTCCAGCGAATTTGGCGACGCCCGCAAGCGCGGCTTCTGGTCCTCGGCCGCGCAGATCGGCCCGCCGGCCGGCAACCTGATGGCCAACGGTGTCCTGGCCCTGCTCGCGGCAACCTTGAGCAACGAGGCCTTCCTGTCGTGGGGCTGGCGCGTGGCCTTCCTCGCCTCCGCGCTGCTGGTGGTCTTCGGCCTGCTGATCCGGCTCAAGCTCGAGGAAACCCCCGTCTTCAAGGCCATCCAGGCCCACGGCGAGGCCCCTAAGGCACCCATCAAGGAAGTTTTCACCAAGGAACCCCGCGCATTGGTGGCAGCCGCCCTCTCCCGCATCTGCCCTGACGTGCTGTACTCCCTGTTCACCGTCTTCGTGGCCCTCTACGCCACCAAGCAGCTCGGCATGACCACCGGGAACGTCCTCGGCGCCATCCTGATCGGGTCGGCGTTCCAGCTGGCCCTGATCCCGGCCGCCGGCGCGCTGACGGACCGCTTCAACCGCCGGCTCGTCTACGGCATCGCCGCCGTCGGCACGGCCGTGTACATCCCGCTGTTCTTCCTGATGATCCAGGGCAAGTCGGTGCTGATGCTGACCATCGGCGTCGTGATCGGCCTGGCCTTCCACGCCTTCATGTACGGACCGCAGGCGGCTTACATCACCGAGCAGTTCCCGGCCCGGCTGCGCTACGCCGGCAGCTCGCTGGCCTACACCCTGGCCGGTGTGATCGGCGGCGCCGTTGCACCGCTGGTCTTCACGGCGCTCTTCGCCGCCACCGGCAACTGGTTCCTGATCGCCGGCTACCTCGCGGTCTCCGCCGTGGTGACCGTGGTGGGCCTGGCGATCGGCAAGAACCCGCAGACCAGCGAGGAAGAACGCCTGCTGCAGGAAGCCCGCGCCTAGCCGGCGCGGACCCGGATACGGCGGCAATCATGGAGGCAGTAATGGAATCGGTGGCAAAGCAGCAGGTGGCCGGCTACAAAGTGCGCGCGGTGCGGGCAGTGGGCACCCGTGCGGTACTCGCCGAACTGAACGGCACCCAGGCCGTCTTGGCCCTGCAGGCGCTGCTCCTCGAGCAACCCTTGGCCGGGCAGCTGGACGTGCTTGCGGCCGCCGAGACTGTCATGGTCACGGCCGACTCGCCGATTGCCGCCCGCCGGATCGCCGCGCAGCTGCTGCAACTCGACATCACCGCCCCGGTGCAGCGCGACGGCGGCCTGGTGCTCATCGACACCGTCTACGACGGCGAGGACCTCGCCGAGGTCGCGGAGCTGACCGGCCTCGGCATCGAGGGCGTGATCGCCGCCCACAGCAGCCAGCAGTGGACCGTGGCCTTCGCAGGGTTCGCCCCGGGGTTCGGCTACCTCGTCGGCGAGAACGAGGCACTGAACGTCCCGCGCCGGAGTTCTCCCCGCACCGCCGTGCCCGCCGGGGCGGTGGCGCTGGCCGGAAGCTACTCGGCCGTCTACCCGCGCCGTTCGCCGGGGGGCTGGCAGCTGATCGGCCACACCGACGCCCGGATGTGGGACCTGGACCGCGAGCAGCCTGCGCTGGCCGCACCTGGCCACCGGATTCAGTTCCGTGCAGTCCGGGAGACGCTCACGCTCGCCTCGGAACCGCAGCCCGAGGATGCCGCGGCCGAGGTGGCCTCCGGTCTCCGGATCGTCTCGCCAGGACTGCAGAGCCTGATCCAGGACCTCGGACGCCACGGCCACTCCGGCCTCGGCGTTTCTGCCTCCGGTGCCCTCGACCGTGCCTCGCTGCGCCGCGCCAACCGCCTCGTCGGCAACGCGCCGTCGGCGGCCTCGATCGAGACCGTAGCCGGCGGCCTCACAGTCGGCCTGACGGTCCAGGCCGTCGGCGACCAGGTCCTGGCCGTCGCCGGGGCGCCGTCGGAACTGTCCATCACCACCCCGGCCGGCCCCGACGCGGAACCGCTTCACCGCACCGTGCCGATGGCCACGCCCTTCGCACTGCTCGACGGCGAGACGCTGAGCATTGGCGCCCCGGAAAGCGGCTTCCGCAGCTACCTCGCGGTGCGCGGCGGGGTGGACACCGCCCCGGTCCTCGGCAGCCGGTCCACCGATACGATGTCCGGGATCGGGCCCGCCCCACTCGCCGCCGGTCAGCTCCTCGCCGCCGGCGGGGAGGCCGAGTCCGGCGTGGTCGGGAACCCGGAACTGCAGCCCGACTTCCCCGGAACGGCCGTTACCGTGCTCGACGTCGTGCCCGGCCCGCGCGCGGACTGGTTCGACCAGGCTGCCCTGGACTCCCTCACTGGCCAGGAGTGGCAGGTGAAACCGCAATCCAACCGCGTGGGCATGCGGCTGGACGGAACACCGCTGCAGCGCACCCGCGAGGGGGAGCTGGCCAGCGAAGGGACCGTCGCGGGCGCCCTGCAGGTCCCGCCCGAAGGCCTGCCAGTCCTGTTCCTGGCCGACCATCCCATCACGGGCGGCTATCCCGTGATCGCCGTCGTCGTCGACTCCCAACTGGACCTCGCCGCGCAGGTCCCGATCGGCGGCAGCATCCGTTTCCGTTGGGCCGAGCCCGGCGTAACCCCGGCGTCCGCCACCCCAGCCTCCACCCCCGCAGCCGAACGAGAAGTGAGTAACTGATGCGCAAGGTCCTGATCGCCAACCGCGGCGAAATCGCCGTCCGGATCGCCCGGGCCTGCGACGACGCCGGCCTGGCGTCCGTCGCCGTCTACGCCGACATCGACGCCGACGCTGTGCATGTCTCCGCAGCAGACGAGGCGTACGCACTGGGCGGCAATTCGCCCGCGGACACCTACCTGAACATCCCCAAGCTGCTCGCCGCCGCGGCAGAATCCGGCGCCGACGCGGTCCACCCCGGCTACGGCTTCCTGTCCGAGAATGCCGACTTCGCCCAGGCGGTCCTCGACGCCGGACTGACCTGGATCGGGCCCGCGCCGGACGCGATCCGGCTGCTGGGCAACAAGATCACCGCCCGCGAAACGGCCGTCCAGGCAGGCGCGCCGCTCGTGGCCGGCAGCGACGGCCCGGTCGGGTCCGCGGCGGAGGCCCGGGCCTTCGCCGAGCTGCACGGCCTGCCGATCGCGATCAAGGCGGCCTTCGGCGGCGGCGGCCGCGGCATGAAGGTGGTCCGCGCCCTCGACGAAATCGAAGAGGCCTTCGACTCCGCCGTCCGCGAGGCGGTCGTCGCTTTCGGCCGTGGCGAATGCTTCGTTGAGCGTTACCTGGACCGGCCACGCCACGTCGAGGCACAGGTCCTCGCCGACACCCACGGGAATGTCGTCGTCGTCGGCACCCGCGACTGCTCGCTGCAGCGCCGGCACCAGAAACTCGTCGAGGAAGCCCCCGCACCCTTCCTCACGGACGAACAGACGCAGCAGATCTACCGGGGGTCCAAGGCCGTCTGCCGGGAGGCGGGCTACTCCGGCGCCGGCACGGTGGAATTCCTCGTCGCGGCCGACGGCACGGTCGCCTTCCTGGAGGTCAACACCCGCCTGCAGGTGGAGCACCCCATCACCGAGGAAACCACCGGGATCGACCTGGTTCAGGAGCAGTTCCGGATCGCGGCGGGCGAGCCGCTGCGCTTCACCGAGGATCCAACGCCGCGTGGCCACTCCTTCGAATTCCGGCTCAACGCCGAGGACGTGGGCCGCGGCTTCCTCCCTTCGCCCGGCACGGTGGCCCAGTTCTCCGGCCCCACCGGCCCCGGAATCCGGCTCGATTCCGGGGTCCGCTCCGGCTCCTTCGTCCCGCCGCAGTTCGACTCGCTGCTGGCCAAGCTGATCGTAACCGGCGCGGACCGGCAGCAGGCCCTGCGTCGTGCCCGCCGCGCCCTCGCGGAACTAAGCATCACCGGGGTAGCCACCGTGGTTCCGTTCCACCGGGCCGTCCTGGAGTCCCCCGATTTCACCTCGGAGGACGGGCTGGGAATCCACACCCGCTGGATCGAAGCCGACTTCGCGGACACGGTCTCCATCGCCGCCGACCTCGGGTACAGCACCACGGCGCCCGACGGCGAACGCCGCACCATCACAGTTGAGGTCGACGGCAAGCGGCTCGCCGTCGGACTGCCGGCGGACCTGCTGGACGGCTGGGCGCGCTCCGGCGGCGGACTTCCCGCCGGGGCCTCCCTGGCGGGTTCGACTGAAGCGTCCGACGGCGGCGCCTCGGCGGCTGCTGGCCCGGGGGAGCTGCGGGCGGACATGGCCGGAACCGTGGTGAAGTGGCTGGTCGAGCCCGGTGCCGAGGTAGCCGCCGGGGAACCCGTCGTCGTGCTGGAAGCGATGAAGATGGAAACCCAGGTCTCCGCACACCGGGACGGAACACTCTCGGACGTCCGCACGGCGGCCGGCGGCGTGGTCACGGCCGGAGCGGTGCTGGCGCTGATCGGATAACCCGGCAGGCAATCCGGCCCTACCGCGTCGCCACTCCCCGGAACATAATCGGCGGTATCAACCCCGTACGGAGAATGGAGGCGGCAGCCATGTCTGTCTACACGCTTGGAATCTGGCTGGTCCACCCGGGACGCGAGAATGATTTTGTCCAGGCCTGGCGCGATCTGGCGAGGAAGACGCAGGAGGACTATCCGCACACCAAGGCTGTCCTGATGCACGACCACGACGTCAGGAATAGGTTCATCAGCACCGGTCCATGGGAATCGCTGGAACAGATCGAGCAGTGGCGGGCGTCAGCCACCTTCACCCAGGGCGTCGAGGCGATGCGCGAGATGCTGGAGCACTTTGAATCGCGCACGCTCGACGAGGCGGCCAGCATCGGCTGAAGGCGCAGCCGGCGGGGCGGACGCCGTCGTCGTCAGTCTGACGTCAGCGCCTCGAGGACCGCAGCCAGCAGCACACCGTCGCGGCCCCAGACGGGGTCGAATATCTCGACGTACCAGGACTCGGCCAGGACCAGCGCCAGCGATTCGTTGGCTTCGGCGGACCAGTCCTGAAGCTGCTCCGCTTCGATCGGGCTTTCGCTAGTGCCCAGTACGGTGACGATCTCCGCTTGCTGGAGGGTCACCGGAATCGAGGCGCGGCTCATTTCCCCCGGGGCGTGTGCCACCGTCACCAATTCGGTCCGCGCCGAAAGATCCAGCAGGCTGCCTGCCGACTCTGCTGCGCAGTAGCCCGTCACGTAGGCCCGCTGGGCGTTGCCGTCCTCCCGGAGCCCGGGCTGGGATTCCTTGGTGAAGAGCCCGTTCCGGTTGAGCTCGGCCAGTTGCCCGGCGATCGCCCCGGTTTCTGCATCAATCCCGGGGGTGAACGTTCCCGGCTGGTACTGGCTCCGGCCTTCCAGCCAGCGCGCGGTCAGTTCTCCGGCCGCCGGGATCGTCGTCGCCTGCCGCCAGACCTGCCGGTCCGCCAGCAGCCTGCCGAAGCTGTCCCGTTCGGTTGTGTATTGGTCATCCATGAGCGAGTCCCACCTCCCCTGCGTGCCTTGAACCCGGCTCACTTCATCCTGCTGAACCCGCGCCTGCACCGCAAGGCAGGATTCACACCGCGTCACCCGAGCTTCCATCCCTTCCAGCGTCGATTGCTCCGTAAATGCCCTTATGGGGCCTGAAAACGGCGACTTCGGAGCAATCGATGGGGGAAGCGCGCCGGCCTTAGGCGTCGCGCAGCGGGCGGCGGGCCAGCCAAGCGGCCACGATGGCGCCGGAAACGTTGTGCCAGAGCGAGAACACGGCGGAGGGCAGCGCGGCCAGCGGGGTGAAGTGCGCCGTCGCCAGCGTGGCGGCAAGGCCGGAGTTCTGCATCCCCACTTCAAAAGCCAGGGCGCGGCGGGCCTTGTCGTCCAGGCGGCCGAGCTTGCCGGCCAGGTAGCCGAGGCCCAGGCCGAAGCCGTTGTGCAGCACCACGGCGAGGAAGACGATGCCGCCGGCGGCCACGATCTTGTTCGCACTGCCTGCCACCACAATCGCCACAATCAGCGAGATGACCACGGCGGAGGCCCACGGCAGCGCCGGAAGGACCTTGGCGACGACCTTCTTGAGGAACAGGCGGGCGAGCAGGCCGGCAACCACCGGCAGCAGGACGGTCTTGACGATGTCCAGCACCATCCCGGCCGCATCGATCTGCAGGTAGGACCCGGCCAGGAAGAGCACCAGCAGAGGCGTGACGACGGGCGCGATCAACGTGGACACGGACGCCACCGCCACGGAGAGGGCCACATCGCCCTTGGCCAGGAACGCCATCACGTTCGACGCCGTGCCGGACGGTGCGCAGCCGACCAGGATCAGGCCGACGGCGAGTTCCGGCTCCAGGTGCAGCGCCTGGGCGATCAGCCACCCGGCGCCGGGCATGATGACGTAGTGCGCCACGATGCCCAGCACCACGGCCCACGGACGCTTCGCCACCGAGGCAAAATCCGGCGGGGTCAGGGTCAGGCCCATGCAGAACATGATGATGCCGAGCAGGTACGGCACGCTCGGCGCGAGCGGTTTAAAGGCACCCGGCAGGAGGAAGCCCGCGACGCCGGCCACCACCACCAGGAGCGGGAACACGGTGACCGCGATGCGGGCGATCTTTGCCTCGGCGGCGAGGGCCGGATTTACCGGAGCGTCCGCGTCGGCGCGGGCCTCCGAAGCGGATTCAGGGGATTTGGTTGCCTCAAGCATCCAAGCATGGTGCCACTGGCGTCCATCATGCGGCTACTTTATGACCGATCGGCGGACGAGTATGTCAGATTTAAGGCCGCGGGTCTCCGGACGGGCGGATCCCGCCGGCGGAATAGGCGGGGAGTTCAGGCGGTTCGCTGGCCCAGCATTGCGATGAACTCGTCCGCCTGGCTGAGGTTGCGGGCCATCTTGGCGCGCTGGTGCTCGGCCCGTTCCAGGAATTCGGCCAGCCGCGCGTCGGGGCCGGCGCCGTCGGCGGTAGCCGTGGCGGACTCCTCCGTTCCCAGCAGGCCCAGGATCTCGGCCATTTCCTCGAGGGAGAAGCCCAGCGGTTTCATCTGCTTGATAAGCATCAGGCGCGCGGCGTCTGTCTCGGAGTAGACCCGAAAGCCACCATCGGTGCGGGCTGTCGCGGGGAGGAGTCCGACGTCGTCGTAGTGGCGGATGGTGCGCAGGGAGAGGCCTGTGCGTTCGGCCAGTTCGCCGATGTGCATGGTGCTCCCGGACTGATCCGTCATTGCTGGCCCCTTCCTGCCGAATTCAACTCTACCATCACGTTAGGGTAGAGTTGGGGGTGAGTGGTGCGACCGCCGAGTCCGGTCCCGCTCCCTCCAGGCGCGATGCAGCGCCCCACATTCTTCGCACATCAGGACGCCTTGCCGTCCTCCCTGACCTTGAACGGAGCCAGCGATGGCCATCAAAACCGCCGGGAAGCCCCCGGCTTTCACCCCCGAACAACTGCAATCGGTCCGGGGTGCACTGCTGTCCCCGCGACGGCTGAAAACCGAGGTCCTCGGCGGCCTCGTCGTCGCCCTGGCCCTGATTCCGGAGGCGATCGCCTTCTCGATCATCGCCGGCGTCGATCCGCGGATCGGGCTCTTCGCGGCCTTCACCATGGCCGTCACCATCTCGATCGTCGGCGGCCGGCCCGCGATGATTTCGGCCGCGACCGGCGCCGTCGCCCTCGTGATCGCCCCGCTGGTGAAGTCCCACGGCCTGGACTACCTCGTCGCCGCCGTGATCTTGGCGGGGATCTTCCAGATAATCCTGGGTCTCTCCGGCGTAGCTAAGCTGATGCGCTTCATCCCGCGCTCGGTCATGGTCGGCTTCGTCAACGCCTTGGCCATCCTGATCTTCATGTCCCAGGTCCCCGAGCTGCTGGGGGTCCCGTGGCTGGTCTACCCGTTGACGGCACTGGGCCTGCTGATCGTGTTCGGGCTGCCCAGGCTCACCAAGGCAGTTCCCGCCCCTCTCGTTGCGATCGCGGCGCTGACGCTCATCACGGTCTTTGCCGCCATCGCGGTTCCCACCGTGGGGGACAAGGGGAAACTGCCCGATTCGCTGCCCGCCCTCTTCGTCCCCAATGTGCCGTTCACGCTGGAGACCCTGCAGATTATCTTCCCCTTCGCCCTCGCGATGGCCTTCGTGGGGCTGCTCGAATCCCTGATGACCGCCAAGTTGGTCGACGACATTACGGACACCCGCTCGCCCAAGACCCGTGAGGCCTGGGGCCAAGGCGTAGCAAACGTCGTCACCGGATTCTTCGGCGGCATGGGCGGCTGCGCGATGATCGGCCAGACCATGATCAACGTGAAGGCTTCCGGCGCCCGCACCCGGATCTCCACGTTTCTCGCCGGAGTCTTCCTGCTGATCCTGGTGGTTGCCCTCGGCGGCATCGTCTCGCTCATCCCCATGGCCGCCCTGGTGGCCGTGATGATCTTCGTTTCCGTGGCCACGTTCGACTGGCACAGCATCCGTCCGCGGACCCTGAGAATGATGCCCAAGAGTGAAACCGCCGTCATGGTCGCCACCGTGATCGTTACCGTGGCTACCCACAACCTGGCGATCGGCGTCGGCGTCGGCGTGCTGGTGGCAATGGTGATGTTCGCCCGCCGGGTGGCTCACTTCGTCACCGTCGCGCGGACGGTGACAGAGGACGACGGCGGCACCGTCGCGACGTACAAGGTCGACGGCGAACTCTTCTTCGCTTCCTCCAACGACCTTTACACCCAGTTCGAGTACGCGCTGGACCCCGAGCGCGTCGTCATCGACCTGCATGCCTCGCATCTCTGGGATGCCTCAACCATTGCGGCGCTGGACGCCATTACCGAGAAATACCGCCATCACGGCAAGACCGTGACGGTTGTCGGCCTCAACGACGCCAGCGTGCTGATGCGCGAACGCCTCGGCGGGAAGCTCGGGGCCGGACACTAGGAGACCCCCGCCCGGGCAGCCGAACTACGACGAGGGCTTCGATGCCTTGCCGTCGAGCCAGAGCATGTCCGACTCGTCGCTGTGCGCACCGGTGGCGCCAACATGCTTGCTGCTGATGCCCGGCCCCTGCCGGATGACGTGGACGAGTGCCATGCCGTGGCCGCGGCCCAGCCCGTAGTCCGCCTTCAACCAGTCGAGGATTTCGCCGGCTTTCACGGTCGCGTCATCAAAACCCTTCTGCTGGGCGAGTTCGAGGAGTTGGCGCGGGGTGAGCCCGGTCTTGTCCTCGATCGTGTCGAGATACGCCTGGAATGACATCCTTGGATTCCCTTCAGCGGTTCTTGAGTTCCGGGCCACTTTAGGGACCGGAATCCTCTACCGCCAGACCCATGTGGCCCTAATTTGCGATCCTTTGGCCGGTATCCGGGAGGGGCTACGCTCGGGTCTATGGCGCAGACATGGGATCCGGGCCAACCGGGTGTGCTCAGTCTTCCGTCCGGACGCCTGATCCGCGGCCGGGGCCTGCTGGCGCCGGTTCCTCCCGGACCACTGCCGGAATTCGGCCTGTACCTGCTGGGCAGCCGCCCGCGGCCAACCGCGTGGGACTCCCGCTGGGTCCGCTGGCGGGACCTGCACGTACCCGCCGACGATGCCGATGCCCTCGATGCCTTCCGCGAAGCGTGGCGGCGCGCCGAAGCGGAACGCGTCGAGGTGGCCTGCTGGGCCGGCCGGGGCAGGACCGGCACCGCCCTTGCCTGCATCGCGGTGCTCGACGGCGTTCCCCCCGCCGACGCCGTTGCTTTCGTGCGGCGGAACTACCGGCGCAGCGCCGTGGAAACGCCCTGGCAGCGGCGCTACGTCGCAAGGTTCCAGGACCCCCACCGCTGAGGGGCGGGTAACGGCGCGTGCCGGCCGGGCTGCCAGTGCCGAAGGCCTGGCCGAAAGCCTGTCCGAAAACCTAGCCCTGGGTCAGCCGATAGCGCTCGATCTGCTTGAGCCGGCGCTGCAGGCTGTCGCGCCGCGGGTGCGGGACGGCGTCGGCCGGTTCCGCGGTGAGGTCGATGTGCGCGGTGCCGTACTGCCACAGCAGCAGGTCATCGAGCAGCCGGTCGGGCCCGGGGGAGTAGCGGTGGTCCAGGGCCTTGCGGACTTCGGTGATGCGGTTGGCGCTGAGCAGGCCCGCAAGCTGCACGGTCTGGTTCAGGCCGTGCGCGGCCATCAGCTCGGCAGCCCAGCCCCAGTCGTCGTCGACCTTCCGGTCCACGTGCGGCAGCAGCGTCCGCCAGACGTCCCGGATCCGGTTGGGGGTCAGCTGCGCGGCGCCCTCGCCGTCCATATCCCAGTAGCTGCGCACCTCCTCGTACCGTTCGTGCAGGTCCGCGAAGGCGCCCTCCACGGTTTCCAGCATGGCGGCCGTGGCGGTGAACTGGCGGTCGAAGTGCGGGGTCCAGGCGCGCGGGTCCTCGGCCTTGAACCGAATGTCGTGCTCGATCTCGCTCCAGGCGTGCGCGAAGACCGTCCGGATCTGGCATTCGAAGAAGTAGCTGCCGTTGGGCTGGGCCTCCGGGTTGAAGACCTGCTGGTACTCCTTCACGGCCTCATTCTGGATGGTCCGCAGGATCAGGTGCCGGCTGGAGTAGCCGTAGGTGCCGGATTCGATCGAACCGATGTCCTTTTCGCGGTCTCCCCGGCAGTCAAAAAGCTGGCGCTGGCGTTTGATCAGGTTGGCGACGACGGCGTTTTCCGCAGGCAGCTTGGTGATGACGCGGATACCGACCATGTCATTGAGCGTGCGGAACGGGTCCGGAAACTTCAGCACCGGCGGGGCGCCCGGTTCCAGCGGCTCCTCGATGCGGGAAATCTTCTCGCGGAAGGACTCCACGGTCTTGGTCCGTCCGGTCACGAACAGTGGCGTCACTTCGGTGCCCTTGAGCATGGTCCGCAGCATCAGCAGCACCTCGCGGGTGACCAGTTTCAAGGCAGGACGGACCCGCTCATAGAGTTCCACGTTGTCCTGCACGGATTCGCGCAGCGCGGGGTCCAGCCGCTCCCAGTTGCTCGCCATGGGCCTAGCTTACGGCGCGGGTGTGACAGCCGGTCCAGCGTGTCCCCGCATGGCGGCAATGCGGCGCCGGCTTCCGCGGCGCCGTCGGGGGCCCAAGGTAGGCTCTGCTCATGGCTGATGTGCGGCGTCGGGTTTTCATCGCGACCGCAGCGGCGGCGACTTTGGGGGCGGTCGCCGCTTGTTCACCGGGCCCCAAGGAGGACACAGTGAAGCGGCAGAAGTACCACTACGGCGAGGACCCGAGCCAGTGGGGGGAACTTTTCCTCCCGGACGCGGCCGAGCCCAGGGGTGTGGTGGTGGTCATCCACGGCGGCTACTGGCGGTCTCAGTACGGCGCCGAACTCGGCGAACCGCTGGCCAAAGACCTCGCCGTGCACGGCGTAGCCGCCTGGAACCTTGAATACCGGCGTGCCGGCAACGGCGGCGGCTGGCCGCACACCTTTGCCGATGTCCTGGCCGGCATCGATAAGCTCCGCGACATCGCCGGCGAGCACGCCCTGGGCCTGGACCGCGTCGTGGCCCTCGGCCACTCCGCGGGCGGGCACCTGGCCGTCTGGGCGGCGGGCCGGAGCCGGCTTGGCCAGCTCGGTGCCCCGGACGCGGACCGCCAGCTGCAGCGCAACGACGACGGCGACGCGGTCCACCTCACCGGCGTCGTCAGCCAGTCGGGGCTGCTGAACCTGGCCGAGGCGGAGCGGCTCAACCTAAGCAACGGCGCGGTGAGCAACTTCCTGGGCGGATCTTCGGATAAGTACCCCAAACGGCATAAGTTCGCCGATCCCATGAGCGCGGTGCCGCTGCAGGTCCCCGTCTACGCCGTCCACACCACCGAGGACGACACTGTGCCGATGAGCCAGTCCGAGGGCTACTCGGCCGCGGCCAAGGCTGGAGGCGCCCCGGTTCAGCTCCTCAAGGTCCCCGGCGACCACTTCGCGCTGATCGACCCCAAGGCGGCCGCCTACCGGAAGTGCCGCGAACTCGTGCAGCAACTCCTCGGCTAAGCACCGGACCCGGCCGGGTCATCGCCTAGACTGGAGTCAGGTGCGCCGGGAAGTCTGGTCGGCATAGTTCAGTCGACCCAATTTTGAGGACTTCCGCATGAGCCACACCCCGCCTCCCACGCCGCCGTCCGGCACGCCGCGCCTGACCATCTTTGGCCGCGGCAGCTATGCCGAATCGCTGCGCATCGGCGAAATCCTCCGTAAGGAAACCGTCGGCGGAGCCCTGCTCGTGCTGGCGGCCGTTGCCGCGCTTATCTGGGCCAACTCGCCGGCGTCGGAAAGCTATTTCGCCCTCCGCGACTTCAAATTCGGCTACGAGCCGTGGCACCTGGAGCTCAGCCTGGGGGCGTGGGCGGCGGACGGGCTGCTTGCCATCTTCTTCTTCCTCGTCGGCCTGGAGCTCAAGCGCGAGTTCGTGGCCGGAGACCTGCGGCAGCTGGACAAGTCGATCGTTCCGGTCGCCGCGGCGGCGGGCGGGGTGATCATCCCGGCGGTGATTTACGCCGTCGTCAACCTCGGCAGCCCGGAGACGTTGCGGGGCTGGGCGATCCCCACCGCCACGGACATAGCCTTCGCCGTCGCGGTCCTGGCCATCATCGGCTCGCACCTGCCGAGTGCGTTGCGGATCTTCCTGCTCACCCTCGCCGTGGTGGACGACCTGATCGCCATCACCATCATTGCCGTGTTCTACTCCAGCGAACTGCAGTTTGTTCCGCTGCTGCTGGCCCTGCTGCCGCTGGGGCTCTACACCTACCTGGCGCATCGGTACCGCCGCTTCTTCGGGCTCAAGGCTCCCGCGGCCTGGTTCATCCTGCTGCCCCTCGGCCTGGCCACCTGGGCGCTGGTGCACGCTTCGGGTATCCACGCGACGGTGGCCGGGGTGCTGCTCGGTTTTGCCATCCCGGTGCTCCGTTCCAAAGCCAGCGGGGGACCTGAAGCCGGGCCGGGACTGTCGGAAATCTTCGAGCACCGCTTCCGGCCGATCTCGGCCGGCATTGCGGTACCGGTCTTCGCTTTCTTCTCCGCGGGCGTCGCCGTGGGCGGCTGGGACGGGCTGGGCTCGGCGCTTGCCGATCCGGTTGCCCTTGGCATCATCCTGGCCCTCGTCCTGGGGAAACCCGCCGGCATCATGGGAACCACCTGGCTGCTTACCAAGGTGACCAAGGCGAGGCTGGACGACTCGTTCAAGTGGATCGACGTAGTTGGCGTTTCGATCCTGGCCGGCATCGGTTTTACCGTGTCGCTGCTGGTGGCTGAGCTCAGCTTTGGCAACGGCAGCCTCCATGACGACCACGCCAAGGTCGGCATCCTGGCGGCATCCTTGCTAGCCGCACTGCTGGCGAGCGTGGTGTTGCGCACCCGCAACCGGCAGTACCGGCTTGCGGAGGAAGAGGAACGGCGCGACTCGGACAACGACGGTATTCCCGACGTCTACCAGGAAGGCGGCGCTGCACGCTGACGGCACGCTGAGCCGCCTGCGCACGCTGACGGGATGTTGAGCCGCCGCAGTCCGGCGTCGCCGGTCTCATCCGGCGCGGCCCGGCGCTACGCGTGGTGGTCGGTGCCCCGCATCCGTACCGCGACCACCAGCCCGGACGCCGCCGTCAACGCGGCCACGACGGCGACCGCCGCCGGGATGCCGTAGGCGTCCGCGAGCAGCCCGGACAGCAGGGCACCCACGGCAAAGCCGCCGTCGCGCCAGAGCCGGTAGATGCCGACCGAGCGGGCCCGCCACTGCGGGTGGGCCACGTCGCCGATGGCCGCCAGCAGGGTGGGGTAGACCATCGCCGTGCCGATGCCGAGCAGGACGGCCGCGAATAGCCAGATCTCAAAGCCGTGGCCGGCCGCCACGAGGGCAAGGCCCGCTGCCTGGACAAACATGCCGCCGGCGATCAGCCACTTGCGCCCCAGCCGGTCCGAGGCGGCGCCGGTGACCAACTGCACCGCGCCCCAGACCGCGGGGTAGACCGCGGCGAGGATGCCGATGCGTTCGATCGAGAGGCCGGCGGCTGCGAAGAGCACCGGGAACAGGCCCCAGGCCAGGCCGTCGTTGAGGTTGTTGACCAGTCCGGCCTGACTCACGGAGGACAGCGAGCGGTCCCGGAAGCTGGTCAGGGTAAAGATCTCGCGGGTGCTGAGCGACGCCCCGGCACCGCTGTGCGCGTCGACGTGGTTCGCGGCTTCCGTTTTCGCATGGTGGTGCGTTTCCTTGACGGCCAGCACGGACAGGCCCAGCCCCAGGGCGATGAAGGCGGCGCCGAGCAGGAACGGCGCGGGCCGCAGACCGTAGGATGCCGCGAGGTAGCCGGTGAACAGGGCCGTCCCAGCCACCCCCAGGTAGCCCGCGGCCTCGTTGAAGCCCATCGCGAGGCCGCGCCGGTTCGGCCCGACCAGGTCCATCTTCATGACCACCGTGGTGGACCAGGTCAGACCCTGGCTGATGCCCAAAATCACGTTGGCGGCGACAATCCAGGACCAGCTGGTGCCGAAGATCAACAGCAGCGGCACGGGCAGGGCTATCAGCCAGCCGGCCACCAGCACCGGCTTGCGCCCGTAGCGGTCCGAGAGCGTCCCGGCGAAGTAGTTGGTGGCAGCCTTGGCCAAGCCGAAGGCCAGGATGTAGGTCAGGGCGCTCGTGTACTTGTCGAGGTGGAACACGTCGCTTGCGAGCAGCGGAAGCACGGTGCGTTCCTGGCCGAGGGTGCCGCCGACGAGCGCGTTGACCGCCACGAGCAGCATGAACTGGGCGAGATTTTGGCGCAGCCCCAAAATCGCGACGCCTGACGCGCCGCGTGGGCGGGGCGGGGATTCGATAGCTGCCATACATTCAGGCTATACCCCCGGGGGTATGCCGACAAATGTGCGCGCACAGCGGCGTTCTCTGGCAGAGTATGAGCATGCTCACAGTCATTGGTGAGGCCCTGGTTGATGTTGTCCAGCGTTCCTCAGCCATCCAGGCCCACGTCGGCGGCAGCCCACTGAACGTCGCGGTGGGCCTGGCCCGCCTTGACCACCCGGTGCAGTTCATCGGTCGCTACGGCCGGGACGCCTACGGCGAATCCGTCGCGGCGCACCTCAGATCCAGTTCGGTGTTGCTGCCGCTGGGGCCGGACGAGCTGCCGACGTCGGTGGCCACCGCGCTGATCGACGACGAGGGCGCCGCGAGCTACACCTTTGACCTCGCCTGGGAGCTCCCCGGCCTCGCGGACCGGCTGCCGTTCATGCTGCAGGGCAGCACGCTGCTGCACACCGGCTCGATTGCCACCATGCTGGCGCCCGGGGCCGCGGAGGTGCTCGCCGCCGTCGAGCATGCCCATCCCTCGACGACCATCAGCTTCGATCCCAATTGCCGGCCCAGCATCATCACCGACGCCGACTACGCACGCCACCAGGCCGAAAAGTTCGTCACCCTCGCGGACGTGGTCAAGGCTTCCGATGAGGACCTCGAATGGCTCTATCCCGGTGTTGATCCGCTGGATTCGGCCCGCCGGTGGCTCTCGCTCGGCGGTTCGGAAGGCCCGGCCATGGTGGTGGTCACGCGCGGCGCGGCCGGGCCGTGGGCCGTCAATGCCGCCGGCGAGGCACACGTTCCGGCCCCTGCGGTGAAGGTGGCGGACACTGTGGGCGCTGGGGACTCCTTCATGGCCGCGCTGCTCTCCGGCATCGTGGACCGGGGACTCAACGGCGCCCAGAACCGCAAGGAACTGCGCGAGTTCTCCGCGGAGAGCTTGCGTGAGCTGCTCGGCCACGCCGCCGCGGCGGCTGCCGTCACGGTCTCCCGCGCCGGGGCCAACCCGCCCACCCGGGCCGAACTGAACCGGATGGAGCTGGACCCTGAAAGCGCGGGCCTAACCAGCAACTGAGAGGAAGCCATGGCAACCTTCGAGCTACGCAGCGACACCTTTGAGGACGGCCAGATCCTGCCGGCAGCCCAGCGCGGCGCGGCGACGGGACCCGGCGGCAAGGACGAATCGCCGCCGCTGAGCTGGAGCGGCGCCCCGGCCGGTACCCGAAGCTACGCCGTCACGGTGTTCGACCCCGACGCCCCGGGCCACGGCGGCTTCTGGCACTGGGCCGTGCTGGACATTCCGGCGGACGTCACCTCACTGGCCGCGGGGTCGGGTTCCCGGCATGGCGGCGGCCTCCCGCTGGGCGCCTTGCAGCTCCGGAACGACGGCGGGTCCGCCGGTTACCTGGGGGCTGCCCCGCCCAAGGGCCATGGCCCGCACCGCTACGTCATCACGGTGCACGCCCTGAACGTGGAAAAGTCGGGGCTCGATGCCGGCGCCTCCCCGGCCAAGCTGGAGGCCAAGCTCGGCCCGCACACCTTGGCCCGGGCAAGCCTGACCGGCCTGTACGAACGGCACTGACCGTCGAAACGGCGCCGCCGTCGCCGTCGTACACCCTCTGCCCGGGCCCGTTTCGACGGTTCCCTGCGCCCTCGACGTCGGCGAGCGTCGAGTGGGCAGGGAACCATCGAAATGGCGCCGCCGCAGCCAACGTAGACTGGCAGTATGCGGCTGGTAGCAAGTGATATTGACGGAACGATCCTGGGCCACGACGGCAAAATCAGCGACCGGACCGTGCGCGCGTTCCACGCCTGCCGCGACGCCGGAGTGGAGCTGGTGTTCGTCACCGGCCGGCCCCCGCGCTGGCTGCATCCCTTGCAGGAGCAGCTCGGCCACACCGGAACCGTGATCTGTTCCAACGGCGCGGTGGTCTGGGACCTCGAAGCCGACCGCATGGTCTCCGCCCGTGCCTTGGAGCTCGACGCCGTTTTCGAAGCCCGCCGCATCATCCAGCGGCTGCGCCCCTCCGCGCTGTTCGCCGCCGAAACCCTCACCGGCTTCCACTTGGAACCGGGCTTCCTGGGCACCGGCTCCAGCGGACTGCTCGCCGAATTCACGCCGGCCCCGCTGCAGGAGACGCTCAGTGCGGACGACGCTGTGGTGAAATTCCTCGCGGTGGTCCGGGAGGGTTCCGCGGACGAGTTCCTCGCCGAGGTCACTCCCGCCGTCGCCCACCTGGCCGCCGCCACGCACTCCGCCCCCAACATTGCGCTGCTGGAACTGTCGCTGCCCGGCGTCAACAAGGCCGTGACACTCGCCGAATACGCGGCGTCCCTGGGCGTTGAAGCGCAGGACGTCGTGGCCTTCGGCGACATGCCCAACGACATCGAGATGCTGCGCTGGGCCGGGCACGGCTACGCCATGGCCAGCGGACACCCGGAGGCCATCCGTGCGGCCGGCCGGCAGGCACCGCATTTCGACGACGACGGCGTGGCCCAGGTCCTCGAAGCCAAACTCGCCGAGCTGGGCGTCCGGCTCCCGTAAGCGATGCCCCGCACGGGATTCCCAGCTGCCGGACAACTGCCGTTCATCTTGGCCTCCTAGGCTGGCAGGACCGAACGGATCTCTTGACTGATGGTGGGGCAATCATGGCCAGGTACGGCAACCGACATATTGAAGACCAGCCGCTCCGGCGGGTGGACCCGGACGCGCACTGGAAGAGCCTGCGCCAGGGCGACCGGGTCCGGGTCCGGCTCTCGCCCGGCTTTGAGACCGGCGGTTTGGTCGACGAGGTCACACTGGACCACACCACCGTCTGGGTGGACCTCGACGGCGCCGGCCGGACGCTGCTGCACTGCAGCGATGGCGTGGAGATCCTGCCGCACGGAGCCTGAACAGGCCTTCCCGCTAAGCCGGGGGTGCTCCGGTACGCTTCAGGAGTGACTGCCCCGCACCCTTTCCTCGCCGCCGGCGACGCTGCCGGAGCGCCCGTCGCGATGGCCCACCGCGGTTTTTCGCCGTCGGGCGCCGAGAACTCGATGGCCGCGTTCCGCGCCGCCGTCGACCTCGGTTACCGCTACCTTGAGGCGGACGTCCACACCACCGCCGACGGGGTGCTGCTGCTCTTCCATGACGAAACCCTGGACCGGGTCACGGACGGCAGCGGCCGGATTTCCGAGCTCTCCGCCGAGACGGTGGCCCAGGCCCGGATCGCCGGCGTCGAACCGATCCCACTGCTGGCGGAGCTGGTCGCGGAGTTTCCGGAGGTCCGGCTCAACCTCGACGTCAAGGACTGGAACTCGGTGGCCACGCTGGCCGCGGCGATCGAGCAGTTTGGCCTGCACGACCGCGTGCTCATCGCCAGCTTCTCCGACCGCAGACGCCGGGCCGTACTGCGGCGCCTGAGCCGTCCGGCCGCAAGCTCCGCCGGGATGGCCTCCAACGCCTTGTTCGTGCTGCTGGGACCGCTGCTTCCGTCGGCGATGCTGCGCCGCGTGGCGCTCCGCGACGTGCACGCCCTGCAGGTGCCGGTCCGGTACGGGGCCGTGCCGGTGGTGACCGCGGGGTTCGTCCGCCGCGCTCACCGCCACGGCCTGCACGTCCACGTCTGGACCATCAACGAGCCGGCCGAGATGCACCGGCTGCTGGACCTCGGGGTCGACGGGATCGTCACCGACCGTGCGGACCTGCTGAAGATGGTCCTGCAGGAACGCGGGCAGTGGCCGGACTGACGTCCCGCACCCGACTGAAACCCCGTAGCCGCAATGAAAGCCAGTAGCCCGGCGTGAATCCTAGCTGCTGAGCTCCACCATCAGCGCCGGCAACTCATCGCAGAGCTCGCGCGCCAGATAGCCGAGTCCGCCCAGCCTGCTCGCCAGCCGGTCACCCGCGGCGGCATGCAGGTGGGAGCCCCAGCAGGCGGCCTGTGCGTCGGCTGTTCCACGGGCCCGCAGTCCTGCAATCGCGCCGGCCAGTACGTCGCCGCTTCCCGAGGTGCCCAGCCCGCTGTGCCCGGTGGTGATTTCCCAAACGCTCCCGCCCGGGTCCGCGATCACACCCTGGCAGCTCACCACGGCCTGGTATTTCTCGGCGATCCCCGGCACGTCGCGGTGCAGGTCTTCAAGGTCGCGGCCCAGCAGGATACCGCCCTCGGTGACGTTGGGGGTCAGGATCAGCCGTCCCGCCCAGGGTTGCAATTCCCCGGCCAGCTCGGGCAGGCAGCCCAGGGCATAGGCATCGAGGACGACTGCGGGCCCGCGCTTCGGCCGCGACCTGCCCGGCAGCAGCAGGGCGCGGAGCAAGGACAGGGTCTCGTCCTTGTCGTCCAGGCCCGGTCCGACCAGGATGGCGTCTGCAGCGCCCACCTCGTCTGCCAGCAACGACGCTGCGGAGCCCTTGACCGATCCGTGCGTAGTCTCCGGCAGCCCCACGACGCCGGACTCCGGGAAGGCGACTGCCAGCTGCACCGCCGTCGACTCCGCCACCGCCAGGGTCAGCCGGCCGGCACCGGAGCGCAAGGCAGCGACGCCGGCGAGCAGCGCGGCCCCGGGCGTCTTGCGCGCGCCGCCCACCACGAGCACCGAACCCCGGTCATCCTTGCCGGAACCGCCGCCGGGCAGCGGCCAGCCGCGCAGCAACGTCGGAGTCAGCTGCACTGCGGGGGAGGGCTTAGCGCGGGTGGACATCGGCGTCTCCTGCGTGCTCGGTGACGGGTACGCCCTGCTCCGCCAGGTGGTCCGCCACGTTGAAGCTTTCCAGCTCCCACGCGCCGCTCCCGCCGGGCCGGACAAAGCGGCTGACGGAGGCGTTGAGAATGCTGGTCGTGGCGGCAAGGTCGAGCAGCTCCGCTTCCGAAAGGCCTTGCAGAATGTAGCGGAGCAGCACGATCAGGGCGTCGTGGCAGACCAGCAGGACTTCTTCGCCGGCATGCTCACGGTCCAGTTCGGCCAGCAGCGAGCGGAGCCGCAGCACGACGTCGGCCCAAGACTCGCCGCCCGGCGGCCGGTAGTAGAACTTCCCCAGCCACCGCCGGCGCTGGGCCTCCTCGGGCAGCCGCGCCTCCACGCCCGCGGAGGTCAGCATGTCCAGGATCCCGAGCTCACGGTCTCGGAGCCGCTCGTCCAGCCTGAGCTGCACCCGCCAGCCGCCCGTCTGGACCGCGAGTTCGGCGGTCTGCCGGGCCCGTGCGTACGGGGAGGACCATACGGCGCAGCGCTCCCGTTCGGGGATGCGGGCCAGCATCCGGCCCAGCGCCAGCGCCTGTTCCCGCCCGGTGTCCGAGAGTCCGACGTCGGCGTCGCGCGCCGGGACATTGATGACGTGAGCCCCCGCCTGGTGCGCGAGCGTCGCGGCCACATTGCCTTCGCTTTCCCCGTGCCGGACCAGGACGAGTCCCGTGATGCCCGGCAAGCTGCCGCCGTGTCCGATGTTGCCCACCGTTACCTCCTGCTCGCCGGCCCGAAAGTGCCCACGTTACTCCCGGGCCCCCTGCCTTGTCTCGGAAATGAATTGTCGGCGCCGGCTGGCAGGATGGAGCTATGCGTATCCTGATCGCCCCGGACAAGTTCAAGGGCTCCCTGACCGCCGCCGAGGCCGCCGCCGCCATTGCTGAGGGCGCCCTGCGCGTCTACCCCGAGGCGGAGGCGATCCAGATTCCGGTGGCGGACGGCGGTGAGGGCACCTTGGAGGCAGCCGTTGCCGCCGGCTACGAGGAACGCCTGAATGCCGTCGTCGGACCGATCCTTGCGCCTATCGGTGCTGCCTGGGCGATCCGCCGGGACGCCTTCGGCGGCGCAACCGCAGTTATCGAGACGGCGCAGGCATCCGGCCTCGCGCACATGGAACCGACTCCGGCGAACGCCCTCCGGGCCCACAGCTACGGGTGCGGGCAGTTGATAGCGGCCGCGTTGGATGCGGGCGCCACTGAAATCGTGCTTGGCGTGGGCGGCTCGGCCATGAGCGACGGCGGCAGCGGCGCCCTGCGTGCCCTTGGCATCAAGCCCGTGGACGCGGCCGGCAACGTGGTGCCGCTCGGCGGCGGATCGCTCGGCGACGTTGCCGCCGTGGACCTCAGCGGCCTGGATCCGCGGCTGGCGGCCGTGACGTTCAGGATTGCCGTGGACGTGCAGAATCCGCTCTACGGGCCGGACGGCGCCGCCCACGTGTTCGGGCCCCAGAAGGGCGCCGACGAAGAAGCCGTGGAGGTGCTCGACGCCGGGCTGCGGAACTGGGCCTCGGTGCTGCGGCAGGCCACCGGCCGTGACGTCAACGTCCCGGGCGCGGGCGCCGCCGGCGGCTTCCCGGCGTCGTTCCTGGCCCTGAGCAACGCTTCGCTCGAGGGTGGATTTGAACTCGTGGCCGGGCTCACCGGGCTCGCCGGGAAGCTCGCGGACGCGGACCTGGTGATCACGGGCGAGGGCTCGCTGGATTCACAGTCGCTGACCGGCAAAGCGCCGATTGCGCTTGCGGACGCCGCCCGTGGCCGCGGCATCCCGGTGATCATGGTCGCCGGCCGGATCCTCGTCACCCCCGAAGACCTGGAGCGCCACGGGGTGGTCGCGGCGGCACAATTGCTGGATGTGGCCCCGAGCCCGGCCGAGGCCATCTCCAATGCGGCAAAGTATCTGGCCTGGGCCACTAGCCAGGTGCTGGAAGGCGCCTAGGCCGCCGCGCGGAGTTGCGCGCTTGTGATGGAATAACTCTGGTTTCGGGCACGCCTGCGCCGATAAAATGGCCCCAGTTGGGGGCCGTGACTCTCCATCTGGGCCACGGGCAAACCGTGGCCCAGCACAGGAGACCGAAATGTCCATGAAGCGCAACAGCCCCCGCCGGCCAAAGCTCCAGGAACGCCGGCTGGAGGTCGAACACATCAACGTCGTTGACCGGCGAGTGATGCGTAAGGCCCTCGGCGGCACCATCGTCGGGAACACGATGGAATGGTACGACGTCGGCGTGTTCGGCTACTTGATCACCACCATGGGTCCGGTCTTCCTTCCGGAAGCGGACAAAACGGTGCAGAACCTGTTCCTGCTCGGTACCTTCGGAGCCACCTTCATCGCCCGGCCGCTGGGCGGGGTCTTTTTCGGCTGGCTGGGAGACAAGATCGGCCGCCAGCGGGTCCTGGCCATGACGCTCATCATCATGGCGGCCTCCACCTTCGTGGTGGGGTTGCTGCCCGGCTACGCCGCACTCGGGATCTGGGCGGCCGTGCTGCTGGTCGCCACCAAGCTCATCCAGGGCTTCTCGACCGGCGGCGAATACGCCGGCGCCACCACGTTCGTCAGCGAACACGCCCCGGATGCCCGGCGCGGCTACTTTGCCAGCTTCCTGGACCTCGGCAGCTACATGGGCTTCGCCATCGGCGCAGCGCTCGTCACGCTGCTGCAGGTGACGCTGGGCGGCGACGCAATGGAGGCGTGGGGCTGGCGGATCCCGTTCCTGATTGCGGGACCACTGGGCCTGATTGCCATCTATTTCCGGATGAAGATCGAGGAGTCCCCGGCATTCCAGGCCAGCCTCGATGCGCAGGGCGCCGGCGGTCCGGCCGGGGAAGCCGCGGAAACCAAGGGCCCGGTTGCCATCTTCGCCTCGCACTGGCGCGGCATCCTGCTCGCCATGATCCTGGTGGCGGCGGCCAACACGGTCGGCTACGCGCTGACGTCGTACATGCCCACCTACCTGACCTCGAACAAGGGCTATGACGAACTCCACGGCACGCTGCTGACCATCCCGATCCTGGTCCTGATGTCCGCCGCGATTCCGCTGACCGGCAAGCTCTCGGACCGGATCGGACGCCGGCCGGTGCTCTGGATAGGGTCCCTAGGCACCGTGGTGCTGGCCGCCCCGGCCTTCCTCCTGATCGGCATCGGGGCCATCTGGTCCACGCTGCTGGGCCTGGCGCTGATCGCCTTCCCGCTGACCTTCTACGTGGCGAACCTGGCCTCGACGCTGCCGGCGCTCTTCCCGACCGCCAGCCGCTACGGGGCGATGGGCATCGCCTACAACTTTGCCGTGGCCATCTTCGGTGGCACGGCGCCGTTCATCATCGCGTCCCTGATAGCGGCGTCGGGCAACGAGATGATGCCGGCGTACTACCTGATGGCCACCTCGGCCGTGGGGGCCGTGGCGGTTTACTTCATCAAGGAGACGGCGGGCAAGCCATTGATGGGATCGATGCCGAGCGTTGACACCATCGAGGAAGCACACGAACTCGTGGCCGGGCAGGAATCGAATGAGAACCTGAACCTCAACGAGATGCCGTTCGACCACACCTACGAGCCGGCCGAGGCCGAGGAGGTGCGGGGAGAAGAGTCCGAGTCGCGGGACCCCGAGCTGCGGGGCGGAGCACCCGAGCGCAGGGACACCCCCGCAGGGTAGCCGCCGCCTAGGCGCCGGTTTCGTAGTGCGGCTCGGCCACCGGCTTCGACTCGGGGGAGCCTTTCTCCCGTAGGTACACCGACGCGCCCACCAGCACGGCGACGGCAAGGAACTCGCTCTGCCAGTTCTGGAAGGACTCAAACCAAAAGCGGCTGGTCGCGAAGTAGCCCAGCACGCTGACGGGCGGCTGGCCGTGGGCCTGCTGCTCCTGGCTGTACTCCTCGCTGCCGCCGACCGCGTGCAGCGCGACTGACATCAGGAACAGCAGCAGGAACATGATCGAAAGGGAGTGTTCGTAGAGCTTCAGCACCCACCCGCCGCGGCGCACCGGCCACGGTGTCGCCGGCTTGAGCGCAGCCTGCCGCGGATCCTCGTCCTGCGGAGCTTTCTTGCCCATGGGCTTGGACTCCGAGGAGCCCTTTTGGAAGAGGAAGACCGTCAGGATGACGTACATGCCCATCTGGAGGAACTCGGATTCCCAGTTCTCGAATGTCGCCTCCAGGAACGCGCCGGTACCCAGGTACTCGAGGATTCCGACGGCGGACTGGCCGTGGGCGAGCTGGTCCTCGCTGTAGTCCGCGGCCCCGCTGATGACCATGCCGCCGAAGAAGATAACGAAGAGTCCAATGTTTGCCAGCAGCAGTCCGTGTTCCTTGGCCCACTTGCGCATTTTCGCTCCCGACTCTGGGTGGATTGTGTGAGGTGCGGTTTCAGTCATGTCCTATTCCCGTCCGGCCCGGCGGCGAAGCCTGTTGGGAATCAGCACGAGCAGGACCAACAGTACGGCCAGCAGCACGCCGCCCGCGGTAAGTCCGGCGGTCCGTCCGGCCGTGACGTCAAAAACCAGCGCAGAGGTGCCCACGCTCAGGAGGGCGACGCCGGCCAGGGCCGCTTTCGCGATCCGATCCGCACTTGCCACGAGGGTCTCCTTGAGCCCCTTGCGGAAGAGCCGCCGGTGCGCGCTCACCGGCAGCAGGATGAGGGCCGTGGTGAGGGCCGCCAGGACGACGTTTACGAGGTAGAGCGCCAACTGGAAGCCGTCCAGCGACTCGAAACGGGACTGGAACGGCAGGGTTAGCAGGAAGCCGGCCAGGATCTGGACGCCGGTCTGCAGGACCCGCAGCTCCTGCAGCAGTTCGGCCCAGTTGCGGTCCATCTTCTCGTCGAAGCTTTCGTCCCGGCTGTCTTTCCGGATTTCCTCGGCGTTTGGCATCGTCGCTTCCTTTCGAGTTTCACCCTGCCATGCCCTGCCTGAGTCTCAGGAAGGGCATGGTCAGCCTGCCCGAAACCGCACAAAATCGTCTCGTTACTAAGCTTACTGAGGATTTTTCGGGTACGGTGGAAATCAAGGGAAGGCCACGCTCCCGGGCGCGGCTGGACTCCAGATCCGATCATCCAGATTCGACCGGCCGAATGCCAGAAAGCAGGAGGAACGACATGACTCAGGACCAGCAAGGACGCCCCATCGAAGAGGAAGCGGGCGGCTACGGCACCCCTACCGCGGAGCAGGAACTGCCCGGCGGGGACGCAAAGTCGTTCGCACAGCCCCGCGATGAAGAGGCCTTTGATGCCGCGGGCCTCAACCAGGACAGCCCGGACGGTGAGAGCTACCCTGCGGGCACGCCGGACCTAAGCCAGTTCGGTGCCGAGGACCAGGACAGTGCAGGAGAGCCCGGAGCCGGACGCTTCGGAGGAACGGAGGAACAGATGAACGCGGAAAACGAAAGCAGCGAAGCCGGATTCGAGCAGGGCAACGAAGCGGCCGCCCAGGCCGGCGGCGCGGTGCCCTCCTCGGACGCGGAGATGGACGAAGCCAACACCGAGGAAGCTGAGCCGGGCCGGCCCTTCTCCTCGGAATCCGGCCAGGACGCCGCCGGGATTCCGGACGGCAGCGGCACGGACCTGCCGGAAGAGCAGTCACCGAAGGATCGTGAGCGCGAAGACAAGGAATCGTTCGACGCCGGCTAAGGCGCCGGCCTTTTTGGTGCGGCGGGGTTGTGTGGCTGCCGGCGGCTAGCGGCGCTTCTTCGGGGAGCGCTTCGCGGCGGCGTTGACGGCAGCCTTGACGGCCGCGACCGGGGCGGCGTCCTCGGTCTCCGGTTCTGCCACGGTGCCGCGGGCCTTCGCGATGGCCTTCATGCCGTGGTAGATCACCAGGGCGGCCGCGGAGCCCAGCGCGATGCCGGTGAACTTGAGGTCGCCGATGGTCCAGGTGTAATCAGCGATGCCCACGATCAGGGCCACGGCGGCGGTGGTGAGGTTGATCGGGTTGGAGAAGTTCACCTTGTTCTGCACCCAGATCTTCACGCCCAGGACGCCGATCATGCCGTACAGCATGGTGGCTGCGCCGCCGAGCACGCCCGCCGGGACAGTTGCGATCAGTTCGCCGAACTTCGGCGAGAAGCTCAGCACGACGGCGAAGATGCCCGCCACCCAGTACGCCGCCGTCGAATAGACCTTCGTTGCGGCCATGACGCCAATGTTTTCGGCGTAGGTCGTGGTGCCGGATCCGCCGCCCAGGCCGGCGAGGACAGTCGCGGCGCCGTCGGCCATCAGCGCGCGTCCCGACACGCCGTCGAGGTTCTGGCCGGTCATGGCGGACACCGACTTCACGTGGCCGATGTTCTCCGCCACCAGCACCAGCACCACCGGGACGAACAGGCCAACGACGCCGAGGTGGAATTCGGGGGTCTGGAAGTGCGGCAGCCCGATCCAGGCGGCGGCGTCGACCTTGGCGAAGTTGATCTCGCCGCGGATCATCGCGACGAGGTAGCCCACCACGACGCCGACCAGGATGCTGAGACGGCCCAGGATTCCGCGGAAGAAGACGCTGACCACGATGATCACAACGAGGGTGACCAGGGCGGTGATGGGGGCGGCGTCGAAGTTGTTCTTGGCCGCGGGAGCCAGGTTCAGGCCGATCAGGCCCACGATGGCGCCGGTGACGATCGGCGGCATGAGCCGGTTGATCCAACCCGCGCCGAACTTCTGCACGACGGCGCCGATGATGGCCAGTCCGACGCCGGCCAGCACCACGCCGCCCAGCGCGCCGGGAATGCCGAATTGCTGTTGCGAGGCCATGATCGGGGCGATGAAGGCGAAGGAGGAGCCGAGGTAGCTGGGCACCCGGCCCTGCGTGATGACCAGGAACAGCAGGGTGCCAATGCCGGAGAAGAACAGCGTGGTGGCCGGCGGCATGCCCGTGATGATTGGCACCAGGAAAGTGGCGCCGAACATGGCGACAACGTGCTGCATGCCCACGCCGATGGTCAGGGGCCACGCGAGGCGTTCATCCGGCCTGACGACCTCGCCGGGGCGGATGGACTTGCCGTTTCCGTGGATCTTCCATTTGGTGCCGAGCATGCTCATTGCAGCGAGCCTTTCAAGAATGTGTGGCGGGACCGGGAAGGAATCTTCCGGGTGCCACTTTACCGCGCCGGCCGGGAGGCTCCGGTGCCGGGACGGCATCGATAGAGTTGCGGAATGCCCGCCCTGATTGCTCCGACAGAACGTCTCTATGCCGCCTGGCTCGAAGCGCATGCCGAGTGGGGACCCGGCCTCCACGAGGATGGCTTCGGGCTACTGCCGGCGGACGACGTCGACACCGCCGCCGGTTTTAGGGCGTGGCTGGAACGGCTGGCCGGAGACGCGACGCAGTGCACCTACCGGTGGATCATCGACGGGGACCAGGTGCTCGGCGGGATCGCGCTGCGGCATGCGGGTAACGAAAGCGTGGACTGGGCCGGGCACATCGGCTTCGGCATCCGGCCGTCCGCGCGCGGCCGCGGCCTGGGAGTCTGGGCGCTTGGGCAGATGGTCGATGTGGCGCGTCGGCTCGCGATGGAACGGGTGTTGCTGGTCTGCGCGGCCGGCAATGTCGCCTCAGCGGCAACGATCGAACGCCAGGGCGGGGTGCGCGAGAGTGCCGGCAACTCCGGGGCCGGCAAGGTGTGGCGGTACTGGATCAGCGTCGGACAGCCCGCGGAAAGGGACTAAGGGGCCGACGGCGTTCCGGTTGGCGCCGGCGGCATCCGCACCAGCAGCATGGCCTGCGGGTGCTTTTCGCTGGGCCGCGCAGCCCGGACCAGCTCCGCTTCCGGAACGAATCCCTGCTCCGCAAAGCAGCCGGCGACGTCGGCGGGGGAGTGCAGTTCCGCCCGGAGGTCGACGTCGTGCCCGTAAGCGCGGCGGATCGTGCGTTGGCCGCTGCCCACCTGGAAGGCGACAAGTGCGAAGCCGCCGGGGCGGAGCACCCGACGGAATTCGCCGGCGATCTCCCGAAGCTCTGACGGGGAAGAGTGGATGATCGAGTACCAGGCGATGATGCCGTCCGCGGCAGCCTCCGCCGCCGGGAGCCTGTTCAGCGCGCCCACTTCGAAGGCGAGCCCGGGATGGCGACGCCGGGCCACTTGGACCATCCCCGGCGAGAGGTCCACTCCGGTGACGTCCAGCCCAGCTTCGGCCAGATGGATGCTCATTCGTCCGGTCCCGCACCCGGCGTCGATCACTTTGCGCCCCGGCGTCGGGTACAGCCGCGCGCAGAGCGCCTCGATCATCGCCATATCGAGTGGGGCTTCAAAACGGGTGTCCGGAAGGGCCGCCGAATACGACTCGGCCACCGTGTCGTAGGCGGAGCTGAGCCGGGCCAGGTCCTCGGAGTTTCCCATGGCCTGAGCGTACCCATCTCGGCGCCGGCGGGCGTCACAGTCCCAGTTCGACGAGGCGGTGTTTCTGGATTCAACCAGCGTTTCCTCGGCTCACGTCGTGTAGCCGGATTCTTGGGCCCTCGCGGTACCGTGGGGTCCGATGGACACTTCGACACTCCTTGCGGCCTACGACCAACAGCTCCGGACAGATGCGGAGACCCCCAGCGCGGTCTCCGTCGAGCGGCTGGGCCCGCTGCGGCTGGTGACCTTCGCTGGCGGCCGCGGCTTTGTGACCTATCAGGACCTCGCCGAAGCCGACGCAGCGACGATCGCGCGGTGGGTGGCCGAGGCGGTGGCGTTCTACCGCGCGGATCCGCAGATTGTTCGGGTCGAATGGAAAACCCGGGGCCACGACCATGCGCCCGGGCTGCATGAGGCGTTGCTCGAGAATGGGTTTGAGGCCGACGAGATCGAGTCGGTCATGATCGGGGCGGCCAGCGCGCTTGACGTCGACGTGGACCTGCCGGCCGGGGTGAGCCTGCGGCGCGTGACGGACGAGGCGGACATCCGCGCCATGAGCGCCATGCAGGACGAAGTCTTTGGCAGCCCGGCATCCGACGGCAACGCCGAAGCAATCCTGCGCAGGATGGCGCGCGATGACGGGATGGAGCTGTGGGTCGCCGAACATCAGGGGGAGATCGTCAGCGCCGGCCGGCTCGAACCGGTGCCGGACACGGACTTTGCGGGCATCTGGGGCGGGGCCACCCGGGAGGAATGGCGGGGCCGGGGGATCTACCGCGCGCTGACCGCAGCCCGCGCGCGGGCGGCGCTGTCGCTGGGCAAGACCCTCATCCACAGCGACTCGACCGAGTATTCACGCCCGATTCTGGAGCGCTACGGCCTGGTCCGGGTGTCCACGACGACTCCGTATCGCTGGCGGCGCTGAGCCCTGGTCGCGGCGGACGCCGTGGCAGACTGAACCCGTGAATCACGGACCGGACTACGCTGCGTACGCCGCCAAGATGCGCGGCCTGGCCGTGTCCGGCTGTGACTTGGAAGTCGACGCACGCTTCGTCGACATGCTGTGCCCGAGACGGTCCCACATCCTGGACCTTGGCTGCGGCATCGGATCCGCGGTCGGTGCCCTGCGAAACCGGGGCCATCTGGCGTACGGCGTCGATCCCAGTGCGGCCGTTCTGGCGGTCGCCCGCGAACGGTTCGACCCAGCATGGTTCCGGAGCATCGGCGCCGGCGACGTTTCTGCCGCTGGTCTGGTCGGCCAGGGACTGCCTGCCGCCTACGACGCCGTACTCATGTCAGGAAACGTCCCGGCCTTTCTCACGGATGACGAGCTGGCGGGGATCTTTGAGCGGCTTCCCTCCATCCTGAAACCGGGCGGCTGCCTCGTCGTCGGCACTTCGACGGCGGCCCACGGGGGACCTGCGCAGCAAGATTTGGCGGCAAGCGGCTCGGAACTCACCTTGGCCCATCGCTTCTCGGACTGGCACCTGGGTTCCTTCAGCGAGGACTTACCGTGGTCAGTGAGTGTCTACGCGAACGCCGGCCAACGCCGCACCGACGGCGGCCCGGACGGGGTGTCCGTCCTCGGCAGTTGAGCTTTGCGTGTGGGTGGCTGCGCCGGGCTGTGTTTTATTTGCGCAGGTCGAGGGTGAAGCCGGGATAAGTCGAATAGTCGCCGATGCGATCAGGCTCGAAACCCAGGGCTTCGTAGAACGCGACCGCTGACGGGCTGGCCTGCCAGTCGAGAATCAGGGGCTGCGGGCGAGCCTTCGCCCAGCCGAAGACATGATCCATGAGCGCCCTGCCGACGCCCTTTCCGCGCGCCTCCGGCTCCACGAACAGGTCATGTACGCGGCCAGTGGTGAACGTGGTGCGTAGGCCCGGTCCGAAATCCTGGGCTACGCCATAGCCGATCAGGCGGCTGCCGGCCTGGGCCACCGCGACGCACCATGCGGCGTCGGCGACCCGGCCAGCGAACCGGCCGTCGAAGTCCTGTTGCGGCAGGTCCTGAGCGCTTGATGTGAACGCGATGGACAACCGCCGCACCTCGGCCGCATCCTCGGGTGTAGCCGGCCGCACGACGAGCTCCGCAAACGGCATGTACCGGTCCCTCCCGTGTGTTGCTTCGGTCCTTTACTGCCCAGACTTTCATTTGCGGTCGCCGTTGTACTCCACGTGTCGGCGTAGCGGGTCCGTGTCGGTACCAGTGCCGCGCGGCCTCGACTTCATGATTCGTCCGGTGAGCGGCGCCGCTCACGATCTGAAGTAGTGGTTTCTTCGGGGTGTCTGGGAGGGGTCGAGGTGGGGTGGCGGGATGAACCAGGGGATGCCGTTGCGGGGTTGGATGGTCCATTGTTCTTTGTGGGTCAGGTGGTGATGGTGGGAGCACAGGAGTGTTCCGTTGTCGGCGGACGTGCTGCCGCCTTTGGACCAGTAGCTGATGTGGTGGGCTTCGCACCAGGGGGCGGGGATGGTGCAGCCGGGGAAGGTGCAGCCTTGGTCGCGGGCGGTGATGGCTTTGCGGAGGTGGGGCGGGAAGAGCCTGCTGGTGCGGCCGATGTCGAGGATCCTGCCTTGGGTGCCGAGGAGGACGGGGATGATGTCCGCGTCGCAGGCGATTTTGCGGATGGTCGCGGCGGTGACGGGTCCGGTGAATGCCATCGTGCCGGTGCCGGCGAAGCCGAGCGGTCCGGTGCCGGTGAAGCCGGGGCGGTCGAACAGCCCGGTGCCGCCGGGGCTGTTGGCGTGCCCGGTCCCTTCTGGCGGGTTGGTGCCGGCGGCGCTGCTGTCGGCGTTGGCGGTGCTGTTGCCGGCGGTCCTGTCGAACCAGTTTGTCGCTGTGCTGGTGGTGCGTTGGAGGCGGTCGAGGAGGTCGCGATAGTCGATGGTCACCATGACCTGGGGGCGGAGGCCGCCCGCGGCGGGCAGACCGCCGGAGGCGAGGGCTACTTTGCAGGCGCCGATAAGTCCGTCGAGGAGTTTCTGCGGCCTCGACCGCCGGTCCAGGTCCGCGCCCGTTCCCTCCGGGCTTGTTCCGTCCTGATCCGTTCCGTCCGGCCTAGTCCCGTCGGGTTCTTCGCCGTTGATCTCCGCGGCGCCGGCTGCCGCCTCATTCTTGTCTGTGTCCGCCGCCCCGCCCGCTGCACCGGAGGCGGTGCGGGGGTTGGTGGCGGTGTTCATCACGGTCAGCAGGTGTTCGAACTGTTCGGTGGTGGCGAAGATTTCCAGGTGCTGCAGGCCGTGGCGGGGCCTGCGGATGAACGCGCCCTGGAGCTGGCGCAGGAGCTCCTCGGAGGGTTCGGCGCCGTCCTGGTCGATCGCGTCCATCCAGTGGCGGGCGATCCGGGCCAGGAAATCCGGGTCGTGCTCCGCCGCTGTGGCGGTCAGGGCGTGTTCCATCCGGACGGCCGTGTCCGGGTCGCACACCGGCCGGACCCGGTCCAGTGCCTGGCTGACGATGGTCGCGGACCGGGAAGGCACCGCGCCGGCGGCCACGGCCGCGGCGAGTTCCTCACGCAGGGGCGGAAGGACCTGCCCGATGATCCCGGTGCGCGGCAACACGGTCCCGGCCAGGCAGAGCCGGCGGTGGGCCTCGGCGGCGCTGATTTGGAGCCGGGCGCGCAGGAAGTCCCCGGTCTTGCGGTACCCGTCCCCGGCGGCCGGGAGCGCATCCGCTGCGCCTTCCTTACGGGTCCGGTCCACGGCCTCCGCGGCAACCACCTGCAGGTACTCCACCGCCCGGGAAATCTCCTCAACCCGGCCGGCGAACTTCGCCGCCTCACCGAACCCCAGCAGCGCCGCATCCCCGACCGCCGTCGCGCACAGCTCCCGCAACTGCTCCAGGACGCTGCCCAGCAACGCAGCCCCGCGGCCATCCCCGCCCGGCCGACCGGCCGGGCGAGCGATGAGAGCTGCACCGATTCCCATGTAGCTAAGTCCATCAGAGACCACCGACATTATTAGGAGCTCCCGATGCCGGCAGCTGTGCGCCACAGCTCGGGCCCCCGGCTCAAGCCTCGGTTTTGAACCTCTCCCAGGCCGTCTGCCGGGTGATGCCCAGTGCGGTGCCGATCCGGGACCAGCTGATGTTTCGCTCCCTGGCGGCGCCGACCCAATGCCGCAACTGCTCCTCGAGTTCGGCTCCGACCCGCGAGATCTCAGGCAAGTGCTGCAGGATTTCATCATCGGCCAGCTGCGCCCAAGCGGGACCCAGAGAGGCGGCCGGACTCTTGGAAGCATCCGCGGCGACGTCCAGAAGCTCGCGGGCCGCGCCGACGCACAGTTCGCAGATCGAGATCCCCGGTCCGGCCACAAGCCTTCGGTCGGGCGCTCCAGTATGTCCGCAGAACGAGCAATAGCGCCGGTCTGCACCGCCGTCGTTCATCATGCCCCTTTCTCAGTTGCTATTGACAGTGTCAGGATGCACCTGACACTGTCAGGTGTGACCTTACGCACGTCAGTTGCCTCCAAGAATAGCCGCAGTGCCGCCGACGGGGAGCACCTCGTGAGCGGACCGTTCCGTTGGCTCTTCATCGCAGCGATTGGGGACGGGATTGGCGACGACGTTGCCAGGTCCCTCCTGCCGGTCGTGGCGGTGGCATTCCTGGGCGCGGGCGCCTTCGAGGCCGGGATCCTCAATGCACTGGGCATGGCGGCGTTCCTGGTCCTCGGTGTCCCTGCAGGTGTCCTGGTGGACCGCTGGCCCAGGAAACCGGTTCTGATCGGAGCCAATATTCTCCGGGCAGCAGCCATCATTACCTTGCCGCTGGGATACGCAACAGGTTGGCTGGGTCTTTGGCACCTCTTCGTCGTCGCCGCCATCCTCAGTGCGGCTGATGTCTTCTTTACCGCAGCACATTCTGCATTGATGCCCTTGCTGCTGCCCGGCAACCGGCTGGCAGCAGGGTATGCCCGTGTGCAGTCTGTCCAGAGCGGCCTGGCCGTCGCTTCCCCCGGAGTGGTTGGCCTGCTCATCAAAGTGATCGCTGCACCTGCCGTCCTGGTTGTCTCCGGTTTGGCCTACCTCTTCTCGGCGGCAGCAACGTGGGCGCTTCCCGAGGTGCGGCCGGCGCGGTCCCAGACCTCATCGGGGTTCTGGGCTGAGGCTGGCCATGGGCTGTCGTTCACGTTGAAGCATCCGCTGGTTCGGCCGTTGATGGGCTCGGTGGCCTTGGTCAACGCAGCCGGTCTGTGTGCGGCCGGGGCGAAGGTCGTCTTTGTGCTGAATTCCCTCCGGGTGCCGGTTGACCAACTCGTCGCCTTGGGAGCCGTTTCCGCTGCCGGCGGGTTGGTTGCCTCCCTGATGGCCACTGGCGTGACTCACCGGATCGGAATCGGCAAGACGAAGGTGCTGGCCAGCCTTGCAGGGGCCGGTTTCATGGCGCTGGTTCCCGCGGCGCCAGCCCTGGGCCTCCAGCCCGTCTTCTGGGTGGGCCTCTCCGGCTTCGGTTGGTCCTACTTCGTTGTGCTCACCGGACTAGCAGGTGCCGGCATCCTGCCCCGGCTCGTCCCGGCGGGGTTGATGGGCAGAGCGATGTCCAGCTACCGTCTCGTCACACTGGGCGTGATGCCGGTGGCGAGCCTCGCCGGAGGCGCTCTCGCACTTTTGGCCGGGGAGGCCGCCGCCCTTTGGGCTGCGGCCTTCATCGCGGCAACCGCCGCGCTGCCCGTCGTCGTTTCGCCGCTCAGGAGCTGGAAGACGTTCCCCGAGGACCTTGACGTCCACCGTCCGGCTCAGCCTTCGACGACGGCGCAAGGAGTCGACGTGCCCCTGGCGCCAACACCGACAGTCTAGATTTGGTTGGATGGTGAACGAAGAGGTCCTGACCGGCGGCAATTCCAGTGTCGTGGTGCGGGTAGGGGACACCGTCCGGAGAAACACCGGGCCCTGGACCCCTGCCGTCCACGCCATGCTCGATGCGCTCCGCGCCAGCGGAATAACGCACGTTCCATCGGTGGACGGCATGGATGAGAAGGGCCGCGAAGTCCTGTCCTTCCTGCCGGGGGATGTGGTGGAATATCCGCTTCCGGAATGGATCTGGCATCCCTCGATCCTGCGGGACGCGGCCGGCCTGCTCCGGCAGATCCATGACGCCACCGTTGAGTTGGCCCGGAAGCAGCTGAGCTGGCAATTGCCAACCCACGAACCGGTCGAGGTGGTCTGCCATAACGACTTTGCGCCGTACAACATGGTGTTCCAAGACCAGCGGTTCGCCGGAATCTTTGACTTTGACGCGGCGTCGCCCGGGCCGCGGATCTGGGATTTCGCCTATCTGTCCTACCAGTTGGTGCCGTTCATTGAGGGCGGTGGCAACGGCGCGCCGGAAGGGCCGGAGCGGCTGGCCCGTCTGGACGAACTGATCGCGGCGTATGGTTTCCCATTTCCGCGCCGGGAAGTGCTGGAAACAATGAGCGCCAGGCTCGTTGAACTCGCCGACTACTCGGACGGCCGGGCGGCCGCGACCGGACGCGCCGAACTCAACGACCATGCCGCCATGTACCGCCGCGACAGCCTGCGGATGCTGCGGTTGGCGGAGCTGGAATGAGTGCCGGCTTCCCGCTGTGCGCGACGTCACTCCGCACCCAGGGAAGCTGCCGTCCCGGGCAGTAGTTGAAGCTACTGACAGCCAAAGTGCCCCGGACGGGGACGAGCCCAGCGAAAGGGACCCGATGACGATCGCCCATGAAGAAGCAGTAATCGACGCCGCAGCAGTGGACGCCATCTTTGCCCAGGCGCGCACGGCCAACGCCTTCACCGGTGAAGTCACGGACGAGCAGGCCCGCGCCATCTACGAGCTGACGAAATTCGGTCCCACCGCGTTCAACTCCCAGCCCCTGCGCGTGACCTATGTCCGTTCAGACGAGGCCCGCGCCGCGCTGGTGGACGCCCTGTCCGCCGGCAACCGGGCCAAGACGGCGTCAGCACCGCTGGTCGCGATCCTCAGCGTCGACACCGCTTGGCACGAGCAGTGGGACAACTTCCTGCCCGGCTACAACGCCCCCAAGGCAATGTACGACGCCGCCCCGGACCTCGCCGCTGCCACCGGCAACAACAACGCCCACCTCCAAGCCGGCTACTTCATCCTCGCCGTGCGGTCCCTGGGTCTCGCCGCCGGCCCGATGACCGGCGCCGACTTCAGCAAGATCGACGCTGCCTTCTTCCCGGACGGCAGCCAGAAGAGCTTCATGGTGGTCAACATCGGCCAGGCCGCCGAGGATGCCTGGGGCGCCCCCAAGCCAAAGTTCGCCTACGAAGACGTGGTCCGCACCGTCTAAGGTCCGGAAGCGCAGCCCGTGTCGGCGGCCAGTGGCAGACTGGGACCATGCGGAACCTGATCGTGGTCGCTTTCCTTGAGCCCGTCACCGAGGGGATGGAATTTCCGCGCGACGCCTGGCCGCTGCACATCACCCTGGTGAAGTTCGACGTCGCCGATCAGGCACCCGCCGCCGACCAGCCGCCCGCCGATGACGCCGCCGCCCAGCCGCCCGCCGTCGTCGGGGATGCGCTGGCCGCCCGGGTGGCCGGACTCATGGAGGCCCCGGCGCGGGCTGCACTGGGCAGTACCGTGACCGTCGGCGGGGAGGCAGGCTTCGGCCGCGGCGGCTCTGTCCCGGTCAGCCTGATTGAACCGAGCGCCCCGCTCCGAACGCTCCACGAAGCCCTGGTGGGGGTGGTGGAGACACTGAACGGCCGGATCGCCACCCCCGGCTACACCATGGCAGGCTTCCGTCCGCACGTCTCGCACCGGGGCGAAAAAGCGCCCCGCGCAGGCGGTCAACTGGTCTTGGACCGGATTGCCCTGGTGGACATGGCTCCCGACGGCGGGCACGCCACGCGTCGGGTGCTCGCACTTTGGCAAGCCACATTGTGAATGAAGGTCTTCATTTTTCCATCGAGGTGCCATACTGGGGTCAAATCGAGAGCAGACGCCCATGACTGATGGGGTCACTAGGTGCGTGCCGGGGGAGCCACAGGATGATGCTTGACACCTCTACCCTGCGCGTTGCCTTAGCAGTTGTAACCCTGACGCTGCTGTGCTTGTTCTACTTCATCACCTTCAGGCGGACCCGTTCGCCGTTCAGCGCCTGGTGGTGCTCGGCACTGCTGCTTTTCCTCACGGGCTCCGCCTCCTACCTGCTGGACGGCACGCCCCACCAGGCGTGGGCGAACCCGCTGGGCAATATCTTGCTGGTCGGCGGCGCCGGAGCCATGTGGGCCGGTGCCCGGTCGTTGCGGACCAATAACCCCAAGCTGTGGGCGCTGACCGCAGGGCCCTTGGTGACAGGCATCGTTTCGGTGCTCGACCACCCGGCCACGAACAACTGGTCCGGCGGGCCGGTAATGCTGGGAATGATGGGCCTGATGCTCGGGCTGTCCTGCCGGGAGCTCTTCCTGCTGGAGGTCGACTACTCCCGCGTTCACCGCCCCCTGGCCTACGGCTCAGGACTCTTGGCCCTCTACTACCTCGGCCGCCTGACGGCGTTCGTCATCGATGGCCCCCAGGGCCCGGTGTTTGTCGCCTACTTCGGCTCGGTGGTGACGACGCTCCTCACCTCGATGGTCCTGGTGCTCGCATCCTTCACCATGGCCGAGTTGAGCAACGAGCAATTGACCCGGGACCTCCGTGCGCGCGCGACTGTCGACGGGCTCACCGGCCTCCTCAACCGTACGGCCTTCATGGACCTTGCGGAGAACGAACTGCGCCGCCTGGGAAACGCCCGGACCACGGCCGCGCTGGTGCTGGCGGACCTGGACCACTTCAAGGCCGTCAACGACAAGTACGGGCATGCCGCCGGAGACGTGGCCCTGCAGGCCTTTGCCGCCGCGTGCACGGCCTCGGTCCGCTCCACCGACCTGGTTGGGCGCTACGGCGGTGAGGAGTTCGTCCTGCTGCTCCCCGGGGTCAGCCCGGAGCGCGCCAGCGAGATGACGGCCACCATCAGCCGCCGCTTGCAGGAAGCGCAGCCGAACGTGGAGGCACGGCTTCCCACCGTGAGCTACGGGATTGCCTCGACCGGTCCCGGCCGGGTGGACCTGGAGGCCCTGATCGCTTCGGCGGACGCGGCCCTGTACCGCGCGAAGACGCTGGGCCGGGACCGGTCGGTATTGGCCGCCAGCCTCCTCGAGGAGCAATCGGCCTAAGCCGCGGCCCCCGTCCCGGCTCGCCGCCGCCGGCCGGGGCCGCCGGCCGTTTTGGCCGCCGGGGCCGGACTCGCGGCTGGCTAGGAAATTACCCCGTCCACCAGGGCCTTGGCTTCCGCCTGCACCTGCTTCAGGTGCTCCGCGCCCTTGAAGGACTCGGCGTAGATCTTGTAGACATCCTCGGTGCCTGAGGGCCGCGCTGCGAACCAGGCGTTCTCGGTGACCACCTTCAAACCACCGATCGCCGCGCCGTTGCCGGGCGCCTCGGTGAGCTTGGCGGTGATGGTCTCGCCGGCCAGTTCAGTCGCGGTCACGTCCGACGGCGACAGCTTGCCGAGGGCGGCCTTCTGCTCGCGCGTCGCGGCGGCGTCGATCCGCGCGTAGACGGGGTCGCCGAACTTGTCCGTAAGCCCCTTGTACAGCTGCGACGGCGACTGGCCGGTGACTGCCGTGATTTCGGAGGCCAGCAGCGCCAGCAGGATGCCGTCCTTGTCCGTGGTCCAGACGCTGCCGTCCATCTTGTTGAAGGACGCGCCCGCTGACTCTTCCCCGCCGAAGGCGCCCTCGCCGGAGAGCAGCCCGGGGACGAACCACTTGAAGCCCACCGGCACCTCCACCAGCTTGCGGCCGAGGCTTTCGGCAACCCGGTCAATGATGGAGGAGGACACCAGGGTCTTGCCGATCACCGACTGGGGATTCCAGCCGCTGCGGTGCCGGTACAGGTAGTCGATCGCGACGGCGAGGTAATGGTTCGGGTTCATCAGCCCACCGTCCGGCGTCACGATGCCGTGCCTGTCGGCGTCGGCGTCGTTGCCGGTGGCTACGTCGAACGCGGCGGATCCGTCCGCCCCCACGGACATCCGGTTGATCAGTGACGCCATCGCCGACGGCGAGGAGCAGTCCATCCGGATCTTCTCGTCCCAGTCCAGCGTCATGAAGGCCCACTGCGGGTCGACGGTCGGGTTCACCACGGTGAGGTTCAGGTGGTGGCGTTCGGCGATTTCGCCCCAGTAGTCCACGGAGGCACCGCCCATGGGATCCGCACCGATGCGTACCCCCGCCTCGCGGATGGCATTGAGGTCCAGCACGGACGGCAGATCATCAACGTAGCTGGACAGGAAGTCGAACTTCCCGGTGGTGCCGGCGGCCATGGCGTCCGCGATCGGGATCCGCTTGACTCCGCGGAGCCCGTTCTCTAGCAGTTCGTTGGCGCGGTTCGCGATCCAGCCTGTGGCGTCGGTGTCCGCCGGTCCGCCGTGGGGCGGGTTGTACTTGAAGCCGCCGTCGCCGGGCGGGTTGTGGCTGGGTGTCACCACGATGCCGTCGGCCTGCGGGGCGCCGGCGGGGGAGTTGTTGTTGTGGGTGAGAATGGCGTGGCTCAGGGCCGGGGTGGGCGTGTAACCGTGGCGGGCGTCAATCAGCACGTTCACGCCGTTCGCGGCAAGGACCTCGAGCGCTGAGTTCTGGGCCGGTTCGCTCAGCGCATGGGTGTCCTTGGCGAGGTAGAGCGGGCCGGTGATGCCCTGGCCGGCCCGGTATTCCACGATCGCCTGGGTGATGGCGAGGATGTGCGGTTCGTTGAACGAGGCCTTGAGGCTGGAGCCCCGGTGCCCGGAGGTGCCGAATGCGACCCGCTGCCCGGGGTCGCCGAGATCCGGCGAAACGTCGTAGTACGCATCCAGAAGCGCAGTGAGGTCAACAAGGTCTTGGGGTTGGGCAACTGTGCCCGCGCGGCTAGCCATGGCTCCAGCATGCCAGACGCGGGGAGCCGGGGACATGGTTTCGCCTGAATAGGACAGCTATGACGCCGCACGTCCGGCGGGGTTAACGGCGCGGCGCTAATCTTGACCTAGACACGCAGAGGGGATTTCCATGACCGAGCAGCCCACGTCCGGGTACGACGAGACGCACCGTGGCTACCAGCCGCCGCCGTATCGTCCGCCATACGGGGGAGACGGCCATATTCCGCCGCGGCCGACGACGGCGCCGCACCTTGGCCAGCCGGCCGGCGGCCACGACGCCTACGCCCAGCCCGATGCCTACGGCCAGCCGGCCGCTCCCTATGCCGACGCCTACGGCCAGCCGTATTACTACGGAGTGGCTCCCGCGCCGAAGGGTCTGAGTATCGCGAGCCTGTGTTGCGGTGTCGCAGCTTTCCTGGGGTTCGGCTTTTTCCTGCTCCCGCAACTGGCCGCCGTCATCCTCGGGCATCTGGCGCTGCAGCGCGAGCCCGGCGGCAGGGGCCTGGCGGTCGCCGGCCTGGTCCTGGGCTACGCCGCGATCGCGATTACCTTGCTGGTGGTCATCACCCTGGGCGTCGCCCTGTCCAACGCGGACTTCGTCAGCCGGTAAGCGCGTCCACGATCTGCAGTGCGTTGGCCTCAAGCCAGCCGCGGCGGCGAAGGATGAGTTCGCCGACGCCCTCGTCCCACATCCGGGCCCAGCCGCCGCCAAGTGTCGCTGCGCTATGCCGCATCCGCTCGTAGCTCAGCGCCGCCGCCTCGATGCCCAGCGACGGTACCCGGCGTCGTTCCTCCTGGCTCCAGCCGTAGGCATCGGCGAAGATGCGTAGCCGCCGGAAGGGATCGACTCCCTCCCAGCCGGGCCACGCATCCGCGGGGGCGCGGAGCGGAACCCAGTGCAGGGCGGTGTTGTAGGAATCCCGGAGGGCAGTGCTGGGTCCGGCGAGGTCGAAATCCACGAGCCCGACTGCCACCCCGTCCCGGACCACCACGTTCTGCGGGGTGACGTCCAGATGGCAGACGAGTTCGGCGGCGTCCTGGTTCACGGTGCCGGGCGGGACATAGCGCGGCGGGAACGGATGGAGCTGGGGGTCGTAGCCCGCCGACGCCTTATGCAGGCGGCGGACCAGCCGGGCCACGGAGGCCAGCAGCTCCTCGGACTGCACCCAGGCTTCCGGCGAGGCGCCGGCGCACCTTCCGGCAACGAAGCTCAGGACGTCCCGGCCCTCGGCATCCCGGCCCAAGAACCGCGGCGAACCCTCAAAACCGGCGTCCTCAAGCCAGTCCAGATAGGCCGCGACGGCAAGGCTCTGCGGCTGGTGAGGGCGGCGGATGGTCCCGCCAACCCGCACTACGCCTTCAGTGACATCGCCCGCCGGCATGAGTTCGACGTCGGACGCCTCGCCGGGGGCGGGGACGTAGACGCGCGCCTCAACCGGCGGGCGATATCGGGTGCTCATTCAGCTCAGCGTACGCCGCCCATGAGCTTCTTGATGGCAGGCGAGGCAGCGGCCAGGCCGACTGCCAGGAGCATTGCCGTGCCGCCGACGCCGATGAAGTACGGCAGTTCGTCGTTCGGGTTGTAGAGCCCGGAGAGCATGCCGGCCAGTGTGGTCCCCAGCGAGACGGAGAGGAAGAACAAAGCAACCATCTGCGTGTGGAAGGCCTTGGGTGCCAGCTTGGTGGTCACGGACAGGCCGATGGGGGAGAGGAACAGTTCCGCGAGCGTGAAGAGCAGCAGGATTCCCACCAGCGCCAGCAGCGGGGTCTTGCCCTCGCCGGCCAGCGGGATGAACGCGAGGAATGCGAGTCCCATCACGAACAGGCCGATCGAGAACTTCAGCGCCGAGCCGGGCTGCCTGCGACCCAGCCGGGTCCACAGGGCGGCCATGACGCCGGCGAAGATGATGATGAAGACCGGGTTGATGGACTGGACCCAGGCGGCCGGCATTTCCCAGCCGAACAGGTTTCGGTCCAGCTTCTCCTCCGAGTACACGGCGATGAAGGTGAACTGCTGCTGGAAGAGCGCCCAGAACGCGGCAGAGGCGACGTACAGCGGGATGAAGGCTGCGACCCGGCTGCGCTCGGTGGCGTTGACCTTTTTGCTGCTGAAGATCAGGACAAAGTAGACCGCCGATGCGCCGATCGCGGCGTAGGCCATGGACATAGCGAGGTTGTCCGCGTTGACGATGCCGGTCGCCAGCAGCACCGCGATGATCGCGGCAATGACGGCGAAGATCAGGCCGTACTTGGTGCGTTTGGCTGCGGGCAGGGCGTTCGGCACCCGCTGCGCCTCTTCGGGGAGCTTGTTGCGGCCCAGGGCGTAGATCACCAGGCCCACGGCCATGCCGACGGCGGCGGCGCCGAAGCCCCAGTGGAAGCCCTGGCTCTCCTGCAGCCAGCCGGTGACCAGCGGTCCGATCAGGGCGCCGGCGTTGATGCCCATGTAGAAGATGGAGAAGCCGGCGTCGCGGCGTTCGTCCTTTTCGCGGTACAGGCTTCCGACCAGGGCGGTGGCGTTGGCCTTCAGGCCGCCGGATCCCACGCCTACCAGCACCAGGCCGGCAATCAGGCCCGGAATGCCGGGGACCAGGGCCAGGGCGATGTGCCCGGCCATGATCATGATGGCGGAACCGAAGAGCACACGCTCGGAGCCGAAGATCCGGTCCGCGAGCCACGCGCCCAGGATGGTCGAGAGGTAGACACCGCCGCCGTAGGCGCCGACCAGGCTGGCGGCGAGGGCCTTGTTGATTTCAAGGCCACCCTCGGCAGCCGTGAAGTACATGTAGTAGAGGAGAATCCCCTGCATTCCGTAGAAGGAGAAGCGCTCCCACATTTCTACGGAGAAGAGGCTGGCCAGCATCTTTGGGTGGCCAAAAAACGAGGTATCGCCCGGCGTTGTAGCGGGGGGACTATCTAAATGAGTTGTGCTCATTTACTTAATGCTGACACCGCGGCGGGCGATTGTCACATCCGCGCAGGGCCGGGGCAAGTCAATCGGAAGGTGTTTCGCGCCCCGCTTTCCCCACGTTGCTCGCTCACTTATGGCTGCTTCATGCCCGGGTTAGCAGCCGTAAGTGAGCGAGCAACGGGAGGGGGTTGCCTGCAGCCGGCCTAGTCGCCGTCGAACATGATGACCTGGCGGACCGCCTTGCCGTCGGCGAGCTGATCCATGGCCTGGTTGATGTCCGCCAGTGCGATCCGTGAGGAAATGAGCTCCTCGACCGGAAGCTTCCCGTCCCGCCACAGCTGCGCATATTTGGGGATGTCCCGGGACGGCACCGCCGAGCCGAGGTAGCTGCCAACGATCGTGCGGGCTTCCGCCGTGATGGTCAGCGGGGAAAGCTGGGCCCGGGCCTCGGGGGAGGGCAGCCCGGCGGTGACCGTGGTTCCGCCGACGTCGGTGGCGGCGAAAGCGGTCTCGAACGCCCGGGCGCTGCCTGCGCATTCGACGACAAACTTGGCCTTGACCCCTTGCTCGGCCAGCTCCTGCGGCGTGTACGTCTCGTGGGCGCCGAGCCGGCGGGCGTGCTCGAGCTTCTCGTCCAGGGTGTCGACGGCGACGATCCGGGAAATACCCTGCGAGACCGCGGTTATCAGCGCGGCCATCCCGACGCCGCCGAGTCCCACGATCATGATGCTGTCCTCGGGCCGGGGTTTCGCGGCGTTCAGCACCGCGCCGCCCCCGGTGAGCACGGCGCAGCCCAGGACCGCGGCGATGTCCGCCGGGATGTCGTCGCCGACCGGTACGGCAGAGGCCCGGTCCACCACGGCGTGGCTGGCGAATCCGGAGACGCCGAGGTGGTGGAAGACCGGTTCGCCGGCACGGCTCAGATGCATCGAGCCGTGCAGCAGGGTGCCCTCGCCGTTGCTCTTGGAGCCCGCGGTGCAGGGGAGCCGTCCGTCCGCGGCGCAGTTGGCGCACTCCTCGCAGCGCGGCAGGAAGGACATGACCACCCGCTGCCCCGGCTGCAGGTCGCTGACGTCCGTCCCTACCTCGACCACGCGGCCGGCGGCTTCGTGCCCCAGCAGCATGGGCACCGGGCGGACCCGGTTGCCGTCGACCACGCTGAGGTCCGAGTGGCAGATTCCGGCAGCTTCAAGCCGGACGAGGATTTCCGTCGGCCCGGGCGAACCAAGCTCCAGCTCAGCGATGGTGATCGGCTTGGACTCGGCGAAGGGTCGCGGACGGCCGATTTCCTCAAGGACTGCACCGGTGATCTTCATCGATCCCTCTCGTCTGGTTATGCGTGTTGGCACCAGTAAACCGCAAGCGGATGCGGCCCGGGTAATCCCCGCGGCCGGCAGCCTAGAAGCCCAGCTGAGCGGCCACCTGCAGCAGCAGCGCCTCGGATCCCATCGGCCCGACCAGCTGGATGCCCATCGGCAGGCCAGCGCCGGGCGCCCCGCCGGTCCAGTGCACCGGAATGCTGATCGCGGGGAGCCCGCAGACGTTGACCAGCGAGGACCAAGGGGCAAACTCGCACTGTTTGCGGTAGTCGTCGTCGGCGTCCCCGGCCCACTCGGCGGGCCAGTAGCCGTCGCCGTGCGCGGCGCCGGTGAACCAGCCCACCGGCCGCGGAGCCTGCGCCAGCGTTGGGCTCAGCACCAGGTCCCAGGCGGAAAACTGGGCAATCGTGTCGCGCTGGAACTGGCGCAGGAACCCCAGGGCTTCGTTGAGCTTCGAGGCGCTGCGCTGTTGGGCCCGACGCCGGAAGGTGCGGGTCAGAGGAGCCAGCAGGGCCTCGCGTTGCGGCGCGATGCGGGCGCTCCCGACGCCGGCGGTCCAGGCCGTCGTAAAGGCGCTCGCGTAGCGGTTGTCATAGCGGATGGCGGCTTCGCAGGTCTGGTGTCCGGCAGCCTCCAGCAGCTTGATGCCCGTCTCCAGCGCATCGAGGGCTTCGCGGTCCGGGGTGAAGGGAAAGACCGACTGCCACGGGCTGTCCAGGCTCACCCCGATCCGCAGTGGGGGCGGCTCCTGCCCCGCCAGTTGAAGGTAGCTGCCCGGCTGCCCGGGCTGTTTTCCGGCCTGTTCTCCTGCCGGCTGCCGGGGAGGTTGCGGCGGAACCAGTGCGTCGAGCATCAGGGCGGCGTCCGCAGCGGAGCGTGCCAGGGGACCGGCAACCACCAGACCGGCGGGGTCGCCGGTGCTTTCCCCGGTCGGGATCAGCCCGCGGCCCGGTTTAAGGCCCACCAGGCCGCAGGCGGCCGCCGGGATGCGGATGGAGCCGCCGCCGTCGGACCCCGGCGCGAAGGGAAGCAGCCCGGCGGCCACGGCGGCTGCGCTGCCGCCCGAGGAGCCGCCGGAGCTCCGGCTCAGCGCGTACGGGTTGCGTGAGGGCGCGGCAATCCGGTTCTCGCTGTAGGCCGTCAGCCCGAATTCCGGGACCTGCGTCTTGCCCAGCGAAATGATCCCGGCGCCTTTTAGCGCCGCCGCCAAGGCGCCGTCCGCCACGGCCGCTTTGTGTTCCAAGGCGGCGCTGCCGTGCGTGGTGACGACGCCGGCGACGTCGGTCAGGTCCTTGAACGCGGTGGGCATGCCGTGCAGCAGCGGCAGTTCCGCCCGGGCGTCGTCCGCGTTTGCGTGGGTGGAGGTTCGGGCGTGGCGGCTGTCCGCGGCGTCGGCGTCCCTGAGTGCCTGCCCGGCCGTGACGGTGATGAAGGCGCCCAGGTGCGGATTCTCCGACGCGATGCGGTCAAGGAAGTGCGCCGCGGCCTGGCGTGCGGAGAGCTCGCCGTCGCGCAGGGCGTTGCGGAGTGCCACGGCGGACAGCTCATGGATCTCAGCCAAGGGTCAACGGCCTGCGCTGTTCTGGCGTGGAGCCTGCTTCCCCGGTGGGACATGTCCGGTCTTCGCTGCCATGGGTCTCCTTTGCGCTCTCCAGAAGCGTAACCTGCCACCTGTTTGGACCGGGCCCCGACAGCTGGCGATACGCTGGGGGCAGACCTTGGTTTCAGCGGAGAGGACGACCATGAGCGACATCGACACCGTGACCGTTTCCGACATCCCCGAAGCGGCGCGGATCCTGGACGTACGCGAGGACTACGAGTGGGCGGCCGGCCACGCCGAGCACGCCGTGCACATTCCCCTCGACCAGCTCCCCGCCCGGCTCGATGAGCTGGACCCGGACGAGGATTTGTACGTCATCTGCCGAACCGGCGGACGTTCTTTCCGGGCCGCGCAGTGGCTTGTCGGCCACGGCTACTCGGCGATGAATGTGGCCGGCGGCATGGACCAGTGGCTCGAGAACGGCCTGCCGCTGGTGTCCGACAACGGCCTCAAGCCCGTCATTCTGTAAACGAAGGAAGAACCAATGCCAGCGTCACCCGTCACCTATACCTTCCTCGGCCCCGAGGGGACCTTCACCGAGGCGGCGTTGATGCAGGTGCCCGGCGCCGCGGAGGCCATCCGAATCCCTTCCTCGAACGTCAACGCGGCGCTGGACAAGGTCCGCAACGGCTCGGCCGACGCGGCGATGGTGCCGATCGAGAACTCCGTGGAGGGCGGCGTCACGGCAACCCTGGACGCCATCGCCACCGGCCAGGAGCTGCGGATCCTGCGCGAGGCCCTCGTGCCGATCAGCTTTGTGCTGGTGGCCAGGCCCGGCGTCCGGATCGAGGACATCCGCCGGATCTCCACCCACGGGCACGCCTGGGCCCAGTGCAGGCTGTGGGTGGACAGTCATATTCCGAACGTGGAATACATCCCCGGATCCTCGACTGCCGCGGCGGCCCTGGGCCTGCTGGAAGCCGATCCCCACTACGACGCCGCCATCTGTGCGCCCATTGTGGCGGCCGAGCAGCCCGGGCTGGCTGTGCTGGCGGAGAACATCGGCGACAACCCGGGCGCGGTGACGCGGTTCGTCCTGGTGGGGCGTCCCGGCGCGCTGCCGGAACGGACCGGAGCCGACAAGACCACCGTGGTGGTCCCGCTTCCGGAAGACCGGCCGGGCGCATTGATGGAAATCCTGGACCAGTTCGCCACCCGCGGCGTAAACCTGAGCCGGATCGAGTCCCGCCCCACCGGGCAGTACTTGGGCCACTACTTCTTCAGCATCGACGCGGACGGCCACGTGGGTGACGCGCGGGTGGCCGACGCCCTCGCGGGACTGCATCGGATCAGCCCGGCCACACGGTTCCTCGGCTCCTACGGGCGCGCGGACGGCCAGCGCGCAGAGGTGGCGCCGCACACCTCGGACCAGGCATTCCGCGCCGCCCATGCTTGGGTCGAAGACATACTCACCGGTGCATCTGTGGTTCAGGAATATAACCCGCAGGCTTCGCCCACAGCGTAGGCGATTGCCACATACGGCACTTCCACCCCTTGGAAACTATGCGTATGCTTGCCTGATCTATTGGGGTAGTCCCCTACCGGAAGGAGCGGGTCATGGCAGGAACCAGCACAGAAAATGACGGCCAGGGAATGATTGTCAATCCCAAACCGACGGCCGAGAACCAGGACTGGGACGGCGACGACGCTGACCGTGCTGACCGCTTGCGTTTCGAGGAGGAGCAGGCGATGATCCGCGAGCAGTCGGAGGCGCGCGCCGCCAAGGCAGCCGCGGACGCCAAGAAGGAAGCCGACGCGAAGAAAGAAGCCAGCTAAGCCGGTCGCGTCAGGGCAGGCGCCGGGGCTGGCTGTTCCCGGACTTGCCGGCGCCGCTGGCCAGCTCGTCCCTGGCTACGTCTTCCCTTACCCGGACCAGCAGCGAGCGGGGGGCGATCCGGACCGTAACGGCCGTAGCCTCGCCGGACGGATCGCCGTCCACCTGGGTGGGCATGGGTTCGGCGCACTTGATCACCACCTTGCCGGAGCGGTAATACGTCATCACCGGCAAGTTTCTTTTGTGCTTGAGCACAATCTTCCAGTACATCGCCAGCCAGCCGATCGCGCTGCGCGGGCTCATCACCACCACGTCAAGCATGCCGTCGTCGATCATGGCCTGGGGGATGAAGTCGATCCCGCCCGGAATCAGCCCGCAGTTGGCGAAGAGCACGCTCCGGATCTTCCGCGACTGCTCCGGCTGGTCGTCCAGGGCGATGGAGACCCGCTTGCGGCGGCCCGGTAGGTGCCGCACACCCGCCTCCGTGTAGGCCAGCCAGCCCACCGCCTTCTTGAGCCCGTCGTTCGTGTCGCCGACCACCTCGGCGTCCATGCCCATGCCGGCAATCACCAAAAAGGCATGATCTGCGGACTGCCCGGTCAAGGCGTTCTCCACCGTCATGCGGGCGGTGTCGATGAAGCGCTGGTGTCCGAACAGCGCAATCTCCACGCAGCCGTGCAGGTCCCCGATGTCCAGGTGGACGTTGCGGGCCAGCAGGTTCCCGGTGCCCAGCGGCAGTAGCCCCATGGCGATGTCCGTGTGCGCGAGGACGTCGGCCACCACCCGGACGGTGCCGTCGCCGCCGCCCACCAGGACGACGTCGGCTCCGTATTCGACGGCGGCACGTGCCTGCGAGAAGCCGGGGTCCTCGGGGGTGGTCTCGAAGAAGCGCGGGGCCTCCCAGCCGGCCGCGAGGCAGGCGCTCTCCACCAAAACCCTGGCTTCCGCGGACCGGGATTTGATCGGGTTGATTACGACGGCCACCCGCTGCTTGACCAGACCGGGGTTGTGCGTCTCTTCCCAGACGGCACTGCGGGTGTGCTTGGCCTTCAACCGGCGCACACCCCACCAACTGGAGACGGCAAATGCCAGGGCTCCAGCGAGGACGAGGTAGAGCAGCCAGTCGCGCATGTTGCTCCAACACTATCCCGCGAGTTCGCCGCGGCAGCACTGCCGGAGAGCGGCCCCCGGATTCGATACTCTTATCTGGTGATCGACGTAAAAGACCTCAGCGAAAATCCGGACAAGTTCCGTGCCAGCCAGCGCGCCCGTGGTGCCGACGAATCCGTGGTGGACGCGATCATCGCCGCGGATGCGGCCCGGCGCGCGGCACTGATCCGTTTCGAAAACCTGCGGGCCGAGCAGAACGCCTTCGGCAAGAAGGTGGCGCAGGCCAAGGGCGAGGAAAAGCAGGCCCTGCTCGCCGAGGTCAAGGTGCTCGCGGCCTCGGTCAAGGAAGCCTCCGCCGAAGCCGACGTCGCCCAGTCCGCCCAGGAGGAGCTCCTGCGCGGCATCCCCAACCTGGTCGAAGACGGCGTCCCGGCCGGCGGCGAGGACGACTACGTCGTGGTGAAGACCGTAGGGACGCCCCGCGAATTCCCCGACTTCGAGCCGAGGGACCACCTCGAAATCGGCGAGCTGATTGGCGCGATCGACATGGAACGCGGAGCCAAGGTCTCCGGCTCACGCTTCTACTTCCTGCGCGGCGTCGGCGCCCGGCTCGAGATGGCCCTCTTGCAGATGGCCATGGAGCAGGCCATCGACGCCGGCTTCGTCCCCATGATCACCCCGACGCTGGTCCGGCCCGAGACCATGCAGGGCACCGGATTCGACGTCAAGCACGACGCCGAGATCTACCGCCTCGCCGAGGACGACCTCTACCTGGTTGGCACCTCCGAGGTGGCCCTCGCCGGCTACCACGCAGACGAAATCCTGGACCTCAGCGGCGGCCCGATCCGCTACGCGGGACAGAGTTCCTGCTACCGGCGCGAGGCCGGATCGCACGGCAAGGACACCCGCGGCATCATCCGCGTCCACCAGTTCAACAAGGTGGAGATGTTCATCTACACCACGGTCGAGGAGGCGGCAGCCGAGCACGCCCGCCTGCTGGCCTGGGAAGAGGAAATGCTGGCCAAGTGCGAGCTGCCCTACCGCGTGATCGACACCGCCGCGGGCGACCTCGGCACTTCGGCGGCCCGCAAGTTCGACTGCGAAGCCTGGGTTCCCACGCAGGGCGCCTACCGCGAGCTGACCTCCACCTCCAACTGCACCACCTTCCAGGCACGCCGGCTCAACATCCGCGAACGAGTGCTGAACGAGGAAGGCGCACCCAAGGGGACCCGCGCGGTGGCCACCCTCAACGGCACCCTCGCCACGACCCGCTGGATCGTCGCCATCCTCGAACACCACCAGAACCCTGACGGCTCGGTCAACGTTCCGGCGGCGCTGCAGAAGTACCTCGGCGGCATGACGGTGCTCCCCGTCCTCTAGGCCACCCGCCGTCGGCAACTGTTCACGAACGCTTCATGCCCTGCTGTGGCGCGCGTCCTAGCAGCTGTCGGGGGTGTCTGCTCTACTTATTGGATGACTACATTGACTGAAGCCTCAGTCGCTGGCAACGATGACCAGCGAGATGCAAACGACAAAATGATGATCGCCCTCGACGTCGATGGAACACTCGTCGACCACGACGGGCACATGTCCGTCCCCGTGCGGGAAGCGGCCCAGGCTGTCGTGGCCGCCGGGCACGAGGTGATGATCGCGACGGGCCGCTCGCTCAACGCAACCCTGCCCATCATCGAGCACATCGGCATTGAAAGCGGCTACGCTGTCTGCTCCAACGGCGGCGTCACGCTGCGCGTGGATTCCGGGCTCGCCGACGGCTACGAAGTGCTGCACAAAGCCACCTTCGACCCCGGCCCGGCGCTCCGGGCGCTGCGCAAGCGGCTGCCTTCGGCCAAGTACGCGCTTGAGGACGAGAACGGCAACTTCCTCTCCACCGAACGCTTCCAGGACGCCAGCTTCGGCGTCGAAGCAATCGGCGTCGACTTCCAGACCATGCTGGAGGCCACCGCCGTGCGCGTTGTGGTGTTCAGTTCCGAGAACACGCCCGAGGAGTTCAACGCAGCCATCCGCCACGTGGGCCTCGCGGGTGTAACCTACTCCGTCGGGTGGACGGCGTGGCTGGACATTGCCGCTGCCGGCGTCACCAAGGCCAGCGCGCTGGAACAATTGCGCGGGCGGTTGAGCATCGAGGCGCACCGAACGGTCGCCGTCGGCGACGGCCGGAACGACATCGAGATGCTCACCTGGGCACGCCGCGGCGTGGCGATGGGCCAGGCCCCGGCCGAGGTGATTGCCGCCGCCGACGAAGTCACCCACTCGGTGTACGACGACGGCGCCGCCCACGTGCTGCGCAGCATCCTGCTCTAAGGACGCCGGCTCCGCCGCGGCGCGGAACACCGGCGCGGGGTCCGGCCTAGCGGACTTCGAGGATCAGGCCCAGCAGCCGGGCGGCGGCGGGCCGGGCCGCGTGCTCCTCATTCCACTGCGCCCGGGCCACAGCCTTGCTGACGGCCTGGGTGGTGATGCCCAGTTCCTCGGCCACGGCTTTCTGCTGCCCGCGCACACCGGGGGTGAGCAGGTCCAGCACCCGCCACTCGGCGGCGCTGCGGTCGTGCACGATGTGGCCGAGCAGCCGCAGCACGGCCTCGGCTTCGGCGGCAAGGTCCGCCAGGGGCCCCTCCACCGCCACCGGGATGCGCTCCTTGCCGTTCCGGAGCCGGTCCACGGCGCGGCGCGCGTAGACCAGGCCGTGCCCGGAGGCGTCCTTGATCTGGTTCGGCAGTGGTTCGTTGACCGGGCCGACGCCGATCCCGACGTACCAGGCGCCGGTCCGCAGCGCGATCAGTGCCGCCTCGACGGCCTGGCGCGGGCAGTCCACGATGCCTTGGACCTCGTCCTCCACCGAGCGGTCGAAATCGAGGCGCGCAGGAATATGCCGCAGGTCCTTGAGGAGCTGCGGCACACGGTCGCCGTCGCGCCGGCTGTCGGTTTGGTTGATGGTCAGCGTGAACATACTGGATGCCACACTACCGCGTGGAAAACCGGAGGCAAGTACCCGTTGCGGTCCCCGTAACCGGCCCGCCGCAGCCGGCGCTACACCCCGGCGGGCTTGTCTCTGACCCCGGGAGATGTTGCGATGGGGGGACACGCTGCCGACGGCGGCACGGACCGGGCGGAGTGCATCAGTGGCTGATGGGTTGGAACAGGGGACAGGGCAGCGGACCGTACGGGCGGGGCGCGCGGACGAACTTGAACTCGTGGACCGGTGGTGGCGGGCCGCCAACTATCTCTCGGTCGGCCAGATCTATCTGCGGTCCAATCCGCTGCTGCGCGAACCGCTCAGCGCCGGGGACACCAAGTCCCGCCTGCTTGGGCACTGGGGCACCACCCCGGGCCTGAACTTCATCTATTCGCACCTGAACCGCGTCATCCGGCGCGACGCCCAGGAGATGCTCTTCGTCGCCGGCCCCGGCCACGGCGGACCGGCCGTGGTGGCGAACGCCTGGCTGGAAGGGACATACTCCGAGATCTACAGCAACGTCGGTCCGGACGAGGACGGCCTGGCCGAGCTGTTCCGGCAGTTCTCCTACCCCGGCGGCATCCCCAGCCACGCCGCCCCGGAAACCCCGGGCTCCATCAATGAGGGCGGCGAACTCGGGTACTCGTTGGCGCACGCCTACGGCACGGTGTTCGACAACCCCGAGCTGATCACCGCCGTCGTGATTGGCGACGGCGAGGCCGAGACCGGGCCGCTGGCCGCCAGCTGGCACTCACACAACTTCCTGGACCCGGTGCAGGACGGGGCCGTGCTGCCCATCCTGCACCTGAACGGCTACAAGATCGCCAACCCCACGATTCTCGCGCGGATGCCGGAGGCCCAGCTGGAGCAACTGCTGCGCGGCTACGGGCACACGCCGCACTTCGTGACCGTCAACGATCCGGAAGACACCGCCGCGGCGCACCGGGATTTCGCGGCGGTGCTGGACGACTGCCTGGCCGAGATCCGCGCCATCCAGGCGGCCCGCAGGGACGCAACAACCACCGCCGGCGGTAGCGGCGACGACGCTCCCGCCGCCGCGTGGCCGATGATCGTGCTCCGTTCGCCGAAGGGCTGGACCGGCCCGAAAACTGTCGACGGGCTGCAGGTGGAAGGCACCTGGCGCAGTCACCAGGTTCCCCTCGCCGAAGTCCGCACCAACCCCGAGCACCTCGCGCAGCTGGGCCGCTGGCTGGAGTCCTACCGCCCGGCGGAACTGTTCGACGAGGACGGCCGGCTCCGGTCCGACGTCGCCGCCAACGCCCCCGACGGCGATCTGCGGATGAGCGCCACCCCGCACGCCAACGGCGGCGTCCTGCTGAGGGACCTGAAACTGCCCGGCTACGCCGACCATGCGGTGGACGTTGCCCAGCCCGGACGGGAACGGGTCAGCGCCATGATCACCCTCGGCGGCTGGCTGCGGGACGTGATAGCGCTGAACCCGGAGACGTTCCGGCTGTTCGGCCCGGACGAGACGGCGTCCAACCGGCTCCAGGACGTCTACGAAGTGACGGACAAGGTCTGGCAGTACCGGATCGAGCAGGTCGACGAGCATCTGGCCCGGGCCGGGCGCGTGATGGAGGTCCTCAGCGAACACCTGTGCCAGGGCTGGCTGGAGGGCTACCTGCTGACCGGCCGGCACGGCGTGTTCAGCTGCTACGAGGCGTTCATCCACATTGTCGATTCGATGTTCAACCAGCACGCCAAGTGGCTGAAGGTGCACCGGGAGCTCCCGTGGCGCCAACCCGTCGCCTCGCTGAACTACGTCCTCTCCTCGCACGTCTGGCAGCAGGACCACAACGGGTTCTCTCACCAGGATCCCGGCTTCATCGACCACGCCGTGAACAAGAAGTCCGAAGTCATCCGGGTCTACCTGCCGCCGGACGCCAACACCCTGCTTTCGGTGATGGAGCACTGCCTTGGCTCGCGGGACTACGTCAACATCGTCGTCAGCGGCAAGCAGCCCTCACCCACCTGGCTGGGCCCGGCCGAGGCATCGCACCACTGCCAGCGCGGCCTGGGGATCTGGGAGTTCGCCGGGTCCGAGGTCCCCGGCGAGGAGCCCGACGTCGTGCTGGCCTGCGCGGGCGACGTTCCGACGGTGGAGACCGTGGCGGCAGCCGAACTGCTCAAGGAGGGGGCGCCCGGGCTGAAAATCCGGGTGGTGAACGTGGTGGACCTGATGCGGCTCCAGGACGCGGCCGAACACCCGCACGGACTCTCATCCCGGGACTTTGACGGCATCTTCACGGCGGACAAGCCGATCATCTTCGCCTACCACGGCTATCCGTCGCTGATCCACCGGCTGGCCTACCGCCGCACCAACCAGGAGGGCCTGCACGTGCGCGGCTACAAGGAGGAAGGCACCACGACGACGCCGTTCGACATGGCCATGCTCAACGGGATCGACCGGTACCAGCTGGCCATCGACGCCATCGACCGGGTGCCGGGCCTGGCGGAGCGGCACTCGCTGCTGCGCCAGTCGCTGCAGGACCGTCGTATCCGGGCGCACAACCACACCCGGGAGCACGGCGAGGACGCGAAGGAGATCAGCGGCTGGACCCTGGGCGGCCGGTAGCCTCTCCGTGCCACTCACCGTGCCACTCTCCGTGCCAGGGCTCCGTGCCGTTGAGCGCGGCCAGGCCGCCGATCGGCAGGTGGATCCAGCCCTCGGTCAGCGCAGCCTTCGCGTGCGCAGCGTCGGGACGGATCGTGGCGCCGATGGCCACGGCCCGTGCCGTGAGGGAGGCGACCACGGCGTCGAACATGTCATCCGAGCCGGCCAGGCGGTCCTCGTGGCCGGCCAGATCCAGCCAGGGTGCTGCCTGCCTGAGCCCGTCGAGGAGCTCGCCCAGCCGCTGCGTTTCCGTGCCGCCGCGGCCCTTGTAGCCGCGGGCGAGCAGGCCCCAGGATTTTAGGGACGCCGCGGGGTAGACCTCGGCCAGCCGGCCGCTGCCGTCCCGCGCCTGGGCCCCGAGGCCACCGGCGATCTTGGCCTGGATGACGGCGCAGCGCATGGCCGGGTGTGCAAGCCGGTCGGCGGAGACGCTGAGCGGGATCAGGCCGGTCCTGGCGGTGACGAAGCGGTCCGTGTCGCGGTAGGCCAGCAGCCTGCGGCCTTCAATGCCGTCATGGTCCAGCACCGGGTGCGGCTCCCCGGCCAGATGGGCTGCGATGAAGGGCAGGAAGGCATCCGGCCAGCCCACGGGGCAGTCGATCCCGGCCATGTCGGCCGCGCCGAAGAGCCGCACCACCTCGTCGTCGTCGACGTCCAGGTCCAGATGCGCCAGGCGGGCGGCGCCGTTCTTCCATTCGATGACGGCGGCCGCGGTCTTCTTCGTGGCCGCCGCAAGGTCGACGCCGAGGGTTAGCATGGTTCAGACCCTGCGGTAGCGAAGGCCGCCGGGGATCATGCCGTCGTCGTCCAGCCCGTCGCCGGACGCGAACCGGGCCCACAGGGCGCGCAATTCCTTGCCCGTGACGTTGATGTCCTCCCAGCTGGCCCCCTCCAGCAGCCCCGCCCCGGCCCAGGTCTGCTCGTCGCCGAACAGCAGCGGCAAATCCACGGTGTGCGCGGCCCCGTAGCGGTTTCCCGGAGCGGCCCAGGACAGCAGATACCGGTAGGCCGTGCCGCCGGCCCGGGCATGGCGCCTGGCGAACCGCCTGGCCGCCCGGCCGTACACCGCCTCCGTCCCGGCCCAGTTGATGGCCTTGACGACGGCGGTCCCGAGCACCGGGATCCCGGACACCCGGCTGACCGCGGGGTTGCGCGGCAGGAACATCCGGGCCTCCTCGGAGGTGTGCCCGATCAGGACCTCGATCCCGGCTGCCGTGGCGTTCCAGGCGGCCTCAATGCCGGACTCCGGCGGCAGCGGAGCGTGCCCGTACTGGGTGCCGAAGGGCATGGCCGCGATCAGCCCGAACTTCCGGGCCACCTGGGACACGTGCCCCTCGATCTCCACAACGTCCATCGCCGGGGTGTCCTCGGTGACGGCTTCCGCGGCGACGCCCATGGCGCGGCTCATCTTGTCCCGTCCGCGGGTGATGCCCAGCGGCGCGCTCTGGATGATGGCCCGTCGGAAGAGCGTGGGTGCCTCCGGCGTCGCCATCAGGTGGGCGACGGCGTCCCCGCCGGCAGACTGCCCGAACGCCGTGACGTTTCCCGGATCGCCGCCGAAAGCTGAGATGTTGCGCTGCACCCAGCGGAACGCCTCCAGTTGGTCCAGTAGACCCAGGTTCGCAGGCCGGCCGGTGCCGGTTGCCAGGTAGCCGAACAGGCCCAGCCGGTAGGTCACGGAGACCACAATGACGCGGTTTTCGGCGACGAGGGCGCGGGGATCGAAGATCGCCAGGTCGCCGGAACCGGAGGTGTAGGAGCCGCCGTGCAGCCACACCATGACCGGCACGCGTTCGCCGTCGCGCAGGTCTCCTGGCATGGTGACAGAGAGCCGCTGGCAGTCCTCGCTGCCCGGCAGTTCCCCGTAGCGGGTGCCGAGGATGTCGTCCAGGAACGGGACCGGAGCCTGCGGGCAGGCCGGGGAGAGGGTGGTGGCCGTGAAAGTCTCGCGCCAGTCGGGGGCGGGCGCCGGAGGCTGGAAACGCGCCGCGGTGGCGTAGGGGATGCCGGTGGCACGCACGACGTCGCCGTCCCGCCACCCGGTGATCGGGCCGCAGGGCGGGCTAAAGCTGGGATCCGCAGGCATGAACCAACGATTTCACACTTTCCTGAGCCGCGACTGGCAAAGCGCGGACATACACGTGAGGCCCCAAAATCCGGAGATTCGGGGGCCTCAGTTCACGCCCCGGGGGGCGCGGGCGGGGACTAGTGTCCGGCGCCCGGGACGAAGCGCTTGATCGACGCTTCGAGTTCGGCTTCGGCCGCGGCGCGGTCGCCCCAACCCTCGGCCTTGACCCACTTGCCGGGCTCCAGGTCCTTGTAGCGGGTGAAGAAGTGCTCGATTTCCTTGATCAGGAACTCGTTGACATCACTGATCTCGTTGATGTGGTCGAAACGGGCGTCGGCCGGCACGCAGAGGACCTTGGCGTCCCCGCCGCCGTCGTCAGTCATGTTGAACACGCCGATCGGGCGGGCCTCGACGATTACGCCCGGGTAGAGGTCGAAGTCCTGCAGGAGCACCAGGGCGTCCAGCGGGTCGCCGTCCTCGCCCAGGGTGTTCTCGAAGAAGCCGTAGTGCGTGGGGTACTGCATGGAGGTGAACAGGACGCGGTCCAGGCGGACGCGGCCGGTCTCGTGGTCGACTTCGTACTTGACGCGCGATCCCTTGGGGATCTCGATGGTCACGTCATGCTTCATGGAATGCTCCTCGACGGATTCAGGGGGTGCGCGGCACACAGGGCGTCCAAAAAACAGCGCCGGTGCCGCCGACTATTATTGAGGATATAGCGACAGGCCCTGGTTTCAGGAACTAGTGGGGACATTTCGGGACTAAAGGACCAGCAGCAGCATGAAACGCAGAACGAGCCATGAGGGCACGGCTCCGGCGCCCGCAAGGATCGGGCGGATCTTCCCGATGCTGCTCCTGACCCTGGTAATCCTGGCGCTCGCCGTCCCGGCCGGCATGGCGGTCAGCCCCGGATTCCGCGGACCGGCGCCCGTTCCCGAGCCCGCCGCGGCCGGCCCCTGGCAGCAAGTCCCCGCGAGCCTCAGCGCCCCCGACGGCGGTGGAACCGCGGGCGGCATGACACCGCTCAGTGACGCGGCGCCGCTGCCGGATGCCGCCAGGCTGGCCGGCCTGCTCGGTGCCACGCTCAAGGCCGACGGCGCCGGGTCCTTCAGCGGACTCGTCCAGGACGCCCGCACCGGCAAGGTGCTCTTCGACCGGTCCGCCGACGAGGTCCGCGCCCCCGCCTCGAACATCAAGCTCCTGACCGCCGCCGCCGCGCTGCGGACCCTTGGCCCGGACCGGCGCTTCAGCACCAAGGTCGTGGCCGGCAGCACGCCCGGCACCGTGGTCCTGACCGGCGGCGGAGACGTGCTGTTGGGCGCGGGCAAGTCCGCGGCCGACGCCGTCCTGGGCCACGCCGGGCTCGCCAGCCTCGCGCAGTCCACCGTCGACGCACTGCGGAAAGCGGGCGTCTCCGGCCCGGTTACCGTGCTGCTGGATGATTCCCTGTTCAGCGGCCCGTCGCTGAATCCGGCGTGGAGCCCGGACGACGTGGCCGCCGGCGAGGTGGCGCCGCTGTTCCCGCTGGCCCTGAACTCCGCCCGCTTCGACCCGGCCGTCACCGCCGGACCCCGCCCCCGGGATGCCGCGATGAGCGCTGCGGAGGCGTTCGCGGCCCGGCTCTCGGCGGCGGGTGCCGGTGCGGGACTTAGGGTTCGGGCCGGCGTCGCCAGGCTGGCGGCCGCGCCCAAGCCCCCCGCGTCCTCCGGCAGCCAGGCCGGGAAAGTCCTGGCGGAAGTACAGTCCGCCACCGTCAGCCAGCAAGTGGACCTGATGCTGCGCACCTCGGACAACTACCTCACCGAGGTGATGGGCCGCATGGTGGCCGTGGCCAGCGGCAAACCGGCCAGCAACGACGGCGCCCGCGCCGCCGTGCTGCAGCAGCTCAAGGAACTGGGAATACCGCTGGCCACCCTCCGGATGGCCGACCTGGCCGGGCTCACCCTCGAGAACAAGGTCTCCGCGCG
>Ga0213837_1000264_pt1 | contig 70092 bp, 60 predicted proteins | sample SWPATP12_FD_160572 | JGI IMG/M metagenome (GOLD analysis project Ga0213837, IMG submission 160572) | Coastal seawater microbial communities from Marineland, Florida, United States - SWPA TP1 #2 | ecosystem: Environmental > Aquatic > Marine > Coastal | place: USA: Florida | collected 2016-08-06
GTCTAATTACCTACATCCATGTAGGGTCCTTGTCAAAATCAAAACGTAAGCATATAAGCCTTTTAAACTCGCCCTTTGGGAGCTCATTAGCAAGCTGATAACTTCACAAAATTAATGAAATATAGAGCGACTATGTTTAAATAATTTTGTTTGTTCTAAGCTTGCTAATGAAGCTCTAAGTTGGTCAATTTATTATTTCAATTGGTATTATTCTTAATTCTTGTTATAAAATTGTATATTATTCCTTTACTATAGCCCCAATTTTTATCTGCTGTCCGTATTCGATGTATACGGGGGATCTTTATGCAAGTATTTATTATGCGTCACGGTGATGCAAGCCAATTTGGAAGCTCAGATGCTGAGCGCCCCTTAACTGAGCAGGGGCAGCTGGAAGCGTCCGTAATGGCAAAGTGGCTGCAAGGCAATCATATTGAGTTTGATCATATACTGATCAGTCCGTATAAAAGAGCCCAGCAAACGGCGGCACAACTGCTCTCTATCTTGGATTGCTCACCTTCAACAACAACCCTTGATTTGATCACACCTAGTGGTTCAACGCAAGCGGTTCACGACTATATCGACGGAATTTCGGCGGTAGAGCGGATTGAGCGGTTATTGATTGTTTCCCATATGCCACTGGTCAGCTACCTGGTGGCAGAGTTGACGGTAGAGCAGGAAGCGCCGATTTTTCAAACCGCTGGTATTGCCGAAGTGGAATATGATCTTAAACGGATGAAGGGGCATTTAACTCGCCTGGTTTCACCTAACGATTTGTGTTAGTTAAAACTTGTCTTTAAGCTCTACTAGGACCAAGAGGGCGCCATCACCGCCCCATTCCAGTGGTGCCTGGTGAAAAGCCATAACATCGGGATGCTGTACCAGCCAGTGGGGCACCTTCCTTTTCAATATATGTGAGCCTATGCCATGTACTATGCAAACACACCGGGCATGCTCCTTTTGGCAGGCATAGAGCAGGGCGGCGATTTCCTGTTTCGCCTTGTTTTGATCTAGCCCGTGCAGATCCAAGATCAAATCCGGTGTGTATTCTCCACGACGCAGGTTTTTGGTCTCAAATGAATCAACATCACAGCGGACATATTTCATCGGTCCTTTTTTATTCAGATCGGGTTCAAATTCATCGGAGAAATAAAATTCTGCATGCTGTTTTGCCGATTTTTCCTTCAGCATTTGTGCTTTGGGCTTGCCGCTTCTTTTTACAGGGTGTATGGTGTCCTGCACCATGGGCTTAACCTTGCCGATGCTGTCTTTGAATAACTGTTTTTCTTGTTGGGATAATGCGTCTTTGAATTTCATTTGCGCAGTCTAAAAACATCTGCCGTTAATAACAAGTTTAAAACATTTTAAGTGTTAGCGCGTGTTGAACTATGCTGTATAGAATTTGTTCATTTTAAACGAATTCGGGCCAACTCACCTGGAATGAAGCACAGTGATTCTATATGAACAATCAAGCCATTAACTAAAGGGGATATTTGTGACCGCCATAAACTTTGATGAGGTGAGTACGGAATTGCATACCATTGGCGACTTTATCAGGTTTGCCGCCAGCCAGTTTAACCGGGCCGAACTGTATTTTGGCCATGGTACAGATAATGCGTGGGACGAGGCCGTTACCCTGGTGATGTTTGCCTTGCATCTGCCACAGGAGCTGGCGGAACAGCTTCTATCATCTCGTTTGCTTGAGCAGGAAAAACAGGAAGTTTTGGCAATTATTGCCCGTCGCATTGAAGAAGAGCTCCCGGCGGCCTACATTACGCATCAGGCGTTTTTCGCAGGCTTGCCATTTTATGTTGACGAACGGGTGCTTGTGCCTCGTTCGCCAATTGCCGAATTGATCGAAAAGCGTTTCAGCCCCTTTATTGACGGTGAAAAGCCGCCGAAGCGTATTCTGGATCTCTGTACCGGCAGTGGCTGTATTGCGATTGCCTGCGCCAGTGCTTTTCCCGAGGCAGAGGTTGACGCGGTAGATCTTTCCGTTGATGCGCTCAATGTTGCCCAGATAAATATTGAAAGTCATGGCCTGGAAGAACAAGTTATTCCAATTCAATCTGACATTTTCTCTGGGCTAGAGGGATTTAGTTATGATTTAATTGTCACCAATCCGCCCTATGTGGATCAGGAAGATGTGGATACCATGCCGGCCGAATACCAGCATGAGCCGGAAATGGGGCTGGGTTGTGGTGAGGATGGCCTGGATATTGTCAGACATATACTGGCAGAAAGCGCCGAACACCTCAATGACGGCGGGGTATTGATATGTGAAGTGGGGAATTCTCAGGTCCATGTTGAAGCCCTTTACCCCGAGGTTCCTTTTACCTGGCTCTCCTTTGAACGGGGTGGCCATGGGGTATTTATGTTGAACAAGGCGCAATTGCTTGCGCATCAAGAAATCTTTAATAAGCAGGTAGTTAAGTCATAATGTCAGGCAATACATTTGGAAAGTTATTTACGGTGACCACCTTTGGTGAGAGCCATGGTTTGGGCCTGGGAGCCATCATAGACGGTTGTCCGCCGGGGCTTGAGCTAAGTGAAGCCGATCTGCAGGCAGATTTAGATCGCCGTCGTCCTGGCACATCGCGTTATACCACGGCACGTAACGAAGCCGATCAGGTGAAAGTCATGTCCGGCGTGTTCGAAGGCAAAACCACGGGTACTCCGATAGGTTTGCTGATCGAAAATACCGATCAACGCTCGAAGGACTATGGCGATATTGCCAAGAGCTTTCGTCCCGGCCACGCGGATTATACTTACTGGCAAAAATATGGCATTCGCGATTACCGTGGCGGTGGCCGCTCTTCTGCAAGAGAAACCGCGATGCGGGTAGCAGCCGGGGCTGTGGCGAAAAAATACCTTAAGCACAAGTTTGGTATGGAAATTCGTGCCTGTGTCAGCCAGATAGGCGATATCTGCGCAGAAACCTATGACTGGAATATCGTTGAGGACAACCCGTTTTTCTTCCCTGATGCTGATAAGCTGGAGGCGCTGGATGAATTATTACGTGGCGTGATCCGCTCGAAAGACTCCATCGGCGCCAAAGTCATGGTGGTGGCTGACAAGGTACCCGTAGGTTTGGGAGAGCCAATATTTGATCGCCTGGATGCGGATATTGCCCACGGCTTAATGAGCATTAATGCGGTTAAGGGCGTGGAAATTGGTGATGGCTTTGCGGTTGTTAACCAGCGCGGCTCAGAGCATAGAGATGAACTTACGCCAACAGGCTTTGCCAGTAACCATGCCGGTGGGGTACTGGGCGGTATTTCATCCGGACAACAAATTGTCGCACAGTTAGCATTGAAGCCGACATCCAGCATCGGCATCAGTGGCCAGACAGTAAATATTGACGGTGAAAAGGCTGATATTATCACCCGAGGTCGCCATGATCCCTGTGTAGGGATCCGCGCCGTACCCATTGCCGAAGCCATGCTGGCACTGACACTGATGGATCACTATTTAAGACACAGGGCACAAAATGCCGATGTCGTCTGTTCGACGCCTGTGATCACGGACTAAAACCGTTAAAAAGCCGTAAACAGATAGCGCTAATTATTTAGCGCTATTTTTATTTTAAATTCAGTATAATAACCCTGTCATTTTTCCTGCCGCTAAAGGTTTATGTCAGCACTATTTATAAAATCATCTTCCGCTTATTTCTGGTATTTCGGCATACTCGGGCTTATTGCCCCCTTTCTGGCGGTTTACCTGGATGGAATGGGCTTTTCATCGTTACAGATAGGCGAGATCCTGGCGATATTTACCGCCACCAAGATTGTCGGCCCGGGCATCTGGGCCATGCTGGCGGACAAAACCGGTAAGCAGTTATCCATTATTCAGATGGGGGCCTTGCTGGCCTGCCTATTTTTCAGCTTGCTGCTGTTTGTGAATAGCTACTGGCCGATTACTTTTTCATTAGCTCTGTTCAGCCTGTTCTGGACCGCCATATTGCCGCAGCTGGAGGTGATGACGCTTACTTCGATAAGGCGCAGCCCCAAGATATACGCTCGGATCCGGCTATGGGGCAGCATTGGCTTTATCCTGCTTGCCGTGATATCGGGGGAGCTTATTGAGCAGCATGGCTCAGAGGTATTCACCTATATTGGCTTGTTTGTTCTGATCGCCCTTTATCTGTCGACCCTGGTGTTTAAACAGCCCTATATGCATGCCTCTAAGATGCAGGCCGACTCTTCAATTATTGAAAAGTTTTGCCAGTGGAATTTTATCGCATTTTTTATAGCCGGTTTATTGCTACAGATTAGCTTTGGTCCTTATAACGGTTTTTTCGCGCTCTTTCTACGGGATCTGGACTATCCCGGCTATGCGGTGGGAGCCATGATCGCCATTGGCGTTATCGCGGAAATTGCCATCTTTGTTTATGCCGGGAAGCTCTTTCAGGTCTTTAGCGTGAAAACCCTGCTGGTGTTCAGCATCTTTATTTCGGCGCTGCGTTGGTATCTGGCCGGACATTTTGGTGACAATGCCTGGTTGTTGGCTTTTACCCAGCTGTTTCATGCCGCAGGCTTTGGTATTTATCACAGCGCATGCATGCAGTTTATCCAGCAGCACTTTGATGCCAACCAGCAAAACCGGGGACAGGCGATTTATATTGCCGGCGTGTATGGTATTGGAGGGGCCTTGGGCGCCTATATCACAGGCCTGTTATGGCTTGATGGCACGGGGGCTGTAAAAGCCTTTGACTTTGCCGCCGTCGCGGCGCTAGCCGGCGCAGTTTTAGCCCTTTTTATGTCGAAGCAACAAAGGTTTTATCGGCTAGAGCCTGAGAAATAGGATTAAAAAAGCCAGCAGGGCACTGGCTTTTTAAGATTACCTGTTGGCTGGCAAAGTTACTTAACTTCTGTGAATTACAACGCTCTGTTGTACTATATTTATTTTCTTTCATTAAATTTACATTGCTTTTGGCTACTATAATAGAGTGATGATTTTAAATATCATTTTATTACACCAATAAAATGTACTGGTTATTTGCTATGCCTATTCGAAAAATTCCTAAAAACTATAGTAACGTTACTGGCATCGCCGCTCATTCTAAAGCTGAAGGGCAAGCAATGTTTGAATCAACATTGGAACGTGACTTTCTGATGTTACTTGAGTTTGATAACAATGTAGAACGGTTTGAAGTTCAGCCTATTAAATTGGAATGGCAAAATGATTTAGGTAAATCTCGCTCATATACTCCTGATGTTTTGGTTTATTACAAGCAAAGTAAACATAAACCAACTCTATACGAGGTTAAGTACCGAGATGATATTAATATAAACTGGAGCAAGCTGAAGCCTAAGTTTAAAGCAGCTATTTGCTTTTGTAAGGAAAATAACTGGAAATTCAAACTGATAACTGAAGTAGAGATAAAAACCGTCTATTTAGAGTCTGTAAAATTTTTACTCCCGTTCGTGCGACAAGGGGCATCGAGTGAGGATGATATGATGATTTTAGATGACAAAATTATTCAACTTGGTACAACAACACCAAAAGAGTTGGTGAGCTCTATATACAGCGATGAGTGGAATCAAGCACGGTTACTTCCAACGTTGTGGTACCTGATTGGGAGCCGACAAATTCAAGTAGATCTCAATTCCAAGATCACTATGTCGAGCAATATTTGGAAGAGGCAATAACTATGGAATCATCCGCATTAGTGCAAGTCGTACCTGGTAAAAAGGTTTCATATAAAGGTGATAATTACCGAGTTGCTGAGCTATTAGATTTAAGTCATGTACTGATCGTCAATGAAGCAAGTGGTATTTCGCACAGCGTTCTTATTTCAGATCTTGATGTTGAACGACCTGAAGAAACCGAGACTATTGAGGAACTATTAAATATATCGGAAGAGTCTTGGAATATAGCGAAATCAAGGCTTAAAGCTATTAAACCATTACTTAATTTACCCAAACGTAGCCGAGCTGATGTTGGAAAAGTCGCGAAAGAAAATAATTTACATACAAATACACTATATGGATGGTTAAAACTCTATGAATCATCTGGCTTATTGTCATCACTGTTACCAAAAGTAAGGCGTGACCGAGGCTCTACAAAATTTGATGAAAATATTGAAGAGATCATTAAGCAAGCTATTGCAACTGAATATTTAACCAAGCAGAAAAAGTCGCAGAGAATGGTGATTGATGAAGTTAAAAAGCTTTGTCGAAAACAAGGTTTAACACCGCCTCATGATAATACTATTAGAAATAGGATAAAGGCTTTATCACCAGAGTTAGTGGCATCGCGTAGATTAGGTCGTAAGGTTTCTGATAATACGTATAGGCCAATAAAAGGACAGTTTCCTGGGGCTGATTGGCCATTATCTGCTGTACAAATTGACCACACTAAATTAGATATTATTTTGGTGGATGACCACTATCGCAAACCCATTGGTAGGCCTTGGATAACTCTTGCGTTTGATGTTTATAGTCGTATGGTTACCGGCTTTTATGTTTCTTTTGATCCTCCTAGTGCAATGACTACTGGTTTATGTTTAATTCATTCCATCTTGCCTAAAGAGAAGTGGTTAGCAAAATACGATATTAATGGCGAGTGGCCGTTATGGGGGTTACCTGCAAAAATTCATGTCGATAACGCCAAAGAGTTTCGTGGCAATATGCTTCAAAAAGCATGTGAGCAGTACAATATAGACATTGAGTGGCGTCCTGTTGCTAGACCTAATTTTGGTGCCCATGTAGAGCGAGTGTTGGGTACATTTGCTAAAGAAATCCATGCTTTGCCAGGTTCTACATTTTCTAATATTTTTGAAAAAGGCGATTACAATTCAGAGTCAAAGGCATCTTTAACGTTAACTGAATTTGAGCATTGGCTAGCGAATTATGTCGTAAATGTATATCACCAAAAAATCCATTCGATGATAAACATGACACCGCTTGCGAAATATAAGCAGGGAATATTAGGTGACGAGCATAATCCAGGCTGTGGTTTACCCGCTAAAATTAGAGATGAAGAACGTTTAAGATTTGACTTTATGCCGTATGAATTACGTTCTATCCAAGATTATGGAGTGGTGATTGATAAAGTTCACTATTATCACGATGTGCTACGCCCATGGATTAATGCTCCAGAGCCAGATGACTCAAAAAGAAAACGAAAGTTTATCTTTAGAAGAGATCCCCGGGATATTAGTCAAATCTGGTTCTATGATCCTGAATTGCATTCTCACTTTGCAATACCGTATCGAGATACTTCACACCCTGCAATTAGTATTTGGGAATTACGAGAAGCTGTTGCTAGGGCAGAAGCTATGGGTAAAGAAAGCTCGAATGAACATGCTATTTTTGAAGCTTATGAAAAAATGAGGGAGATTGAACAGGAGTCAGTGCAAAAGACTAAAGCCGCTAGACGTTCAAAACAGCGAAGAAAAATACACGCTCAAGCAGATAAACCTATAACGGCTAAACCTGTTGCCGAAGAAGCTCCAATTGAGGATATTCCTGAATTGGATATAGAACCATTTGAAGAAATGGATGATTGGTCATGAGTAGTTATAAGCACTTAAACGAACTAGCAGTGAAACAGTTAGAGCTTGATGATGACAAAAGAATTGAGAAAATACGCTCAGATCGCTGGATTGGTTATCCAAAAGCTAAAACCGTCCTAACCAAGCTTGATGATTTATTGTCATACCCCCGTACAGAACGAATGCCCAATATGTTAATTGTGGGGGATACGAACAATGGTAAGACAATGTTAACTAAACGCTTCTTAAAGCAATATCCAGCTGAAGATAACCCTGACGGGGATGGCATTATTGCTCCTGTGTTACTTGTACAAGCTCCACCAGTGCCAGATGAAGGTCGTTTTTACAATGCGATTTTAGAGTTGTTGTTTGCACCGTACAGACCCAGTGAGCGGGTCGATAAAAAACAGTTTCAAGTCATCAAATTGTTAAAGTACATTGGTACTAAAATTCTCATCATTGATGAAATTCATCATATTTTAGCAGGCAATCTAAATAGGCAACGTGCATTTTTGAATGTCCTTAAATATCTGGGCAATGAACTTCAAATATCGATTGTAGGTGTTGGTACTAAGGATGCTTTTAGAGCCTTACAGTCAGATCCACAATTGTCGAATCGATTTGAACCAGTGTTGTTACCTCGTTGGGAGTTTAACCAAGATTTTTTAAGGTTACTGGTTAGCTTTGAACGAATGTTACCGTTAAAGCAAGCATCAAATTTACATGCCAAAAGTTTAGCTATGCGCCTTTTTTCAATGAGTGAGGGGTATATAGGCGAATTATCTAGATTGCTCAATGATGCCGCTGTATATGCTGTTAAGAATAAAATAGAAGCAATAACTCCAGCGGTATTAGATCAAATTGATTGGATATCACCATCGCAACGGAAGCGTCAGTTAGATAGAGCAATTTAATATGCTATCAGGTGAGTTATGGCCTGCTCACCCTCATCCTTATCCTGGAGAGTGTTTGTCTTCCTGGATAGTACGAACTGCTCATCATAATGGATTAAAACTACAAACTTTTTCAGATTTGGTTTTTGGCAAGAATAATCAAATTTGGAATAGAGATATTGATCGATTGGCTCCACGCTTTGTTTTGCAAAACATGAGTAATCGAACTGTCACATCACTGAAAGAAGCTAATAAAAGTACGTTAAAGTTATATACAAACCGATTATTTCCAGCACTTAAACCTTCAGGAATAATGCGCTGGATAAATCCTCTAGTGCTTCATCATCGAAAACATACAGGGTTTGGCATGCAGTTTTGTCCCTTATGTTTGTTAGAAGATAATGAACCTTATTTTCGAATAGCTTGGCGTTTATCACTTTATACTTTTTGCCCTGTTCATCAAGTGATGATGGAAGATCGCTGCCTTTGCGGAGCTAGTGTTAATTTTCATCGTATTGAACTAGGAAAAGCCAATCAATTTGAACCATCAACATTAGATGAATGTTATCTATGCGGTCAGAAACTTAAAGCTATCCAGCCTAGAAATATTCAGCTTTTACCCAAATCTGTCTATACAATTTGGAATAGAGTCTTAGGAGTGATTACTCGAGGGTTTATTAACACTGGGCCCATTAATTATGAGCGGCTAATATTGCTTCATCAAATATGCAAAATTATCGTCTCACCAAGGTTTAATCAAAATATTCGAAAATATATTTGTAGTAAGTCGAGCTTACCTTTTCTTGATATAAGTAAGCATAGGTACTTTGAGCAATATAATGTTGATGAGCGACATAGCATTTTAAGGCTAGCCTGGTGGTTAGTAGGAAATACGAACAAAAAACTTAAGGAATCTATTAGAAAAAATGCTATTCAAAATAATTATTTATATAGAGATTCGTCTGAATTTGTATTAAATAGTTTTGCTAAATAAAGTGTTACTCCTAGTCAATATCAAAGTGTTTAGCACGATTTTTGACCAAACCGTTTGATTTTCAAAATTACATATTTAAATAAACTAATAATTATCATTGAGTTAAATTTATTAAGATATATCATGCGTGGCGAAACTATTAAATAATAAACATTTAAATAAGGAATATTTATGTCAAAAAATCTTTGGATAGTTCTGTTACTCGTGGCTACCTCATTGAGTAGCTATGTTAGTGCAGCAAGCATACCGGGAAGCGTTGGTTCTTTCTCTCTATCAAAAAGCACGGTCACAGATGGTGACACAGTTACCCTGAGTTGGCAAAAACCATCTGGATATACTGAAGAGTTATACTATAACGTTTATGTCACTAAACCCGGTTCAAATAGGTGGAAATTTCGTTCGGATTATAAATGGACTTCTATAGGTCGATATATGGAAGGGATCGGTACTCACAAATTTGAAGTGGAAGCTTGTAATACTAATAATGAATGTGGTCCTAGCTCCTCCATAAAATCAGTAGAAGTAATTAAGCCAAATCCTGTACGCTCTCTATCTGCATCAAAATACACTGTATTCGAGGGTGAAACGGTGACACTCAGCTGGTTGAAACCTTCGGCATTTTATGCGGATGCTAAATATAATGTTTACGTTCAAAAACCTGTAGGTTCGAGGTTTACATTTAAATCTGACTATTCATGGACATCAGTTGGTCGATATATGTCAGGCATAGGAACGCACCGATTTTTTGTTGAAGCTTGTAACATAAATGGTTTATGTAGCTCATTAAAAGAGCTTAGCGTTAGTGTCAAAGCTATACCTCCAAATACACCACCTACTATATCTTCTATTTCAACTCAGAACACTGTTGCTAATACTGTTTTTTCGGCAAACTTTAACGTGAGTGATACGGAAACTCCAGCTAGCTCGTTACTAGTAACAGCTAGTTCAGATAACGCCACATTAATCCCTAATGCCAATATCGAATTAAGTGGCAGTGGAAACAACCGAGTCGTAACAATTACACCTACAAGTAACATGACGGGGTCTTCAGTAATCACTCTAACAGTAACTGATGGAGGGAGTTTGAATGACACAGAATCTTTTACTGTAAACGTCATGGTAATTAATGATGACTTTAAAAGTGTTATAGATGCTTTTGACTCAGTAAATGGTGAGTGGAGCTATAATACCAATGTATGCGACACATTTATTGATGTTGAAAGTTCAACCAGCAGGAAATCAGTCGATGAGTGTTGGAGAAAATACTCTTTCAATCACTACACTAAAGATGCGGTATTCCACGATAAAACCAACGATAAACTTGTGCTCAATTACAACGTCAAACAAATCCCTTTAGACTTATATGATGGCCTTAACTTCTCTTATGGTGTTAGCCATTTTGAAATAGAGAAGTTAGACAGTGATGGTAACCCTACTTTTTATAGCGATAATAGCCCTAAGTATGTTTGGGGTGAAAAAGTAACAAATGATGGGTTGTTACATTGTTTACCTGGTGAATATGACGATAATTTGGAAACAGCCTTTTTGATCACATCTGGATATGCAATTTCCAATAAATCATTCCTGAGAGGGAGCGTGGAAGTGGATGTGGAATATGCTGGTATCTTAAAAGGTGCACAATCTGCTATTTGGTTAGATTCACCAAGAACAAACCCTGCTATAGGTCAGGAGATTGATATTGACGAGTATGTTCCATCTATTTATTCACATAAGAACAACATGCATTATTTCAATGTGCATTCACATTATAGTTCAAATGATGTTAGTCATTTGAGTTGTTATACCCCAGAGTACGATTACTCTGACGGCTGCCATTCTGTAAGTGACGACGATGCTACAAACGGACATAGCTACAACATAGGATTGAATTGGGGAACGGATGGCACTGATGGTGAAGGAGGCACTGGTGACACATACACATTAATTCGAGACGGCAATAACGTGGTAACGTACACACAGGAAGCGCTTGAAGTTAAAACACACCAAAGGGACGTCACACCAAACCATGCTAAGTTAATATTTTCAATTGAGGTCGGAAAAGGCTTTGAAAATAACAATAGAACAAAGTTATGTGAAATAATTAAAAACAGTGGCTACACAGAACGTTTAAACAATAATGAGAATGTTACTATTGGTTCGATGATAATAAAATCTGTAAAAATTTATTCAGATAATCAACTCTTTTAGTATTTGATTAAAATCAAACCCAAGTGGCTTTTGCAAGGCATAAGCCACTTGGGTTCTATTGTAATGGCTTTTGAGGTTAATAACTCCCTTTTCGCTATGCTCTTTTCCGTCTTCTAGTTTGAAGTTCTACTACATTTCCTCCAGATAAACGATTAGCCTTTTCAAAGGCTCCCAACACTGCATCAGCAATAATGTTATCTATGCCACCGCAAGCACTAATACGAACATTTCTAGCCGCACCACCGTAAAGTGTCTTTTTTCCTCTCCTTTTTAATGGGGTACACCAACTATCGTTACTCATGATTACCTCTAACTTTGCTACTAAGTGTTACTAAAGCCTAGTTCATAAAATAATCTCTATCAAATTGTGAAAAATATATTGAACAAGTCGTATTTAAATGATACAAAATGTTAAATGTATTAAAATAAAGCGACAATGGTTTATGCCGTCTTCATACACAAACTCTGAGATTAGCTTGTTAGTTAAGGACATTATTGAAGATAAGTCTTGGTCTTATAGAACTTGTGCAAAGTCCTTTAATAATAAGTATTCGAGAGAAATTGCTACTGGTGAAGTAAAAGCAATAGATAAGGATTTTGTTCGGCGAATTACTACTGATGACTTCAAAGTGCAAAGTGAGCGTGTCTTAAATTTTTGCTCCTTTTTAGAAATAGATCTCTCGCAAAAAGATGAAGAGCTAATTAAACCGAGTGTATTTCGTAAGGAACTTGAAAGTATTGAAAAGGTCGTTCGACAACAGCCTGAGCTAGAAAAAATTGTTCGAAATTTACTCAAAAATATTGCATCAATTGCTAAAACATCAACTTTACAAGGAAGTTAGAATATGAAATTTATCGATTTATTTGCGGGACTTGGGGGCTTTCATACTGGCTTTATGAATAGTGGGTATGAGTGTGTATTTGCTTGTGAGTTAGAACCTCATTTAAGAGAGCTTTACCTTAAAAACTATGGTATTGAACCCCATGGTGATATTACTAAGGTTGATGAAAAGGCTATACCTGAGCATGATGTAATGTGTGCAGGGTTTCCATGCCAACCTTTTTCTTTAGCGGGTAAGAAAAAGGGGGCTGAGTGTCCTGAGTCAGGCAAGCTAATTGATCATGTGATACGCATCGCTAAACATCATCAACCTAAGTTTATTGTTCTAGAAAATGTTCCTAATGTATTAACGATAGCTGAAGGAACATTTTGGGACTATATGCAGGAGTCATTTAAGAAAATTGGTTACAAACTGGAGTATAAAGTTATTTCACCTGTTGATGTTGGTATACCGCAGAATAGAAAGCGTGTTTTCATCGTCGGTAGTCAGCTTGGTGGAGAATCTTTCACATGGCCTGAGTGCAACCAGTTAAATAAGCAAACATTGTTTGATATTCTGGATGAACAACGTGATTCAAAGCTATTAGAGCCCAAAAAGGTTGAGTTGTTAGCGCATTGGCAGTCATTGCTTTCAAAAATTAATCTAGGTAAGTTTTCCTCTGTATCGCTTGTTGCTCCTGAATTTGGAGCAACTTACCCATTAGATTTTAGTAACTTAAGCTTAGAACAAATGCGTGAGTATAAAGGAGCATATGGAGTATCTTTGGCTGATTGTGATACATGGGATGAATTACTTACTCTTTTACCAAGTTACTGTCGTAAGAATAAGCAGGTAGCGAATTGGCTAGAAAAATCAGTCAAATATAGTCGTTTGGTTTATTTTAAGCATACAACTGTTATAGATGATTGGTCTAAATTGCTTGATAAGGAAAATAATAGCTGGCAAATATTAGAATGGCGAGGAAAACACTTTGAACACGATATTTACCAGCATATCGTGCAATTTAGGGCCTCTGGAATTCGGATATTAAAACCCGAGATAGCACCTTCATTAATATCAATGACTCCTACCCAAATACCAATTATTCCGTCACAAAATAGATATATTTCGGCCTATGAGGCAGCGAAACTTCAAAACTTACATGAGTTAAGGAACTTACCAGACGGCCTTGTTAAGTCATTCAAAGCATTAGGAAATGCCGTTAACGCCAAAGTTGTTGAGCTAATTGCAACTAATTTGAAAATGTGGAAAACTGCGTAGTACAAATTATTGATGTAAAAATAAAAAATAGAAGGAATTTTCAATGAGTAGAGATGAACCTAGTACATTGAGTAAGTTCAAGGTAGATGTATCTCCTGAAATGAGGATTTATAGAATTCTCCAGCATTTAAATTACAACCTAGAAACAGCATACGCTGAATTTATTGATAACTCGATTCAATCTTTTATTGAGCAACGAGATCAAATAAAAGGCTACCAAGGAGAATCCTCTCCAAAATTGAAAATTACTATTGAAGTTTCTACATCAAAAAAACAAATAGTTATTAAAGATAATGCTGGAGGAATTTTAAGGCAAGACATGGATAGAGCTCTTAAGTTAGGAATTGACTTAGGAACAGTACACTCTTCTGATAGTTTGAGTGTCTATGGGATTGGTATGAAAAGCTCTGCTATTTGGTTTTCAGATGACTGGTCTATTCGTACATCAGCTATTGGTGTTGACGAAAAATTAGACTTTAAGTTCAATTTAAATGAGCTATTAGAGAAAAACCAAACTGAAGCTGATGTAATACCGAGCGCGGCTGGTAACGGTGAACATTATACAGAAATTGTATTGCGCAATCATATCCGAAATGAAACAGCTGAGCATTATCAAGATACTATTATTCCATTCATAGAAGAAACATTCTTTAAGTTTAATAACTTTGCGACTATTGAGTTTTACTATGATGACGTATTGCTTAAAGCTAACAAAAAGAACTTGTTAACATCTGTTCCTGAGCTATTAGTTTACCCTACTGTCAATGGTGATGGTTTGATTAACTCAAATGCATTGATCAAGTGGTATTTGAAGCTTGATTTTAAATATAAAGGGCGAAGTGTTAATGGATTTATTGCAATTAGGAAGAAGGGTAAATATGGTCAACCTGGCATTAGGTTGCTAAGAAATAATCGAGTTATAGAAGGAACATCGATTTCTCCGAATTACCCTCATTCTTTGTTAAAGTCAAAGAATAAATTTACAGCTCAGCGAGTGTATGGTGAATTACATTTAGATGACTTTCCTGTTGATTTTATGAAAACTAATTTCAACGAAAATTTAAAAGGCTTGTATGAAGAAATACATAAAAAAATAACTAAGGGCTATTTAGTTAACTTGATTTATCAAGCGGATAAATTAAGAGTTAGAAACATGCCTGATAGTGAAAAAGACTTGTTGTTAACCATTAAAGCAAGTGTTGCTCCCGTAATTATTAATGATATTACGGAGGAGGAAATATCTGGAAAATTTGATTCAGGAAACAGCCCAGGTTTAGGTGATAACACCGATTCTGGTAACGACGCTGGAACAGACGATAACACGGACTCAGATGATAATACAGATTCTGGTAACGGCGCTGGAACAGGTGGTAATACTGGCTCAGGTGATAACACAGATTCTGGTAACGGGGCTGGGGCAAATGATAACACGGATTCTAGTAACGGCATTGGAACAGCGGGAAATTTTGAGGCAAGAGAAGAAAATAGAGTCACGTTTTCAGAAAAGTTAAACAATGCTTTAGCTCAACTTCAAGGTAATAAACCAGTACATTTATATGATTCATTATGTACGATTTCATTAAAGAGACACTCGGTACTCACATATGTAGGGGCATGGTCGTTTTTGGAGATGTTGACAGCCTTAATTGGGCGAAATTCGAGTGCATCATTTCCTGATTTCTTAGGTACTAAAATAAATGAATATACAAAAGACAAAAATTTAAAAGCAGAATTAAAGAGAATTGTTTCTGATATATCAACAAGAGGGAATTGTAACAAACACTCTGGTATATATTGGAATAATACTGCTATGGATTTAAAGCCAGCGTTTATTATTCTCGAACCGTTTTTAATTGATTTGATTGAAAAACATACAGAAAATTCTAAAGAAGGAGATTAATCTAGTTTTCTAATAATAGTTCTACAAAAGTCACCTACACTTTTCCATGTATGCTTTAAAGTAATCATTTTAAGGTTTCTAAAATACTGGGCTGTTTCAGCCCAGATCCCTTTTTCATAAGCTAGTTTTTCTAGTAGTTGATTTAGACCTATGTCTGTTATTTGATCGCCCGATGTAACATTAATTAAAGCTACTTTAAAACTTTCTCCCTTTCTTGATTCCAGCTCTAGTAATATATAGTGTTTCCCTTGGAACTCTATATTTGCAGTGATTACATTTCGACGAATCTGTTTTTCAGAGTCCAGATATGACCATTGCCTATAACGAGAAGACTTGGTTAGAGGGACATACCTAATAAGGTCATTAAATGGCCTTACGTATGCGGTAATATCTTTGTAGCTATTGAGTAGCTCAACAGCTGCCTTAAATGTTTTAAAGCTAGCAGGAAGAGCTTTGGTGCGTGTACGTTGCGGAACAGCGTCACCTCTACCAGTAACTGTACCATTTGCAGCAGGTTGTCCTGTACCTAAGTTATCAGTCTCCTTATTATTCTGAATACTCGTAATAGCACTCATGTAACGACACTGTTCTTTAACTGGCTTGTCTGGTTTCTTATCTTCTATTGCCGAAAATCTATTAGTGGGCAGAGTAATAGTTTCGGAAGAGCAATCTTTATTTGGGTCTTGTTTGTTTTGTATAGGTTTAGAGCCGTTAGATTCTTTACTTTGACCTGCACCCCAAGCAGGTTTCTTTTTTTCAGGAGGAAGTTTGTTGTTTGGATCTGCTTCTGTATTGTTATCGTTGTCTCGTGGAAATGTTGCACTATCGAATGGGAATGGTCCAGAACATTGCTCTAATTCTAAAATAAGTGTTCTCCAACCAGCTTCGGTTATCGAGCATATTTTTTTAGCTCTGGCTTTTAAATTTGTAAGCCCTCTAAATGGAAAATTAGAGGTCACGTTCATCCATTTTCGATTTATGGAATTTTGCAATATATCATCATAGGGTTGATTCGCTCCTTGAAACGCGAATTCAGAATTGAGTATCCTTCCTATAATCCAACCTTCCTCGTCAGTTATATGCTTACGTAAATGTAATATACAACGAGATTCTTCATCGATATTTCCGCTGTTAGCCGGGTTGATAATGGATTCGATGTTGTGTTTAAAAGCACCTGAAAAAACAGCATGAGAAAGGTGAGTAGATAGGGCATAGTAGAAACGAATTACTTCTATAGCAGGGACTAAAATCCCAAATGGATCACCTTTAGCGTCTTTAATCGCGATAAATTTAGCGTTTAATCCTTCCATGCCGAGCTTATAAAAATTAGGAGGGATAAGGTATTTACCATCTATTTTATGGTTTCCATTGATGATCTGTATATTTTCATCAATGATGTTCACGTTGTAGAGTGCTTGCTCTGTACCAGCTTTAAAAGATTGAATTAAACCATTTTTCCAAATAGAGCCAATGCTAACAAAGGGTAATTGTCCTACACCTATTTCTATTGTTTTTTTTCCACTTTCGTCTGTAGCACCAGTTGATATTAATTCTTTGGGTTCCAGCAAGTGTAAATTGTTGTTATTGAATGGTGTGATGACAAGCTGAATAAATGGTTCTGAGGGGACGTTATGGTTGCGAACGATTGCGCCAAAAGCGTCTATTCGCCAATAGCGATCATCGGTGGGAAATTCCTTAATCCTTGGAATATTCCCAGCCATTATTTGATAAGCTCCCAGTACAAAATAACGATGTAGTACAAAATATCGTTGTTTAGTCGTTAGAAGGGTTGAAGTTCACAACTTCTTCACCGGCTGCCTGTTTATCGGCGTGGTAGCTGGAACGCACCAGAGGGCCACAGGCGGCATGTTCAAAGCCCATCTTGTCGGCTTCTTCCTTGAACATTTTAAATTCATCCGGATGCACATATCTTTCAACAGGAAGATGGTGCTTGCTGGGTTGCAGATACTGGCCGACCGTCAGCATAGTTACGCCATGCTCCCTAAGATCACGCATCACCTGCAGGATCTCCTCATTGGTTTCACCCAGGCCCACCATTAAGCCAGATTTGGTCACGACATTGGGGTTGGCTTCTTTGAATCTTTTCAGTAAATCCAGTGACCATTGGTAGTTGGCCCCAGGGCGAGCCTTGGTATACAAACGTGGCGCCGTTTCCAGGTTGTGGTTAAAGACATCCGGTGGATTCTGATTCAGTATTTCCAACGCCCTGTCCATGCGGCCGCGAAAGTCCGGCACCAGGATTTCGATTTTCGTGCCCGGCGCATGCTGGTTAATTTCACTGACACAATCGGCGAATTGCTGCGCACCACCGTCGCGTAAGTCGTCGCGATCGACTGAGGTAATAACAACATACCTTAATTTCATGTCCTTTAAGGTCATGGCCAGTTTCTTCGGCTCCTCAGGATCTGTCGGTAGTGGCCGGCCGTGGCCAACATCGCAGAACGGACACCTACGGGTACAGATATCACCCAGGATCATAAAGGTGGCTGTGCCATGGTTGAAACATTCAGACAGGTTAGGACAGGAGGCTTCTTCACAGACCGAGTGCAGCTTGTGCTTACGCAGGGCTGACTTGATACCGTCAATTTTCTCCGTGGTGCGCGGCAGCTTGATGCGTAACCAGTCGGGCTTGCGCAGCATGGTTTCTCGCTCAGACGCCACGACTTTTATTGGGATATGCGCCAGTTTATCTGCGTCACGTAACTTGGTGCCTGGCGTAATGCGTGAAGATTTAATCGTCATTTTCTTGTTCCAATCCTGCTCGATAGTCAATATGTTTAGCATCAAGCAATTGTGTTAAGTGTTTTACTAAGGCCCTGCCGGCGTCGGTAACAGTGTCTGGTCCACCAATATCACAGCTTTGTATCATTTCCAGCCCGGCGTAGCCGCAAGGGTTGATACGAAGAAACGGTGACAAGTCCATGTTGACATTGAGCGCCAGTCCGTGAAAAGAACAACCTTTTCTGACCCTAAGGCCGAGTGAGGCAATCTTCTTATCCTCGACATAGACGCCAGGAGCATCGGCCCTGGCACCTGCCGTGATATTGTATTCTGCCAGGGCATCAATGATGCCATTCTCAATCAAGGTTACCAGTTGACGAACGCCCATTTTTCGTCGGCGCAGGTTGATCATAAAGTAGATAACCTGCTGGCCCGGTCCGTGATAGGTAACCTGGCCGCCACGATCCACTTTTACCACGGGAATATCGCCGGGCATCAACAGGTGTTCTTCTTTGCCTGCCTGACCCTGAGTAAATACCGGAGGGTGTTCAACCAGCCAGAGTTCGTCCAGGGTTTCTTCACCACGGTTATCCGTGAATTCCTGCATGGCATGCCAGACCTGGGTATAGTCCATATTGGCAAGTTGTCGAACAATCAACGTATTTTTCAAGATTATACCAAATCCAATAATTAATTGAGCACTCAGCGAGAATTAAAGGGTTTATAACCAAGGCATTGATTGCAAAGGATGGTTATTCCATAGTTAAAATCAATAACGCTGGGTATAAGCCCTTTAAACTCGCACTTCGTGAGCTTGTTAAGGTCACGATAACTGCATAAATTTTTCTTAATGTAGAGTGACTATATTTACAAAAATTTCATTTGTTCTAGTAACCTTAACATAGCTCTGAGTTGACCAATTATTTAGTGGAATTGGTATTAGCTCTCGATTAGTTCGGTTTTGTAAATTATATCCAAATATTAACTGGATTACACCGTATAGAAATTAGGGATATTAGAGAACGTACCTGACCTGCTCTATGGCATTTAAGGTTTTATAAATTTTTTCGATATGCTCTTTGCTGGTGACCCTGACGGCAACGGACACCGAATGATAATTTCCCTTGGAGCTTGGCTTTACCGTTGGGCTGTAATCACCAGGTGTGTGTTTTTGCAGCTCGGCCACCACCAGATCCGGTAGCTCGTCACAGGCAATGCCCATGACCTTAAAGTTTAACACGGTCGGGAAGTCCAATAATTCGTCAAAACGGGTTTTCATGTTACTCTCAATTGTTCAATCATTAATAAGTGCTTGTTTAAAAGACTGAAAAGCACTGTGTATTGCTTTGGTTACCGGGCCTATTGTGCCGGATGAGACTATTTTATCATTAATCTGGGTAACAGGGCTAATTTCACGTGAAGAACTGGATACCCAGGCTTCGTCTGCCTGCAACAGCTCGGGAACTTCTATATCTCTTTGCTGGACTTTAATGCCGGCTTTTTCCGCCAGTTCAATGATCAGATCGCGGGTAATACCGCCCAAAATATACCGGTTTTTTTTCGGGGTATGGATTTCATTATTTTTAACCAGGAAAATATTGCTGGTTGCCCCCTCGGTCAGCATATTGCCACGATGGAGAATCGCCTCCTGGCAACCTTGAGATTCCGCTTCCTGACGCAGCAGTATATTGGCCAGCAGGGAGACAGACTTAATATGGCAATATTGCCAGCGGATATCCTCAAGCAGGGCTGCCTTAATTGGTCTTAATTCCGCGACATCCGTCGACAATGGCCCAGGCATGATCAGGACGGTTGGCTCAAGGCTATCGCCCGCCAGATGATTTCTCTGCTCCTGGCAGCCCCGGCTGATCTGAATATAAATTGACAGGTGCTGTTGCCCACTCTTGGCTATTACCTGGTCAATAAGGCTTTGCCACTGAGCCGCCTTATAGGGATTGGCCAAGCGAATGGCCTTTAAGCTGGCATCCAGCCGCCTTAGGTGCTCGCTTAAACGAAATGCCTGACCTTTGTAGACGGGGATCACTTCATAGATGCCGTCCCCAAATAAAAAACCTCGGTCAAGGACCGAGATTTTTGCTGAAGCTTTGGAAACAAAGTCGCCGTTTAAATAGACAATATCTGTCATTGTCATTATATACTAGTTGGCAAACTGCAGCTTGATATAATCAAGCAAACGGCTGAACATGCCACCTTCATTGATTTCCTGCAAGGTGACCAGGGGGTATTCGGCGATATCTTCACCGTCCAATTGCAGGAACAGCTTGCCGACCACTTCACCCTTGGCAAGCGGTGCGGTCAGTTGACGATCCAGCTTAAAGTTGGCTTCCAGGTTCTTGCGCTGGCCACGTGGTATGGTGATAGGGGTATCCACTAAAATGCCTAAGTCCACCTCTTTGGCATCGCCCATCCAGACGCGATCGGAAACAAATTTCTCACCGGCCTTATAAGGGGTGAAGGTTTCAAAAAATCTGAAACCGTAGTTTAACAGCTTCTTGCTCTCAACGGCACGGGCACGCTCGCTTTCTGTCCCCATCACTACGGTTACCAAACGCATGCCGCCTTTGGTTGCAGAGGTGACCAGGCTGTATCCCGCCTGAGAGGTATGGCCGGTTTTCAGGCCATCGACATTCATGTTCTTGTCCCATAACAGGCTGTTGCGGTTGTATTGCTTGATATTGTTATAGGTAAAGGACTTTTGCTTATAAACGGCATACTCTTCGGGCACATCACGTATCAAGGCAATTGCCAGGGTAGCCATATCGCGTGGCGTGGTAAAGTGTTCGGAGCTGTGCAGGCCGTGGCTGTTTTCAAAAAAGCTGCTGGTCATGCCCAGTTGTTCGGCATGAGCATTCATTAAATCGGCAAAGGCACTTTCACTGCCGGCGATATGCTCGGCCATGGCGACACAGGCATCGTTACCCGAGGCGACGATAATGCCCTGGTTTAACAGGTCGACGGATACCTCTGTGCCGACTTCGATAAACATCTTGGAAGATTCCGGGAAGTTCTTGGCCCAGGCGGTTTCACTGATGGTAACCTTATCGTCTTTGCTGATGTTACCGGCCTGGATTTCCTTGCCGATAATATAGCTGGTCATCATCTTGGTTAGGCTGGCCGGTGCCAGCTGGCTATCGGCATTACCTTCGGCAATCACCTTGCCCGTGGTGTAATCAATTAAAATGTGTCCTTTAGCGTTGATTTCCGGCGCAGAGGGGATAATGGTTGCTGCATGGGTAAAGGAAGAAAGACTGATAGCTAAAGTTCCAACAAAAGTAACAAGCTTAGTGCGTGTGCCTGTCAGTTTGTTAGCCAGGTATTTAGGCATAATGATCCTTTGATATTTCTTATATGCTAATAGTGGGGGTGACAAAAATTGCCAGCCAGTATATCACTTTTATTTCATTTTGGTACGGGGCAATGGCGCTCAATTTCACACTATTGTAATAATTTGCGTCGATAGGCATTTGGGTAACCGGCCTGTTTCAGGCTGGACAAAATACTGCTTAGCATTGCCTCTTCCTTGATAGGACCTATTTGAACCCGGAAAATTCCATCTTGTTGCGGCCAGATGACATTGTGTTGATATAGTGATGCCAGTGCATTGGCGGTATTCTGGGCGGTTTCAATGCTGCGGGTGGCAAATACCTGGATATAATCGCCTTTTGTTTGGGCTTGAGCTTTAGGCTTGCTGCTGCCCTGTGTTGTTACCTTTGCCACTTGCGTTTCTGGCTCGTTATAGAATTGGGTAATGGCTTCAATTGATACCTGAGCCGTGCCGGTTGTTAGCATGTCCAGCTTATAGGCGGCGCTGTAGGATAAGTCGATTATCCTGTCCTGATGAAAAGGGCCGCGATCATTGACCCTGACGATGACGGATTTGCTGTTGGTCAGGTTGGTTACCCTCAAATAGGTGGGTAAGGGCAGGTTTTTATGGGCGGCACTCATGGCATACATATTATAAATTTCGCCATTAGAGGTTAAGTGGCCATGAAACTTCTTGCCGTACCAGGACGCTATGCCTGTTTGCTTAAAGTGTTCCGCCGATTTTAGTACCTGGTAATACTTGCCTCTGACCTGATAATCTCTGTTGCCACCTCGGCTGTGGGCCTCCTGGCGCGGGACGGCATCTTGCAATTCAACTGGCGTGGGTAAGCGCGTTGGCGTGCTATCGTGCTTTTGCTGGTATCTGCCATACTGGTTACTGCATGCAGCAAGCAAGACGCTTACGAACAGAGGAGTTACATATTTATTGAGCTTGCCTGGTTTCATGCAATAAATCGACGATGTGTGCTGATGGCCATTAGCATGCCAAATCCTGCCATCAAAGTCACCATGGATGTGCCGCCATAACTCACCAGAGGCAAGGGCACGCCGACAACAGGTAACAAGCCGGATACCATGCCGATATTAACAAAAACATAGACAAAGAAGGTCAGGGTTAAACTGCCGGCCAGCAATTTGGTAAAGGCATGCTGGGCATTGACCGCTATCCACAGGCCGCGCATCACTATCGCCAGGTAGAGCAAGAGTAACAGTGATACGCCAATTAGGCCGAATTCTTCGCTAAACACCGCAAAAATAAAGTCGGTATGGCGCTCAGGCAAAAATTCCAACTGCGATTGAGTGCCTTGCAGCCAGCCCTTGCCATAAAGGCCGCCCGAGCCAATGGCGATTTTGGACTGGATAATATGATAACCCGAACCGAGCGGATCCTGCTCGGGATTTAAAAAGGTCAGCACGCGCTGCTTCTGATAGTCCTTCATCAGAAACATCCATAATATTGGGGTAAAGGCAGATGCCAGGCCCGCACAGGCTGCGATCAGCTTCCAGCTGGCGCCGGCGAGGAAAATCACGAAAATGCCGGAGCTGGCAATTAATAGCGAAGTGCCAAGATCCGGTTGTTTGGCGATTAGCAAAGTGGGCAGTAGTACCAGGATAAAGGCAATGACAATATTAGATAGCTTTGAAGGCAGATCAAATTGGGCCAGGTACCAGGCAACCGTGATGGGAACCACCAGCTTCATCACTTCTGACGGTTGAAAGCGCAGAGGGCCGATAACGAGCCAGCGCTGGGCTCCTTTACCCATATCGCCAAATAGCAATACTGCCACTAAGGTCAACAGGCCAATTACAAAGACAGGCACTGCCCATTTTCGGTAGGCCAGGGGAGGGATCTGGGCGATCACAAACATTACCGCCAGGGCAATACCCAGGTTTCTGGCATGGCGGATGAGCAGGGCAGTGTCCTGGCGTCCGGCGCTATAGATGATACACAGCCCTATAATCATCAGGCAGAGTATGCCCAGCAACAGCGGCACATCCAGATGAATCCGGCGCCAGATACCGAGAGGTTTTTGCTGATCCTGACCTGTACTGCGCACGGGCTAATTCCTTGTTTGATTTTTTTTCGACACACCATAGGTATTTTGATGGTGCGGGTGGCGAGGGCTATCACTGCTGGTGATCACTCTGTCACCAAAATACTGATCCATTATCTGACGGGCAACCGGTGCGGCATTGGTACCGCCACCGCCTTTGGCGACGTTCTCTATCGCTACGGCAACCACGATTTCCGGATTTTCATAGGGGGCAAAGGCGATAAACATGGCGTTGTCGCGCTTATGCTCCTGGGTTTTTTCCGCATCATATTTTTCATCCTGGCCTATGCTGGCCAGCTGTGCCGAGCCGGTTTTTCCTGCCGCATCATACCTGGTGCCCTTAAAGGCGGTATAGCCAGTGGCACCGAACTTCTGTACCGTATTGTGCATGCCGTCCAATACCAGATCCCAGTTTTTTTCCTGCTTAAGCTTAATCGGCGGCTTTTCTTCATAGACAACTTCTTGGATGACTGATGCTATTGCTGTGGCATGTGCACTGGTCATGGTGATATTTTCTTCTGCCGTCTCCATTGGGCTCTCTACTAAGGTAGAAGTTGTCGCCTTAAGTAGGTGGGGGATTTTCCGCTCCCCCTTGCTGACCAAAATGGAAGTGGCGACCGCCAGTTGCAAGGGGGTGACGGTAAAATAGCTCTGCCCTATGCCAACAGAGAGGGTTTCGCCCGTATACCAAGGCTGGTTATAACGGGCCCTTTTCCATTCGACACTGGGCAAAATGGCCCGGCTTTCTTCATGGATATCTATGCCGGTATAATCGCCGAAGCCAAATTTTTCCATCATGCGGCTAATGCGGGTAATGCCGAGCTTATAGGCGAGATCGAAATAGTAGACGTTGCATGACTGTTCCAGTGAGCGGGTCAGGTTGACCCAGCCATGGCCGCCTTTTTTCCAGTCCCGTGATTTTTTTTCCACGCCCGGAAGCTGGAACCAGCCGGGATCCCAGATCCGGGTTTCCGGGGTGATTACCTCTTCTTCCAGCCCGGTCAGGGCCAAAAACGGCTTGATGGTGGAAGCCGGTGGATAGCCCTGAACGCTACGGTTGATCAGGGGCAGGTTTTTTGAATTGAGCAGTTTGCCGTAATCCTTGTTGCTGATGCCATGTACGAATAGGTTACCGTTATAGCTGGGGTTAGAATACATGGCCAGTACGCTACCATCACGGGGATCTATGGCGACGACCGAGCCGCGTTTGCCTGACAGGGCGCGCTTGGCAATCATCTGCAATTCTATGTCCAGGGTCAGGGTCAAATCTTTGCCCGGAATGGGCGGGGTAAAGTCCAGGGTACGTATGATGCGCCCCTGATTGTTGATCTCGACCTCCTGGTGCCCTATGGTGCCGTGTAATAGCTCTTCATAATACTTTTCCAGGCCAAGCTTGCCTATGTAGCGGGTGGCGGCATAGTTTTCCGACAGGCCCTGCTGCTGGAGTAAATTGGCATCTTTGCGGTTAATGCGGGCAACATAGCCGAGGTTATGCGTGGTTAGGTCGGCAAAGGGGTAATAACGCTTGAGCCTTGCTTCGATAAATACCCCAGGGTATTTGTGCTGGTTAACGGAAAACAGTGACACCTGCTGATCGCTAAGCCTGGAGTGCAACTCCACCGGCTTGAAGCGGCGCTTACGTTTAAGCGTTTTAAAAAACTTGTCCTGTTTCTCCTGGCTGATATCCAGAAGCTGGCTAACATCGGCAATGGTTTGCTTAAGATCCGTTACCTGTTCGGGAATGATTTCCAGGCTGTAGATGGGCTTGTTTTCCGCCAGCAATACGCCGTTTCTATCGTATATCAGGCCACGGTTGGGGGCAACCGGCAGCAGCTTGATTCGGTTGCTGTTAGATCTTGTCTGGTATTTTTCAAAGGAATTTATTTCAAGATCGAAGATATTGCTAAACAGGATCAGCAATAAGGCGACAACGCCGCAAAAGGCGATAAAGGTACGGCGGGCAAATAAATTTGCCTCGGCACTCTGATCTCTGATTGCAACGCGTTTATTCGGTCTCATCACCTATTCTCTGTGATAAGGGTGATTATTGTTAATGCTCCAGGCCCGGTAAAGGCTTTCGGCGATAAGAATGCGTACCATGGGATGCGGCAGGGTCAGGGGAGACAAGGACCATTTTTGTTCTGATGCCTTGATACAGGCGGGGGCCAGTCCTTCCGGGCCACCAACCAGCAGGGCAACGTCCCGGCTGTCCAGTTGCCAGCGCTCTAATTGGTTTGCCAGCTGAGGTGTCGTCCAGGGCTTGCCTTCAACTTCTAATGTGACGATTCGGTTCCCTTTCGGAATGGCGGCCAGCATCTGTTCGCCTTCTTTCTCCAGGATACGGGCAATATCGGCATTTTTTCCCCGCTTGCCCGGCGGAATTTCCACAAGGTGGAAGGACATATCACGGGGAAAGCGCCGGCAATATTCATTAAATCCCTGGCTAACCCAGGCGGGCATTTTATTACCTACGGCATAGAGAGTGATACGCATAAACTGAGACTTGCCTTAGTTAAAGGATAAACGGGCATTGAAGATGACTTGGCTAAATGGGTAATTCAGGGGCTGAATCACTCTTCCCACAGCTGTTCCAGTTGGTATCGGTCGCGGATATCGTCCGTCATCACATGAACGATAACATCGCCCAAATCCACCAGAGACCATTCACCTACGTCGTTACCTTCGACACCAAGAGGCTCTACGCCTTCGGCACGGCATTCTGTGGTCAGAGACTGGGCAATGGATTTTACGTGTCGGTTGGAATTGCCTGAACAAACAATCATATAATCAGCAAAGTTTGATTTATCTGCAATATCTAATGTCGTAATATCACGACCTTTCATATCTTCAATTTTTTCAATAACGAATGCGGTTAACGCTTCTGTTTGCAAGATGGTTTTCCTAGTTAACGATACTTTCCTTGGATATTAACATTATTTATTTCGTGCGTTAACCGGCAAATGCCAATCCATTTAAATTGGCTGGACATTTAACGATATAGCTGGTGGCGATTGATATAGTCCAGGATATAGCCGGGCATTATATCCGCGCAATCCTGCCTGGTTTTCAGTCTTGCTCTTATCTCTGTTGAAGAGATATTCCAGTCGCAGGGGGGCACAATCAGGATACCGCCGCTTTCTTTTTCAAGCAGTGCTTTTTTATCACTTACCTGGTGTTTAGCAAGCAGTGCCAGAGTTTGCTGATCCATGGCTGTTGCCCGGTAACCGGGGCGCGGGCACACCACCAGGTGGCATAGGGTGAGTATTTCCTGCCATTGATGCCAGGTGGTAAAAGTGAGCAGGGAGTCCATGCCAATAAAAAACAGTAATTGGCGGTCGGGGTGCTCTTTTTTATAGAGCCTTAGGGTGTCAAGGGTATAGGAAGGCTTGTCGCGTGTGAGCTCCCTGTCATCCAGCTCAAATAGTGTTTCTTGCTGGCAGACAAGCTCTACCATTTCTGCCCTGGCTGTTGAACAGGCCGATGTCGCGCTTTTATGGGGGGGAATATGAGCGGGTAGTAACACAACCCTGCCTAGGTCAAGCTCCTGTGCCATATGTTGTGCCGGCTTCAGATGGCCATAATGAATGGGGTCAAAGGTGCCGCCCAGGATAGCGATAGGCTTTTGCTGTGGGCGTTTGTTAACTGTATTCATAATCCAGGCTAAATTCGTCTATCTGCTGGCCGTGGTAAAGGCTGACACACACATCCGCCAATAGCAGAAAAGGATCAAAGTCGCTACTGGTTTTGCTGATCAAGTCTACCTGGGCAAGCCGAGCCTGTGCCTTGGCGATATTATCCAGGCTGATATGGGTCAGGGCGTGCTGATAGAGGGGCTTGCGTTTGTCCCATATGCGGTATGCCTTATAAAGCGCATTGAGCTGCTCACCTTGCTGTATTTTTTCCAGCATGGCGAACAATTGTTTAACTTCCTTGTGAATAAACCAGATCAATTGGCCGGGGGCCGTGCCTTCATGCTTGAGTTGATCCAAAATCTTGATGCATTTAGCCAGCTCTCCCAATAATAGGGCATCGATCAACTGGAAGGGATTAAACTTCGCCTGCTTGATCACCAGTTGTTCGGCATCTTCCACCTTGATGGTCTGCCCTTCAAACAAGATGGCGAGCTTTTGCAGTTCCTGATGCAGGGAAGACAAATTGCCCTCGAACAGCTCCATCAAGAGCTCGACCAGTTCGGGTTGCAAGCTGAGCTTGAGGTTTCTGCTTTGTTGCAATAGCCAGTTTTTCAGCTGTTTCCCTTCAATATCATATAGAGGAAGAAAGCAGCCCTGTTGCTCCAGGCTTTTAAACCATTTGCGCTTTTGCCCCGCGCCATCAAGCTTGGGGCCGTGAAAGATCAGCTGAACATCCTGGTGTAGCTGTTCGCTAAGCTGTAGCAATGCCTTGCCGCCAGCATCGCCAATTTTTGTGGTGACCAGTTCAACTTCGATAATGCGCTGGCTCGAAAACAGGCTCATGGACTGATATTCTTGAAGCAGAGACTGCCAGTCGAATTTGTCGTCCACGCTAAAGCGTATGATTTCACTATAACCCTGGTCAAGGGCGTAATTCTTGATGCTGGCCAGGCTGTCATTTTTTTGCCAGGGTTCATCACCAAAAACCAGCCATACGGGTTTAAACCCTTGGTTCAATGTGTTTGTTAGCTGGTTATGATAAATGCGCATGCTTAGTCTTTATTTTAGTCTCTCTTGCAATAGCTTAGCCGTATTTAGCCAAGCATTAAAGCTGTATGCTGGCCATGTCCCGCAATATGCGATCGGCCGCCGCCTTCCGCATCTCGCTCAGCATCAGAGAAAGCTCCCGGCTCTTTGCCAGGGCAATGTTGGGATCGTCCTGATAGTCCCGGTAGAGCTCGAAACTAAAGCTTTGTGGTTCCTGGTTGGCAATACGCAGCTGATAACGCACGGTATAAATTAATTCGTATTCTGCCACCTGGCCGTTGGGAAAAACAGATAGGGTTCGTCTGTCCAGCTTATCCGGCAAAATTCTCAGCTCAGGCGTTGCATCAGAAAAATTTTTCACCAGCTTGACCTGGTTTATCTTTAAATGTTGCTTCACCAGCCGGGTAAGTTCGCCGTGGCGATCGTCCGAGCTGATATAAAGGCTCTGTAGTTCAGGCGCCAGCAGGTAATTGCCCCTGAACTTGAAGCCGCATCCCGTCATCATGGCGGCAATCAGCATTATGCCGATTGCCAGGGATGAATGTTTAGTAATGCAGCTCATTAGTTGGCTACGATATTGAGTAATTTACCCGGCACATAGATGACTTTACGTATCGTCTTACCGTCGGTAAATTTGCTGACATTATCATCAGAGAGTGCAAGCTGCTCTACGGCGTCTTGCGAGGCATCGGCGGCAACCGTCACTTTCGCTCTTAGCTTGCCATTGACTTGAACGATAATCAGTTTTTCATCTTCAACCAGGGCGCTTTCGTCTACCTGGGGCCACAAGGCATTTTCCACCTCATTGCCATCGCCGGCAATTTTCCACAGGTGATGGCTCAGGTGCGGCACGATAGGCGTTAGCATCAGGATCACGGCACGAATGGCTTCCTGCATGACGGCGCGATCTTCATCTGTTTCTGTTTTCGCCTTGGACAGGTGATTCATCAGCTCCATAATAGCAGCGATGGCGGTATTGAAGGTATTGCGTCGACCAATATCGTCACTGACCTTGCCTATGGTTTTATGTAGCTCACGACGCAGTGCTTTTTGCGCTGAGTTCAGGCTAAGTCCGTCAAGTGCAGGAGCCTTGCCACCTTGTGTAAAGTCGTAAACCAGTTTCCAGACTCTTTTCAGGAACCTGTGGGCACCTTCAACACCTGAGTCTGACCACTCCAGTGTTTGCTCTGGTGGTGAGGTGAACATGATAAACAGGCGTACCGTATCGGCACCATAACGCTCGATGACCTCTTGTGGATCTATGCCGTTATTCTTGGACTTGGACATTTTGCTCATGCCGGCAGAAATGACCGGCTGGCCATCCAGTTTGCTGATGGCTGAAGTCACTTGCCCCTTGTCGTTGCGCTCTACTTCAACATCAGACGGGGATATCCATTCCTGACCGCCGTTCTCTGCTTCACGATAGTAAGTATCCGCCAATACCATGCCTTGGCATAGCAGGCTCTTGAACGGCTCGTCACCTTTCACTAAACCGACATCGCGCAACAATTTGTGGAAGAAACGGGCATATAACAGGTGCAGAATGGCGTGCTCGATACCGCCGATATACTGATCGACGGGTAGCCAGTAATTGGCTTTCTCCGGATCCAGCATGCCTTCCTGGTTATCTGGTGAACAATAGCGGGCATAGTACCAGGACGACTCCATAAAGGTGTCAAAGGTATCGGTCTCCCTAAATGCCGCTTCACCGTTATAAGTGGTTTTGGCCCATTCTGGGTCATCTTTGATTGGCGAAGTGACACCATTCATCACCACGTCTTCCGGCAGTTCTACCGGCAATTGATCTTCGGGTACAGGTACCGACTCACCGTTCTCCAGGTTGATCATGGGGATAGGAGCCCCCCAGTAACGCTGGCGGGAAACGCCCCAGTCGCGCAGGCGGTAATTGACCGTTACCTTGCCTTTGTCTTCGCTAATTAGCTTGTCAGATATCGCCTTAAAGGCGGCGTCGAAGTCCAGGCCGTCAAATTCCCCCGAATTGATCAGCAAGCCTTTTTCGGTGATCGCTGCTTTTGAGATATCGTCTTCTTCCATGCCGGTAATGACCTGCTTGATATCCAGGCCATATTTGGTGGCAAACTCAAAGTCGCGTTGGTCATGGCCGGGTACCGACATCACGGCGCCAGAACCATAGTCCATTAGCACAAAATTTGCCGCCCAGACCGGCACGGTTTCGCCGGTAATTGGATGAATGGCCTTAAGGCCGGTATCCACCCCTTTTTTCTCCATGGTGGCCATGTCGGCTTCGGTGGCCTTGCTGTTTTTGCATTCGGCCACAAACTCAGCCAGTTCGGGGTTATTCTCGGCAGCAGCCAGGGTCAGTGGGTGTTGGGCCGCCAGGGCAACATAGGTTACGCCCATCAGGGTGTCGGGACGTGTGGTATAGATATCAAAATTTTCGTCTGAATCTGCCACTTTGAAGGTCATTTCAACCCCTTCGGAGCGGCCAATCCAGTTTTTCTGCATGGTTTTAACCTGCTCTGGCCAGCCTTCCAGCTGATCCAGATCATTGATCAACTCTTCGGCATAATCGGTGATCTTGATAAACCATTGTGGAATTTCCTTGCGCTCTACCAGGGCGCCGGAACGCCAGCCGCGGCCATCGATGACCTGCTCGTTGGCCAATACCGTTTGGTCAACCGGATCCCAGTTAACAGTGGCATTTTTCTTATACACCAGGCCTTTTTCAAATAATTTAGTGAAGAACCATTGTTCCCAGCGATAGTAGTCTTTCTGACAAGTGGCCAGCTCGCGATGCCAGTCATAACCAAAGCCAAGCGACTTTAACTGGTTACGCATATACTCTATGTTTTGATAGGTCCACTTGGCCGGGGCAGAGTTGTTTTTAATGGCGGCGTTTTCGGCCGGTAGGCCAAAGGCGTCCCATCCCATGGGCTGCATAACATTTTTGCCTTGCATGCGTTGATAACGGGAAATGACATCACCCAGGCTATAGTTACGCACATGGCCCATATGGAGGCGACCACTTGGGTAAGGGAACATGGCCAGGCAGTAAAACTTTTCCTTGTTTGGATCTTCTACTGCTTTAAAGGTGTTATTGTCGGTCCAATATTGTTGAACTTGCGCTTCAATTGATTGCGGATTGTAAGTGGATTCCATTAAAAGATTTCTCGAACACTTAAATGAGACACTGCCGGCATATTGATAATGAGCCGCCAGAAGCCATGGGCGATTAAAATTATCGCCATAGAATACCTTATCTGCCCAGGTAACAACAAGTTTAATCCGGTTTGACGCAGTAAAATTTTGTATTTATTCGCTTCGTTAAATTTCTGCTGTGATCCAGGGATCTTGTCTATACTCTAAATAGCTGATATTTACCTATAACTTGACAATTTAGCTGTAATTATTTGGGCAATAAATATGGGGAGTAATGCCATGAAGCAAAGGCATGATGGGTTTGCGGACGTGTATAACAAGGTCGTCGACTGGATAGAAGATGTAAAGCAACATGAAATGACAGATATTGTCGAGCTTGTCGAACAGGTCAAGGCCTATGCCAAGGCGGCAGAGGCGATACCCGAGGAAAAGGTAAAACAGTTTGTTGATAACTTTGAACACGACCTGAAAGATTTTTATCACCAGAACCAGTCAGAGATGAAACACTCAATCTACCTGGGCGTACTCAATGAAGCCTTCTGGGAAAAGCTGGCAAAAATGACGGATAAGTCGCAGGTGGAGTGGGCAGAGCTGACCGAAGACTTCCAGCACCAGGGAAAATATCATAGTGGAGACTTTATCGGTTTTGGCTTACTCGAATGCTCCAATTGTCATCATAAAACAGAGATTTCTCACTACAGTGAAGTGATAGATTGCAGTGAATGTGGCGGTAAAAACTTTATCCGCCTGCCATTAAACCCCTAGGAGCTGTTGAACAAAGATCAACAGCCTCTAAATATTTAAGAGAAATTTTGCCAATTGCCGCGCAGTGGGAGTACACTGTAGCTATACGCTAAAGCAATGCTAAGTTGCTTGTTTTTTAAGCATTAATAAAGAGATTTTGCATGACTAAATCTGCTGCTCAGTTACGTCTTCATCCCACTCAGTTGACCTCAAAGCTAAGTGAACAATTGTTTTCACAGACTAAACCCAACGTAGAACAAGGATTTGTCGGTCATGATCGCGCCAAAGAAGCCCTGGATTTTGGCCTGTCCATGGAAGCACCGGGATTTAATGTCTATGCCATGGGAGAGCACGGCACGGGACGCCAGACACTGATCAAGCAAATGCTGAACCAGGTAGCAAACGAGCAGGACACTCCTCCTGAGTGGTGCTATATCAACAACTTTGATGACAACCATGCCCCGTTAAAGCTCTATGTCAGTCCGGGTGATGGCAAGCAATTGCTGGCTCGTATTAATACCTTTATCGATGAACTCCTTGATCTCTTTCCCGAGATTTTTGATAACGCCAGCTATCAGAGGCAGAAGGCGGCCATAGACAGAGAATTTAATCAAAAATATGACGAAGCCATTGGCAAGGTTGAAGAGATAGCACTGAAGAACAGTGTTGTCTTATATGAGGAAGACGGGGAAGTGGGTTTTTCACCCTTGGTAGAAGGTAAGCCGTTAAATGACAAAGAATTTGCTAACCTGCAGGAAGAGCAGAGGCAGGCCTACTACCAAATATTGGATAAACTGGAAAATTTGCTGTCTGAGCAGCTGCTTGAGTTGCCGCAATGGAAGAGAATTTCATCGGATAAAATGCGTAAGCTCAAGTACAAAACGGCCGAGCGCAGTATTCGTCCCTTCCTAAAGGAGCTGGAGCATGAGTTTGCCAGCAATCTGGGGGTGCTCAAATACCTGTCCAAGGTGAAAGCCCATATAGTGGATGCGGTACTGGAAATTCTGGTTGATGAAAGCAATGAACACCCGAACGATAAAGACAACCGAAAACTAATGGTGGAGCGCTTTCTGCCCAACTTGCTGGTTGCCAGGGAGCCGGACGAAGGGGCTCCTATCATTTATGAGCAAAACCCCAGCTATCAAAACCTGTTTGGCCATATCGATTTTGCCAGCTTCCAGGGCACTACCTATACCAGCTACCGGCTGATCCGCCCCGGCGCCTTGCATAAGGCCAACGGCGGCTACCTGATTTTAGATGCAGATAAGCTGTTAAATCAGCCGCTGGTATGGTCACGTTTAAAGTTGGCCCTAAAGACTCAGCAGATAGCCATCGAAAGCCCTTATTCCGAGTTTAGTCAGCCCGGGCTCTATAGCCTGCAACCGGAAAAGATTCAGCTTCAGGTAAAAGTTATCTTGCTGGGGGATCCGGAAATCTACTATACCCTGCAGGAGTACGATCAGGAGTTTACCGAGCTGTTCAGGGTGCTGGCGGACTTTGACCGTCACCTGACTAAGAATGAAAGTAATCTGGTGGCCTATGGCAACTTGATGAGAAAAAGGGCCAGGGAGAACAGTTATCCTGAGCTTTCAGACGGTGCCGTTGTTGATCTGGTACGTTATGCCTTAAGAAGGGCCGAGCATAAACACAAGATTTCTGCCAATATAGTGCAGGTTAACGATCTGCTGGATGAAGCCCATTATCTTTGGTGTAAAACCCATGCGGAAGGACTGATCACGGAAGAGCATATTTCTTTGGCGCTAAAGGCCAAGGAGAAGCGTACCGGCAGGATCAGTGAAGCCTGGCGTAATGATATTACCGAGCGTCAGGTACTTATCAGCACCCAGGGCAAGCAGGTGGGTAAGGTTAACGGACTGACGGTGCTGGAAATAGGTGATAGCGTGTTTGGTACTCCGGCCAGGATCACGGCGACCGTTTATGCCGGTAGCGATGGTGTTACCGATATTGAACGTGAGGTGGACTTAGGAAAGCCTATCCATTCGAAAGGCGTCTTGTTATTGACCGGCTACCTGGGTCATAAATACGGGCAAAAATTTCCGGTTTCCATCTCGGCCAATATTGCCATTGAGCAATCTTATGGCCATATCGACGGTGATAGTGCGTCAATGGCGGAGCTGTGCGCCTTAATTTCTGCAATTACCCTGTTGCCCATAGATCAAGGCATTGCCATCACAGGCTCCATCAACCAGCATGGCGAGGTGCAATCCGTTGGCGGGGTAAATGAAAAAATTGAAGGCTTTTATCAGCTCTGTAAAGACAAGGGCTTAACCGGCCAGCAAGGGGTGATTATTCCGGCCACCAATGTTATTAATCTGATGTTGGCTCCCGAGATAATTGAAGCCGTAGAGTCCGGCCAGTTTTCCATTTATGCGGTGGATGATATCGATCAGGCGCTGGAACTACTGATGTCGGAAAGTGCCGGAGAAATAAACCGAACCGGACGTTTTCCCCGTAAATCCATTCATGGTCTGGCACTGGATAAACTTTCGGCCTTTGCCGATATGATACACGGCAGTGACGAATAAATTAGACCTATAATGACTATCGGTTTAATAGAGGCGTAGTGGCATATGCGCCTCAAATGTTATTTAATCTTTACACCATCTTATTAAATCTATTCAGGTTTTCGGCAAAATATAAATTCTTTTCTATACTTTCTTTATGGTTCCATGGCGAAAATTGTCTTGAACCCATTCGTGCTATTGCTAAATCATTTATCTTCGAACCAGTGAATAGGGGAAGTTGGAAACTTAAATAATAACAATAAAAGTGGCTGTAACTCAGTAAACCCTAAGCTTAGTGCTTAAAACATAATCCCGATCTCATCAACACTCACTGCTGATGCGCGTGTTTTTGCGCTTTAGTGAAATAGAACGTATTGAATTTTAAGTAAAATTTATACATTTCTATAACTTTTGCTATGCTTGCATTATATCTGCTTAAAAACTAACCATCCAAGCTTGCTAATTCGAGATCAAAGCTTGGCTTAATAAGATAAGTTTGTCGTCTATCTGGTTATCTATTTGCCTTAAGGGCTGATGGGGAATGTATGGAAAATTCAAGCCAGTTATCAGAAATTTGGCCAATAGCGGCCTACTTTCTCATACTTATTGCCATGTTGGTCTTTATGATGCTGCTGTCTTATGTCCTGGGGCCTAAAACGCAAAGCAGGGCAAAAAATATTCCCTATGAGTCAGGGGTTATCTCGGTTAACGATAATAAGACTCGCTTTACCAATCATTTCTTCCTGTATGCCATCTTTTTCGTCATTTTTGATCTTGAAACCATCTTCCTCTTTGCCTGGGTGATTACCTTTGATGATGTTGGTTGGGCCGGTTTTATCGAAGCAAGTATTTTTATCCTTATCCTGCTGGCTGCCCTGGTGTATTTGTGGCGCATTGGCGCACTCGAATTAAAACATCGTCACCAGCCCTTTCGTCACCAGCAAATCAGCAATCAACGTCTGGTACAGAGGAGAGAATAATGGAGTGGTCTTTAACCAAGGCTAAGCTAGATGATGCCATGAGCCAGACAAAAGCGGTTGCCGAGCAGGAGCTAAAACGTAGCGTATTTATGGCAAAGCTTGACGATATGGTGAATTGGGGCAGAAAAAACTCCATTTGGCCGTTTAATTTTGGCTTAAGTTGCTGCTATGTGGAAATGGCGACAAGTTTTACCTCTCGCCACGATATTGCCCGCTTTGGCGCCGAAGTGATCCGGGCAACCCCGCGCCAGGCCGACTTAATGGTGATCTCTGGCACCTGCTTTCGTAAAATGGCGCCCGTAGTTCAGCATTTATATGAACAGCTGCTGGAACCTCGCTGGATCATTTCCATGGGCTCCTGTGCCAACTCGGGTGGCATGTATGACATCTACAGTGTGGTGCAGGGGGTTGACAAGTTTATCCCGGTCGATGTTTATGTACCCGGCTGCCCGCCCCGGCCTGAAGCCCTACTTGAAGCCCTTTTACTCTTGCAAAACAGCATTCAGCACCAGCCCAGGCCGCTTAGCTGGGTGGTCGGAGAACAATCGGTCAGCACAATCCAAAAGCCGTCACTGCGCGATATTAAGCACGAGCATCGTATTAAGGTTACGACGCTAAATTCTCCGGACGAGTGCTAATGGGGGAATGATGATGGAAACTTCAGTTCGGCAATTTGATTTAGCTGCCAGCAACGACTGGCAACCATCTGCTAGTGTCCCCATCCTGGATGAAATTCTGGCCCTGGACCCCGATCTTACTCTTCAGCCAGTGACCGCCATTGAAAATGTCCGTGATGAAATAGACAGCTTTTGGATAGATAAGAAGCAGTTAACCCGGCTGATGCAGGTCCTGCGTTATGAGCTGGATATGCCTTTTGATATGTGCTTTGACCTAACCGCCATAGATGAGTCCGAGCGTCAGCAAAGGGCGGCACAGGTGAGTGAATTTACCTTGAGCTATCATTTGCGCTCGTATGAAAGAAACCAGGATCTGCGTATCAAGGTGAGCTTGGCGGCAACAGATAAGAGCCTGCCCAGCGTCTGTGGTTTCTGGCCGAATGCCAACTGGTATGAGCGTGAGGTCTGGGACATGTTTGGCATTCGCTTTGAAGATCATCCTCACCTGGCAAGAATTTTGATGCCGGACACCTGGCAGGGGCACCCGCTGTTAAAAGTCCATCCCGCTAGGGCCACGGAGATGGATCCCTTTACGCTTCCTCCCTACCAGCAGGATAAGGAACAGGCGGCTCTGCAGTTTAATCCCGAAGCCTGGGGCATGAAGCGCCAGAGCCCAAACAGTGACTTTATGTTTTTAAACTTGGGGCCCAACCATCCGAGTGTCCATGGAGCATTTCGAATCGTGTTGCAAATGGACGGTGAAGAAATCGTCGATTGCGTGCCCGATATCGGCTACCACCACCGTGGGGCGGAGAAAATGGGTGAGCGCCAGTCGTGGCACAGTTATATTCCCTATACCGATCGCATCGATTACCTGGGCGGCGTGATGAATAACTTCCCCTATGTAATGGCGGTCGAGAAGCTGGCCGGCATTCAGGTACCGGATCGGGCCAAAGTCATTCGCATCATGACGGCGGAAATGTTCCGCATCTTAAGCCACCTCTTGTTCTATGGCACCTTTGCCCAGGATATCGGCGCGCTTTCGCCTATTTTTTATATGTTTATCGACCGGGAGAAGCTGTTTGGCATTATTGAAGCCTTTACCGGTGCGCGCATGCATCCGAGCTGGTTTCGCATTGGCGGCATCGCCCATGACTTACCCAGGGGCTGGGATAACCTGGTGCGGGACTATGTTAATTACCTGCCGAAACGGCTTGATCAATACGAGAAAATGGTGATGCAAAATGGCATTTTAAAACAGCGCACGGTTGGGATCGGCAGCTATAGCACACAGGAGGCCATCGACTGGGGCGTGACAGGGCCAGGCCTCAGGGCAACCGGTTATTCCTGGGACTTAAGGAAACAGCGGCCCTACAGTGGCTATGATCAATTCGATTTTGAGGTGCCCGTGGGTTCGAACGGCGACTGTTATGACAGGTGCCGGGTACGGGTGGAGGAAATGCGTCAAAGCATACGCATCATAGAGCAGTGCCTGAATAATATGCCGGAAGGGCCATACAAGGCGGAGCACCCTCAGACGACACCTCCGGACAAATCCAGGACCATGATGGATATAGACACCCTGATCCCCCATTTTGTCAATGTTTCCTGGGGGCCTGTTATTCCTGCCGGAGAGGTGTCGGTATCGGTAGAGGCCACCAAGGGCATTATGGCCTATCACCTGGTGAGTGACGGCAATACCATGAGCTACCGTACCCGCATCCGTACGCCAAGCTTTGCCCATTTGCAGATGCTGCCCCTGATCAGCAAGGGACAGATGGTTGCCGACTTGATTGCGACACTCGGCAGCATTGATTACGTCATGGCTGACGTGGATCGTTAGGGGGGAGATGATGCAAGTAATTAAGACAGTGACATTGGATTACCGACAGTATTTGACTGGCGAGGAAATTGCCGCCATAGAGCATGAAGTGAGCATCATGGAGACGCGGGAAGCGGCCGGCATTGAAGCCTTAAAGCTAGTGCAAGAGCACAGGGGCTGGGTCAGTGATGACAGCCTTTTAGCCATATCCCAGCTGCTGGATATTCCCATGGCCCAGCTGGAAGGGGTAGCCACATTTTATAACCTGATTTATCGCCAGCCGGTCGGCCGCTACGTTATCCATATATGTAACAGCATAAGTTGTCATTTAACCGGCTACCAGGATGTGCTGGCTTCGATAAAAGAACACCTGGGGATTGACTATGGCCAGACTACGGAAGACGGCCTGTTTACTTTGCTGTCGAACGCCTGCCTGGGGGGCTGTGACAAGTCTCCCGTGATGATGATAGGCAAGGAGCATTACTATCAGCTAACGCCGGAAAAGGCTATCGCCATACTCAATGGTTTAAGCCAGAACGTTGCTGTCAGCCAGGAAAGTGCAGAAGCTTTGGAGCTTGAAAATGACTAGTCTACCGCGTCCATTGACTCACTTGGTAAATTGTCAGCAGCCACTGAGTATTAACGAGTACCAGGCGCGAGGCGGCTACCAGGGAGCCAGCAAGGCCATTCATGATTATTCTCCGCAGCAAGTGTTAAAGATAGTTCAGGACTCGGGACTGAAGGGGCGTGGTGGGGCAGGTTTTCCCACAGGTATGAAATGGAGCTTTGTACCCATGTTTGAGCCTGGGGATGAAAATGCACCGGATAACAAGTACCTGGTTTGTAATGCCGATGAAATGGAACCCGGCACATTTAAGGATCGCCTCCTGCTGGAAGGTGTGCCTCACCAGCTGGTGGAGGCCATGATTATTGCCGCCTATACCATAGGCGCCAACAAGGCCTATATTTTCCTGCGAGGAGAGTATCACCTGGCGGCCAGAAGGTTACAACAGGCGATAGAGGAAGCCTATCAGGAAAAGTGGCTGGGGACGGATATCCAGGGCAGCGGTTATCAACTGGACCTGTATCTGCATACCAGTGCCGGCCGCTATATCTGTGGTGAAGAAACTGCCCTTATCAACGCCCTTGAGGGCAAGCGGGCCAATCCCAGGGCCAAGCCGCCATTTCCACAGGTCAGTGGCCTGTTTGGCAAGCCCACCATAGTCAACAATGTCGAAACCCTGAGCAATCTGCCACATATCTTGAAAAACGGTGTTGACTGGTATTTACAGCTGTCTCCCGACAGTGATGCCGGCACCAAGATATATGGTGCCTGTGGCAGGGTGAATAGCCCGGGCCTGTGGGAGCTGCCCATGGGAGCGACCATCAGGGAAGTTCTCTATGATCATGCCGGCGGCCTGGCAGACGGGCTCAAGTTAAAAGGCCTGTTGCCCGGTGGTGCGTCGACGGACTTTCTGTTGCCTGAGCACCTGGATACTCCCATGGATTATGACTCCATTGCCAAGGCGGGCAGCCGACTGGGCACGGGGGGCCTGATCGTACTGGACGATCAAAACTGTCCTGTTGCCATGGTCTTGAACTTGCTACAGTTTTTTGCCCAGGAATCCTGTGGTTGGTGCACCCCGTGTCGAGATGGCACCCCCTGGGCGGTAGAGGTCTTGACCCGGATTGAGCGGGGACAGGGGTCACCGGAAGATCTCGATACCCTGGCCAGGCTCTGTGATTTTATGTGGATAGGCAAAACCCATTGTGCGCTGGCGCCAGGAGCCGTTGAACCTTTGAAAAGCGCATTAAAGTATTTCCATGATGAGTTTGAACAGCATATAGATCAGGGCTGTTGTCCCTATGGTCATTCAGCCAAGGGAGGGCATTAAGGTGAGTGATGATAATAAGCTGGTCACCATCTATATAGATGACGTTCCCCACCGGGTCAGTAGTGACAACAACCTGCTGGCCGGCGTGCTGTCGAGTAATCTGAATTTACCCTATTTTTGCTGGCACCCCTCAATGGGCTCCGTGGGGGCCTGCAGACAGTGTGCCGTGACTCAATATCAGGATGAAAATGACACCCGAGGCCGTTTGGTGATGGCCTGCACCACGCCAATTTCAGACGGCATGCGCATTAGTCTTGCTGACAAACACTCGACAGACTTTCGTGAGCAGGTGATCGCCGCCATGATGACCAATCACCCCCATGATTGCCCGGTATGTGCGGAAGGCGGTGAGTGTCATTTGCAGGACATGACGGTCATGACTGGGCATACTCACCGTGACTATGCGGGTAGCAAACGCACCTTTAGCAATCAGAACCTGGGGGAATTTGTTGGCCATGAAATGAATCGCTGTATCACCTGCTATCGTTGTGTGCGCTATTACAAGGACTATGCCGGCGGTAAAGATTTTGGTGTCTATGGCTCGAAAAACCAGGTGTATTTTGGTCGCCAAAGCGATGGCGCCCTGGACAGCGAGTTTAGCGGTAATTTGGTGGAAGTCTGCCCAACCGGTGTCTTTACCAATAAGGTATTTTCCGCTCATTTTGCTCGCAAGTGGGATTTACAGTCGGCTCCTTCGATATGTGCTCATTGTGCCATTGGTTGCAACACCAGTGTTGGTGAGCGTTATGGCTCGGTCCGCCGTGTGGTTAACCGCTACAATGAACAAATCAATGGTTACTTTTTATGTGATCGCGGCCGCTTTGGCATCGGCTTTGTCAATGGTGAACAACGCATACGCCAGGTTAAGGGTATAGGTCAGCAGTCGCCGGAAAAGCTAGCCAGCCTGGATGTTGCCAAGGCGCTGGTGCACTTTAGAGGCAAACGGTTTTTAGGGATTGGCTCGGCCAGGGCGTCGCTGGAGGCCAATTTTTATTTGCAACATTTGGTTGGAAAGGCGCAGTATTCGGCGGGTCTGCCAGATAATGCCATGGCACTTGCCGCTCAACACAAGAGTTTACTGGCTAAGTATCGGGCGCCGAGCCTTAAGGATATAGAGCAAAGCGATTGTATCTTTGTCATAGGTGAAGATATTACCCATAGCTCGCCTAGAATGGCACTATCGGTGCGCCAGGCATTGCGCAATGCCAGCTTTGAAAAGGCGGCCGGTATTGGTATTCCCTCTTGGCAAGACAGTGCGGTGCGCACCATAGGCGGCGATTCATTATCACCGCTTTTCTCCTTGCAAAGTGTTGCAACCAAGCTGGACGATGTTTGTGAGGCTTCCTTGTTATTGGCGCCCAATGAAATTGCCGGCTGTGTTATGGCGATCAATAGTGCCATTGCCAGCAGAATTGGCCAGGAAGAAGGCGTTCAAACGACACCTTATATCGAAAATTTGAGTGAGCCGGCACAAGGCTTTGTCACTAAGCTGCTCCAGGCCATTAAAAAGGCAAAACGCCCGCTTGTTGTTACCGGCTGGGGTTTAGCGTCTCCCCGTTTGCTTAAAGCCGTTGGTAAGCTAATGGCAACGTTAAGCTGTGACAAATTTCACCGGCAATATCAGCAATGTCAAAATACCATGCTTGCCATCTTGCCCCCCGAGGCAAATTCCGTCGGTGTCTTGTCTTTGCTGGATCATAATTCCCTTTCTAACGAGCAATTACTTGAAAGAATTGAACAAGGCCAGTTTGATGGCGCAATAATACTGGAGCAAGAACTGGCTCAATTTACCGATGGTCAATTGGATAAATTACGCGATCGGCTGGATACCCTGATAGTGCTGGAGCACAGCAAAAGCCGGGTAACGGAACTTGCCGATATTATTATGCCGGTGGCTGCCGTGACCGAAGGAGATGGTCACCTGGTCAACTATCAGGGCTTGGCGCAAAGGTATTATCAGGTCCATGCGCCAAAGCTGCCGATAATGGACAGCTGGCGCTGGCTAAACCTGCTGGCCAAATCCATTTTCAGTCAAGGGCTGGGTCTTGATGAACATCAAATGGTCAACTCCATGGCCGAGCTATACGATTTTTTCCACAAGCAACAGCTTGACTGGCCGCTGGCAGCTTCGGAGCAGGATCTAAACCGTGGCGTGGCCAGACAGACACACAGGGCCAGTGGCAGAACCTCGCAAATGGCCAATATCAGTGTTCATGAAGCCAAGGCCACGCAGAACACCCCCACTGATAGCCAATGCGGTACTCGGCTTAATTTTTCGATGGAAGGCAAGCCCCCTAGTATGGCCGGCGATATGCCATTCACCTGGGCGCCGGGCTGGAACTCAAATCAGTCCATTAGTCAATTTCAGTGCCAGGTCAGTGGTGCTCTGAAAAAGCAAGTGACGACTGAGCAAATAAGCTTTGCTGCCAGTGAGGAGTTTATTAAAGCCTTTCCTGTGGATGATGAAAATTATCTTGACGGAGAACAGGGCTTGCTACAGCTGGTAACCCAAAGGCCCTGGTTTAAGCAGGACTGGCAGAGTGCTCATACACCCGAGTTTGGCTTGATGTCTGAAGTTAACAGAATTTGCATTTCACCCGAGCAGGCGCGGCAGCAGGGCTGGCAACAGGGACAGTTTATTAAAGTAAGCGCTATTGGCTTTGAACGGCTTGCGCAAGTGAGTATAGATAAGAAATTGCCTAATAATCTCTGTTATGGCGTATTTGATACAAGTGACAACCAGGTTTGCCAAGCTGAAGTTCAATTGAGCTTGCCAAGCGATAAGGAAATCGCCCACTATCAGCAAGGCCTTAGTTTGCGTATTAGCCAAGCCAGGGCGGCACAAACCAGTATGCTTGAACGCCTGAAGCAAAGCGATCAGTATGTTCCGATACGACTCGTTTCCGGGGGGCTGGACGATGCTTGATCTTGTTTGGAAGCTTGTTGAAATCATTCTTATTATCGCGCTATTGATCCCCATTGCTGCCATGCTGGTGTGGGTTGAGCGGCGCATGATAGGCATATGGCAGGATCGCCTTGGCCCCAACCGTGTCGGTCCCATAGGGGTACTCCAATCCGTGGCGGATCTTTTAAAGATTCTGGGTAAGGAAGACTGGGTTCCGCCCTTTAGCGACAGGTTTGTTTTTACCCTGGCACCAATAATTGGTGCTGTTTGTGTGTTGATGAGTTTTGCCGTAGTGCCGTTTTCTCCGGATATCGGCGTTTCCAACCTTAATATCGGCCTGTTGTTTTTTCTCGCCATGGCCTCCCTCGCCGTTTATAGCGTGGTGTTGGCGGGATGGGCATCCAATTCCAAGTATGCTCTGCTGGGCGGGATGCGAGCGGCGGCGCAAACGGTTTCCTATGAAGTGTTTATGGGTCTTTCCGTTATGGGGGTGGTGCTCCTGACCGGTACCTTTAATTTAAGGGAAATAGTGCTGGCACAAAGTGCTGGCTGGCATATTCAATCCCAGTTTGTCGGTTTTATGGTGTTTCTGGTCGCCGGAATTGCCGAAAGTCACAGGCTGCCATTTGATCTGCCGGAAGCGGAAACAGAGCTGACTGCAGGCTTTCATACCGAGTATTCAGGGCTAAAATTCGCCTTGTTCTTCCTGGGAGAATATCTGGGAGTGACCCTGATATCCGCCATGTCCGTGGTCCTCTTCTTTGGCGGCTGGCTCATGCCCGAACCTTTGGCTTCCTGGCTGCCCCCCCTGGTGTGGTTTATTTTGAAAGTCGCCTTTTTTGTGATGTTTTTTATTCTGTTGAGAACCTCCTTGCCCAGGCCAAGGTTTGATCAGCTATTGGCGTTTGGCTGGCAGGTGATGCTGCCCATTGCCTTGCTTAACCTATTGGTCACGGCGGGACTGAAACTTGGAGGCGTGTTATGAAAATAATATCGTCTCAATTGGCGGAAACAGGGAGGACATATGCTGCTTAGCCAATTGCGCACCATATGGCAGGTGTTAAAACATACCTTTACCAAGGCCGATACGGTTGAATACCCGGAGCAAAAGCCTTACCTGGCACCGCGCTATCGTGGTCGTATTGTCCTGACCCGGGATCCCGATGGCAAAGAGCGCTGTGTCGCCTGTAATTTGTGTGCGGTTGCCTGTCCGGTGGACTGTATTGCCCTGCAACAAGTGATAGATGATGACGGTCGCAAAAGGGCGGAGTTTTTCCGTATCAACTTTTCCCGTTGCATTCTCTGCGGTTTTTGTGAAGAAGCCTGCCCCACCTATGCTATCCAGCTGACTCCGGATGTTGAACTGGCCGAATACGACAGGCAAAACCTGGTATATGAAAAAGAACACTTGCTGATCAGCGGCACGGGGAAATACCCTGACTACAGCTTTTACCAGCAATCCGGCATTGCCGTCGGTGAAAAGGGCAAGGGACAAGGGGCGCAGGAGAAGCCACCAATTGATATCAAGGGGTTGATGCCATGAGCTGGAACCTGATCTCATTAGAAACCATCTTTTACCTGGCAGGTGCCGTTGCCATTATTGCCAGCTTAAAGGTGGTGACCGGCAAAAACACCATTCATGCCTTGTTGTACCTGGTGGTGTCTTTGCTGGCGGTTGCTGTTTGCTTTTATCTGATGGGGGCGCCGTTTGCCGCAGGGCTCGAGGTGATTGTTTATGCCGGCGCCATTTTAGTGTTGTTTGTTTTCGCCGTAATGATGTTTGGTTTGGCCAAAGATGAAACCAGGCATGCCCCGCAAGCAACAGGACTAAGCATCTGGGTAGGGCCTGTGACCTTGGCTTTGGTATTATTGGCGATCCTGATTTTTGCCATTGACGATGCCAGTATTCAGCAAAAGCTGACCGCCAATATCGTTGGTGCCAGGCAGGTTGGTGCCTTGCTGTATGGTCCTTATTTGTTGGCAGTGGAGATTGCCTCATTTCTACTACTGGCCGGTCTGGTTGCCGGCTATCACTATGCCAAGCCGGACGGGCAGGGAGGTCACCTATGACGGCGATTCCCTTGAGTCATGCGCTCGTGCTTGCCTGTATCTTGTTTGTTATCGGCTTTGTCGGTGTTATTGTCAGGAAAAACACCCTCTTTATGTTGATGAGCCTGGAAGTCATGCTAAATGCGGTCGGAGTTGCCTTTATTGGCGCCGGCAGCGCCTGGCAGCAGGCAGATGGTCAAATCATGTTTATCTTGATCCTGACCCTGGCGGCTGCCGAGGTTGCAGTGGGACTGGCTTTGCTGATCAGAATGCAACGCCGCTTCCGCTCGCTCGATATCGATAAACTCAGTCAGTTAAGGGGGTAACCATGTTATTGCTTGCTCTTTTACCCTTTTATCCCTTACTGAGCTTTTTGCTGTTGGCGGGCTTGGGTAAGCGCCTGTCCTGGCACGCAGCGACACTGATAAGTGTCGGCTCGGTGGCATTAAGTGCCATTTCATCTGCAATCCTGGTTTACCAATTATCGAGTAGCGAAGCGACTGTTATCTCGGTCCACCTTTGGCAGTGGTTCAGCCTGGCGATGGGGGCAGATATAGGTTTTAGCTTTTACCTGGATGCACTGTCTGCCGTGATGATTTGCGTGGTATCAGGGGTAGGTTTCTTGATCCATTTATATGCTGCCTTCTATATGAAAAGCGATGAGAACTTCAACCGTTTTATGGCCTATATGAACCTGTTTATTGTTGCCATGTTGATCCTGGTTTTGGCCGACAATTTGGTTTTACTCTATCTGGGCTGGGAAGGGGTGGGTCTGTGCAGCTTCTTGTTGATCGGTTTTTGGTATCAGGAAAAAGCCAATGTTCTGGCAGCACGCAAGGCCTTTATTGTTACCCGAGTTGGCGATACGGCCATGGCCATTGGCTTGTTTATCTTGTTTGACTGGCTAGGACAACTGAATATACAGGAGGCTACACAACTAGCTCAACAAAACTGGCAGGTGGGGAGTAACCAAGCCTATTGGATAGCCTTGCTACTGCTGGGCGGTGCGGTAGGAAAATCGGCGCAATTACCCCTGCAGACCTGGCTGCCTGATGCCATGGCGGGTCCCACGCCGGTCAGCGCTCTGATCCATGCCGCTACCATGGTAACGGCAGGGGTATACTTGATTGCCCGCATGCATGGTATTTTCCTGTTATCGCCAGAAGTCATGAACTATGTCGCCTGGGTTGGCGCCCTGACGCTACTGCTCGCCGGTATTGCCGCCCTGGCACAAAATGATATCAAGCGTGTTTTGGCCTATTCCACCATGAGCCAAATTGGCTATATGATGCTGGCATTGGGGGCAGGTGCCTGGTCGGCGGGCATCTTTCACCTGATGACCCATGCCTTCTTCAAGGCCCTGCTATTTCTTACCGCGGGTTCTGTGATCCTGGCCCTGCATCATCAACAGAATATCTTCAAGATGGGGGGGCTGCTAAAACGCCTGCCGGTTGAAAGCAGTCTTTTTGCTATTGGCCTGATTTGCCTGATTGCCTTACCCGGCACCTCGGGCTTTTTTTCCAAAGAAGCCATCATTGCCGAGCTTTGGTCTTCACCAACGGCGGGTGCCCAACTTTGGTGGTGTGCCATTATTGGCGCACTAGTCACCAGTATCTATAGTTGCCGGTTGTTTTTCCTGGCATTTCTGGGAGAAAGTCGAAATCAGTCCGGCCTGCATCTGTGCAATGCAAACAGGATGAGATTGCCCTTGCTGGCTTTGGCCTTGCTATCCCTGTTTGGGGGCTTGATTCACCTTGATTTCAGCTCGGTTTTTTCACTGGCAAATAGGGCATCAGAGGCTGTGGCTAATGCAAGGGCGAATGAACCTATATGGTTACATCCAATAGCCATTGCCATGCCCTTTGTCGGTATTATATTTTCCTGGTTGTTCTTTAGCGACTACCGCAGTAATAAGGGCCAGGAAATCCCTTATAAGGCGACGGGTTTTATCGGTGTCTGCAGAGACGGCGTCGGATTTGACTGGTTATATGACTGGCTGCTGGTCAAGCCCTATTGTTTGCTTGCCAGGTTAAACAGGCGCGATGTCTTAGATCAAGTCTTAATGCTCAATGCCTGGTATGCCAGGCTATGGTATGGGGCATTGTCGGCGACCCAAAACGGGCAATTGCGCTGGTATGCTGCCGCCATTGGTGTTGCCGTGATGTGCCTGGTGGGAGTGATGGCATTATGATGATTACCCTGGTGATGCTTGGTTTGTTTCTATCCGGCACTTTGGCCTGGTATGCAGAGTATAAAAAACCGGACACGGCCAAGTGGATTGCCCTAGTGGCGGTTTTGACTATTTCCCTTGCTTTTGTTGTTTCCCTGACAGCCTCTTCACTTGATTACTCTTCATTGCAGTTGCTAACAAGGGTGAGCTGGATTGCCGTCTTTAATATCGAATTTGCACTGGCTGTTGACTATCTCAGCATTATTCTTATCCTGCTGACGCTGGTGTTGGCATTTATTTGCGTCTTGGTATCCTGGCGGGAAATCACGAGCCAGGTTGGCTTCTACTATTTCAACTTGCTGGCCACTGTTGCCGGCATAATTGGCGTTTTTACTGCCGTAGATTTGTTTTTATTTTTCTTTTTCTGGGAAGTCATGCTGTTGCCCATGACGGCATTGATTGCCATTTGGGGCCATGAAAACCGGCACTTTGCCGCCATTAAGTTCTTTATCTTTACCCAGGTGAGCAGCGTCTTGATGTTAATCGCCATTATCGCCATGGCGTACTGGCATTTTGCCCAAACCGGTCGGGTAAGCTTCTTCTATCAGGATTGGCTGGCCCTGAATATACCCCTGCAACATGCGAAATTTGCCATGCTGGGCTTTTTTATCGCCTTTGCGGTTAAGTTACCTTCCGTGCCCGTACATAGCTGGCTACCCGATGCCCATACCCAGGCACCAACCGCAGGCAGTGTGCTGCTGGCCGGTGTTTTGTTAAAAACCGGGGCCTATGGTTTGATCCGCTTTGTTGTTGAGCTGTTTCCCCTGGCCAGTGAATGGTTTGCTCCAATGGCCGCCATGCTTGCCGTCATCAGTGTCCTGTATGGGGCAAAAATGGCGTTTGCCCAGCAGGACTTTAAGCGGTTAGTGGCCTATAGCAGTATTAGCCATATGGGCTTTGTAATGCTGGCGCTGTTTTCCTTTAACGCATTGGCCTATCAGGGCGCCATTATTACCATAGTGGCGCACGGTTTAAGCAGCGCCGCCTTATTCTCGCTGGCGGGGATGCTGTATGTACGCATTCATTCCAGAAACTTAAGGGATATGGGGGGACTGTGGCAAAGTGCTCCGCGTATGGGAGGCTTTGCCTTGGCTTTTGCCGCCGCCGCCTTTGGCTTGCCGGGGCTGGCCAATTTTGTCGGCGAGTTTTTAAGCCTGGTGGGCGCCTTTCATCGTTTTCCACTATTTGTTATTTTTGCCGCAATCGGCCTTATCGGCTCCGCCATTTATGGCATGGTGCTTTTTCAATCAAGCTTTCAAGGGCCCATGCAAAAGCCTGTGATGGACTTGTCTCTGCGAGAACTGACGGTAATGCTTAGCCTGTTTTTACCATTATTGATAATAGGCCTTTATCCCAATATGGTATTGCAACATGTTGAGCAAACGCCGCAAGGGGCCAAGGTGCATGTCGCCGGCTCCTCATCGATGGACAGCCAAAACCGGAAAGGGGGTGAGTAATGGATACCGAAATGATATTTGCCCTGACCCCATTATTGCTGGTTGCATTTGGCATAGTGTTGCAATTGTTGTTGATTGCCTGGCGCCGTTCCCAGTATATGATCTTGGGGCTGACCATTTGGGTATTATTATGCGCATTGGCGGCCAATGCCAGCCTGTTTTCACAGGAAGCCATTCAGGTTACCCGCTTGCTTAAAGTAGACAGTTATGGGGCTTTCGCCCTGGCACTGGTGGCTTTGTCGGCTCTGGTGGTTTGTTTCGTTAGCAAGCAGGTGTTCAGACGTTTTACCGAAGTACATGATGAGTATTATGTCTTGCTTCTGCTGGTTGTACTGGGGGCAGGGACACTTATTTTCAGTGATCACTTTGCCAGTCTTTTTCTTGGCTTTGAGCTGCTCAGTATCGCCTTGGTCGGCCTGGTCGGCTACCTAAGGGAAGAGCAACATGCCGTAGAAACAGGGTTCAAATATCTGATATTGAGCGCATCTGCTTCCAGTTTTATGCTGTTGGGCATTGCCTTTATCTATAGCCAAACGGGCAGCCTGTCCTTTCCGGTCGAGCAAATTGGCCCGATGCATGGAAATCACTTTCACCTACTTGGTGTTTTGCTGCTGTTTGTCGGCATAGCCTTTAAACTGTCACTCGTCCCCTTTCATTTTTGGACGCCTGATGTCTACCAGGGAGCGCCCACGCCCATTACCATGTTGTTGGCAACCGTATCCAAAGTCGCCATCTTTGTTGTGCTCATAAAGGTTTGGCTAGGCCAGCAGTATTTTGCCAATGGGCAATTGTTGCAGCTGGTCAGTGTGGTTGCCGTATTATCCATGCTGATTGGCAATATTTTGGCATTACAGCAACAAAATATTAAACGCCTACTGGGTTACTCCTCCATTGCTCATATGGGCTATTTACTTATTGTACTTGTGGTGGTTTCCAGCAAGAGTTTTGACTTTATCTGGCAAACAGCCTTGTTTTACCTGGCAGCCTATGCTTTGGCAAGCCTGTCAATTTTTGTCGCCTTGGTGGTTTACACCGCCGGCAGTGGCGATGAACAGGATATTGAAATGGATAGCTGGCAGGGCCTATTCTGGCATAAGCCTTTACTGTCAGCCTTGATTATCATGGCATTATTGAGCCTGGCGGGGATCCCCTTGTCTATGGGTTTTATTGGCAAGTTCTACCTACTGAGTTATGCCACCCAGGCGGGTCTTTGGGAGTTGATCGCCGCCCTGATAATCGGTAGCGGCATAAGCCTTTTTTATTACTTAAGGCTGATATTTGTCTTGTTCTCTTCATCCTATGAAGCGCCTAAGTTACGCAGCTACTCCTATGCCAATTATCTGCTGGTCGTTCTGTTGGCCATTACCGGCCTAACTTTGGGCCTTTATCCCAATGTGATTTCAGCGCTACTGATCAGCCTTTGAGTAGGTGGGCGACAGCCTTTATTCGTTATTGTTTTTTCATAAATAATGAGCAATTTGACCAAAGCTATTGGTCAATATCACGCTAATCCTAAGCTGTCGTTTTTATATTGTTGAAACTAAAGAATAAAATATTTGGCTTAAAAATTGATTGTCCTTAGCAACTACAACAATAAACGGTTAGTTTCAAAAAGGAAAAATTCTCATGAAATCAGTAAAAGTTCTTGCCGCCGTGGCAACTGCATCTCTACTCAGTGGCTGTATTGTCGTTGCTACACCCTCCCATGCCGATACTCATCAACGCAAGCAACTGACCCTGGATGCCTCAAGTTTGAGCGAGCTGGACATTGATGCCGGTGCGGGCAGCCTGGAAGTGCGTGGTCAGTCCGGATTAAGTGAAATCAGAGTGACGGCCGATATTTATACGGATTCAAAATACCGGGATCACTATGAGCTGAGCCTGACTGAGGCGGGGGATACCGCGAACCTGGTGGCGAAAAACAAAAGCACGTCAGGGTTCTGGGTCGGCAGTTCTCCAAGAATAGACCTTGTGGTTCATGTGCCAGATGAAATGACGCTGGATATAGATGACGGCTCGGGTGATATGAGAGTAACCGGCATTAGTGCCAGTGTGAATATTAGTGATGGTTCCGGAGATATCGAGGTCGAGCAGCTACATGGCGATCTTAAGATTGACGATGGCTCTGGTGAAATGGAACTGTCTGATATTCGGGGCAACCTCACCATAGATGACGGTTCCGGCAATATCTATGCGAAAAATATTACGGGCAGTGCGGTATTTGAAGATGGCTCGGGCGATCTTACGGTGAAGAAAGTCAGTGGCAATGTCACCGTTGATGATGGTTCGGGTGATATCAGCGTTCAAGATGCCGGTGGTTTGACTATACTGGAAACAGGGTCTGGAGGGCTGAGTGTAAAAGGTGTTGAAGGAAACTTTGAGATAGACAGTTAATCATAAAGATAGTTAACGCACGGTGAGGTTAAGGAGTGAATTATGCTGACAACGGGTATGAAAAGGGGATTGGCTTCTGCGGCTATTCTGGCATTGGCGCTAGTAGCCTACCTTGTGTGGGGGCAATCCGGTTTGTTGATCGCCTTGCTTGTTGGCGCGTCACTGGAACTCTGGTTTTGGTGTCGCCTATTTAGCGGCCGTAATAAATAGTTAAAATAAATTAGTTGTTAACTAAAAGCCCCTTAAGACTTGAGCCTTAAGGGGCTTTGTTGTGATTAAAAGTTGAACATTTTGCCTCGCCAATCCTTTTTAAACTTGAGTAATATTCAAACATCTGTATAATGCGCGCCTCGATAAAGCCGACCTGAATTATTTGATTTGCTTTATCTGAATGAGTGGGGTTATATCCGCCCAATAGACTTGCCAACTAATTACCAAAAATTAGTAGAACGAATGTGCCTTAAGTCTTCCTGGTGGTTTCCTCGTATTTGTACGCAGGATTGTACCTTCGCCTGCCTTGAGAAGACGAAAATCTATGACTGAAAAAAACAATGCCGGTATCGGCTTTGATGCCTTGGGCTTGCCTGAAAATTTGTTATCTGCCGTAAATGCTATCGGTTTTACCACGGCAACACCCATCCAGACCAAAACCATTCCGCCGTTATTGGCTGGTAAGGATGTACTGGGGGAAGCGCAAACAGGTACGGGTAAAACGGCCGCCTTTGGTTTGCCGGCACTGGCGAAAATTGATGTGTCCATTAAAAAGCCGCAGTTGATGGTGTTGGCACCCACCCGAGAGCTTGCTATTCAAGTGGCTGAAGCCATCGAATCTTTTGCCAAAAACATGAAGGGCTTGCGAGTTGCTACCCTTTATGGTGGTCAATCCTATGGCCCGCAATTTTCCCAGCTAGAGCGTGGCGCCCAAGTGGTTGTTGGCACGCCGGGCCGCCTGATGGATCACTTGCGCCGTAAAAGTTTAAAGCTTTCTCATCTGTCTTTTTGCGTCTTGGATGAAGCCGATGAAATGCTTAACATGGGCTTTTTGGAAGATATCGAGTGGATCCTGGAACACTTACCGGAAAATACTCAAATGGCGCTTTTTTCTGCAACCATGCCGTCACAAATTCGCAAGGTTGCCAATCGCTTTTTGAAAGACCCTGAGCATATCAAGATTGCCGCGGTTAAAAAGGAAAAGGCCAATATCAAGCAGTTTGCCTGGAAGGTCAGTGGCATCAACAAGATCACCGCGCTTGAACGCATTGCCGAAACGGAAGATTATGATGCCATGATCATCTTCGTCCGTACCCGCAACGACACGGTTGAAGTGGCTGAAAAGCTGGAAAGACAAGGTTACCCTGCCGTGGCCCTAAACGGTGATATGAACCAGGCACAGCGTGAACGCACGGTCGATCAGATAAAAAATGGTGCCTCATCAATTTTGGTGGCAACAGATGTGGTTGCCCGAGGTCTGGATATTCCTCGCATTTCCCTTGTTATCAACTATGACCTGCCGGGGGATAATGAAGCCTATGTTCACCGCATTGGCCGTACCGGTCGTGCCGGCCGTGAAGGGGTGTCGATTTCCTTTGTTCGTCCTCGTGAAATGTACTCATTACGCCACTATGAGCGTTTAACCTCAAGTGTTATCAACAGTTATGAACTGCCTAGCATTCAGGAAATTGGCAAGGCACGAATTGAGAAGACTCGACTTGAGCTGACTTCGGTGGTTGCCGAGAAAGATTTGGCCAATATGCGTGAAATCGTTGAAAACATGGCCAATGAATCTGACATTTCCATGATGGATCTTGCCGCAGCTCTGCTTTACCAGAAGCAGTTAAAGCAGCCATTGCAGCCAAAAGAAGATCCAAAACCGCGCCGTGAAGCACGAGATCGTAATGAACGCGGTGGCCGTGACAGACGAGATGCCAGAGGCAACAGAGATCAACGGGAAAGAGCGCCACGTAAACCTAAGGCGGTTCGCAGTGATGTTGATTGGCAAACTTACCGCCTTGAAGTGGGTAAGGAGCATGGTGCCAAACCTGGCGATATTGTTGGTGCCATTGCCAATGAGATCTCCTTGGATTCCAGTTTTATTGGCGCAATAAACCTGCATGAACGTCACAGCTTTGTCCAGTTGCCTAAGGGGATGCCAAAGAATGCCTTCCAGCAGTTAAAACGTGTCAGGGTGCGTCGTCAGGCGCTGTCCATTTCGGTATCTGAAGCACCTGTATCGGCAGAGCGCAGGCGCCGTGTAGAGCGTTCACCGCGCCATAATTAGATTGCTATCAAATATTGAAAAAAAGCGCTGTTTAGCGCTTTTTTTATGCCCGAAATGCCAGTTGAACAGGATCTACTTCTGCTAACAAAGTGAAAATATAAAACTGCTAAAATGTCTTATACCAAGTGAATTAAATAATTGATCACTTAGCGAGAATTAAAAGGCTTAGAGGCAAGGCATTGATTGCAGGTAATGGTTATTCCCTTATCAAAATCAATAACGCAGCTTATAAGCCTTTTAAACTCGCCCTTGGGAGCTCATTAGCGCACTGATAACTTCACCAAATAAATAAAACATAGAATGACTATGCTTGACTCATTTGGTTTGTTCTAAGCGCGCTAATGAAACTCTAAGTTGGTCAATTATTTATTTCAATTGGTATTAGTTAGCAGAAAATTCGCTAATTAAAATAGAGTGTAAACTTATCTGAACGGCTGCCGTGCAGGGCAGATAATGCCTTGCTCGGGTTCGATTATTTTTCTTTCTATTTTGTCGTACATTTTCATTTACATGCCGATTTTTAACGGCTTTTGCTATGGCCTTTTCCTTAAGAATAATCCTATGAATAATGAAGTTATAGCCTAGTGAAGAGAAGCGAAAATGACAGAAAACAATAACCCATTAAATTTGCGTGGTATAGAGTTTACCGAGTACGCGACGCCTGACAGTGACTTTATGGAAAAAGCCTTTTATGGCTTTGGCTTTTCGAAAACCAAAAAGTTTAAAGGGCGTGATATTGATTACTTCAACCAAAACGATATTCACTTTTTGTTAAACAACGAGCAAGCGGGCTTTTCTCGTGAATTTGCCAAGAGCCATGGCCCGGCCATATGTTCAATGGGCTGGCGTGTTGATGACGCCGAGTATGCCTTTGAGCAGGCGGTTAAGCGCGGTGCCAAGTCTGCCCAAGATGCAGAAAACAAACTGCCTTACCCGGCCATCTATGGCATTGGTGACAGCCTGATTTACTTTGTCGACAAGTTTGGTGATAAGGGCTCTATTTATAAAGATGACTTTGAGCCGCTTGAGTCACCCGTTATGGTCAAGGATAAGGGCTTTTTGGCGGTTGATCACCTGACCAACAATGTCTATCAGGGCACCATGGAGCAGTGGGCGAACTTTTATAAGGATGTCTTTGGTTTTACCGAGGTGCGCTACTTTGATATCAAGGGTGAAAAATCTGCGCTGATTTCTTACGCCTTGCAGTCGCCATGTGGCAAGTTCTGTATCCCGATCAATGAAGGTAAGGGTAAGAAAAACAACCAGATCGATGAGTATCTGGATGAATATAATGGCCCGGGCGTACAGCATTTGGCCTTTATTACCGATGACCTGGTGGGCTCTTTGGATCAACTGGACAAGTCCATCATAGATACCCTGCATATAGTACCTGAATACTATGATGACGTTTTTGAGCGCATTCCTTGGGTAAAAGAAGACCATGAGCGTATCAGGGAACATCAGATCCTGGTGGATAGCCAAAAAGAAAACAGTTACCTGCTACAGATATTTACTAAAAATATCTTTGGCCCCATCTTTATTGAGATGATCCAGCGTGTTGATGACAAGGGGTTTGGCGAAGGTAACTTTACCGCCCTGTTTAAGTCTATCGAATTAAACCAAATGGAACGTGGTGTATTGTAGCTCCTGTTTTAGAAGCATTAAAAAAACCAGCAATCATGCTGGTTTTTTTATCTATATTAGTTATTAAATGCCGGTACCCGATACAGAAACATTCAGGTCTTTTAAAATGCCGTCGCGCAGATTATAAATAAAACCATGTACCTTAACCTCTTGACCCCTGGCCCAGGCATCACGTAAAACCGTGGTATTGCAGACATTGCCAACTTGTTCTATGACATTGAGCTCACATAATAAATCGAGCTTTTCGCTTTCGCTTTCTATGGCATCCAGCCTTTCTTTATGAAAGCGGTAAACGTTTTTTATATGGTTAAGCCAGTTGTCGATCAAACCATGGCTTTCGTCTTCCAAAGATGCCTTGATGCCGCCACAGCCGATATGGCCACAGACGATGATGTGTTTGACCTTTAAGGCCTCGACGGCAAACTGGATCACGGATAGACAGTTAAGATCGCTATGGACAACCTGGTTGGCAATGTTGCGGTGAACAAATACCTCGCCTGGCTGCATGCCAAGCAGTTCATTGGCCGGCACCCTGGAATCTGAGCAGCCTATCCATAAGTAGTCGGGATTTTGCTGGGCTGATAGATCCTTAAAAAAATCTGGGTTTTCTGCTTTGACCTTTTCGGCCCACTTTTGATTGTTTTCAAATAGGTGTTGAATTGACGACATAAATTGTTTCCATCATAAGGCACTATGGCCCGTATTTTAGGCGGTAAATTATACCAAATCACATAATTATTTGCTTATTTAGCGAGAATTTAACGCTTTATAGGCAAGGCATTGATTGCAAAGAAGGGTTATTCCCTTGTTAAAATCAATAACGAAGCATATAAAGCGTTAAAACTCGTCCTAATTGACTAAATAATTATGCGAATTGGTATTAGCCAAGTAAAGAAAAAGCTGGTCACACCAAGATTAATTGCCGGATTTTTTATCGCTCATCTTTGCTATAATCGGATTTTTTAGCAAGGAAACCATGATGCCTTCAGCCTGTGCACTGCATATTTTAGTAAAAACCGAGAAGCAAGCGCTTGAAATTAAAGCGCAATTGGCAAAAGGAGGCGATTTTGGCAAATTGGCGAGAAAGTACTCCATTTGTCCATCGGGAAAAAAAGGCGGAGATCTGGGGGAGTTCAGACCGGGACAAATGGTTAAGGCCTTTGACAATGTCGTGTTTAAAAAGGAAATCCTGAAGGTGCACGGGCCGGTGAAAACACGCTTTGGTTATCACCTGATCAAAACCCTGTATCGCAACTAACCTAGGACAAATCAGGGTTAAACCTATTCCTCTTCCTGTTCAGCCTTGTCCAACGCTTGGTTCCGCTTTTTTATTTCCTTGAGCTGGTCTTCGCTCAAGTCGAATTTCTTTGCCGATTTTTTAAGCACCAGTATGCCGCCAACAATCATGGCCAACGCTAAAATGATGATAACTACCGCGGTAACTGACATAGATAATCCAAATGATTCCTGCCACCAGATTTTGGGGGATGGCTTGATCTAACCCCAATACTCTGGCTTTTTTTGTCTTTAAGTGTAAATAATGTTAGCAAATTTACTGCTTTGCAGGTAATTTGTTTTGAGCGTGTTGAACTTTGTACTAGTGAGTGTAACACGCTCTAGTGTCATTCTGGCATTTTACGGGTACCGAGCGGAATAACGCTCTGCCACGATAACAAAAAATAATAACACTTAATGGATTCAATTATGTTAAACCGCTTGAGTACCAAGCTACTGCTTCCGGTAGCTATTGTTGGAGTTGTTTTTATTCTGGCCATGCTGTTACTGGCCGATCAAATGGGTAAGCTGGCCTTGGGAATTACGCTGGTGGCAATGCTAGCCCTGCAGCTGGTCGCCGGTTTTCTATTTACTCAGAAGATGCTTGCTCAGCGTTTGGAGAAGCTTAAGGCCTACCTGGATTTGGTGGTCAGTACCGAGCAGGCACCGGATAAGCCGCTAAAAGACGATAATGATGATGAATTAGGAAAGGTCGTTAATGAATTAAGCGACTTTATCGTCAATTTAGGTGAGGTTATCTCAGATTTAAGAGCCGAGTCCGACAGTCTAAAACAGGGCTCTGAACTATTGGCTAATCAAATGTCGGAATCGGTCAATTCCCTCGATGCCTCGGCCAATCAGATTGAACAGATGGCAAACTTAATTGAACAAGTGGCCTCAACCTCCTCTATCTTATCGGATAATGCTTCCCAGGTAAGTGAAACCACCAGCCAGGTCATGTCAACATTGGCCCAGGGCACAGACTCTTCAAATACCAGCCGGCGCACCATTGAAGCTTTTGCCGAGGAAGTGAATGGCATGGCCAGCGATCTGGCTTTGCTTCAGGAGGAGAGTGCCCGTATCGGCTCTGTACTGGACGTTATTCGTGGCATTGCCGATCAGACTAACTTATTGGCGTTAAATGCCGCCATTGAAGCGGCGCGTGCCGGCGAGCAGGGGCGTGGTTTTGCCGTGGTTGCCGATGAGGTGAGGGCGCTGGCTCACAGAACTCAAGAGTCTACGGTAGAAATTCAGTCTATGGTGGAAGGTTTACAGGAAAAGTCTACCAATGCCGTTAATGCCATTTCCCGTGGCCAGAGCTTAACACAGGATAGTTTGGCCCAGTCGGAAGAAGTGGTGACTGCCCTTGAACAAGTGGGAGATGCCTTTACCGAAGTGGATAACCTGACCTCTCAAATGGCCAGTGGTACCGAAGAACAGCAAAGGTCGACCGCATCCATTAACGATAACATGGTGGCCGTTGTCTCCCTGTCGAGAGAGATTAACCAAGGCCTGTCTTCCGTGGCCCAGCATGTAGAACAGCAAAAAGTAACGTCGGAAGAAGTGGATACCACGCTAAATAGAGTTTGTGTCTGATTTAAGTCACAAAAATGAGTAATCAAAAAGGGCTAACCCAAGTTAGCCTTTTTTCGTTGGGAGGGGGTTTTATACCAATTGAAATAATAAATTGACCAACTTAGAGCTTCATTAGCGAGCTTAGAACAAACAAAATTATTTAAACATAGTCGCTCTATATTTCATTAATTTTGTGAAGTTATCAGCTTGCTAATGAGCTCCCAAAGGGCGAGTTTAAAAGGCTTATATGCTGCGTTATTGATTTTGACAAGGGAATAACCATTCTCTGCAATCAATGCCTTGCCTCTAAGCCTTTTAACTCTCGCTAAGTGATCAATTAATTAATTCACTTGGTATTATTCCCTGGCTTCCTGGCTACGTTTCTGTGACAGCGCCTGTAATTGCTTGGATTGCTGGTGCAAACTGGTTCTGACCAGGGTTTCTCTGTCTTCATCACGGATATGCTCGAAGATCACCTTATGATAAAAATGACCATTTCGCTCTTCCACCTCAATAATTTCACCGTGGCAAAATACCGCACAGTTTTCGTGGAGCAGAAATATTTTCATTTCCAGCATTTGCTTTACGGTAAACGGCTGTGTTGCGGAAAAAATCACGCCGCCACCGCCAAACTTTACCCCCTGGAACCTGTACCTTTCATCGTCCTGCTGGCTGAGAATATAGCCGACCAGCAGATCTATCTTTTGAGTTTGGTGGTTTAAAAAATCCACCAGCTGGCCGGCTACCCCACTTACCCCCTGTAGCGGCCGCAAGGCGGCTTGATCTATGGTGACTATGTCTGTAGCCATCTTAAAAGGCAGTGGCATATTGTCGATAAAGTCCTGAAAGCTGGTCTGGCTGGCATCTTCAATGGGAAGGATATTGACATTAAAGTCATGCTCAATAGAAAAAAACTCATTAAATTGCTCTAGCTTGCTTTTGTCGGTTTCAGACATTATCGATTTACCCTGTTGCTTAGATGCTGGCTTTTATAATAATACCAATTGAAATAATAAATTGACCAACTTAGAGCTTCATTAGCAAGCTTAGAACAAACAAAATTATTTAAACATAGTTATTCTATATTTCATTAATTTTGTGAAGTTATCAGCTTGCTAATGAGCTCCCAAAGGGCGAGTTTAAAAGGCTTATATGCTTACGTTTTGATTTTGACAAGGACCCTACATGGATGTAGGTAATTAGACAATGCAGGAGCAATTGTCCTGAATAACCATTCTCTGCAATCAATGCCTTGCCTCTAAGCCTTTTAACTCTCGCTAAGTGATCAATTAATTCACTTGGTATAAGTATGTTTTGTTGGCTATTTACAGCCATTATTCAGTTTGGCCGTACAGCCTAAATTCGCCTATCATAGCCGGACTTTGATGCCTGCATAGGTGAATGCTCTGATTATAATGTCAAAACAGAACTAGAGTCACTTAATTTGCTTAGAATACTAGGCGACACACTGCTCGTAGCGACTAAAACGCTTTTATCTCGAACAAAAATTAATCGCGAAAGATAAACAGCTTCTAGCCTAATGCTTGAAAGTAAAGGTGTGAGGGAATTCTAAGCCTGATACTGGTAATCAGGCTTATATTTCCTAAAAAGAGTCGTTGATATTAGAAGCTGCCGCTGGTGCTGGCGTTATTGCCGGCAGGGACGGTAAAACTGTTATTACCGCCGCTTTGCCACTCAATACTAGCGCCCTGTTTTTTAATGCACTTCCATTCAATGCTGCTATTGGCGGTTAAGCTGATATCGCCGCTCCAGCTCGGGTAGCTTGTCGGTGAAAGTTTAACCGCATTGTCTGTGTTCCAGTTGCCCAGAACCGCCGTATTGCCGACGGCATAGACATCCTGTCCCAATACGGTGTAACCGTTATGGCAGCTGAAATTGACTGAAACAGCCTTGGTGCCTTGCTCTTCTACCCAGACAGAGTAGGAACCGCCATTGGTGGGAAAATTTGCCCAGCCGTCACTGTTACTGGTAACTATATCTGAGCGATTGCCGGTGACATCCTTAAAGGTTTTGTTTTTACGGCCGACATTCATCCATTTTGAACCGCCAGGACCATCAGACATGATCACCGCCATGGCCTGAGGGTGTTCGCTATTTCCCAGACGGGTCCAGCCGATGATGTCCCAGTGGTCCAGGTAGTCAATTTGTTGGCCGTAGCCGTAGTTTTTTCTGGCATCCAGTAACTTATCTATGGCGGTCTGATGGGAAGCTATGGTGATACTGGTATTGTTGCAGCCGTTGTCTGAGCTGGTGTAACTGGCACCATAGTAGTCCGCATAAAAGATGTTGGGATAGCCTTGTTCTCGCAATAAGATAAAGGCATAGGCCATGGGCTTGAACCAGTCCTGTACGGCGGACTCCAATGCCTGGCATGGTTGAGTATCATGATTATCAACCAGGGTAACGGCCAGTGCCGGTTGTTCCTTCATCAGGGTATTATCCATCAGGGTGCGCATATCATAACTGCCGCCCTGGGTGGATGCCTGGTAAAAATTCATGTGCAGCGGCGCATCAAACAGTGACATGCGGCCATTGGTCTTATTGATATAGTTATGCAGCTTTTCCTTGTCATAACTCCAAAATTCACCCACGGTAAACAAGTCTTTGCCCGTTGCGCTACGCATATGATCCAGCCAGTCATTGAAAAAGTCGTACTTGATATGCTTGATGGCATCCAGGCGAAATCCGTCGATCCCTGTGCTATTGACGTACCACTCTCCCCAGTCTTTCAGCTCAGTCACAACCTCCAAGTGATCCATGTCCAGATCGGCAAACATCAGGTAATCATAGTTTTGATTTTCATTGTCAACCTCCCAGTCCCAGGCCTTACCCGTCCCGCGAAATTTAAATATGCTGCTTTCACTCAGGTTTTGGGCCCAGTCTACACCATCAAAATGGTACCAGCGCCACTTAAAGTCTGAGTACTGGTTATTTCTGGCACTAAAGTCAAACCGGGTCCAGGCATCAATGGTGACCTCGCCGCCATATTCATAGTTACGGTTATCACGCGCTACCCTTATTGCATTTACCTGTTCGGTGGCATCGGCACCGCCCCTGTGATTGAAAACTACGTCTCCATAGATTTTGACACCGGCATTATGAGCAGCATTGATGGCGGCCAGATACTCTGCCTTGGTGCCATACTTGGTACGTACGCTGCCTTTTTGGTTAAACTCTCCCAGATCGTACATGTCGTATACGCCGTAGCCAACATCTGCTGAACCAGAGGCTCCTTTATAAGCGGGGGGAAGCCAAAGGGCAGTAATGCCTGCCTGTGACAAGCTATTGGCCTGTTGTTCTACCTGGGTCCATAAGGCGCCGTCATTGGGGACATACCAGTGAAAATACTGCATCATAACCCCGTTATCTGCCTGTGCAAGGTTACAGCCTAGCGCCATTGATAGCATGGTCAGGCCCTTAGCACAGGCTTTGATCCGAGTTTTCAGTCCGTGGGTAATAGGCTTTGTTATTGGTTTTATTTTCATCTGTATCCCCTGGAATAATGAATAATTTGCGTTAATTATTGTTTTTGATTGCCTTGCCGCTAACCTTTTGTTTACAGCTGGCTGGTGGAAATATACGCAGTTGTCGACCTGACAAGCAATTGCCAGTCAATGAATATATCTCTACATACGTATGTAGTGCGAATGAATACGTATGTATCGGTGTTTGGCAACAGCAATTAGCTATGCATAAAAGGAGAAGCTTAAGGGGGCCTCTTAACAGCAGGCAGGATTCTTGACATATTTTGCAGCAATTTAGTGGTTTTGAGTCGGAACTGATTGCCTAAATCCTTTTCTGATGTGTTATCCTTGTCGCACTTTTTGTGAAAATAGTCAGATACTTAAATCTGTGAATATTAATGTTTCAGCCAGCTAGCTTTTTTATCGGTTTGCGCTACAGCCGAAGTCGTAGCAGTTCCGGTTTTGTATCCTTTATCACCTTTTTTTCCATCGCCGGCATATTATTGGGCGTAGCCTCCTTGATCACGGTCGTTTCGGTAATGAATGGCTTTGAGGGGGAGCTTAAAAAACGTATTCTTGGCCTGGTGCCCCATATAGTGCTGAGTAGCGAGCAGCAAACCATGAAGGGCTGGCAGGAAAAGCGCCAGGAATTGTTGAGCTTGCCTCATGTGCAAGGGGTGACGCCTTTTTTGGAAAGTGAGGCCTTTATACAGTCGCCCGCCACCCTGCAGTTTGTTCAGTTGCAGGGGATCATTCCCGAATATGAACAAAACAATATCATCAAGTCTCATATGGTCTCAGGTAGCTTGACCAAGCTGACGGACAAGTCTTACTCCCTGATCCTCGGCCAGGTACTGGCGCGTAACCTAAATGTTGGCCTGGGGGATTCGGTGCGTATTGTGCTGCCCAATAAAATGGTGTTTACGCCCATGGGCCGTGTACCGGTACAGCGTACCTTTACCGTAGGAGGTATTTTCAATGTTGGCTCACAGGTGGATGATGCCATGGTTTATGTTCACAGCCGGTACGGTGCCAAGTTATTAAGACGAAAAGGCGACGGCATTAATCAATTGCGCCTTTACCTGGATGACGCCTTTAATGCCGACCAGGTAGCAAAACTCATTGAACTTGATGCGGGAGAGATGCAGGCCAATACCTGGAATGAAAGTCAGGGCGCCTTGTTTTCCGCTGTTAATATGGAAAAGAATATGATGTGGCTGATGTTGAGCCTGATCATTGCCGTTGCCGCCTTTAATATTGTTTCCGCCCTGGTGATGGTGGTGATAGACAAACAGGGGGAGATAGGGATTTTGCAGACTTTGGGAATGGCTCGCTCCGGCATAGTGAAAATATTTATCACCCAGGGCATGGTCAACGGGCTGTGGGGATCCATACTGGGGGCCGTGTTAGGCGTTATTTTAACCCTTAATTTGAATGAGCTAATGTCTGCCTTAGGCGTCAATATTCTTGGAGCAGGCTATGCCGATCAACACTTGCCGGTTCAATTGAATGTGCTGGATGTTATTTTTATTGTTGTTTCTGCACTGGCCATGAGCTTTATTGCCACCCTGTACCCCGCTTACCGAGCATCCAAAACACAACCAGCCGAGGTTTTACGAAATGAGTAATGTGCTACTTTGTCGCAATTTGTCCAAGTCTTACCTTCAGGGGGACAATGAGACTAAGGTGCTTCAGGACCTTGAGCTGGAAGTTGCCTCTGGTGAGTTACTGGCCATAGTCGGCAGTTCCGGCTGTGGTAAGAGTACCTTTTTACATCTGGCGGGAGCACTGGATACCCCGAGTTCGGGGGAGGTGCTGTTAAATGGCGTCAATATCCACCAATTGTCTGATAAGGAAAGAGCAAAGTTTCGCAACCGGCATATTGGCTTTATTTACCAGTTTCATCATTTGATGATGGAGTTTTCTGCCGAAGAGAATGTCGCCATGCCGCTGCTTATCCGCGGGGATAATCCAAAAACAGCATTAGAAGCGGCGCGGGAGATGTTAACGCAAGTGGGGCTGGCACACAGGTTTAGCCATAGGCCATCGCAATTGTCCGGCGGGGAGCGCCAGCGTGTTGCCATTGCCCGGGCTCTGGTGACCAGGCCAGCCCTGGTCCTGGCCGATGAGCCGACGGGAAATCTGGATTTTGATACCGCCGAGCAGATATATCAACTGCTGAAAGAGCTTAATGCCAGTGTTAACACCAGCTTTGTTATTGTCACGCACGACTTGACGCTGGCGGCAAAAATGGATCGCCAGCTCAGGCTGGATCACGGCAAGTTAAAGGCAATGGATGACAGCACCATTAAGCCAAGTACGGTTGAGTCCATCGGTTAGGAAAGAAAAATGTTTAAACCTTTAAGCTTATTTTTGGGACTTCGCTATGTCCGCAGTCGTCATGGCAATGGTTTTTCTTCCTTTATTTCCGCCTCCTCAACCATAGGGATCGCCTTGGGCGTTATGGTGTTAATTGTTGTGCTGTCAGCCATGAACGGCTTTGAACGTGAACTGGCCCAACGCTTGTTATCCGTTGTGCCCCATGCGGAAATCATAGGCGTTAATGAGCCTATTGATGACTGGCGCGAGAGTATAGAACAAATTGAAATGAACCCCTATGTAACCTCGGCAGCGCCAGTGATCAAGTTGACTGGCATGATGCAGCAAGGCCAGTCATTAAAGGGGGTTGAAATTCGCGGCGTGGATATCGAGTTGGAACAAAAGGTGTCGACCATTACCGACTATATGAGTGTCGGAAGCTGGCAAGCCCTGGAGCAAGACAATGGAGTTATTATTGGCATTGGGGTTGCGAAAAAGCTTGGCGTTGGGTTGGGGGATAAAATTCAAATCCTGTTGCCAAGGCCGAATACACAAGCCAATATCCGGCAATTTCCCGCACCGCTAAAGCGCAACCTGGAGGTGGTAGGCTTGTTTAAATTCGGCGGTACTATAGATGATACGCTGGCCTATATCTCAATGGCACAGGCTGCAGACATCATGGCATACGACGCCCGGCAGGCGCAGGGCATTCGCCTGGCGGTTACTAATGTTTTTATGGCGCCTCAGATAGCGCGTGATGTCGCCTATAGCTTTGACCATTATGTCTATATTTATGACTGGACACGCACTCAGGGGCACTTGTTTAACGATATCCAGTTGGTGCGCATGGTGATGTTTATCGTGCTGGTCTTGGTGATCGCCGTGGCCAGCTTTAATATAGTGTCGACTCTGATCATGGCGGTGAATGAGAAAAAGGGTGATATTGCGATACTGAAGACCATGGGCGCCAAGCCAAGCGTAATTATGGGCTCCTTTATGATCCAGGGGCTGGTTAACGGTGTCTTAGGCAGCCTGGTTGGCACATTAGGCGGTATCTATCTGGCGCTTAATCTTACCGAGATAATTCGTAGCGTTGAAAACTTCCTTGGTGTTAAATTCCTTTCTGCCGATGTGTATTTTATCGATTTTCTACCTACACAGTTGCATCGGCCGGATGTGGTAGTGACGGTTATTGTCGCGCTTGTTCTTAGTTTAATGGCAACGCTTTATCCGGCGTGGCGGGCAACCAAGATAGATCCTGCGCAGGTGCTTGGACAAGTCTAGGTGAAATGTAGGTAATAAATCAGGAAATTAAGGGCCTGATTTCTTGCTGGGCTGGTGGTGCAGGTATAGTTTGGTTTCTGCCGGATTGCTTGGCCTGATAAAGGTATTTGTCTGCGACACCTATGGCTTCATGAAGGCAGTTTTCATTGTTGATTTCATTGACCCCCATGCTGACGGTTATCGGAATCTGCCTGCCTTTGTAGTTGACGCTGAAATTCGCTAGCAGTTTGTGAATCTTATGGGCAAATATTGATGCCTGCTCGGCAGAGGTATCGGGCAAAACAAATAGGAACTCTTCTCCCCCCCAGCGGGCCACCGTATCCTGTTTGCGAATATGCTGGCTAAAAAACTCCGCCAGTTTTACCAGCACCAAGTCGCCGGCTTCGTGGCCGAAATTGTCGTTAACGGCTTTAAAGTGGTCGACATCACACAAGATAATACCGACTTGACTTTTATTTCTGGTAATACGGTTTTGCTCATACTCGAGTTTATTGATGGCATCCCGTCGATTGGATAGTTGAGTTAGCGGATCCAGCTTCGCCAATTGTTCATATTTTTCGCTTACCTCCTGGATATCTTGATAAGACTTTTGATGTGAGTATTCATAGATGGCAGACAGGAAGGTGACGGTTAAAAATGATAATAATAACCGTAGCTTAAAATCAAAGGAGTAGCTGGTGGCCAAAAGAATCTCATCGGGAGAAAATAACATGGCCATGGTGATAAGCAAAAATACCGCAATATCCATCAGCCCCTTTTTAAAGCCGCCGATAAACAGTGTCACCGGGGCAATCATAAATATCCACAAGGGGCCGGTATTATTGACTCCTCCGGCATATACCAGGTAAAACATTAAAATAAACAGTGAATAGAGGATCACCCCAGAGGAAAGGTGGTAGTTACCGGTGAATTTCAGTATTAATCTACCCAGGTAAAAAATGCCACTGGCACTAAAAAGAATCACGGCGAGTCGATAGTTGTGATAGTAGCTAGCCGTAAATGCCATGGCCAGGATGATGGACATGCCAACGAGTCCAAACAAGTTGATAATAAAAATCTTACGGTTTATTTCACCGTAATTCTTGGTATCTATGCCTGCCTTAAGATAGTTAACTAGAAGATTTTTAATAAACTGCATTCCAGCTCTCTGGACTAAACCTATAATTTAACTATAACGGGCCTGAGGTAAATGTATAGGGCGGGGAAGGAAATACTTGTCGGCTATGCCGACTCGCTGTTACTTCTGACTTCTTTTATCCCACTCTTTTCTGACGGAATAGCGCCAAAGCGCCTGGATGCCAAAATAGCCGATAAAGGCAAAAACACTGGCGAGTACGCCGCAGCCCAGTAAAAACGACGGACCTACCGTTGACAGGCTGTTGCTTACCCATTGCCAGCTGGCCTCAAAGACAAATTCCTTGGTGGGAGAGCCGACTATCCAGGTCCCCACCAGGTAGCAAAAGTAAAAGATTGCCGGCATGGTCAAGGGATTTGTGATCCAGACCAGGGCAACCGACAAGGGGAGGTTGGCATGTACTATAATGGCTATACCTGCCGCCAGGATCATTTGAAATGGCACGGGGATAAAGGCGAAAAACAAACCAACGGCAAAGGCCTTTGATACGGAGCGTCGGTTCAGGTGCCAGAGATTAGCATTGTGTAGCAAGTCACCAAAAATCTGCAAATGCTTATGATTTTTGATGGTGTGATGATCTGGCATCAAACGTTTAATGGTTTTTTTCGGCATACACTAACAATAATCTATGGATATTAAGATTTCACTATGGAGTGGTGGCTTTTAAGCTTTTTTCTTGGTGCTATATTGTCACTATTTTTGCCGATAGTGCCAGCGCTTTTTTACGTAATTTTATTTCTTTCGGTAGCCGTCTGTGTATTTTGTTTAAAAAAGTGGCGAAGATTTAGCGGGCTGTTTTTTGGTGCGGCCTGGTTGCTTTTTAACGGCCTGCAGTACGATGCGCTTTGGCAGGACAACGCCATAGATAAAAACCGTATTCATAAAAAAGTGATTCTGGTTCGTGGAAAAGTGGCCAGCCTGCCCAGCCATAAACAGGGCGTCAGCCGGTTTAATCTGATCATAGAGCAGCTGGATAAAGAGCCGATGAAAAAGCCAATAACGGTCAGGCTGGCTTGGCGGCAAGCGACAATTAGGCCTAAGCAGGGCCAGTATTTACAGCTAAAGGTTAAGATAAAGCCTGCCCATGGTTTTGCCAACCCGGGTACATTCAGTTATCAAACCTGGTTAAGGCAAAAGCAGATTATTGCCACAGGTTATGTGGTTAAAAGCAAAATTAATCAAATACTTGAAAGCAATGTCAAGTTAAGGCAGCAGCTGGTTGACAGGTTGAGCTTACTATTGCCTGACAGTCATATCTCCGCTATGGCGCTGGCACTGGCCTTTGGTGAAAGGAATCAAATCACGCCACAGCAATGGCAAGTATTAAAGACGACGGGCACTCAGCATTTAATCGCGGTATCCGGACTGCACCTGGGCTTGATTGCCGGTTTCACCTTTACCTTTGCTATTTTCCTGATGAGAGGGCTGGTTTGTCTGGGACTTTTCCTAGCCTCACGTTTTACCAGGTTTGCCGGCCTTAATGGAAAAGTCATTGCCCTTATACTCAGCAGCATGATGGCGCTGTTTTATGCCTACCTGGCCGGATTCTCCTTGCCCACTATCAGGGCCCTTATCATGCTGTTACTCTATTGCGGGGCAAGGTGTTTAGGGCTCAGGCTGGGGTTGATCAGGTGGTTATTATTGGCAGTGTTTTTAATCATTCTCTTTGTCCCGTTTAGCCTGATAAGCCTAAGTTTCTGGTTATCCCTCTATGCCGTCAGTTTGATCTTTTTACTGCTCTGGCGTTTTTCATCGTTTCTATCTAAGGGGAGCAAGAGCCTTAGGTTTATCAAGTCTTTATTGCTGATTCAACTGGGGCTAAGCCTGTTTATGCTGCCGTTAGTTGCTGTGTTTAATCTACAGCTGCCGCTGATCAGTTTACCTGCGAATTTGTTGGCGGTGCCCTGGATGAGTTTTACCGCTATTCCGCTCTGCTTGTTGAGTGTCTTGGCATTGCCGATAAGCGAGTCTTTATCATTGATTCTTCTGGACCTGGCGATAGCTAGCCTGGAGGCCATCTGGCTATGGCTGAAGTACCTGACCGAAATCAGCTGGGCTGCCATTAATATTTCCAGTTTGCAATTACTGGTTCTTAGCTGTGTGGTGTCTCTGCTTTTGGTTGGACTCATTGGCGCAAATGTCAAAAGGGTGCTGGTACCGCTTACTGGCTCTTGTCTGGTCTTGATCGCCAGCCTTTATCAGGAAACAAGAAGCGATCAGGGCTGGCAGGCAAACCTGATGGATGTTGGACATGGGCTCGCCGTGGTTATCGAGAGGCATGGCAAGGCCATTTTATATGATACCGGGGCCAGCTATCCGAGCGGCTTTAATATGGCCGAAGCCGTTATCTTGCCCTATTTACAATATCAGGGCATAGCAGCGCTGGATAAGCTGTTCATCAGCCATGGTGATAATGATCATGCCGGCGGTTTAACAAAACTCACCGACAATATGCCAGTGGAGACACTGGTTGGCAACGGCCTTTTTCCCCGTGAAAGTATTGGGTGCCGCCGGGGGGAACAGATGATTTGGCAAGGCTTGACCCTGCGGGTATTGTGGCCCCCGAAAGCAGCTGTCGAAGAAGGGCGGGATAAGCGGCAGCGAAATGATGACTCCTGCGTCATTCAAATCAGTGATGGCGTGAATCGCCTGTTGCTGACCGGAGATATTAGCCATAAAGTAGAAGGTGTGCTGCAGCGGCAAGCCAGTATTAAATCCCATGTCCTGATCGCTCCACATCATGGCTCTAAAACCTCGTCGAGCCGCGGCTTTATTGGTGCTGTTGCGCCAAACATGGCGCTTTTCAGCACCGGCCACCTTAACCGCTGGAAAATGCCGAATACGGATGTGTTGAAACGCTATCAAGATGCCCATATTAACACCCTGAACACCGCAGAAGCAGGCATGATTCGAGTCAGGTTTAGCCGGGATAATATCCGGGTTGAAGGATATCGCTTAGATATCTGGCCGTTCTGGTTTGCTAATTAGGGCTATTTCTCCTTAGTTTTAGGTTAATTAGTTGGTTGAACAAAAAAATAAGGCTAAAATGGCCGCGCATTTATGATTAAGTCACTGAGAGACTGAATGGGCAATTCTTCACAAGCAACGACCTGGCAAAATTTTAAACGACTCTTAGGGTTCGCCAGCCCTTATAAGGCCGGGTTTGTCGTCGCTATTTTAGGCATGCTGGGCTATGCCGGCATTGACACCCTGTTTTTTTCACAACTGCAACCCCTGATTGATGAAGGCTTGTCGGGTCAAAGCCCTAACTTTATGAAGTGGGCACCAATATTTGTTATCGTCTGCTTTTTGATCCGGGGCATCTGCCACTTTTTAGGCAACTACTGCCTGGCCTGGGTAGGTAACCATGTCGTGGCGGATATGCGCCAGCAACTGTTTGAGCATATTATGGCCATGCCGGTCACCTTTCATGATAAAGAGTCGACAGGCTCGCTTATTTCCAAGCTGACATTCGATACCGAACAGGTGTTGCAGGCGACCAGTAAGGCCATGCTGACCCTGGTCCAGCAGGGGGCCTTTGTCACAGGTCTGCTGGTGGTGATGTTTTACTATAGCTGGCAACTTTCACTTATTTTCCTGCTGATCTCGCCCGTTATCGCGTTTATCGTGACCTATGTGTCACGCCGCTTTCGCAAGGTCAGTAAAAACATTCAAAATGCCATGGGAGAAGTGACCAGTGCCGCCGAGCAAACCTTTAACGGCCATAAGGTGGTGATCACCTTTGGCGGTCAGCAACGTGAATTCTCCCGGTTCGGCCAGATCAACAAACATAACCGTCAGCAGCGCATGAAGCTGATGGCGACCAAGGCGATCAGCGTGCCGGTGATCCAGATCATTGCTTCTTTTGCACTGGCCTTTGTCCTTTATGTTGCCAACCTGGAAAGCATGAGAGAGGAGCTGACACC
>Ga0213837_1000268_pt1 | contig 69626 bp, 58 predicted proteins | sample SWPATP12_FD_160572 | JGI IMG/M metagenome (GOLD analysis project Ga0213837, IMG submission 160572) | Coastal seawater microbial communities from Marineland, Florida, United States - SWPA TP1 #2 | ecosystem: Environmental > Aquatic > Marine > Coastal | place: USA: Florida | collected 2016-08-06
GAACAGGACCGTGAAACGACTTTGCGCCGATGATAGTGCTGCAACCAGTGTGAAAGTAGGTTATCGTCAGGCTAGTTATAAAGAGAAAACCCGTTGAGCTGATGCTCGGCGGGTTTTTTTTCGTCTCGTGCTCGGTCAGAGCAGGAAGGCACCGCGCCCCGGCGCCTCCAGCGCCGCATCCGCAACCGTCTCGTCCTTCAGACCTATTCCCGTCAGTTGCCGCTTGCGCGCCTCGCTCAGCAGGTAATGCAGCCTGGCCGCCGCCTCGGCGTAAGCCAGCCCGGCCGGCCTGACGTTGGAGATGCAGTTGCGGCGCTCGTCCGTGAGACCGACCCGCGGCGCCCAGGTCAGGTACAGGCCCATGCTGTCGGGTGAACTCAGGCCGGGGCGCTCGCCGATCAGCACCAGCACCAGCTTCGCCGCGCACAGTTCGCCGACCTCGTCGCCGATCGCCACGCGCCCCTGCTCGACGATTGCCAGGGGCGCCACTACCCATGCCTCGCTGGGCAGGCGCGCATGCAGCGCCTCGAGCAGGGGTGCGGCATTCTCGTCGATGGCGCGTGCCGACAGGCCGTCCGCGACGACGATCGCCAGGTCGCAGGACAGCGCGCCGGCCGCGCCGTCCGGCGTTGCAAGAAGCGCGCGCGAGGGCGCGTCGAGTCTGCGGCCGAGATCCGGCCGCTGCAAGTACACCTGGCGATCGGGCGCCGCGCTATGGAGCAGGATGGGAGCGGCGGCGCCGGGCCAGGCCGCCATCAGCGCTCGCGACAAGGCCGCGCTGTCGAGCGCTTCATGGACGGCGTCGCGTGCACGGGCATGGGCCAGCTGGAAATCGAGCTGGTCGCGCGTGCGCTGGCTGACGCCCGTGTGCCCGAGCGCGATGCGGGCGCGCGTGAACTGGCGCAAGGCCTGCCAGGAATCACGCTTGTCAGGTAGATCGGCCACGTGGGTCTCCTTCAGGACAGCCGCAGCAAGGCGGCCTGGAAGGGCGCCGGCAGCGTCGCGCCCAGTCGTGTTTCGCCGTCTCCCGTGAAAATCCCGAGCCCACGCAACCAGGCATCGAACTCGGGCGCCGGCCGCAGTCCAAGTACGCGGCGCGCGTACAGGGCGTCGTGGAAGGACGTGCTCTGGTAGTTCAGCATGATGTCGTCCGCGCCGGGGATCCCCATCACGAAGCTGCACCCCGCCGCGCCCAGCATGGTCAGCAGCACGTCCATGTCGTCCTGGTCGGCTTCGGCGTGGTTGGTGTAGCAGACGTCCACCCCCATCGGCAAGCCGAGCAGCTTGGCGCAAAAGTGGTCTTCCAGCCCGGCCCGGATGATCTGCTTGCCGTCGTACAGGTATTCCGGCCCCATGAAGCCGACCACGGAGTTGACCAGCAGCGGCTTGAAGGCGCGCGCCACCGCATACGCGCGCGCCTCGCAGGTTTGCTGGTCGAGGCCGTGATGCGCGTTCGCCGACAGTGCGCTGCCCTGGCCGGTCTCGAAATACATCAGGTTCTCGCCCAGCGTGCCGCGCCCCAGCGACAGGGCGGCCTGGTGCGCCTCATGCAGCAAGGCCAGGTCGATGCCGAAGCTCGCGTTCGCGGCCTGGGTGCCGGCAATCGACTGGAACACCAGGTCGACCGGCGCGCCGCGTTCGATGGCGGCAATCGTGTTCGTCACATGCGTCAGCACGCAGGACTGGGTCGGAATCGCATGGCGTTTGATGACTTCGTCGAGCATGGTCAGCAGCTTGATCACCTGCGCCAGATTGTCGGTGGCCGGATTGATGCCGATGACGGCGTCGCCGCTGCCGTACATCAGGCCATCGAACAGGCTGGCCCCGATGCCGGAGGCGTCGTCGAACGGATGGTTCGGCTGCAGGCGGGTCGAGAGCGTGCCGGCCAGGCCGATGGTGCTCCGAAAGCGCGTGACGACACGGCACTTGCGCGCCACCAGCACGAGGTCCTGGATGCGCATGATTTTCGAGACCGCGGCCGCCATCTCCGGCGTGATACCCGGGGCGATGCGCGCCAGCATCGTCGCGTCGGCCGCGTCGCCCAGCAGCCAGTCGCGCAGGCCCCCGACCGTCAGGTGGCCAATCGCGGCGAAGGCCGCCGCGTCGTGGCTGTCGACGATCAGGCGCGTGACCTCATCGAGTTCGTAGGGCACCACGGCTTCATTCAGGAAGTGCCTCAGCGGCAGGTCGGCCAGTGCCATCTGGGCCGCCACGCGCTCCTCGGCACTGCCGGCCGCCACGCCGGCCAGATGGTCGCCCGAGCGCGCCGGGGAAGCCTTGGCCAGCAGCGCGCCCAGGCTGGCGAAGGTGTAGGTAAGGCCGCCCACGGTGTGACGCATCTGGGTCATATCCGGCTCATGGAGATCAGGTTGGAACGCGCCGCCTGCGCCGGCACAGGTATCGATCGTGCCACAGTTTTCGCGCCGCGGTGCGCTGCGCTGCGCCAAAAACCAACAGCTCACGTATGCATTCGATAATGCTTGCGTCATCAAGTATCTATCACGTACCATGCAATAAATACTTGGTTACATAGAAAATATCATGGAACACACTCCCGGAAGCGGCGACGTCCGCCTCGACAGCGCCCCCAGTCCCGACCTGGAATTCGTTCTGCAACTGGTGCGCACCCAGGCGCTGGTCACGCGCCGCCTCGACCAGGCGCTGTCCGGTTACCACGGCCTGAGCTTCAACGACTATTTGCTCCTGCTCCATCTGAGCCAGGGACCGGGCGGGCGCCTGCGCCGGGTCGACCTGGCCGAGCGCCACGGCCTGACCGCCTCGGGCATTACCCGCACGCTGATGCCGCTCGAAAAAATCGGCCTGGTCGAGCGCCAGCACGAGCCGCGCGATGCCAGGGTCGCCTATGCGGCGCTGACGCCGGCGGGCAGGGAACTGCTCGGCCATGCGCATGTGCTCGCCGAACAAGTCAGCAAGGAATTGTCAGGCGCATCGAGCGCCGACCATCTCAGGGCGCTCAGCCAGGCGCTCGCCGGAATCGCCGCACTCGCGGCGGCCCGATCGTAAGTCTTCTGTCGACCGAAAGGAAGCACCATGCCCGATACAGCAACGCGACCTCTTGCATTGAAGCGCCATCCGAATTTCAAGTGGATCGTGCGCGGCAGCATCATTTCGAACCTGGGCGACCAGCTCACGATCGTGGCGCTACCCTGGCTGGTGCTCCAGCTCACGGGCAGTGCCCTGGCACTCGGCCTGGTGCTGGCCCTGATGGGCATTCCGCGTGCGCTGTTCATCCTGCTCGGCGGGGCGCTGGTCGACCGCTATTCGCCCAAGCGCGTGCTGATGCTCAGTAAAATGGCGAATGCCATCCTGCTGGCCCTGGTGGCCGGCTTCGTGCTCGGTGTCGAACCGGGTGCGACCTGGCACCTCGGCCCCGCGCTGACGGTCGTCATGGGACCGAAGGTGATCCTGGCCATCATCGGCAGCCTGGCGTTTTGCATCGGACTGGCCCAGGCATTCGGGATTCCGTCCGGGACCTCGATCATGCCGCACGCACTGCCCGCCGAGCATCTCCAGGCCGCCAATGGCATGCTGATGGGCTTGCGCCAACTGGCGATGCTGCTCGGCCCCTTGCTCGCCGCCTTGCTGATCGCCCTGGGTGGACATGGCACGGGCGCCATGGCGGACGCGCGCGGCCTGGCCTGGGCCTTCGGGTTCGACGCCTTCAGTTTTCTGGTGTCGGCATGGACCCTGTCCCAGGTGAGGCTGTATGCCAAGGGCGATAGTGCGCAAGCGCCGCAATCGGTGCTGCGCGCGGTCGGTGCCGGGCTGCGCTTGGTGTGGAACGACCTGCCGCTGCGCCTGTGCTTTGGCTACTGGGGCATCGTGACCCTGTTCCTGGGCGGGTCGATGCAAGTGGCGCTGCCGCTGCTGGCCAAGGACAGCCTGCACGGCGCTTCGACCCTGGGTTTGCTGATGGGCGCCAGCGGCGCCGGCAGCTTGCTCGGCATGGCCGGCGCCGCGGTCGCCGGCAAACGCCTGCGCTTCGCCAGCTTCGGCGGCATGCTGCTGCTGGTCGACGCGCTCTCCGGCCTGCTCCTGGCGCCGATCGGCAGCGTCCACACGACCTGGCTGGCGGCGCTCTTGCTGCTGGTGCTCGGCGTGCTGTCCGGCTTCATGCAAATCACCGTCTACACCTGGATCCAGCGCCGGGTACCGGTCCACATGATGGGGCGCGCGATGAGTATCTTCATGTTCATCCTGATGGGGATGGCGCCGCTGTCGGCCGCCGCGACTGGCTGGCTGCTGAGCTTCGTCCCCTTGCCGCAGCTGTTCATCGGTGGCGGCGCCGTCCTGCTCTGCTTGACGGCCGGTGCCTGGCTGTTCACGCCCATCCGTCACATCAAGGCCGACGTGCCGGTGTAGGGCGGCGCCCAACAAGGTCGCGCGATCCTGTTGGGTGGGGCGCGACAGTGTGCGCGCCGGGGCGGGGCACCAGCCCGAACCGGCGCCTGGCACGCTTGATGCGTCACTGGTAGCGAGCACTGGCAGCATGCTCGATCCCATCCACCTGCATCGAGGAGTAACACCATGAAAACCTTAGTCATCAAGGACCTGGCGGCGTCCCAGGTCGCGCTGCGCGGCGAGGACGGCACGGTCCGCGCACTCTCGCACGACGACATGCGGCAAGTCCTCGGCGGGCGCGCCATCGCCGTGCTGGTCGACGGCCGTCCCGGCGGCGTGGTCGACGATTTTCAGCTGGAGATGGCCATCTTCAAGGGCGATATCGGCGTCACCTACAAATAGTCCGGCGGGCTTGAAGCCCACGCGCGTGGGCTTTTTTCGTCGCGCCGCGCGGGCCTGTCCTCGCACAACCGGCAGGTGCGTTTTTTCCTTGGATGGCAGACAATGGCTGTTCACTGAGGAGGAAGCGCATGCGAGACGCAATCATCGTCGGAGGCGGCCATAACGGCCTGGTATGCGCGTTCTACCTGGCCCGCGCCGGCTTGAAGGTGACGCTGCTCGAAGCGCGCGCCGTCGTTGGCGGCGCCGCCGTGACCGAGGAATTCCACCCGGGGTTTCGCAATTCGGTGGCCGCCTACACGGTCTCGCTGCTCAACCCGAAGGTCATCGCCGACATGAACCTGGCCGCGCACGGCTTGCGCATCGTCGAGCGGCCGCTGTCGAACTTCCTCCCGCTCGATGACGCCAACTACCTGAAGATCGGCGCCGGCAAGACCCACGCCGAGGTGGCCAAATTCTCGCAGCGCGACGCCGACCGGCTCGACGCCTACGGCAGCCACCTGGACGGCGCCGCCGACCTGCTGCGCGAACTGGTGTTGCAGACGCCGCCCAACCTGGCGCAGGGCGGCTGGCTCAGCGCGCTGCCGGAACTGATCAAGGCCGGCAAGCTGGGCAACCGGATGCGCAAGCTGTCGCTGTCCACCCAACGCGAACTGCTCGACCTGTTCACCAAATCGGCCGGCGACTACCTCGACGGCTGGTTCGACAGCGCTCCGATCAAGGCAGTCTACGGCTTCGACAGCGTGGTCGGCAATTACGCCAGCCCCTACTCGCCGGGGTCGGCCTACGTGCTGCTGCACCACGTGTTCGGCGAAGTCAATGGCAAGAAGGGCGCCTGGGGACACGCCATCGGCGGCATGGGCGCCATCACCCAGGCCATGGCGAAGGCCGCCCAGGGCCTGGGCGTGGAGATCCGCACCGGCTGCGCGGTGAACGAAGTCTTGCTGGCCAAGGGCCGCGCCACCGGCGTCGTCACCGCCCGCGGCGAACGGCTCGATGCGCGCGTCGTCGTGTCGAACCTGAACCCGCGCCTGCTGTACACGAAACTGGTCGATCCGGGCGCGCTCCCCAGCGATTTCCTGCGCCGCATGCGCGCCTGGCGCTGCGGCTCCGGCACCTTCCGCATGAACGTGGCGCTGTCGGAGCTGCCGAGTTTTACCTGCCTGCCCGGCAGGGAGAAGGCCGAACACCACGGCAGCGGCATCATCATCGCGCCCAGCCTGCAATACATGGAACGCGCCTACCACGACGCCCGCAGCCGCGGCTGGTCGCGCGAACCGATCGTCGAGATGCTGCTTCCTTCCACGCTCGACCCGACCCTCGCGCCGCCCGGCCAGCATGTGGCCAGCCTGTTCTGCCAGCACGTGGCGCCTCAGTTGCCCGACGGCGCGAGCTGGGATGCGCACCGGGATCAGGTCGCGGACCTGATGATCGACACGGCCGATCGCCATGCCCCGGGTTTCAAGCAGTCCGTGCTCGGGCGCCAGATCATGAGTCCGCTGGACCTCGAGCGCACCTTCGGCCTGGTCGGGGGCGACATCTTCCATGGCGCGCTGGGCCTGGACCAGTTGTTCGCCGCGCGGCCGATGCTGGGGCACGCCGATTATCGCGGGCCGGTGGCGGGCTTATATACCTGCGGCTCGGGGACGCATCCGGGCGGTGGCGTGACCGGGGCGCCTGGACATAACGCGGCGCGGGAGGTGTTGCGGGACTTTGCCCATCGAAACCAGGCGCGGCACGCTGCCATGTGAAAAGACCTATCATGGACCGGATCGGCAGGAAGGCTTTCCATGCTGCTCCAGGTCAGGCGACTTCGGCGCGGCCGAAATAACCATACTGCAGACTCGCCCCGATCCGCTTCGCCACCACCATGAATTCGTCCGCCACCTCCGGCGCGAACAGCCGCCGCACATGCGTGTCGAACAGCCCGAACCAGCGCCGGAAATGCGCCATCTCGACGCCCTGAATCTGCATGTGCTTGCCGAAGACATTGCCCTTGAACTCGCCGCTGGCCAGCATGACCGAGCACCAGAAATCGACCATGCGCGCCAGGTGCGGTTCCCAGTTGCTGCCGATGGCGCCATTGAATATCGGCCCGAGCAGGCTTTCTTGCCGGATGTCGGTATAGAAATCGTTGACGAGGACGGTGATCGAAGCGCGGTTCAGTTCGGAATGCATGGTGTTGGATATCGTACGGGAGGGAGAGTGCGCATTCCATTGTGGCAGATTCCGCCGGCTGAGGCCAAGCGCCATTAATTAGCCGTCGGCAACAAAATCCTTTGCGCCCGGCTTGCTAAATTGCTATCCTCAGGGAAACTCAGCGGCCTACAGCCGCGGACAATGACCATGGGGATACGATGAAAAGACGGGATCTGTTGGGAATGACGATGTCCGCGGCGCTGCTGCCTGGCGCTGCACTGGCCAAGGGTGCAAGCAAAGCAAACACCGGCCGCACCCGGGCGCGCCCCGGTACACCCGCATGGCCCGGCGCGCAGGCGTGGCAAAGCCTGCGCACCGAGACCGGCGCTCGCCTGCTGGCCCTGAGCTCCCCTTTTGCGCGCGGCCAGAGCGACGCCGTGCGCGCCGAAGCCCTTGCCGGCCTCAAGAACCCATACTACATCGGCGACAACCCGGCGCTGACCCAGACCAGCGGCTGGCAGGACGCCTGGACCTCGCGCGCCAGCGCCTATGCCGTGGCGGCACGCGATGCGCTTGACGTCGCCGCCGCCGTTAAATTTGCCAACCGCCACAACCTGCGCCTGGTGGTCAAGGGCGGAGGGCACAGCTATTTCGGCGCCTCGAACGCACCCGATTCCCTGCTGGTCTGGACCCGCTCGATGAACAAGGTCGCCATGGTCGACGCCTTCGTCGCGCAGGGCTGTCCGCAAGCGTCAAGCCAGCCGGCCGTGCACGTCGGCGCCGGCGCCATGTGGGTCGACGCCTATGCCGAAGTGACGACCCGCGGCGGGCGCTACGTGCAGGGCGGCGGCTGTACCACGGTGGGCGTGGCGGGCCTGGTCCAGGGCGGCGGCTTCGGCAGTTTCTCGAAGGGTTTCGGCACGGCGGCCGCCAACCTGATCGAGGCGGAAGTGGTGACCGCCGACGGCGCGGTGCGCATCGCCAACGCCTGCACCAACCCGGACCTGTTCTGGGCGCTCAAGGGCGGCGGGGGCGGCAGCTTCGGCGTGGTCACGCGGCTGACGCTGCGCACCCATGCGCTGCCGGAATTCTTCGGCGCCGTGTTCGGCGACATCACGGCCGCATCGAACGAGGCCTGGCGCGCGCTGGTGGCGCGCTTCGTCGATTTTTATTCAACCAGCCTGTTCAACGCGCACTGGGGCGAGACCGTCTCGCTCAAGGATGGCAAGACCCTCAAGCTGTCGATGGTATTCCAGGGCCTGGACCAGGCGCAGGCGCAAGCGGCGTGGGCGCCGTTCTTCGCCTGGGTCAGGGAGCGCAAGGAATACAGCTTCGCCGAGCCGGCCGTGATGGCCATCCCGGCGCGTCATTTCTGGAATCCGCAGTTCTTCCAGAAGCATGCACCCGGCTTGACGACCATGGACGCGCGGCCGGGCGCCTCGCCCGACCACCATTTCTGGACCGGCGATGGCGAACAGGCCGGCTGGTTCATCCATGGCTACCAGTCGGCCTGGCTGCCGTCCGGACTGCTGGCGCCGCAGCGGCAGGCGCTGCTCGTCGATGCATTGTGCGCGGCGGCGGCGCAATGGGACGTGGCGCTGCACTTCAACAAGGGGATTGCGGGCGCGCCAAAAGCCGCGCTGGACGCCACGCGCGACACGGCGATGAACCCGGCGGTGGTCGATGCGTTCGCACTGGCGATCATCGCCGGCGGGGGCGGCCCGGCCTTTCCCGGCATGCAGGGAAAGGCCGTCGACGAGGAGCCTGCACGCCGCTCGGCCACGCGCATTCGCAGCGCCATGGAGGCGTTATTAAAAGCCGCGCCGAATGCGGGCGCTTACCTGTCGGAAAGCGATTATTTCCAGCCGCGCTGGCAGGACGCCTACTGGGGCGACAACTACGCACGCCTGGCGCGGATCAAGGCGGCGGTCGATCCAGGCGGGCTGTTCTTCGTTCACCACGGGGTCGGCAGCGAGGAATGGAGTGCCGACGGCTTCACCAGGGTCAAGCCAGGCTAAACCGATGGAACAAATCTCCCGCCAGGAAGTCCCATGCATAGGGGGCTTTTGCCGAAGTTGAGCGAGGAGACCGTATGGCCGGGATAGTGCGCATCGACGATGAAGTCATCGATACCGATTATTTCATCCGAACCTTGAAGCTCACCGGACAGTTCGAGGGACTGGTCGAACAGCTGGTGCGCGAGAAGCTGACCGTGCATGCCGCGAAGAAGCAGGGCGTGCCGGTCGCGCCGGCCGAGATCCAGGAGCGGGCCGACCAGTTCCGCCGCATCCAGGGCCTGCACCGGGCGGCCGACATGAACCACTACCTCGACGCGCTCGGCGTCAGCCTGGACGAATTCGAAGACTTCGTCACCGACGGCCTGTACCACGAGCGGATGATGGAGAAGGTCTGCAGCCAGCAAGCGGTCGAGCAATACTTCAAGCTCAATTCGCCCAGGTTCGACAGCGTCGAGATCAGCCACATCGTGCTCGACTCGGAAGGCAAGGCAAAGGAGATGATGTCGGCCCTGGCCGAGGATCCGGACAGCTTCGCCGCGATGGTGGAAGAGCATTCCGTGGGCGAGGCGCGCGACAACGGCGGGGTGATCGGCAAGGTGCTGCGCGGCTCGCTGAAACCCGACCTCGAGGCGCGCGTCTTCAATGCCGCCGCCGGCGACCTGCTGGGGCCATTTGCATCGAGCGACCGTACGCTGTTCGAAATCTTCGCCGTCAACGCCAAGTATCCGGCCACGCTGGACGAGGAAACCGCGGTCGAGGTGCGCCGCCTGCTGCGCGAGGAATGGCTCGCCGCGCGCGCCCAGGAGCACATCATCGACGCCTGTCCCGCGCGCTGAGGCAGCCACGCTGCCAGAGCGGCGCTCACCGACATGGAAACCTCAGCGCAACAGCGGCCGGCAGCGAGCGCCTTCCTGGCGACGGTCGAAATCCTCTCGGTATTCACGCCCGAGGAACTCGATCAATTGGCGGAAGCGATCGAGCCGCGCGCGTATGCCTTCGGCGACACCATCTGCAGCGCCGGCGAGGCGGCCGACGGCCTGTTCGTCATCAAGTCGGGTTCGGTGCGCGTGTTCGGCGAGGAGCACGGCAAGGAAACCAGCATGGGGGTGCGCAAGGCGGGCGAGGTCTTTGCCGAGGTCGCCATGCTGCGCCCGTATCGCCACGAGTTGTCGGCGCGCGCCGCGCTGAAAACCGAACTCTGGTTCATTGCGCGTAGCGCGATCGAACCGGTCGTCGCCCGCAATGGCGCGGCGCTCGACTTCATCAACAATTATGTGGCCATCAGTTCGGCCGGGGGCCTGGTGGCGCGCCTGTTCGACCTGCGCGGCAAGGTCAGCAAACCCGAGCTGGAAGAGTTCGTGCGCAGCGTCGGCGTCAAGCGCGTCGGCGCCGGCAAGGAAATCCTCAAGCAGGAGGCGCGCGACGACCGCCGCCTGTACGTGGTGCGCCAGGGACAGGTACGCGTCGTCCATCACGACGGCGGCGACGAGTATGTGCTGGCCACGCTCGGTCCGGGCGAGATCTTCGGCGAGAAGGCTTGCCTGATGCGCCAGGAGCAGCCCGCGTCCGTGGTGGCCGCGGGCGAGGCGGTACTGCTGGTGGTGCCGGAAAAGTCGGCCCATTTCATCCTCGAGCGCAATGTCAAGTTTCGCGAGGTGATCGAGGAGCGCGTGCGCTTCTTCGAGCGCGAACTGCATCGCCAGAAACGCCTGGCGGAACGGCGCAAGCGTCCCGTCATCCTCGACCTGGCCTCCCAGCCGAAGGCCGGCGAAAAAATCATCAAGCGCTTCGCCCTGGTCGAGCAGGCCGAGGAAATTAACTGCGGCGCGGCTTGCCTGGCCATGCTGTGCCGCCACTACGGCATCAACATGACGCTCGGCAAACTGCGCGAGCTGGCCAATGTCACGACCCAGGGCGCGACCCTCGACAGCCTGGCGCGCGCCGGCGAGGCGCTCGGTTTCGGCGCGCGCGGCTTGCCGTCCCAGTTGCTGAAACGCCGCCCGGATGTCGTGGCCGCCGAATACCGGGTGCTGGTGGCCTACGACCTGGTGGGACAGGCGAAACTGGCCCAGCTGCCGTCGATCAGCCTGACCGGGCGCGGCGGCACCTCGAGCTTCGCGCTCGGCTCGCTGCTGAAATCGTTTACCTTCGGCCTGCTACCGAGCATCAACTTCCCGATCTTCGATCCCAGCGTCAAGGCGCGCTTGAAAACCAGCGAAGCGCGCACCGAGGTGGCCGAAGGCGAATACCGGCGCGTGGTGATGGCGGCCTTCGAGGAAGTCGAGAACGCGCTGGTCAACCTCGACGCCCACCGGCGCCAGCGCATCGAACTGGCGCAGCAGGCCGAGTGGCTCGGCGTGGTCGCGGCCCAGGTCGAGGCGCAGATGAAGGAGGGCATGGTGTCGCAGCTGGACCTGTTCGAGTCGCAGCGCACGCTGCTCGCTTCGCAACTGGCGCTGCTGGCGAACCACCAGCAGATCCTGTCCGATACGGTGCTGCTGTACAAGGCGCTGGGCGGGGGCTGGCCCGCGGTGGAGGTGCGCAATGCCGCGCGCGACTAAGCGGAGCGATCGATGCGGGAACGGACCATGGCGGCGCTCGGATCGATGATCGCCGCCCCGCGCGCCGCCCCGGCGGGGCGCTGGAAGATCGTGCTGGTGCCGGTGTCGCACCCGGAGCTGGCGCCGATCCAGATCAACGAGAGCCTGTTCGCGATCGGCCGCACCGAAGCCCCCTTCGACGCCTATCCGCCGGACCTGGCCGCCGACCTCTCGCGCCGCCACGCGCGCATCTTTTGCGAACACGGTGCCGTCTATTTCGCCGAATTGGGCAGCAAGAACGGCAGCACCGTCAACGGCCTGCCCGTGCGCCAGGCGATCACCACGCTGCACGACGGCGACCTGCTCGGGCTGGGCAAGACGCTGAGCTACCGGGTCCAGTTCGAACATGCCGGGGAACAGGCGCCGCGGGCGCGCCTGGCCAGCCTGAGCCTGCAGCCGGAAGGCGGCGCCGGATTGCAGCCGATCGTCGTCACCGAATTCCCCTTCCTGGTCAGCAAGGCCGACGACACCTTCGCCCGCTACAAGGACAGCGAGCCGGCTCAGGTGAACTACCTGTCGCGGCGCCACGCGCATATTTTCCTGAAGGGCGGGGCGCTGCATATCGAAGACCTGGGCAGCACCAACGGCAGCTTCGTCAACGGCGTGCGCCTCGACGAACACGCGGTCGCGCTGCACGAGGGCGACGTGCTCGCCTTCGGCGGGCGCCACTTCGTCTACCGCATCGCGCTCGACTGGGAGGCGCAGGCGCGCGACCCGACCCTGACGCGCATCGGCGCCGCGCATGCCGCGCCCGCGGTCGGGGACGACCGCACCACCTTTGTCGCCGCGGCCAACTCCTTCCTCGATATCTTCTGCGTCGACCCGGCACCGGCCACGCCCGAGGCAGCGGACGCCGCCCCGACCGACACCGGCAAGCGGGACGAGGCCACGGCGCGGCCCCAGGGCAGGGCGGCGGTCATGTTCGCCGGCCTGTACGCGGCGCTCGGCGGCAAGGGTCCGCCCCAGGGACGGCGCGTGCGGCGCTGGGGCCTGGGCGCGCTGGCAGTCGTCGTGCTGCTGGTCTGGGCCTTGTATCGGATGCATGGTCCCGAGCGCGAGGTCGAGGACCTGCTGGCCGCGAACGCCTACGCCCAGGCGGCCGTGGCGGCCCAGGCCGCGCTGGCGCTCGACCCCGGCAACAGCCGCCTGCGGGCCCGCGGCACCGAAGCCGTGCTCAAGGCCCACCTGCCGGCCTGGATCGCGCACCTCAAGGCGCGCCGCTTCGACGCGGCCGGGCGGGAGCTGGCGGCCATGCGCCGCCAGGCGGGCGCCAACCCCGAACTCGCGCCCCTGCTCGACGAGCTGGCATGGATCGGCGCGCTGGAAGCCTTTGTCGAGCGCCGCGGCGGCGCGCAGCTGGCCAGCGCCGACGCCGCCGATGGCGCGGCCCTCGCGCGCTTCCTGAAGCAGTGGGACGAGCGCGGCGACGCCTACCAGCGCGGCTTCGAAACCATGGCCGCGCATGTGCCGGCCTTTCGCGACGCTTACGCCGACGCGCTGAGCGACATTCGCCGGCTGGCGCTGGCCAGGGGCCAGGCATGAAGCGCGACTTCCTCAAGCCGCAGCTCACGCCCCTGTCCGAGGCGCTCGAAGCACACAGCGCGGAAGGGATCTCGATCCTCACCGCCAACCCCTGGCGCTTCACCCAGGCGCTGGTCTACGCGATGGTGGCGCTGGTGCTGGCGGCCGTGGTCTGGTCCTTCTTCGGCCATGCCGATGTGCTGGTGACGGCCAACGGCACGCTCGCGCCCGCCTCCGAAGTGCGGCGCCTGTACGCGCCGATCGACGGCGAGCTGTCGAACATCTATATCGCCGAGGGCCAGCCCGTGAAGGCGGGCGACGTCGTGGCCCGCATCTATGCGCGCGGCGCCATCGAGGCGGCCAGGAACGCGCTCGAAGCGCGCCTGAAGCTCGAGGACGCCGAGCGCGAGTGGAAGGAATTCCCCGAAAAGAAAGCGCTCCTCGAGCGCAACGCCGCCGCCCTGAAGGAAGCGACCGAGGTCGAAGAGCGCCAGCACCGGCGCCGCCTGGCCGAGGGCACCAGCCGCCTGGCGCAGGGCCAGGGCGCCCAGCAGCAGGAAGCGCGTACCAATGTCGAGGATGCGCGCCGCGCGCGCGACGCGGCCAAGGACGAAGCGGACAAGTTCGCCCGCTTGTTCGCCTTGCCGGGCGGGGGCGGGGTGTCGCAACTCCAGGTCGAGAGCAAGAAGAACGCGCTGCAGGCGGCCGAGAACGCGCTGCGGGTGGCGCAGGCGCGCGTCAGCGAGCTGGCGGCCCGCCAAAGCCTGGAATCGACCCAGGCCCGGAGCGAGCTGGAAACGAGCGGCCAGCAGCTCGACAAGCTGCGCCTGCAATGGGAATCGGCCAACCGCGAGGTGGCCAATGCCGAGGACAAGCTGCGCCTCCAGGTCCAGACCGCGCGCCTGGTGGCCGACGCGGCCGCGCGCATCCGTTTCGAGAACATCGACAAGGAGAACTTCCTGCGCATCGTGGCCCCGGTCGACGGCGTCATCACCGAGGTCACCTCGACCCAGCCGGGCGAAAAGATCCAGGCGAATGCCCCGCTGGGCGGCATCGCGCCGCGCAACGCCCGGCCCATCCTGAAGATCGAGATCGCCGAGCATGACCGCGGTTTCCTGCGCGAGGGGCTGCCGGTGCAACTGAAGTTCAACGCTTTCCCTTACCAGCGCTATGGGCTCATTCGCGGCACCCTGCAGTTCATTTCGCCGGCGACCAAGCCCTCGCTCGCCACCAGGCAGCCCGTGTACGAGGGCCGCGTGTCGCTCGACCAGACCCAGTACGAGGTCGGCGAAACCACCTATCCGCTGCGCTACGGGATGACCGCGGTGGCCGAGATCGTGGTGCGCGAGCGGCGCCTGATCGACCTGGCGCTCGATCCGTTCCGCAATATCGGCGGCTGACCGGGTAAGGCGACGTCGGGTGGACTCCCCAAAGGAGCGAGCGCCTGCGCTTTTTTTCGCGCTTGTGTTTCCCATTACACTGTCCTGGGCGCCGCCTTCAGGCAAGCTGGGCGCACGATCAATGGAACCGCATGCAAAGGAAAACACGATGTCGACAGCGCCGATCACGGTGGAGCAGGGCTTACAAACGGCGGGCGTCGGCAAGTTCCAGTATCGCCTGTTCCTGATTTTCGGACTGGTCTGGATGGCCGACGCGATGCAGGTGCTGTCGATCGGCTTCAGCGCGCCCTCGATCGCCAAGACCTTCGGCATTGCCATTCCCCAGGCGCTGCAGACCGGCACCCTGTTCTTTACCGGAATGCTGATCGGCGCCTTCGTCTTCGGCCGCCTGGCCGACCGCATCGGGCGCCGGCCGGTCTTGCTGATGGCGGTCGTGATCGACGCCTGCTTCGGCGTGGCCTCGGCCTTCGCCCCCGACTTCGCCTGGCTGCTGGCGCTGCGCTTCATGACCGGCATCGGCGTCGGCGGCACGCTGCCGGTGGACTACACGATGATGGCCGAATTCCTGCCGAGCGAGCGGCGCGGGCGCTGGCTGGTGCTGCTCGAATCCTTCTGGGCGGTCGGCACGATCCTGCTGGCGGTGCTGGCGCTGTTCGCCCAGCGCTGGGGCAGCGACGCCTGGCGCGTCATCTTCCTGGTCACGGGCGTGCCGGCCCTGGTCGGCGTGGTCTTGCGCTTCTTCATACCCGAGTCGCCGATGTACCTGCACCGCAAGGGCAAGTCGGAACAGGCGCGCGCGGTGCTGGCGCGCGTCGCGCAGGTCAACGGCCGCAACGTGACGATCCCGCATCTGACCCCTGAAGTGCCGGTCAAGACGACGCTGTTCGCCCTGTTTTCCGGCACGCTGAAACGGCGCAGCATCGCCCTGTGCGTGGCCTGGGCGCTGATTTCGATCGCCTATTACGGCGTGTTTGTCTACCTGCCCGTGAAACTCAGTGCCGAAGGCTTCGGCTTCATGCGCGGCCAGGAATTCCTGATCCTGCTGGCGCTGGTGCAGCTGCCCGGCTTCGCCCTGTCGGCCTACGGTGTCGAGCGCTGGGGCCGCAAGCCGACACTGATCGGCTTCTTGCTGCTGAGCGCGCTGGGCTGCATGCTCTACAGCCTGGGCAGCGGCACGGCGCTGGTGGTGGGATCGACCTTGCTGATGAGCTTTGCACTGCTCGGCACCTGGGGCGCGCTGTACGCCTTCACGCCGGAGGTCTACCCGACCGGCCTGCGCGCCAGCGGCATGGGCCTGGTCGGGGCCATCGCCCGTTTCGGCGGCCTGTTCGCCCCGACCATCATCGCCCCCGTGATGGCGGCCCACTTCACGCTGGCGCTGGCGATGCTGGCCGCCTTCCTGGCGATCGGCGCGCTGGCCATCGCCTGCGTCGACGTCGAGTCGCGCAACCGTGCCCTCGAGTGAGACGGTGACTGAAAGCAATACGACAACAGTGGTATTTACACAAATGGCGAAACTGGCGGCGTATAGTCATTGAACATTCAGTAGGGCTCGGTTACGATTCCTGAGTCAATACGGGCGCACGCCCGGGCGGCTGCGCGCTGTTCCTGTAAGTTCCTGTAGGTCAATTACCGAGGAGATCGAAATGAATGCACGTTCGCTGCTGGCGGTTTGCGTCATGATCGCTGCGCTGCCCGCCATGGGCCAGGAGGGACCGGTACTCAAGGAAGGGCAGGTCGATGCCAATGCGCTGGTCGACGCGCTGGCGCCGAAGGAGCCGGTGCGTACCCGCAGCATCCGCATCGTGCGCGACGACGTCGGCAGCGCCGCCGTGTCGCCCAAGCCGGCCAAGGTCTCGCTCCTGATCACCTTCGACACCAATTCGGCCAACCTCACGCCGAGCGCGAAACAGTCGCTGGCCGTCGTCGGCCAGGCGCTCGGTTCCGACAAGCTGGCAGCAGCCCGCTTCGCCATCGAAGGCCATGCCGACCCGCGCGGAGTGGCCGCCGCCAACCTGAAGCTGTCGCAACTGCGTGCCGAGTCGGTGCGCGACTACCTGGCCGACAACGCCCACATCGACCGCGCGCGGCTCGAGGCGGTCGGCAAGGGTGACAGCGAACTGATGAACAAGGCCAATCCCGGCGCGCCCGAGAACCGGCGCGTCACCATCGTCAACCTGTCGCGCTAGGCGAGGCCTTATTCGGCATACTCGTCGATGGTGAAGCCCGCCGCCCCGTACTGCTCGGGGCAGGGCTTCCTGGTGCAGGTCGGCGCACCGGCGAACAGCGCCGTCGTGCCCGTGTAATCGCGCTGCAAGCTGGCCGCGCGCGCGATCGGGAAGTCGCCGAAGACGTCGCTACTGACCAGGCCGGCGCTGCCGAAGTCGCGCGGCGCGTCCGACACCATCACCGCGAAATGATCGGTACCGGCCGGGCCGGCGGCGATGAACTTCCACGTCGAACGCGGCAGGTTGAGTACCCCGCCCGGCCCCACGCGATTGACCTTGTCGAGCGCGTTCGGGAACATCAGGTGGAAGTCGCCCTCGGTGCCGACCATGTACACGTACACATAGCCCGGGTGCGAAGAGCGCACCGCGAAGTTGACCTCGTCGCGTCCGATCTTCAGGCGCGTGTTCTGCACCTGCACCGCCACCTTGCGCTCGGCGCTGGCGCCGGCGATCACCGCGTCCAGGGCCGCCACAGGACTGAAGGCGGGTGCGGCCTGGGCCGGCGCCGGTGGCGGCGCGCCAGTGGACGCGGTCGAGGGGGCGGCGGACGGCGCCGGGTCGCCGCGCTGGAGCCAGGCGAACACGCCGCCCGCGGCCAGCAAGAGGGCCACGGCGCCCGCCGCCATCAGGCCGCGTGCGTGCGCGGCAGGCGCCTCGGACACCGGGTGCGCCACGGGTTCGGCCTTCATGTCCGGCTCCGCCGTCACGCTGGGCACGGCGGCCGGCCGCGCGGCGCCATGCTCGCGCGTGGCGCCGTGATCGAGGCCGAGCAGCGTGCGCATGGCCGCCACGCTCTGCGGCCGGTCCCCCGGCTTGAAGGCCAGCGCGCGGTCGATCGCCTCCAGGAAGCCGGCACTGTAGCGGCCCGCGTAACGGCCCGCGAGCGGCACGTAAGGGTCGGCCAGCATGCGGCTGACCGCCTGCGGCGGCGCATGGCCGTCGATCGCGAAGTGCACCACCGAGGCCAGCGCGTACAGGTCGGTCCAGGCGCCCTGGCTCATGCCGGGCATCTCGGCGTACTGCTCGATCGGCGCGTAGTTCTGCTTGAGGATGACGGTGAAGGCCTGGTTCATGCCGCCGATCGCGCGCCGCGCCGCGCCGAAGTCGAGCAGCAGGGGCCGGCCTTCCTCGAGCATCAGGATATTGTCGGGCGCGATATCGCGGTGGAAGCAGTGGTGCTGGTGGATCACGTCGAGCGCGTCCAGCAGGGGCGCCAGCAGGGCCGTGAGCCAGGCCTCGTCGGGCGGCGCGGCGCGCTCGCGCAAGGCCTGTTTCAGGGTCGGGCCGCGGTAGTAGGGCATCACCATGTAGGCGGTGCCGTTCGCTTCCCAGAAGCGGTAGACCTTCACCAGCGAGGGATGATCGAACTGGGCCAGCATGCGCGCTTCGTTGATGAAGCTGCGCAGACCCGCTTCGAAGCTGTCCCCGTTCTGGGTCGACTTGACGCTGACATGGGCCTGGGTCGAGCGCCATGCGAAGGAGGGCATGTATTCCTTCAGGGCGACCTGGCGTTCGAGCGAGGTATCGTGCGCGCAGTAGACGATGCCGAAGCCGCCTTCGCCGAGCACACCCGTGATTTCGAATTCGGACAAGCGCGTGCCCTTGGGCAGCGCATGCGCTCCGGCTGGCGCCGGCTCGGTGGCCGGTGCCGGCATGGCGCCGGTGGAAAGCACAGTACGGTCGTCTTCAGGAGATTGGCTCATGGGAGAGGTCGCTGGCTGGAGCATGCATTATCATCCACGCGGCGGTGGCTTGTCATAAATTTATCACGTTGCGGCTGCGCTCGATAGGCCGCCGGCCGCCAGCCCTCATTGGTGCACGCGCGGCGCATACCCACCCTTCATCGGCCCGGGCCTCATGCTCGAATAAACAACTCTTTTACCGAAAACCGATAATTTTTGTGTATTTTTTGTTGATAGTTCGTTTAGTATTTACCTGGTTCCAGATCTCTCGGCAAACTTCTCAAAGGTAAGCCGCGCTACATCCAGGCTGCGCACGCCTCGGTCTCAAGCAGGTGCGCAATGGTATCGCCGTTTCAGTCATGTTTTGCTAACGCAGCATGTTGCCGGAGTACGGATGAGCCCTATCGATGTCGATGCATTGATGCTGGAGATCGATTCCAACGCGCCCTGCGGGCCGGACCTGGAATACGACCCCGCGTTTCTCGCACTCGAACAGGAAGCGCTCGGCAAGCCCGAAGTGCAGTACGGCGAGACCATCACGCCGGCCGTTCCCCCTGACTGGAAAATCGTACGCCGCATGACCGGCGAGCTGCTCGAACGCAGCCGCGACCTGCGCCTGGCCGTGCACCTGGCGCGCGCCAGCCTGGCGCTCACCGGGATCGCGGGCCTGGCCGACAGCGTCACCCTGATCGAACGCCTGCTCGACCAGCGCTGGGACAGCGTGCACCCCGGACTCGACCCCGACGACGACAACGACCCCACGCTGCGCATCAATTCGCTGGCGATCCTGGCCGACAGCGCCACCCTGGTACGCGAACTGAAAGAGACGACGCTGCTCACGCTGCCCGGCCTCGGCCCGCTCAGCATCAAGCTGCTCGAGATCGCGACCGGCGAGATGGCGCCTCCGCCAGGGCAGGACAAGATGTCGCTGGGCTCGATCGAAGGAGCGATCCGCGACCTCGAACCGGGCAAGCTGGGCGCCGCCGTCGACGCCCTGGCGCGCGCGCTGGCGGCCGTCGTGAACATCGAAGTGATCCTGGTGCGCCAGGTCGGCAGCTCGCAGGCCCTGAACCTCGATGCACTGACTCGCCCCTTGCGCCGTGCCCACGAATTCCTCGCGCGCCAGGCCGGTGACGGCGCCGCCGCCGCGTCCCTCGACGCGGCAGGCGGGGACGGGCATCCCGGGCCCCAGGACGCGCCGCGCGCGCAGCGCGCCGCGATCAGCGGCGACATCGCCAGCCGCGACGACGTGCTGCGCATGCTCGACAAGCTGACCGACTACTACACCCGCCATGAGCCGTCGAGCCCGATCCCGATCCTGCTGGCGCGCGCCAGGCGCCTGGTGCCGATGAACTTTTTCGAAATCATGCAAGACCTGGCGCCGGACGGCGTCGCGCAGTTGACGGTGATTCGCGGGCCGGATGGTTCGGAGACGCAAGACGAGTAAATAGCCGCGCTAAGAACCTATCCCAGTAGGGAGGAGGAAGTTGATGACGATGCATGGCAAGCGGGGGCAAGGCGCGAGGAGGTCGCATGGCGAGCCATGCAACGACGAGCAACGCAGCAGCCGCTTGTCAGGCGCGTCAGCAACGACTCATTCCCTACTGGGATAGGTTCTAAGAGCGGAACAACCTGTCGTTCAATCAAGGGGGTGTCAATCGTGGGCAAAGAGAGCAGCCAGAAGTTCATCGCACGCAACCGCGCGCCGCGCGTGCAGATCGAGTACGACGTCGAGGTCTACGGCGCTGAAAAGAAAATCCAGCTGCCCTTCGTGATGGGCGTGATGGCCGACCTGTCCGGCCAGCCGGCCGATCCGCTGGCGCCGGTCGCCGAGCGCAAGTTCCTGGAGATCGACGTCGACAACTTCGACGAGCGCCTGAAAGCGATGAAGCCGCGCGTGGCGGTCCAGGTGCCCAACACCCTCAGCGGCGAAGGCAACCTGTCGGTCGAGATGACCTTCGAGAGCATGGACGACTTCACTCCGGCAGCGATTGCGCGCAAGGTCGGTTCGCTGAACAAGTTATTGGAGGCCCGCAGCCAGCTGTCGAACCTGATGACCTACATGGACGGCAAGACCGGCGCCGAAGACCTGATCGCCAAGCTGCTGGCCGAACCGGCGCTGATGCAGGCCCTGACCTCGGCTCCCAAGCCGCAAGAATAATTTGACCCACGCGCGGAGAATACGATGGCCGAACTACAGGAACAACTGGAACAAGGGACTGCCACGCTCGAACTGAGCGACTTCGGCAGCCTGCTGCAAAAAGAATTCAAGCCGCAGTCCGACAAGGCGAAGGAATCGGTCGAGAACGCGGTACGCACGCTGGCCGAACAAGCCCTGGTCGGCAGCAACATCGTCTCGGGCGACGTGCTGGCCACGATCGAAGGCCTGATCGCGGCGCTCGACAAGAAGCTCAGCGACCAGATCAACCTGATCCTGCACACGCCGGAGTTCCAGGCCGTGGAAAGCGCCTGGCGCGGCCTGCATCACCTGGTCAACAATACCGAAACCGACGAGACGCTCAAGATCCGCGTGATGAACATCTCGAAGAACGAACTGGGCAAGTCGCTCAAGAAGTTCAAGGGCACGGCCTGGGACCAGAGCCCGATCTTCAAGAAGATGTACGAGGAAGAGTTCGGCCAGTTCGGCGGCGAGCCGTTCGGCGCCATCGTCGCCGACTACTACTTCGACAACAGCGCGCCCGACGTCGAACTGCTGTCCGGCATGGCCAAGGTGGCGGCCGCGGCCCACGCGCCCTTCATCGCCGCCGCCGCGCCCTCGGTGATGCTGATGGAATCGTGGCAGGAGCTGGCCAATCCGCGCGACCTGACCAAGATCTTCCAGACCCCGGAACACGCCGCCTGGCGCTCGTTCCGCGAATCGGAAGACTCGCGCTACGTCGGCCTGGCCATGCCGCGCTTCCTGGCGCGCCAGCCCTACGGCGCCAAGACCGATCCGGTCGAGGCCTTCGACTTCGAGGAAGACACCTCGGCCGCGGGCAGCAAGAACTACACCTGGGCCAACGCGGCCTACGCGATGGCGGTCAACATCAACCGCTCGTTCAAGGAATACGGCTGGTGCTCGCGCATTCGCGGCATCGAGTCCGGTGGCGCGGTGGAAGGCTTGCCGGTCCATTCCTTCCCGACCGACGACGGCGGCGTCGACATGCAATGCCCGACCGAGATCGCCATTTCCGACCGGCGCGAGGCGGAGCTGGCCGCGAATGGCTTCATGCCGCTGGTGCACAAGAAGAACACCGATTTCGCCGCCTTCATCGGCGCCCAGTCGCTGCACAAGCCGGCCGAGTACGACGACCCGGACGCCACCGCCAACGCCAACCTGGCCGCGCGCCTGCCTTACCTGTTCTCGACCTGCCGCTTCGCCCACTACCTGAAATGCATCGTGCGCGACAAGATCGGCTCGTTCAAGGAGCGCGACGAGATGCAGCGCTGGCTGACCAACTGGATCACCCAGTACGTCGACGGCGACCCGGTCAACTCGAGCGAGAACACCAAGGCGCGCAAACCGCTGGCGGCGGCCGAGGTGGTGCTCGAGGAAGTCGAAGGCAATCCCGGTTATTACAGCTCCAAGTTCTACCTGCGTCCGCATTACCAGCTCGAAGGCCTGACGGTGTCGCTGCGCCTGGTCTCCAAGCTGCCTTCAGCAAAGGGCGGCTAACCACCGTCCGCGCGTTCCGTAGAAAGTCGGGGCGGGCGCAGGGTTGCGCCTGCCGGATCCCTCACGTTCGTCGGCATGGTGCCGGCATTAGGAGAAATGAAAATGGCATTGGATATGTTCATCAACATGGGCGCCAACATCGTCGGCGAATCGGCCGACAAGACCCAGGGCAAGGCCGGCGACATCGACGTGCTGGCCTGGAGCTGGGGCATGTCGCAGTCGGGCACGACCCACATGGGCACCGGCGGCGGCGCCGGCAAGGCCAACTTCCAGGACCTGTCCTTCACCAAGTACATCGACTCGGCCAGCAATGCGCTGATGATTTCGCTGGCCAAGGGCACCCACATTCCGAAAGTCACGCTGCTGGCGCGCAAGGCGGGCGAAGGGCAGCAGAAGTATTTGACGATCGACATGGAAGAAGTGCTGGTCACCTCGGTCTCGACCGGCGGCAGCGGCGGTGAAGACCGCCTGACCGAAAACATCACGCTCAACTTCGCCAAGGTGAAATTTGCCTACGCGCCGCAATCGAAGACCGGCACCAAGGGCGGCGACAAGGAATTCGTCTGGGATATCGCCGGCAACGCCGACAAATAAGCAGGCACTGCCCGGGCGGCGCCGCCGCGCCGCCCATTTTCCTTTTGCCGGGACGCTCATGACTCCACAAGAATGCATCCGCGATGGCCAGCTTGGGGCTGCGCTCAAGGCGCTCCAGGACATGGTACGCAAGGACGCGTCGAACCCGAAACACCGGATTTTCCTGTTCCAGCTCCTGTCGGTGATGGGGGACTGGAAGCGGGCCCTGAACCAGCTCAACGTGGCCGGCGAGCTCGATGCCGCCACCTTGCCGATGGTACAAACCTACCGCGAGGCGATCCAGTGCGAAGCGCTGCGCGGCGAGATTTTCAGCGGCGCGCGCGCGCCGCTGGTGTTCGGCGAGCCGATGCCCTGGCTGGCGCTGCTGCTCGAAGCGCTGAAAGCCGATGCGGCCGGCGACGCCGGGCGCGCCCTGGACGCGCGCGCCCAGGCCTTCGAGGCCGCGCCGGCCAGCGCCGGCAGCATCGACGGCGAGCCCTTCGCCTGGCTGGCGGACGCCGACCAGACGCTCGGGCCGGTGCTCGAAGCGGTCGTCAATGGACGCTATTTCTGGATCCCGCTGCAGCGCGTCGCGCGCATCGAGATCGAGGCGCCGGCCGACCTGCGCGATACCGTCTGGACCCCGGCCTCGTTCACCTGGACCAACGGCGCCCAGACGGTGGGCCTGATTCCGACCCGCTATCCCGACACGGTCGGGTCGAACGACGATGCGCTGCTGCTGGCGCGCCGCACCGGCTGGATCGAGACGGGCGCCAGGGCCGGGCGCGGCCTCGGCCAGCGCATGCTCGTCACCGATGCGGGCGAATACGCGTTGATGGATGCGCGCGTGATCGAATTGGACGCCGTGGACGCGCAGCATGGCTGACCTGGCGCCGCGCGAACGCCTGCAGCCCTCGCTGCTGGACCGGCTCCAGGACGACGACCCGGCCAGTACCAGCGAGCCGCGCGAGCGCCGCGTGCTGTCGCTGCGCAGCTTGCGCGAGGGCGTGCTGCGCGACCTCGGCTGGCTGCTGAACACGACCAACCTGCTGTCCGTGATCGACGCGGCGGCGCTGCCGCACGTGGCCAATTCGGTGCTCAACTACGGCGTGCCCGGCCTGGCCGGCAACGCCGTCGCGAACCTGAACATCGCCCAGCTCGAGCGCGGCATCCGCCAGGCGATCTGGGATTTCGAGCCGCGCCTGGTGCGCTCGACCGTGACGGTCAAGGCCGTCGCCGGCGACAACGCGGTGCAGAACAAGCTGGACTTCGAGATCGAGGCCGACCTCTGGGCCCAGCCCTATCCGGAGCGCCTGTACCTGAAGACCGAACTCGATCTCGAACGCGGCGCCGTCCTGCTGCGCGAGACCAACGGCCGGAGCGTCAAATGAATCCGCGTTTCCTCCGCTATTACAGCCAGGAGCTGCAGCACCTGCGCGAAATGGGCGGCGAGTTCGCCCAGGACTTCCCCAAGATCGCCGGCCGCCTGGGCCTGGACAGTTTCGAATGCGCCGATCCGTATGTCGAGCGCCTGCTCGAAGGCTTCAGCTTCATGGCCGCGCGGGTGCAGATGAAGATCGACGCCGAATTTCCGCGTTTCACCCAACACCTGTCGGAGCTGGTCCATCCGCATTTCCTGGCGCCGACGCCCTCGATGGCGGTGGTCCAGTTGCAGCCCGATCTCACCAACCCGGCCCTGCAAAAGGGCTTCGTCGTCCCGCGCGGCAGCGCCATGCGCAGCGTACTGGGAAAAGGGGAGAACACCGCCTGCGAATACCGCAGCGCGCATGCCTTGACGCTGTGGCCGATCGAACTGGTGGAAGCGAAGTTCTTCACCATCGGTGGCTCCCAGGCCGGTTTGAACCTGCAACTGCCGGCGGCGGCCCGCGCCGGCCTGCGCCTGCGCCTGCGCAGCAGCGGCGCCGCCTTCAAGGACTTGCCGCTCGAGCGCCTGCCGCTGCACCTGCGCGGCGCCGACGAGATGCCGGTCCGGATCCTCGAAGCCTTGCTGGGCGGCGTGGAAGGGGTGCTGGTGTCCCCGGTGGCGCGGCCCGCCGCCTGGCATCGCCTGCTGCCGAAGACGGCCTTGCGCGCGCTCGGGTTCGCCGAGGACGAGGCGCTGCTGCCGAGCGGCCAGCGCAGCTTCCAGGGCTACCGCCTGCTGCAGGAGTATTTCGCCTTCCCGCAGCGCTTCCAGTTCGTCGAACTTTCCGGCCTGGACGCGGCCTTGCGCCTGTGTCCCGACAAGGAAGTCGAGATCACGGTCCTCCTGAACCGGCTCGACCCGCAGCTCGAAAAAACGCTGGACGCGTCGAATTTCGCCCTGCACTGCACGCCGGCCGCGAACCTGTTCCAGCGCCGCGCCGACCGCATCAACATGACCGGCGAGCAGCTCGAACACCATGTGCTGGTCGACCGCACGCGGCCGATGGATTACGAGGTGTTCCAGATCGAATCGGTCACCGGTTACGGCGCGGGGGCCGGTTCCGAGCAAGTCTTCCAGCCTTTCTACGCGGCGCGCGATATCGGCGCCGCGCACCGCGAGCAGGCCTTTTTCAGCGTCCGGCGCGAGCCGCGCCAGCAGTCGCAGCGCCAGCGCCGCGACGGCCCGCGCTCGAGCTATGTCGGCAGCGAAGCCTATATCGCGATCGTCGACGCCGCCGCGGCGCCGTATGCCAGCGACCTGCGCCAGCTCGGGCTGTCGGTCTGGTGCACCAACCGCGACCTGCCGCTGTCGATGGCGCTGGGCGTGGGCAAGACCGATTTCATCCTCGAGGACGGCGCTCCGGTGACGGCGGTGCGCTGCGTGTCCGGTCCAAGCCAGCCGCACCCCTCGTTTGCCGAAGGCGGCATGGCCTGGCGCCTGCTCAACCAGCTGTCGCTGAACTACCTGTCCCTGCTCGACACCGATGCCACGCAAGGCGCGGTGGCGCTGCGCGAGATGCTGGCGCTGTACTGCCACCCGGCCGACCTGAACGCCCAGCGCCAGGTCGAAGGCGTGCGTTCGATCGCCTCGAAGGCGGTGACCCGGCGCATGCCGTCGCCGGGGCCGATCGCGGTCGGGCGCGGCATCGGCATCACCGTCACGTTCGACGACGCCGCATTCGAGGGCAGCGGGGCCTTCGTGCTGGGAGCCGTACTGAGCGAATTCTTCGCCCAGTACGTGTCGATCAATGCGTTTACCGAAACGACAATCCGGACCGTGGGGCGCGGCGACATCATGCGCTGGCCGGCAAAGGCGGGCGCATGCGCGATCCTGTAGACGTCGCCCAGCTGCTCGAACGCGATGCCGCGCGCATGGATTTCTTCCAGGTGCTGCGCCTGATCGAGAACACGCGTCCCGACCTGCCGCGCATCGGCGCCTCGCTGCGCCCGCGCGACGACGCGGTGCGTTTCGGCCAGGACCCGGCGCTGGTCTTCCATGCGAGCGCGGTCCAGGCCTTCCGCCGCGCCGACGGCGCAGCGCGTGCGCGCCTGGCCGTGAATTTTTTCGGCCTGCTCGGCGCGAACGGCCCGCTGCCGATCCATATCACCGAATACGTGCGCGACCGCCTGCGCCACGGCGGCGACGCCACCATGCTGGCCTTTCTCGACGTGTTCCATCACCGCATGCTCGCGCTCTTTTACCGGGCGCGCGCCAGCGCCGAACCGGTGATCAGCCTGGACCGCGCCGACGGCGACCGCTTCTCCACCTTTATCGGCAGCCTGTTCGGGATCGGCGCCCCGGGCCTGCGCGAGCGCGACGACATCGGCGACTTCGCCAAGCTGCACTTCGCGGGCCTGCTGGCCAACAAGACGCGGCCGGCCGCGGGGCTGGTCACGATCCTGCGCGCCTATTTCAAGCTTCCGGTGGCGCTGGAACAGTTCGTCGGCCACTGGATGCGCCTGCCGCTCGAAGTCCAGAGCCGCATCGGCCGCGTGGAGGATGGCAATCGCGTCGGCGGCTCGCTGATGCTGGGCTCGCGCGTCTGGGATTGCCAGCACAAGTTCCGCATCGTGGTCGGCCCGCTCGAGTATGCGGATTACCAGCGCTTCATGCCGGGCGGCGAGAGCATGCGGCGCCTGCGCGACTGGGTCCGCATGTACGCGGGCCTGCAGCTCGACTGGGACGTGCGCCTGGTGCTGAAAAAAGAGCAGGTGCCGCCGCTGCGCCTGGGCGGCGCGACCCGCATGGGCTGGAGCACCTGGCTGGCCAGCACGGCGGCCACGCGCGATCCGGACGGCATGCTGATCGATCCCGGTTTCCTGGAAACGCGTAGTACGGCTTGAGACGAAGCGGCCGCCACGTGCCGCCAACCGAACACCAACAAGGGGAAGTCATGGCAGATATCAGTCGTGTGGCATTGTTTGGAAAGCTCAACAGCCTGTGTTACCGGGCGATCGAAAGCAGTACCGTATTTTGCAAGCTGCGCGGCAATCCCTACGTCGAGCTGGTCCACTGGATGCACCAGATCCTGCAGCTGCAGGACTCGGACCTGATGCGCATCGTCCGCCATTACGAGATCGACGCCGCCACGCTGGCGCGCGACCTGACGGCGGCGCTCGACCGCCTGCCGCGCGGCTCGACCTCGGTCACCGACCTGTCGTCGCAACTGGAAGAATCGGTCGAACGCGCCTGGGTCTACGGCACCCTGCTGTTCGGCGAGTCGCAGGTGCGCTCCGGCCACCTGATCGTCGGCCTGCTGAAAACCCCTGGCCTGCGTAACGCCCTGTACGCCATGTCGAAGCAGTTCGAGCGGATCAAGCTCGAACACCTGTCCGACAATTTCGCCAGGTTGCTGGGCGAATCGCCGGAAGCCAGACTGGTCGCCACCGACGGTTTCAGCGGCGGCGGCGCGGCGCCCGGCGAAGCGTCGGGCGCCATCGCCCCGGCCGCGATGGGCAAGCAGGAAGCGCTGAAGAAATTCACGGTCGACCTGACCGAGCAGGCCAGGAGCGGCAAGATGGACCCGATCGTCGGACGCGACGACGAGATCCGCCAGATGGTCGACATCCTGATGCGGCGGCGCCAGAACAATCCGATCATGATCGGCGAGGCCGGCGTCGGCAAGACGGCGGTGGTGGAAGGCTTCGCCCAGCGCATCGCGCGCGGCGACGTGCCGCCCTCGCTCAAGGAAGTGCGCCTGCTTACGCTCGACGTCGGCCTGCTGCAGGCGGGGGCCAGCATGAAGGGCGAGTTCGAGCAGCGCCTGCGCTCCGTGATCGACGAAGTCCAGGCCAGCGTGACGCCGATCGTCCTCTTCATCGACGAGACCCATACCCTGGTCGGCGCCGGCGGCGCGGCCGGCACCGGCGACGCCGCCAACCTGCTGAAACCGGCCCTGGCCCGTGGCACGCTGCGCACTATCGGCGCCACCACCTTCGCCGAGTACAAGAAGCACATCGAAAAAGACCCGGCGCTGACACGGCGCTTCCAGAGCATCACGGTCGACGAGCCGAGCGAGGAACGGGCGATCCTGATGATGCGCGGTGTGGCGTCGACCATGGAAAAACACCACAAGGTGCAGATCCTCGACGAGGCGCTGGAGGCGGCCGTCAAGCTGAGCCACCGCTACATCCCGGCGCGCCAGCTGCCCGACAAATCGGTGAGCCTGATCGACACCGCCTGCGCCCGCGTGGCCGTCAGCCTGCATGCGACGCCGGCCGAAGTCGACGACAGCAGGAAGCGCATCGAAGCGCTGGAAACCGAGCTGGCCATCATCGGGCGCGAGGGTGCGATCGGCATCGAGACCGGCAAGCGCGCGGCCGACGCCAACGATACGCTGGGCGTCGAGCGCGACCGCCTGGCCGGCCTGGAGACGCGCTGGAACGCGGAGCGCGCGTTGGTCGATCAGTTGCTGGGCCTGCGCGCCCAGCTGCGCGACGGCGCGCAGCCGGTGGAAGGCACGGGCAGCAAGCTCGAAGCGGCGGCCGCCGCGCCCGCGCCCGCGCTGACGCCCGAACAGCGGGCCGACCTGATGACGCAATTGAAGTCGGTCCAGGCGCAGTTGAGCGCGCTGCAGGGCGAGAGCCCGCTGATCCTGCCGACCGTCGACTACCAGGCCGTGGCATCCGTCGTGGGCGACTGGACCGGTATCCCGGTCGGGCGCATGGCGAAAAACGAGATGGAGACCATCCTCAACATCGCCCACACCCTGGGCCAGCGCGTGATCGGCCAGGACCATGCGATGGACATGATCGCCAAGCGCATCCAGACTTCGCGCGCGGGCCTGGACAACCCGAGCAAACCGATCGGCGTCTTCATGCTGGCCGGGACCTCGGGCGTCGGCAAGACCGAAACGGCACTGGCGCTGGCCGAAGCGCTGTATGGCGGCGAGCAGAACCTCATCACGATCAACATGAGCGAATACCAGGAAGCACACACGGTATCGACCCTGAAGGGGGCGCCGCCGGGTTACGTCGGCTATGGCGAAGGCGGGGTGCTGACCGAGGCCGTGCGCCGCAAGCCGTATTCGGTGGTGTTGTTGGACGAAGTCGAAAAGGCCCACCCGGACGTGCACGAGATGTTCTTCCAGGTCTTTGACAAGGGATTCATGGAAGACGGGGAAGGGCGCTTCATCGATTTCAAGAACACCCTGATCATCCTGACGACGAACGCCGGGACGGACTTGATCGCGGGGCTGTGCAAGGATCCGGAGTTGATGCCGGAACCGGACGACATGGCCAAGGCCTTGCGCGCGCCGCTGCTGCAGGTATTTCCGCCCGCGCTGCTGGGGCGGCTGGTGACGATCCCCTATTACCCGCTGTCGGACGCGATGCTGGGGCAGATCGTGCGCCTGCAGCTCGATCGCATCAAGAAGCGGGTCGAGGCCCGTTACAAGATTCCGTTCACGTATACCGAGGATGTGGTGGCGCTGGTGGTGTCGCGCTGTACCGAGAGCGAGTCGGGCGGGCGGATGATCGATGCGATTTTGACGAATACGATGCTGCCGGATATCTCGAGAGAGTTCTTGACCCGAATGATGGTGGGTGGCTCGATTGCACGGATTGAGGTAGGCGTAGCGAATGAACAATTCAGCTATACATTCGACTAGATTCGGCCAAACAAGGTTCCCGCAACGGCCAGCTTGATCAACACCTGCTTGAATGAATTCCCGTCGAATCCCGCCTGATCAGGCCTCGTCATCGTTTGGCGCGATAGTGAGCCTTAGCAGCAAGACGATTCTGGTGTATCAGCATGAGCGCCGCGCTCCGCCATGGGAGCGGCGTTGCGGATGGGTTAACAAGTGCGACCTCGAGGACAGCGTGATTGCGCCATCCGCGTTTTTTCAAGATGAGCCCAGAGGCTCAGGCATCCAAAGGCAGGCTCCGGTCTGACATTCGCTTCCATTATTGAAAAGGACTTCAGAATGGCACTTGAAATCATTGTCGGCTGCGGCGCCAGCGCGCTCGCCCATCTTTACTACGCGATCAAATCCTCGTTCACGCCGGAGGGTACACGCTGCATCGTGATCGGCGAGGACGACCTCTGGAAGAAGATTGCCAGGAAAGATAGGGCACACCCCTTTGGCCAGCCGAAGCAGATCGTCCATGTCCAGGGCAACCAGAGGACCGAGCCGGTCCCCGCATGGCAGAACGCGGGCGACGTCGACGCCCAGCTCGATTTGATGCGCAGGTTCCTGGCCGACTGCAATGTCGAATTCATCTCGGATCGGGTCGTCAAGATCGAGCGCGCGGGTAGCCATATCCGCGTTACTACGGCTCAGTCGCGGCGTTATGACGCCGACCGCGTCATCGTGGCCACCGGCTTCGGACGCTCGTCGCTGCCGCGCAGCGAGTGCCCGGAGGAGATCAAGACCGCACTGGGTAATGCCGGCTCGTGGGGTCTCGACAGCGCAAGCGGTCTGTTCCAGAACCGCATCATCGGCGGCACCGAATATCTGTACGCCACCGACGTGAAGGCGCCGCCCGCGCATTACACCTTCCGGGTGGCGATCCAGGGCGCCTCGGCGACGTCCTCGTGGGCGGTGATGCGCGCGCTGGCGCTCAAGAAACCGGGCCAGAAGCTGGAAATAGCCTGGATCACCCGGTCCGGCTTCGGCGAAGCCAGTCCGGCCGGGCGCAACCACGACATCCTGAAGCAGGCGTCGGAAAACGGCTGGCTGACCAAGGGCGTCGTCAAGGCCATCGGCCGGCCGGAAAGCGCATTGAACCGCATCGCGCTGGTGCTCGCGCCGGCCGCCGGCGAGGCCGGGCCGCCAGCGGACTTGAGCAACCTGGGCAAGGCGTACAAACAGTTCTACGCCAAGTCGACGGGCGTGCGCCGTACCGCCGCAATGGAGCTCAAGATCCGCCCCATCGAGTATGAAACGACCATGTTCGTCGACCATTTCATCTACGCGCTGGGCGCCGATCCCGGCTTGCCCGGCGGCGCCGGCGATATCATCGCCGCCAACCTGAAGACCGCGCTCAAGCCGGTGATCGATACCCAACGCCGCTTCGACGACGATCCCAGCGCCACCACGCTCGCCTTCAAAACCGACGACGACATGGTCTGGATCGTCGGCGCTGCCGTGTTTCGCGGCGGCGGCATCCGCGACCTGGCCAAGGACGGCGGCAAGTTCGCCAACATCGCCGGCATGATGTGCGAGGCCGGTTCGCCGCCCGAAGGCATCGCTGCCATCATTGCCGGCGCCAAGGCGCTCAATCGCTGGGACGAGAACGACAGCGTGCGGCGCCTCAGCCTGCACACGGCCGACTTCAAGGAGATCGAAACCTGGTTTGCCAGGCTCTACTACGCGCGCACCGGCGGGGCGCCCGATCCGCGCACCGCGCGCGCCATGGCCGACCAGATCGTGGCCATGCGCAAGCACAGCGTGTTTGGCCTGTCGGTCAATGAAATCGACCAGCTGGGCGATCCGGGCAACGATTTCTGGAACGAGCTCTTTGCGCATAACCCGCGCGGGCCGCATCCGGTCGATAAACTTGCCGAGTTTGCGGTGTAGCGGCCTGTGCAACCGTGGGGGTTGGCCAAGGCGTGCAGCTCCGACGTTCGCGAACGGGCTGGACAGGTTTCAACGCGATGGGATTCCTTCACCCGATCCTTCACCATGACCGAGCGTGATCACATGCAACCTGTACCCAGAGTCCACGCACTCCACGCAATGCACGCCGCGCGAGGCCAGGCCCGGCACTGCGTCGTGTGCGGCATCCAACTGAGCCGGGCGGGCGCCGCGGCCGACCGGGCGGATCCGTACCCGACCTGCCATGGCGTCGCCTGCCGCATGGTGGTGAGCCGGCGGAGCGCACTCGGGGACGCGGGCTTCGTCCATTATTTGCGCACCCAGGTGCGGCAACGGCAGCGGCATGCGGCTTTGACTGCGGCGTCGAGGGCGCGCGAGGCGGTCGAATCGCGCGAAAACGCGGCCGCCTGGTCTTACCTGGGCACGCGCGTCGCCGCGGCAGAGGCGGCGTCCTTGCGCTTGCTGCTTCCGTCCGGCCCACACCGACAGCGCCGCCCGGCGCGCGAGCGGCGCGAACGCTATCGGGCGCACCTGCTGCGCGTCCTCGCGGCGATCGCCGACACGCCCGCCGAGACGCCCGCCGCCGCGGACGATGCCGCCGCCACGGCGCCATCCTCGCTGCCCGGCCAGCTCTGCGCGCTGTGCGGCGGCGGCTGCTGTACCCGCGGCGGCGACCATGCCTACCTGAGCGTGCCGACGCTGCGCCGCTTCATGGCCGCCCAGCCGCAGCTTTCGAATGACGAGGTGCTCGCCGCCTACCTGGACCGCGTCGCGCCGAGCACTGAACATGGCTCCTGCATCAACCACACGCGCCAGGGCTGCAGCCTGCCGCGCGACATGCGCAGCGATACCTGCAACCGTTATGCCTGCGAGTCGCTGGCGCAGCTGCACGCGGCCCAGCGCGACGAGGCGCCGGTCCAGGTGGTGCTGGTGGTGCGCCGCAAGCAGGACCAATGGCACCGCGCCACGCCTGGCCTGGACAATGCCGTCAACGGCGGCGCGGTCCTGTTCGAGAGCGGCACGCGGCGTTTCCCGGCCGCGTCCCTGCACGTCTGCGAAGCCACCCCGTGAATCCGAACCATCCTGTGCGCAGCGGCGGGCGTGCGCAATCGGCCACGCTCGCGCAATCGGCCTCAGCAAAACGTTGCAAGGATGTACTCGTTCCAGCATACTTGTTCAACACACGCGCCGCCGCGCGCGCAGGAGACGAACCATGCCGAACCAGGTGTCGATGGGAGCGATGATGACCTGCACTTTTGGGGCGGCGCCGTCTTCGCTGGTCGTCCTGCCGGCGAATAAGGTCCTGTGCGAAGGCCCGCCGGCGGCCAACATCATGGACCATCAGCCGATGGTCAACATCATGCCCTTCGGCGTCTGCAATTCGATGGCCAACCCGATGGTCGCCGCCGCCACCGCCGCCGCGCTCGGCGTGCTGACCCCGATGCCCTGCATCCCGATGACGATGGCGCCCTGGGTGCCCGGCGCGCCGACGGTCACGATCGGCAAGATGCCGGCGCTCGACAACGTCTCGAAATGCATGTGCAACTGGGGTGGCGTGATCGCCTTCAGCATGGCCGGCACGGTCAAGACCATGATTCCCTAGCCGCGAGCGAACCGATGCCAGCCTCCCAGCAGCAGCACCAGATCGCCGTCACGTCCGCACTCGGTGCCGACGTCCTGCTGTTTCACGCGATGACGGCCAGCGAACGGCTCGGGCGCCTGCCCGAGGCGCGCCTGCAACTGCTCAGCACCGACCCCGGCCTGAGCATCGCCGACGTGCTCGGCACACCGATGGGCGTGGACCTGAAGCTGCATGGCGACGCCGGCACGCGCCACTTCCACGGCATCGTGACGCGCTTCGGCAGCACCGGCCAGAGCGGCGACTTCGCCAGTTACGAAGCCGTGCTCCACCCCTGGCTGTGGTTACTCAAGAAGAGCGCGAACTGCCGCATCTTCCAGGACATGTCGGTGCCCGACATCGTCAAGGACGTCTGCTCGCACTACGGCGGCCAGGCCGCGCTCGACCTGCACCTGCTCACCGGCGACTACCCGCCGCTGCCGTATTGCGTGCAGTACCGCGAGAGCGATTTCGATTTCGTCTGCCGCCTGCTGGAAGAAGCCGGCATCTATTTCTACTTCACCCACGGCGCCGACAGCCACACCATGGTGCTGGCCGACGCGTATACCTCGCACCAGCTGATCGATGGCTACGCGGCCCTGAAATTCGCAACGGGACAGGGCAACCGCGGCCTGGTCGAGGAAAGCGTATCGGCCTGGTCGGCCCGGGGCGAGATCCAGTCGAACAGCGTCCTGCTCAACGATTTCAATTTCGAGAAGGCCGCCGCCAGTGCCAGTGGCGGCCTGCGTTCGAGCGCGCAGATCGCGGCCGGCTTCGGCCAGGGCGACTACGAAGTCTACGACTATCCGGGCGGTTACGCCGAAGCGGCGGCGGGCAATCCATTGGCCAAGGGGCGCCTCGAGCGCCTGCATGGACAGACCGAGGAAATCGAGGCCGTGACCGATGCCAGGGGGCTGTTCGCGGGCGGCCTGTTCGCCCTCGACGGCCATCCGCGCGACGACAACAACCGCAAGTACCTGGTCACCGGCGCCCGCTACGAGATCAGCGGCGGTGATTACGCCAGCGGCGGCGCCAAGCCGCTCGACGTGGTCTGCCGCCTGCACGCGATCGGCCACACCTACGCCTACCGCCCGCCGGCCATCGCCGCCCGGCCCGTGATCCACGGACCGCAGACCGCGATCGTGGTGGGCAAGGCGGGCGAGGAAATCTGGACCGACAAGTATGGCCGCATCAAGGTCCAGTTCCACTGGGACCGCCTGGGCAAGGACGACGAGAACAGCTCGTGCTGGGTGCGCGTCGCCCACGGCTGGGCCGGCAAAGGCTGGGGCGCGATGGCGCTGCCCCGGATCGGGATGGAAGTGGTGGTCAGCTTCCTCGAGGGCGACCCTGACCGGCCGCTGGTCACCGGCTGCGTCTACAACTCGGACGCCATGCCGCCTTACACGCTGCCTGCCGAGCAGACCAAGTCGACCGTCAAGAGCCAGTCCTCGAAGGGCGGCGACGGCTTCAACGAACTGCGCTTCGAGGACAAGAAAGGTGCCGAGGAAGTCTTCATGCACGCCGAGCGCGATTTCGCGCGGGTGGTGAAGAACAACGATACGCTCAAGGTCGGCTTCGAGACCGCCGACAAGGGCGACCAGACAATCGACATCAACAACGACCAGACCGAGACGATCGGGAATAACCAGACCCTCACCGTCAAGGCCGACCAGGGCGTCGACATCAAAGGCAAGCAGGCGGTGAAGGTCGGCACCACCATCGTCATCGAGGCCGGCACCTCGATCGAATTGAAAGTGGGCGGCAGCAGCATCAAGATCGAGGCCGCCAAGATCACCATCAAGGCGCCCGAAATCGAGATCGCCGCCGACGCCAACGCCAAGCTCAAGGCCGGCGCGATGATGGAAATTAAATCCGGCGCCGTGATGACGATCGGCGGCGCGCTGGTGCAGATCAACTGACGACGAAGGCATGACGACGACCACGATGCTGCTGACCCTGCGAATCCTGAGTTACCGTAACCAGCCGGTGCCGCCCGCGCCGCCGGTGCGCTTCACCGAAGCGGGCGGGAACATCGGCCGTTCGCCGGACAACGCCCTGGTGCTCGACGATCCCGGCAAATACATCTCGCGCGTGCATGCGCGCGTGTTCGCGCAAGGCGGCGCTTTTGTACTCGAGGACCTGGGCAGCAACCCGAGCGTGGTCAACGACCGCCCGCTGGGCAAGGGCCAGCAGGTGGCGCTGGCCCAGGGCGACCGCGTGCTGGTCGGCGACTACCTGCTGCAGGCGCTGGTCGAGAGCGCGCCGGTCGCGCCGCCGCTGGCCCCCGCGCCCGTCAACGATGTCGCCTTGCCCTTGTTCGAGCCGCCCCCGGCGCCGGCGCCGGTGCAGTTGCCGCCGCTCGACTTCGCACAGGCCGGGCCGGCCGCTCCCGTGGCGGCCGCGGCGCCGTCCTTCCTCGATCCCCTGGCCGGGGCCAGCCTGCTCGACGTGCTGCCGGGCCAGCCGGCCGGCGCCAGCGATCCGCTCGGACTGAACCTGTTCGCGCCGGCGCAGGCGGCGCCGCCGCGCGCGGCCGAGAGCGACCACGTGTCGCCGGAACTGGCGGCCATGCCGCTGTTCGCGCCGGCGCCGGCGATCGTCCCGGCGCCCGCCGCGCCGGCCCCGTCGGGCGGCTTCGCCATCCCGCACGACTACGATCCGCTGGCGGACTTGTTTCCACCCGTGGCCGCCGCGGCGGCGCCCATGCCGGCGCCCGATGTCGTCGATCCGGCCGGCGCCGACGTCACCACGCTGATTGCGGAACCGGCGCCCGTGTCCGCGGCGCCGGCGCCGGTGGCCGACGATGCCGTACTGGCGGCGCTGCTGCGCGGTCTCGGCCTGCCAGACCTGCAACTGCGGCGCCCGGCCACCGAGGTCGCCGAAACGGTCGGCGCGATGCTGCGCGAAGCGACCGCCGGCACCATCGACGTGCTGATGGCGCGCGCCCTGACCAAGAAGGAAAGCCGGATCGAGATGACCATGCTGTCGGTGCGCGCGAACAATCCGCTCAAGTTCTTCCCGAATGCCGGCGGCGCGCTGACCCAGATGCTGACCGGGGCCATGGCCGGCTACATGGCGCCGGTGGACGCGGTGGCGGGCGCCTTCGACGACTTGCGTGCCCACGAGCTGGCCGTGATCGCCGGCATGCGCGCGGCGCTGGGCGCCGTGCTGCACCGCTTCGATCCCGGCCAGATCGAAGCGCGCCTGGCCGTGCCGACGGTGATGGACAAGATGCTCAGCGCGAACCGCAAGGCCAAGCTGTGGGACCGTCTGGTGGAGGTGTACGGCGAGATCGCGCGCGAGGCCGACGACGACTTGCAGCGCCTGTACGGCGAAAAATTCTCGGAGGCCTACGAAGAGCAGGTGGCGCGCCTGCGCGCGGCGCAGGACTAAATCAGGCGCAACTCTCACATGAAGGGGCACTATGGCGTGGAAAAACAAGGTGGTCTGGTCCGAGGGCATGCTGCTGCAGCCGCAGCACCTGCAGCAGCACGACCGCTATTGGCAAAGCCAGCTGGAGAGTCGCGTCGGCGCGTTGCGGCCCTACAGCTGGGGATTTTCCGAACTCAAGATCGACGAACACCAGCTCGCGCTGGGCAAGATCGCGCTGCGCGCCTGCAGCGGCGTCCTGCCCGACGGCACCCCCTTCATGCTGCCCGCCGACGACGACTTGCCGCTGCCGCTGGACGTGCCGCCGGACGCGCGCAATGTGACCGTGGTGCTGGCGCTGCCGCTGCGCCGGCATGGGGTGCCCGAAGTGGATAGCGGGACTGGCGCCGATAATTTCGCGCGCCACCGTCCCGACGATTACGAAGTCTGGGACAGCAATGGCCTGGACAACAGCGCGCTGCTCCAGGTCGGCAAACTGCGCCTGCGCCTGGCGCTGGCGCCCGAGGTCGCGAACGCCTATGCCGGCATCGGGGTGGCGCGCATCGTCGAGCGGCGTGCGGACGACCGCCTGGTGTGCGACCCCGACTTCAGCCCCGCCTGCCTCGATTTCCGCGCCGCGCCGCGCCTGGCCGCGTTCGCCGACGAACTGGTGGGGCTGCTGCACGCGCGCGGCGACCTGCTGGCCGCGCGCCTGTCGCAGCCCGGGGCCGCCGGGGCCGCCGAAATCTCCGATTTCCTGCTGCTGCAGCTGCTCAACCGCAGCGAACCGCTGGCGATCCACCTGGCCAGTGCCAGCGGCGTCCATCCGGAAACCCTGTACCGGGCGCTGGTCTCGCTGGCCGGCGAACTGGCCACCTTCAGCGACGCCGGCAAGCGTGCCGCCAGCTATCCGGCCTACCGCCACGATGCGCTGGCCGAAACCTTCGCGCCCCTGATCGCCGACCTGCGCCGGGCGCTGTCGAGCGTGATGGATACCCAGGCGGTGCCGATCCCGCTCGACGAGCGCCAGTTCGGCATCCGCGTCGCGGTGGTGCCGGACCGCGAACTGCTGCGCTCGAGCACCTTCGTGCTGGCGGTGACGGCGCACATGCCGCCGGAAGCGCTGCGCGGCGCGTTTCCGGCCCAGGTCAAGATCGGCTCGGTCGAAAAGATCCGCGACCTGGTCAACCTGCAGTTGCCGGGCGTCGGCCTGCGGCCCTTGCCGGTGGCGCCGCGCCAGCTGCCTTTCTATGCCGGCTATACCTATTTCGAACTCGACAGCGGCAGCGAGTACTTTCAGCATCTGCACCAGTCGGCGGGGTTTGCGATGCACGTGGCCGGCGAGTTTCCCGGTCTGCAGATGCAGTTCTGGGCCATCCGGAGGTAATGCGCCATGAGTACAGAGGATCCATCCGCACCGAAGCAGGATCCGGATGCCACCATGCTGGTGCTTAATCCCGGCGGGCGCCGCGCCGCCGCCGCCGGTGCCGCTCCCGCCGCGCCCGCGATCGAACCGGCGGCGCCGGTGCACGCGGCGCCGCCCGGCAGCGGCCTGAATCGCCTGGTGCGCGCCGCCAATCCCTTGCTCGACCTGGTGGTCCCGCTGCGCCACACCACCCAGGCGCCCGACCTGGGCCAGTTGCGCGAACGCCTGGCGCTGGCGATCCGCACGTTCGAGAGCGAGGCGCGCGAGGCCGGCGTGGCGGCCGAATCGGTGGCCGCCGCGCGTTACGCGCTGTGCACGCTGCTCGACGAAGCCATTTCCGGTACCGCCTGGGGCAGCGGGGTCTGGGGTTCGCGCAGCCTGCTGGTGGCCTTCCATAACGAGGCCTCGGGCGGCGAGAAGTTCTTCCTCGTGCTGCAAAGGCTTTCGCAAGACCCGGTCCAGCATCTCGACCTGCTCGAACTGATGTACCTGTGCCTGGCGCTCGGGCTGGAAGGGCGCTTCCGCCTCGCCGAGGGCGGCCAGGCCCAGCTGACGACACTGCGCGAACGCCTGCTGCAGCTGATCCGGCAGCACCGCGGCGCCCAGGAAACCGACCTGTCGCCGCACTGGCGCGGGGCCGAGGCGCCGGCCCATTCGCCGCTGCGGCGCACGCCGCTCTGGGTGCTGGGCGCGGCCGCCTGCGCCTTGCTGCTGGTGGCGCACCTGGGGGCGTCGCACTTCCTGAATCGCGCCTCGGATCCGGTCTTCGCCAAGCTCTCGGCACTGCGCCAGGGGAACCTGCCGCCACCGGCGGCGCTCGCGGCGCCAGGCGCGCCTTCGAAGGTGGCGCTTTTCCTGGCGCCCGAAGTGGCGCAGGGGCTGGTCAGCGTCAACGAGACGGCAGGGCGCACCACCATCACCTTGCGCGGCGAGGGCATGTTCGACTCCGGCAGCGCCGAAGTCAACGGCCGCATGACGGGCCTGCTGGCGCGCATCGGCGAAGCGCTGGCGAGCCTGCCGGGCAAGGTCGTCGTGATCGGCCACACCGACAACGCCAAGCCGGGCCTCTCGGCGCGCTTTCCCTCGAATTACGAACTGTCCCGGGCACGCGCGCAGAGCGTGCTGAACGCCCTGGCGGGGCGCGCCGGGCCGGCCGCGCGCTACAGCCTCGAAGCGCGCGGCGACGCCGAGCCGCTGGTGCCGAACGACAGCCCGGCCGGGCGCGCCCGCAACCGGCGCGTCGACGTGGTGGTAGTGGCGCCGGCAAACCCATCTTAATTACTGGCCGCCGCGGCGGAAAGATCATGAAACGTCTGTTTTCCTGGTTGTTCAAGCGCCCGGTCCTGGCCTTCGTCGGCGTGACGCTGCTGGCGCTGGTGTTCTGGTTCGAGGCGCCGCTGCTGGCCTTCGACGGCAAGGAGCCGTTCGCCGCCAGCGGCGTGCGCTGGTTCTTCATCCTGCTGATATACGGCGCCTGGGCGCTCTGGTATGGCGCCAAGGCCGTGCGCGCCCACCTGGCGAACCGGCGCCTGATGGCCAGCCTGGCGGCGGCCAGCGCACCGCCCGCCGGCGCCGCCGCCCCCGCGCCGGCCGCGCTGCAGGAACAGGCGGCGCTGCAGCAGCGCATGCGGCAGGCGATGGACGTCCTGCGCCGCGCCGCGCCCGGCAAGCGCCTGTGGGGCAGCCAGTACCTGTACCAGCTCCCCTGGTACATGTTCGTCGGCGCGCCCGGCAGCGGCAAGACCACCACCTTGCTCCATTCCGGCCTGCGCTTTCCGCTGGCCGACAGCATGGGCGCCGGCGCCATCGGCGGCGTCGGCGGCACGCGCCAGTGCGACTGGTGGTTCACCGACGACGCCGTGCTGCTCGATACCGCGGGCCGCTACACCACCCAGGACAGCGACCATGAGGCCGACCAGGGCGGCTGGCACGCCTTCCTCGGCCTGCTCAAGAAGCATCGCCCGCGCCGGCCGATCAACGGCATCATCGTCGCGCTGTCGGTGGCCGACCTGTTGCAGCAGGGGCCGGCCGCGCGCCAGGCCCAGGCCCAGGCGATCCGGGCCCGCATCAAGGAGCTGCACGAGCGGCTCGGCAGCAGCTTTCCGATCTACGTCACCGTCACCAAGTGCGACCTGCTGGCCGGCTTCATGGAATTCTTCGACACGCTGGGGCGCGAGGAGCGCGCCCAGGTCTGGGGCATGACCTTTCCGCTTGGCGCCGGGGAGGGCGCCGGCGCCGCCGCGCTGGCGCAGTTCGGCGCGCGCTTCCTCGAACTCGAGCAGCGCCTGCAGGCGCGCGTCCTGGCCCGGCTGCAGGAAGAGCGCGACCTGCAGCGGCGCGCCTTGCTGTACCGCTTCCCGCAGCAGTTCGCGGGCCTGGGCGAGGTGCTGAAAGGCTTCCTCGACGCCGTGTTCGAGCCGACCCGCTACGAACAGGGCGCCCAGCTGCGCGGCGTCTACTTCACCAGCGGCACCCAGGAGGGCAATCCGATCGACCGCGTGCTGGGCGCGCTGGCGGCGAGCTTCGGCTTCGAGCGCAAGGTGCTGGCGCCGAATGCCGTCAGCGGGCGCAGTTATTTCATCACCGCCTTGCTGCGCGACCTGATCTTCAAGGAAGCCGGCCTGGCCGGCATCGATCCCGCTTTTGAACTGCGCCGGCGCCGCCTGCGCTGGGCCGGCACGGCCGCGGCGGCGCTGCTGGTCGTGCTGTTGGGCGCGGCGCTGGCCACCAGCTACCTGCGCAACCGGCACACCGTGAACCTGATCGACGCGCGCAGCGACGCCCTGGCCAGGCTGGTCGCGGCGGCGCCGGTGGGCGGGTCGGTGCTCGACGCGCTGCCGATGCTGAACGCCGCGCGCACGCTGCCCGGCGGCTATGAGGAGCGCGAGCGGGGCGCGCCCCTGCTCGAACGCTTCGGCCTGAACCAGAGCGACAAGCTCGGTGCGGGCGCGCGCCTGGCTTATCAGCGCCTGCTGCGTTCGGCCCTGCAGCCGCGCGTGATGGCACGCCTGGAAGAAGTGCTGCGGCGCGGCGACGCCAACAACCAGGAGCAGCTCTACGAGACCTTGCGCGTCTACCTGATGCTGGGCCAGCCGAACCACCTGGAGCCGGAGTCGGTGCAGGCCTGGTTCGACGTCGACTGGCGCCGCAGCCTGCCCCAGGCCACGCCCGCCCAGCGCGACGAGCTGGCCGCGCATATCGGCGCCTTGCTCGACGCCGGCAGCGCCGACGCCGCGCCGCCGCCGCTCGACGCCGCCCTGGTCGGCGCGGTGCGCTCGACGCTGGCGCTGATGCCGCTGCCCGAACGCGTCTACAACCGTCTCAAGCGCAAGGTGGCGGGCGCGCGCCTGCCGGAGTTCAGCGTCAACCGCGCCGCCGGGCGCGACGTCTCGGCCCTGCTGGCGCGAAAAAGCGGAGAGCCGCTCACGCGCGGGGTGCCGGGCCTGTACAGCGTGGCCGGTTACCGTGAACTGTCGAAGGGTGCGCCGGGCGCCCTGACCGACATCGCGCGCGACAGCTGGGTGCTCGACCGGCGCGAAGCCGAGGGCGCGCTCGGGGCCTTGAGCGGCGACCAGATGAACGCGGCCGTCCTGCGCCTGTACTACGCCGACTACATCCGCGCCTGGGATGGCCTGCTGGCGGACGTGCGCATCGCGCCGTTTTCGAGCCTCGACCAGGGCGCGCGCATCACCAACGCGCTGGCCGGCGCGGACTCGCCCCTGAAAGCCTTCCTGGCGGCGGCCGCGCGCGAGACGTCGCTGGAGACGGGCGCCGGCAAGCCGGCCGTGGTGCTCGACGAAAAGGTGCTGAGCAAGCTGTCGGAGGCGCGCAAGAAGCTCGAAGCGGCGCTCGGCGGCGACGACGCGCCGGCGCCCAACGCGGCGCCCAGCAATCCGGTGGACCAGCATTTCGAGCCGCTCCATAAGCTCGTCGGCAGCGCCGCCGCGCCCGGGCCGCTCGAGGCCCAGCTGGCGCTCTTGAAGGATGCCTCGCAGTTTTTCGACGCGGCCGAGCGGGCGCGCCGCGCCGGCACGCCGGCCCCCGGCGGCGAGGCGCTGCAAAAGATCAAGCGCGCCGCCGAAGGCACGCCGCCGCCGCTGGGCGAGATGCTGCAGACGGTCGACAACGCGGGCGCGAGCCTGACGCTGGGCAGCGAGCGTGCCCGCATCCGGGCGCTCTGGGCGGCCGAGGGCGCGCGCTTCTGCAGCGCGGCGATCGCCGGGCGTTACCCGCTGGTGCGCGGCGCCGCGCGCGATGCCACGCTGGAGGACTTCGGCAAGTTCTTCGGACCGGGCGGCTTGATGGACGATTTCTTCGCCAAGAACCTGGCGCCGCAAGTGGACATGTCGGGCAGCCAGTGGCGCTGGCGCGATACCGGCGAGGCCCCGAGCGGGATCCCGCAGGACGTGCTGAACCAGTTCCAGCGCGCCGCGCGCATCCGCGACATGCTGTTCGCCGGCGGCGCACGCCAGCCTTCGCTGCGTTTCGAGCTGGCGCCGCAAACGGGCGACCCGGCGCTGACCCGGGTCGTGCTCGACATCGACGGCCAGCAGGTCGCCTACGCCGCCGGCACGCCGGCGCGGCCGGTACCGATCACGCTGCCGTCGGGGAAGGGCGGGGGCCTGGTGCATCTCGAGGCGACGCCGCCGCTGCGCCAGGACCTGCGCAGCGAAGGGCCGTGGGCCTGGTTCCGCATGGTCGACAAGGGCACCCTGCAGCCGGGCGCGCAGGGCGAGCGCTACACGCTCGGCTTCGACCTCGACGGCCACAAGATGAGCTATCAGCTGACCGCCAGCAGCGTCGTCAACCCGTTCCGGCGCGAGGCGCTCGAAGGCTTCCGGTGTCCGGCAAACTGGTAGGGCCGGCGCATGGGTGAGGCCGGCCAGGCGCCGGGATGGTTCGGCAAGCTGCCCAGCCACGGCGACTTCCTGGTGCGGCGCCTGCCGCCCGAGGTGCGGCTGTGCTTCGACAACTGGCTGCAGGCGGGACTGGTAGAAAGCAGGATCGCCCTCGGCGACGCCTGGCTGCCGACCTGGCTGAGTAGTCCGCTGTGGCGCTTCGTGGTGAGTGCCGGCGTTTGTGGCGAGCAGGCCTGGGCTGGCGTCATGATGCCCAGCCATGACCGGGTCGGGCGCACTTTTCCGCTGCTGCTGATGGCCGCCAGCGAAGGCACACCTTCGCTGCCCGGCTGCATGACCGTCCACGCCGGCTGGTTCGCGCGACTCGAAGCGCTGGCGCTGTCGACGCTGGAGGAGGGGTTCTCGCTGGAGCGCTTCGATGCGGCGCTGGCGGCGCTGGCGGCGCTGGGCGCAGCGCCACGGGCAGGTTCTTCCAGCGCCGCCGCACCGGCGCCCCTTGCCGGGCGTGCCGCCGTGGTGCTGCTGGACGACGCCGTGCTGCCCGCACTGGCCGAGCGCGTCATGACGGGACACAGCGCGTGGTGGACCGATGGCTCGCCGCGTGTGGGGCCCTGTCTGGCGCTATGCAGGCACTTGCCCGCACCCGCCGCCTTTGCCGCTTTGCTCGATGGGCAGTGGGAACAGCACGGCTGGAATCGCGATTGATGGATCGACAGCCCCTTGTCGATATTCAAAAAGGTAACTAACCAACACAAGTCAAATCGCCACAACCGATATTCGACCGCTAACGGCTCCGGCACGACCGGCACCGTGCATGCGCGTCGACAATCGACGACGAATTCGCGAGCAGCGTAGGGGGCAGGGTTCCAACCCAGGATCTACCGCGCCGATCGACGTGGCCGCCGCCGGACCGGGCATCTCCTTATTTTGCGCTCTTGCAGCGCAGTGGCCGGGCCTTGCCCACGGTGCTGGCGAGGGGCAGGGCGGTGTTATTGAATACCGGCCGCAGCTCGCCCTTCGCGCAGTCGAGCAGGTAAATCAGCGTGACCGCTTCCGGCGTGGGGCGGTCGGTTTCCTTTTCGCCGGTGTGCAGCGCGATGCCCGAGACGACCAGGGCCGGTTGTCCGAGGTCGACGGTATCGAGGCGCAGTATGCCTTGGCCGGCATAAAGGACGCCATCGTCATGCAGGTCTTGCAGGCGCAAGTCGAGGCGTCCCAGCCTCAGAATGCCGTTGCCCTTGTCGGTGGCCTCGACGCTGCCGTCGAGCTTCGCGCCGTTGGGAAAGGCAATCGACACCGGCACGGCGCGCCTTTCATCGAGGGCACGCTTGAACTGGGGCGCAAGGTCGATGTGCGCGGGCGCCGCCGATGCATGGATAAAATAAAACACGACTGCGATGCGCGCTCGTCGAAACATGGCCGCTCCTTGGGAAAATGCTCAGGGTAGTTCGATCGGTGTTGCCAGCGTGGGCGTCGAGAAGCGCGTGCAGATCGTCTCCGCGTAGTTTTCGCTGTACTTCTTGCCATTGTCGCGCATGTCGCTGCGCCCGTTATAGCGCCGCAGGGCTTCCTTCCAGCCGTCGAATGAAGCTTCAGGCCGATTCTCCGGCCGCTGCCCGGATTTGCCGAAGCCTTTGCGGCACAGCAGCGCAATGCCCGCCTTCAGGTTCGCGCGAATGCTGCCTTCGTTGCGCGCGGCCGGCTGGGTCAGGCCCAGGTCGGTCTTGCTCTCGGACCAGTCGCCCGGTACGTTGACCTGGACCGGATCTACCCGCCAGGCGGCCAGCGAGCGGGTATCGCATCCCCCCGACTCCTGGATCATCCAGGCCTTGATCAGGTCCGGATCCAGATATTCGATGGCCGCGGCCTGGGCCGCCGTGCAGCCGCAGCGCACAGTCTTGTGCTGGTTGAAGTCGAGTACCAATTCACGAATCAGCGCATCGTGCTGCTGATAACGGGGCGTCCCGAAACCTCGATAGACAGTCATGACCACCCACCTTTCCGGTCTGGTTCAAAAGATTGTTCAGGGTGCGCGGCACAGCGCGACCATTGCCGTGATGTTGTCGCGGCTCCCATACACCTTCGCCATCTCGATCAAGCGCGCACAGACCTGGTCCAGGTTCGCTTCGTTCGCCTGTGCCAGCGCGCTCTCGATGTCGCCGTGCGGGACGCTGCCGTGCAAGCCGTCGCTGCACAGCATCAGCACGTCGCCGGGCATGACCAGGTGCGACCGCACTTCGGCCGTCACGGCGGGCGAGGGGCCGACCGCCTGCAGCAGGAGATTGCGGGCGGGGAGCTTGTCGAGCATGCCGCTTTCGAGCGCCTGCTGGTACAAGGTCTGGTCGCGCGTGAGCTGTTCGAGGACGCCGCCGCGCAGGCGGTACATGCGGCTGTCGCCGACGTGGAAGGCCACCAGCGGCGCGTTGGCCGACGCTTGCCAGAAGCCGGTAAGCGTCGTGCCCATGCCGCCGCCGTCGGCGCGGTTGCGCGTGCAGTTCTGGGTGTACAGGCTGGTGTTGGCGTGGCTGACGGCGGCATGCAGCAGGCGCACCGCACCGGCCGCGGGATCGGACCAGGTGGCGTCCGGGTCGATGTCGCCACCGGCTTCGACGGCGGCCGGCAGGCCGGGCGCATGTCCGGCCAGGTAGTCGCGCAGTTCGGTCAGCACGCCGGCGCTGGCCACTTCGCCGGCCGCATGGCCGCCCATGCCGTCGGCCAGCATCGCCAGGCCGAGCGCTTCGTCGAGCAGCAGGTTGTCCTCGTTGGTGCCGCGTACCGTGCCGATGTCGGTGGCGCCGAACACCAGCATCGCCGGCAGGCGGTGCAGGCGCATCGGCGAGAGCGGAGTCATGGTCGTCATCGTGCGGCCCTGGTGGTGGTCATGGCTGGCGCGCGTCCGCGAGGAAGCGCGTCCGTTCGCCGGGGTTGTCGATATGGCTCGCCAGCAGCTGCAGGAAGGCCTGTTTGTCGCCGGTCTGCTTCATCGCGCGCTTGACGACCACCCGCCCGATCGGCCCGATGATCGCCACCAGCTTGTGCGCGGTCGCGTCGGCATAGGCTTCGTCGAAGCCTTCCGGCAGCGCCGACGCGGGCGCCGCGGCCGTGCGCTCCAGCAGTGTAGTGGCTGCGCCGGCGGGTACTCGGCCGGTGCCGGTGCCGGTCGCATCGAGTCTCTTGCGCAGCTGAACCAGCGCCTGCTGGAACTGGACGCGTCCCACATCCGACGGGATATGCGGCAGCAGCAGTTCGCCCAGGTGGTCCAGCCCGTGCGCCTTGTCGGCCACTTTCTTAAGCAGGAAGCGCGCCATCGGACCGATCTGGCGCGCCAGGCTCGCTTCGATCTCGGGCAGCGCTTCCTGTTTCCATGGTGTGGAGGTCGCGATGGCGCTGGCGTCGGCGGTGGACGACCATTGCGGCACCGGCCCGGCCGGCGCCAGCACCGTACGCTCGCTGTCGACCAGGGTGGTGGCATCCGGATCGGCGCCCTCGTTCGCGGCCGCGCCCAGCAGCCCCTGGTGAAAGTCGCGCGCCGACGCGTAGCGCGCCGCCACCGGCTTGGCCATGGCTTGCGCCAGCACCGCGTCGAAGCGGGTGCCGAGTTCCGGCAGCACCTGCGAAGGCGGCGCCGGTTCCTCGTTCAGGATTTGCTGCATCACCGTCGACGCCGAGCCGCTGAAGGGGCGCGCCCCGGTCAGCAGCTGGTACAGCACGATGGCGGCGGAGAACACGTCGGAGCGGCCGTCGACCGGCTCGCCGCGGAACTGCTCGGGCGACATGTAGCTGGGCGTGCCGATCATCGAGCCGGCCTGGGTGAGTGTCGACGGCTCGATGCGGGCGATTCCGAAATCGCTGATCTTGACCTGCGCGTTCGCGGTAATGAGGAGATTGGCCGGCTTGATGTCGCGGTGGACCACGCCGCGCGAATGGGCGTAGTCGAGGCCCCCGAGCAGGTCGGCCATCCAGGCCATCACCCGCGCCAGCGGCGTCGGGCGGCCGGGCGCGAGCAGGGCGTCGAGCCCCGTCCCTTCGACAAACTCCATCGCAATGTAGGCCGATTCGGGATCCTCGCCATAGTCGTACACGGTCACGATGTTCGGGTGGTTCAGGCGCCCGGCGGCCTGCGCCTCGTTCTTGAAGCGGCCGATCAGTTCCAGCTGTTCGCTTGCGCTGAACATCTCCTTGCGGATCGTCTTGAGCGCGACCACCCGTTCGATGGCCGGATCGAAGGCCTTGTAGACGACGCCCATCGCGCCTTTGCCCAGCACGCTGTCGATCCGGTATTTGCCGAGCTGTTTAAGCATGCTGGTCCCGTTCACTCTTCCAGCATCTTCATGGCGGAAGCCAGGCTCGAACGCATGCGCGCGAACGAACGCGCCAGCGTGGAGAGCTCGTCGCTGCCCTTGACCTCGAATTCTTCGTCGTTGAACTGGCCCAGGCTGACCTGGTCGGCCAGGCGCGACATGCGCGTGATGCGGCGCGTGACGAAATAATGGACCATGAGGTTGAGGGCGATCAGCAGGAACACGAAGATCCCCAGCATCGACAGCATGTAGGTATTGAGCATCGCCCCGGCGCGCTTGAGCGGCACTTCCATCGGCACCGAGACCACCTGGGCGCCGACGATCTCCATGTGCTTCCAGCCGAAGCCGTTGTTGCGGCCGTAGATGTCGGTCATGGTGCGCGGCGCGGCATCGGGCACGCTGTGGCAGCGCAGGCAGGCGGCGTTCTTGATCTGCAGCGGCCGCGCCACGTAGAGGGCCGGGCCGATCGAGGTGCTGCGCTCGCCCACCAGTTCGGTCAGCGCGGGCTTGGCGCGCAAGGTATTGATCAGGTCCGCTTCCCAGTCGGCGGCGCGGTCGCGCAGGTTGGTGGGGTTGAGCGTCGCCTCCTTGTAGCTGAAGTCGGGATACTGCTTGAGCAGCTGGCCGAGCTGCTCGGTGGCGGCAAACGAGGGAATCGACTGCGGCAGGAATTCGTACTTCAGGCGCGTTTCCAGCAGCGGCACGATCTGGGCCGCCGTATAGCTGCGCGCGGCCAGGGCCGACTGCATCAGGACGCGCGCGCTTTGCAGCGTCTCTTCGCGCGCATTCTGCTGCAGCAGGTAATTCGTCATGGCGCTGGCGGCGCCGAATCCGACGGCGAAGATCGACAGGAACACGATATTGAATTTCGCCGCAATCGACAGTTTCATGGCCGGGCTTTCATGGTGGGCGGTGGCGGATCGAAACGCGCCTGCACTTGGCGGCGCAGCAGGGGCTGGGTGGCCAGCCAGGGCGCGAGCTCGGCGAAGCTCGCCGCGCGCTCGAAGGTGGGCGCGGCGGCGCCGGCCACGCTTAGCGGCACGAGCTGGTCGCGAAAGCTGGGCGGCAGGGCGGCGAGGAAGGCGGCCGGCGGACGCGCCGCCGTGCGCAAGGGCAGGGCGCCGGCGCGCACGGCGAATTGTTCGTGCGCGAGCCTGGTCGGGCGCGCCGCTTTGCCGGGGTTCAGTTCCTGTACCTGGGTGTCGCCCGATTCGGCAAACAATTCGGTGGCCTCGCGCGATGCGCGCACGATGATGGTGTTGCCGGTACTGGCCAGGCGCAGGTTCGGGGCGCCCACCGTGAGCGGCCGGTCCGGCGCGGCCTGGAGCTTGAGCCAGCCGTCCAGCAGCACCAGCTCGGCACCGTTCCTGACATACAGGCGCGCCGCCGGGCCGAGGGCGATGCTGGCCGCGCCGCTGCCCAGCTGGAGCACGCCGGCGCCGGCTTCGAGCATGTCGTTCTCGCGCAGGACCACGCCGCGGCCGGCGCGGTAGACGGCCTTGTCGCGTACCAGGCGCGCCGGGCCGTCGCTGAAGCTGATCGCGATCGTGCCTTGCGCGGGCGCCGCGCGTGCCGCCGGCCAGGCCAGGGCGAGCAGGAGCAGCGCGAGGACATGCCGCGACGCAGCCGCTCCCTGCGCGCCGGCGCGAATCACGGGCCAGGTCATGCGGACGCCGGCTTACAGGCTGAGGTTAAAGGACAGCACCAGGCCATCGCGCACATCGCGCAGTTTGCGGCTTTCCTGGAACACGCCGGCGTCGCTGTCGGTCTTGACGGTCTGGGTCCGGTAGCCGATGGCCGCAGTCGCCCCGCTCAAGCCATTTACGCTCGCGAAGACGGGATAGCTGAGGCCGATTTCGCCGATGATGTAGCGCCCGTTCGCCTTGGCGCTGCCCAGGGCCGGGTCGTTGAAATTGAGCTTGAAGCGCGCCGGGCCATAGCCGGCCTGGGCATAGAGGCGCATCTTGTCGTAGACGGCGAAATTGCCGACCGCCCCTAGCAGCAGGCCCCTGACCTTGGTGCTCAGGAGCGGCGTACGCTGGGGGGCGATGCCGAGGGTGGTGTCGCGTTTTTCGGTGGCGTCCTTGTAGCCGATGACGATGCCGAACTCGGGCGTGAGCGAATAGCCGATGTTGAAGTCGCTTTCGCGGCGCTTGAAATGGTCGGTGCGGGTGGTGATCAGGGTCTGGCCGGTGGGGAGGATGACCGGGCTGGTGAGCACATTGAAATCGCTCTCGAAGCGGCCGTAGCTGGCCGAGGCGAAGTATTTTCCGTAGCGTACCCCGAGCAGGGGCAGCACGTCGGTGCGGGCATCGCCCTCGACGGCATTGACGCTGTCGCCGAAGGCCGGCGCGCCGTTCGCACCGATGCCGCTGTACCCGGCCGGAATATACGACAGCCAGGACGCGTGCCAGACTTTGGCGCCGATGGTGAACTGGACGGTGGGAGCGGATGTCTGTGCCTGGGCCAGGGTGCAGGCCACTGTGCTCAAGACGAACGGAATGACCAGCGATGCTTTCCTTACCCTCATGTGTATCCCCTTGTAATTAACGGCGTCAAAAAACGGGTACAACGGTCGTGGGTGGTGCTTTCTTTTCCGGTGGCTTGATGGCACGGGTCGCCATTTCCTCTTTGTTGGCGTCGATCTTTGCCTGCTGCTGTGCCAGCGACTTGCGCATCTGGTCGACTTCTTCCTGCTTTTTCAACAGGCTCAGGCGCACGGCTTCGAGTTCGTTGAACTTGTCCTTCGAGGCCTTGACCTCGGCGCCGAGCTTGTCGAGTTCGCGCTCGCGCTGCGCGACCTCCGCCTGGCGGCGCACGAGCTCTTCCTGTTTCGATTCGACGCTTTCCAGGCCCAGGCGCAATTTGTCGAGCTCGGCGCGTTTTTTCAGCAGCAGTGCCTGCTGCGCGTCGAGTTCGGCCTGCTTGGCGCGGGTCTCGGCGATCGTCGCCTGCAGGCGGCCCAGTTCGGCCGTCTTCGCCTTCATCAGTTCATCGTTGGCCGACGCGGTGGCGGCCGCCGCGGCGATGGCCGCTTTCGGATCGCCGCAGCCGGTCAGGCAGAATTTATCGGTGAACGACATCGTGATTTGCGGATCCTGCTGGCGCCTGAAGCGGCTGGCGTCGGCACGGGTGCCGCTGCTGACGGCCTTGAGGGTCTCTTCGATCGACTGGCGCGGCGTGCCCATATTCTGCAGCAGGTTCTTGGTGAAGGTGCCGTTGCGGCCATCGCCATCGAGCGAGAGCTGGCCGGCGCCGGTCGACATGGCGATGATGCTGTTGCGCGGAGCGTACAACTGGGAGGCCATGCCCATCGTCGGCAGATAGCCGCGGATCGAATCGGCCAGCGGATTGTTGCGGCAGGCGTCGAGGAAGAAGATGTTGAGGGCCGCCTGGCGCGCCTCGAGTTCGCTCATCAGGTAGTTGACCTGGACGCTTTCGTCCTCGATATCGCTGCGGGTGCGCAGCGCCACCCCGGTCGGCAGCAGGTAGTTCACGCCTTCGACCTGCATGCCATGGCCGGCGAAATAGAACAGGGCGACGGTGCGCTGGTTGATCTTGCCGGTGAATTCGTAGATCGCGTCCTTGAAATCGCGCTTGGTGGCGATGTCGAGCTTGCAGATGACTTCGAACCCGAGCTTCTTGAGCGCCGCGCACATGTCGGTGGCGTCGTTTCCCGGATTCTTGAGCGGCAATGCGTTGGAGTAATGGGTGTTACCGATGACGAGGGCGACTTTCGACTCGATGTCGAGTACCCGGTTGGCCTCGCCCCCAGGCTCAGCCGATGCCGGTATGGCGCCGGCTATCCCCAGCAGAAAGAACAAGAGCCATGCGCGTGAATTCATGATCTTGGAGTATTGCCCTAGGTTGGACAAGCGAGGCGAGCAGGGAAAACACTGGTTCCAAAATTAGCATGACCGGAATGACATCGCAAGGAGAAGTTAAAAATTTGCTCACACGCGGTCAGCGTAAATCGGCGCTGTCGTAATACACGGTGGCGGCATACGGCGCCAGGCGCGCCAGCGCGGCCAGGTTCTCGTCGACGCCCTGTTTCGGCACCTCGACCGGCGCGCTCACGGGCCGCTCCAGCAGCACGATATGGTCGAAGTCCGGGCGGCTGTCGATCAGCTTGACCAGGAAGCCGCCGACCGGCACATAGCGCGCCACCGTGCGCACCGCGGGTTGCTGCGCCAGGGGCCGGAACAGCACGATCTGTTCGACCACCAGGTCGGCCGCGCGCTCGCGGACCGATCCATCGCGTTCGAAATGCCCTTCGACCAGCGTCGCCTTGAACCTGCGCAGCGGCAGGCCGGCGCCCGGCGCCAGGCGCTGCAATGCGAAGGGTTCCGGTTCCAGCGTCCACAGGGCGGCCTTGCCGTCCAGGCGCGCGCGCATGGTGCGTTCCAGGCGCGGGTCGGCGAAGCGCACCCGCAGCACCACCTGCTTGTCGTGCGGCGCATGCAGCATCGGCAAATGCGAGGCGTACAGGCCCCCGCTGCCGCCGAACAGCACCATGCCGTGCACGCCGTGGCTGGCGTCGAGCGCCATTGCCCGCAGCGGTAGCAACAGCAGCAGGGACAGGAACAGGCGGCGCAGCCGCTGGGTGAGGAGGAAGATCATGGTTGCGCGAAAAGGAGGGAAAGACGAGTATGGTAGGTGCTCGCCGCGCGCGCGTAAAGCCCGTCCATCCGACAGCGAGCGGGAGAGGTCCATGGCAGGAAAAACACTGTTCGCCTTGTTCATATGCGCAAGCGCCGCGGCGCATGCGGGCCGGCCGGTAGCCGACATGGTCTACCGTAACGGCTTCGTCTACACGGTCGACGCCCGCGACAGCGTGCGCCAGGCGCTGGCCGTGCGCGCCGGGCGCATCGTGTATGTCGGCGACAACGCCGGCGCCGCGCGCCTGACCGGCAAGCGCACCCGCGTCGTCGACCTGGATGGGCGCATGCTCATGCCCGGCCTGATCGACGCCCACATGCATCCGCAATCGGGCGGCAGCCGCCTGCTCAACTGCAGCCTGGATTACCAGCGGCTGACCGTGGCACAGTTCCAGGCCCGCATCCAGGGCTGCCTGGATCGGGACGCGCGCGCGCGACCCGAGCGCTGGCTGGTCGTCGTCAACTGGTTCCAGCAGGGGATGCGGCCGGAGGGCGTGGCCAGCACCGCGGCCTGGCTCGACGCCTTGAAGACCACGCGGCCGGTCATCGTGCGCTCCTCGTTCGGGCACTCCGCGCTGCTCAATACACGGGCGCTGGCGCTGGCCGGGATCACGGCGGCGACGCCCGATCCGGCGGCGGGCAAGATCGTGCGCGACGCGCGTGGCGCCGCCACCGGCCTGCTGGAAGACGCGGCCCAGGAGTTGGCGATGCGCCTGCTGCCGCCCTTGAGCGCCGCCGAAAACCTGGCCGCGTCCAGCGCGGCCCTGGGCGCCATGCGGCGCCAGGGCATCACCAGCTTCCTCGACGCCTGGACCGATCTCGACACCATGACCGCGTTCCGCGCGCTGCAGCGGCGCGGCCGGCTCAGCGCGCGTGCCCATTTCGCGGCCCTGATCGACCTCGACAAAGGGGCGACGCCCAGGCGCGCCGTCGCCGACCTGCTGCGCCAGCAAAGGCGCTTCGACCAGGGGCCGGCGCGCGTCGAACCCACGCTGCGGCTGCGCCACGCCAAATTGTTCATGGACGGCGTCATCGCCGCGCCCGCGTTCACCGGCGCCATGCTCGCGCCCTACCTGGTCAACCGGGGCGGTACGGCGCAGCCGGACTGGGTGCCCGGCCCCAGCAACGGGCCGCCCGACTATGTCAGCGCCCCGCTGCTGGCGGCCACCCTGGCCGAACTGGCGGCCAAGGGCATCGATCCGCATATCCACGCCGACGGCGACCGCGCGGTGCGCGCCTCGCTCGACGCGATCGAAGGCCTGCGCGCCACGCGCGCCGGACAACGCGTGCGCCCGGCGCTGGCGCACGCCGAAAGCGTCGACCCGGCCGACTACGCGCGTTTCGCCACGCTCGACGTGACGCCGGTGCTGTCCTTCCAGTGGGCCAAGCCGGCGCCCGACACCGTCGGCGCCCTGCGCGATTACCTGGGGCCGGAGCGTTACGCGCGCGTCGAACCGCAGGCGCTCTTGTGGGATGCCGGCGCCCGCGTCGCCTACGGCAGCGACTGGCCGGTCGACCCGCTCGATATCGCCTTTGCGCTCAAGGTCGGCGTGACCCGCAGCGCCGCCCCGGATGCCGGGCCTGAATTCGCCGGCCGGCTCGGCACCCAGCCCGGCATGACGCGCGCCGCCGTGCTGCGCGCGATTACCATCAACGCGGCCTACACGCTGCGCCAGGAAGCCGTGCTTGGCTCGCTCGAGGTGGGGAAATTCGCCGACCTGGTGGTCCTCGACCGGAATGTCTTTGCGATTCCAGAGGAAGACATCGCCAATATCAAGGTGCTGCAGACGGTGGTCGGCGGCAAGCTCGTGTACCAGGCCGCCACGCCATGACCCACCGGCGCGCGATGCGCTATCCTGTCGCCTGTTTCAATGTCCGGGCACCGGTAAGGAAAGCGTGGCTTCATGGTAGAAAAAGATAAGCCGGCGCGGCAAGCCCGCACGGGGCAGCGCCTGCCGCCGCAGCTGTCGCCGCAGGAGGCGCTGGCGCGCAAGGCCGAGCGCGAACGGCGCGATGCCGCCATGCGCGGCGTCGCCTCGGTCGACGCGATGCGGCTGGCGATCAAGGAGGCGGCGCGCCGGCTGCCGCCGCTCGCGGCCATCCCGCGCGTCGGTAAACTCGACGCCGCCGCCTTCCGCGCGCGCGCCGCCCTCGGCCTGCCTTTCCTGGTGCCAGGCATGGCCGCGCACTGGCCGCTGGCCAGCCTGACGCCGCAGACCCTGCGCGAACGCTTCAGCACGATCCCGGTGCGGGCCCGGGTCGGCGACTACGTCAACACGGCCTTCGCGCTCGACCGGGCGATGCAGGACATGTCGATGCTGGCCTACCTGGACCTGGCGGAGCAGGGCACGGCGGGCTTGCCGCCTTATCTTGGCAACCTCGAGCTGCGCGAATTGAACCGCTTCTGTCACTGGCCGGCCTGGTTCGCCAAGCCCGGCCCGCCGCGCTTCTGGCTCGGCCCCGCCGGCACCGTGACGCCGCTGCATGCCGACTACGACGACAATATCTTCGTCCAGCTCTGGGGCCGCAAGCGCATCTTCCTGGCGCCGCCGCAGGACGACGCCTTGCTTTACACGCGCGAAGCCAATGCGCTGCTGTTCGGCTCACCTTTCGACCCGGAAGCGCCGGACTACGCGCGCTTTCCGCTGGCGCGCCAGGCGGCGCTGGTCGAATGCATCGTCGAACCGGGTGACCTGCTGTACGTGCCCGCCGGCTGGTATCACCAGGTGCGCTCGCTGAGCTTTTCGCTGTCGGCGAACCGCTGGTCGCGCACGCTGCCGCTGGCCTTGGCCGGTACTACCGGCTAACGATTGTCGTCGCGCTCGTCGGCCTCGCGCTGTCCGGGTGTCGGTTCCGGCACCCGCGCGTGCGGCAGGTGCCAGTCGAAGCGCAGGGCCGCCATGCGCAGGCCGAAGCAAAGCGCCGCCCCGGCCACCGCGGTGGCGGTGGTCGGCAGGTGCAGGGCGTCGCCGATCACGACCACCGCCGCGCCCGCGAGCGCGGCCACCGCATAGATGTCCGACCTGAACACGGCCGGCACGTTCGACAGCAGCACGTCGCGTGCGATGCCCCCGCCGATCCCGGTCAGCATGCCGAGCAGCGCCGCCATCACCGGTTCCAGTCCATACACCAATGCCTTTTGCGCGCCGGCCACGCAGAACAGGGCCAGGCCGACGGCGTCGAAGAACAGCACCGGGCTGCGCAGGCGGTTGACCAGCGGGTACCAGAAGAAGATGACGACGCCGGCCAGCGAGGACACCGCCAGGTAGCGCCAGTCGCTGATCGCGGCCGGCGGCGTGGCGCCGATCAGCAGGTCGCGCACGATGCCGCCGGAGGTGGCGGCGACGAAGGACAGCACCAGCACCCCGAAGATGTCGAGGCGGCGGCGCGCGCCGGCGGTGGCGCCGCTGAGGGCGAAGACGAAGGTGCCGACCAGGTCGAGCGTGAGCACGAGGGTCTTCATGGCGGCGCCCATGTCGAGCGAGAGAACATCAAACACGTTTTGCTGCCTTTTCGGGGAACTGCCTGGACTTAACCCGCCATCATAGCGCGTCCGCGATCGGCACGCAAAAAAGCCCCTGGGATCAGGGGCTTTGCGATGAGGCGAACGGCCGGTCAGGCGCGCGGGGCCTGGGCGCGGCGGCGCAAAACCGCGGCGCCGAGCAGGCCGATCCCGAACAGCGCGTAGCTGGCCGGCTCGGGAACGACGCCGACCTCCAGCGAAGCGGCATCGACCGCGATGTCGGCCAGTGCGCTGTCGAGGAACAGCACATCCGAGAACGACAGCAAGCCGGCGCCGGTGCCGATCGCCTGCAGGCGGATACTGGCCAGGCTGCCGCTGCCGGAGGCGCCGGGAATGAAGCCGGTCAAGCTGTTGAAGATGTACGAAATCGTGCCGTTGGTGTTGTCGACCATGCCGCCGTCGCTGAACGTGGGACCGGCGCCGCCGAGGAAGGCGCCTTCGGTGACGCCGATCGCCTGGAACAGGCTGGCGTCGAAGTTCAGGGTGAACTGGTAGGCGTACAGGTCGGCGATATCGTCGATCCGGACGTCGACGTCGACGTTCGACCCCAGCGTGACGGGGTTCGGCGTCGCTTCCGCGGTGAGGATCGGCGCGGCCCAGGCTTGGGAGGAGGCGGCCAGCAAGGCGGCGGCGAGGCAGGTTTTCCAGTTGATCATGTGGTAGTCCTAAAATAAGCAAACGGTCTGGTTGAATGCCGGCCGCACGATGCTGTGCGGCCGGCCCGGGTCACAATGGTGCCGGGTACGGGGGATCGCCTAGTTGCAACCGCTTCCTTTCGGCAGGCGCTGCAGCACATACGACACGTCGCGGATATCGACGATGCCGTCGCCGGTCACGTCGGCACGCGGATCGAAGCCGGCCTGGCCGCTGCGCTTGCCGACGGACGCCTTGACGATCGCCAGGTCGGCGCAGTCGAGCGTGCCGTCGCCGTTGGCGTCGCCGCCGATGCGGATCGTGAAGTCCGCGTGCGAGACGTCGAAGAAGACGTTGCCCAGTGCTTCGACCTTGATGCGCGCCGCCTGCGTGGCGACCATCGGCAGCCTGACGCTGGCGCTGCCGCTGTTGGGGACGGTCTCGGCCAGGGTGTAGGGCCAGGTCGTGCCGCCGTCGGCCGAGAGCGTGATCTTCACGTTGGCGGTGTTCACCGGCGCCGTGTTGGTGTTGGCCACGTTCCAGGTCACGTTCTGGGTCGTGCCGGCGTCCAGCGTGGCGGCCGTGTTCGGCGAAGTGACCAGGAAGGGACCCGCGCCCGGCGCCAGGACCAGGTTCGTGGTGGCGCTATTGACGCCGCCACGGCCGTCGCGTGCCGTCAGCTTGAAGTTCAGCGAGGGCGGCGCCGCGTTCACACCGGCAAAGCCGAGATAGGCGGCGGTCGGCAAGAACTCCGAGAAGCACTCGATCTGCGCGGCGGTCGGGGGAGAACTGGCGGCCGGGCAGGCACCGGTCAGCGCGTTGGTGTTGTTGGCCAGGATCTGCGCCATGTCGGGGAACACCCGCGTCGAATCGCCCGTGGTGTGGTTCTCACCGGCCGATTCATACTCGAGCGAGCCTGCCGTGGTGACCACGGCGCGGGTCCCGAACTGGCGGAACAGCGGCCCATTGACCTTGGTATTGTTGATCAGGCCCGTGCCGGTGCCGGCACCGCGGTCGTTCTGTTCCCACAGGTAGGTCAGCGGGTCGCCGTCGCCGTCGGTCGCGCTACCGGTGAGCGCGAAAGGCGTGCGCAGCGGGATCGTGTAGCTGCCCGGCACCGTGACTGTCGGGGCGAGATTGCCCAGCGCGGAAACACTGCCGCCGCGGGTGCTCGGGCCGCCGGCGGCGATCTCGCCGATGTAGCCGCCGCAGCCGGCCGTGCAGTCCTGCAGCTGCAGGGAAGCCACATTGGTGCCGACGAACGCGCCACCGAAGGTCAGGGTGAACGCATTGTCGCTCAGCGCCGTCACGGTCACCGTGCCGCCGGCCGGCCAGCCGGCGATGCCTTCGATCGCCGCCTTGACGCTGGGGGCCGTGAAATTCGTACCGCGCACGATCGGCGCCGACAGATTGCCGTTGTAGCTGAGCCGGAACTGCTGCCCGTTGGTGTTGAAGCCGCTCAGCACGGCCATCTGGACTTCGGTGACATTGACTTCGACGCCGGAGGTGAGGGCGACGATCTCGTCGAAGCTGCGCTGCGACCAGTAGGGATCGCTGTGGTTCTGCAGGTTGTCGCTGCCGCAGATCCCGGCATAAGCCATGATCGAGGAGCCGCTGCCCGATTCGACCGAGGTGGCGGCGCTGCGGTTGCCGCCGCTGCAACTGCCGATGATGCCGTTGAAGGTATGGTTGCCTGCGAACTGGTGGCCCAGTTCGTGCGCGACATAGTCGACGGCGAAAAAATCGCCGGTCGGCTCGGGCAGGCCGGTGCAGCCCTGTGCCTTGCTGCCGCCGCCGACCACGCCGAGGCTGGCGACACCGCCGCCGTCCAGGCCGAGGGCGATATGGCCGACGTCGTAGTTACCGGCGCCGGCCAGCAAGCCGGCGACCACGCGGGTGCGCGTCAGCGTCCCGCTGCCGCAGGTCGCCGCCTGGGCGCTGGTGTAGCAGGCCGCGCCGCCACAGGGGCCATTCGCGCCCGTCATCTGGGCCGCGGTATCGAGGTTCAGCGCGTCGGTGCCATCGATCAGCACCAGGCGGATCGCCGTTTCGTCTTCGTAGACCTGGGTCACGCGGTTGATCAGGGTGACCTTGGCCGCGGTGACGTTGGCGCCGCCGCCGAAATAGCTCGCATAGGTCGGATCGGTGACCAGCGCCAGGCGGTAGGTGCGCAGGCTGGCGCCGGAGGTCGCATTCGCGCTCAGCGTCTGGTCGACGACCTGGAACGCGGCGGCGCCGGCTTGTTCGCCGGACTTGGCGCTCACTTCGAAGGCGCCGCTGCGCGCCGCGCCGGCCGCCAGCGTCACGGCGATGGCGCCGTTCTTGTCGGCCGTGGCGCCGGCGCTTTGCAGCAGCGTGTTGTCGTCGGCGCCGCGCACGGCCAGGCTGACGCTGGCGCCGGGCACGAAGCCAGAACCGCGCACCTCGACCGGGTCGCCTTCCTTGTAGAAGGAGCGCGACAGGCTCAATTGCGCTTCCGGTGCGCTGCGCTCGACCAGCGGGCCATGCTGGTTGACCAGGTCGCCCCGGCTGTAGCTGGCGTAGACGCTGGTGTCGAAGCGATAGTAGGGGTCGACATAGAAGCCGCCGTTTGGCGAACGCACCGAGGCATGCAGGCCGAGCGGCGTGATGTCCATGCGCAGGGTGGCGCTCGGGTCGTCGATGCCCTGGCCCTTGTAGGTCTTGATGTCCGGGTGTTTCGCGGCCAGGCCGGGCTCCATGATCGGCGACTCGACCAGGGTGAAGCGCTGGTAGCCGCCGTCCGGATGCGGCAGCGCGATCGTCAGCGGGCTGGCCATAGCGCGCGCGCTGCGTTCAGTTGGCGCGCCCGCGGTCAGCGACTGCATGCCGGCCAGGTCGAGCACGGCGCCGCGAAAGCGCTTCAGATTGAGGGCGGGGGTCTTGGCCGAGGTAACGCTTTGAACGCCCATCGTCGCCTTGTTCGTGACGGGCCCGGCGGCGTCGGCCGGCGCTGCGACATCCTGCCAGAAGGCGGCGGCGCGCTGGGCGGCCACGGGCGGCGCCTTGGCGGGGGCCGCCTGTGCCAGCGGCGCGCCGGCGGAAAAGACAAGTGCCATGCAGAGCGCCATGAAACGTGGCTGACTTGGGAAAGTGCGCATTTGCTGCATCCCGCCGTTCTGCGGCGAGGTCGAGGCTTTATTGCTCATGCAATGTCCTTTCGCGACTGGTTTTGGATCAGATAGATACGTAGTTTTTTCTCTCGGCGTTAGTCAGTGCGATTGATGCAAACCTTGCAACAACCCACGACGAATAGTATTGCTGAAATTACATTTCGCGCAAGAAAATATTTTCTATCTGTAAATCTCAGAGGCGAGCGGACGGCAGCCCGCGGCCGCCGGCGCCTGGCGGCGCGGGAAAGAGGTCGATGTGAACGGGCGACGGGAGCGGGCGCTCCCATCGGTGCGAGGCCGGGCTTTACTCGACCCAGCTGAAGCCGTCGCGCGCCAGCAGCGCGAACGATTCCGACGGACCCCACGAGCCGGCGGCGTAGGAATGCGGTTTTTCGCCCAGCGTCCCCCAGCCGTCGATGATCGGATCGGCCCAGGCCCATGCCGCTTCCAGCTCGTCGCGCCGCATGAAGTGGGTCAGGCGGCCGCGGACCACGTCGATCAGCAGGCGCTCATAGGCTTCCGCGCGGCGCTGCTGGAAGGCCGATTGCAGGTCCAGGTTCAGGGCCACCTGCTGCATGTGCATGCCGCTGCCGGGTTCCTTGGCCATGATCTGCAGCTTGATCGCTTCCTCGGGCTGGAGCTCGATCACCAGCCGGTTGGCGACGCCGCCCGGCGCGCCGGGGAACAGCGGGAACGGGGGATTGGCGAATTCGATGACGATTTTCGAGGAGCGGCGCGCCATGCGCTTGCCGGTGCGCAGGTAGAACGGCACTTTCGACCAGCGCCAGGTATCGATATGGGCGCGCAGGGCGACGAAGGTCTCGGTGCGCGAGCCGGCGGGCACATTGCGCTCTTCGAGGTAGCCGTCGACTTCCTGGTTGCCGCTCACGCCATGGCCGTACTGGCCGCGCACCGTGTCGCGCGCGATGTCGGCCAGGCCGAAGCGCCGCAGCGACCGCAGCACCTTGAGTTTTTCGTCGCGCACCGCGTCCGGGGAGAGCGAGGTGGGCGGCTCCATCGCGACGATGCACAGCAGCTGCAGCAGGTGGTTCTGGACCATGTCGCGCATCGCGCCGGTGCTGTCGTAGAAGCCGGCGCGGCTGCCCACGCCGACTTCCTCGGCCACCGTGATCTGCACGCTCGAGATGTTCGGCGCGCGCCAGATCGGCTCCAGGATCGAATTGCCGAAGCGTAGCACCATCAGGTTCTGCACCGTCTCCTTGCCCAGGTAATGGTCGATGCGGTAGATCTGCGACTCGGCGAAATGGGCGCCGACCGCTTCGTTGATCTCGACCGCCGAGGCCAGGTCGCGTCCCAGCGGTTTTTCCAGCACCACGCGCGCCTGCGCGTCGACCAGGCCGGCTTGCGCCAGCTTCTCGCAGATCAGGGTGAACAGCGAGGGCGCGGTCGCGAGGTAGAACACGCGCTGGGCACCGGGGCGCGAGGCGGCGGCGAGCGCGGCGAAGTCGGGCGCGGCCTGGACGTCGAGCACGACGTACTGCAGCAGCTGCAGGAAGCCGTCCCAGGTCTTGTCGTTGAAATTCTCGCCGGCGATGAAGGAGCGCGAATGCGCCTCGACGTGGGCGAGATAGCTGTCGCGCGCCAGTTCCTGGCGGCCGGTGGACAGGATGCGGGTCGACGGCGGCAGGTTCCCGTGCAGGTAAGCCATGTACAGCGCCGGCAGGAGTTTGCGCATGGCCAGGTCGCCCATGCCGCCGAAGATGATCATGTCGAGGGGAAGGGCGTTGTCGGGCGCGGTGGTCTGGGTCATGGTCGTGGCTCAAAAAGTGTGGTCGGTTATCGATAACTATAGCCTAGAACCGGCGCGGCGATCGGCGCTGGCCTCCAAGCGGGCCATGGCTCCGCGGCCCTTGCGGATCGGTTATCCTTGCAGGCAAACGAACCAGAATAGAAGGGACACCATGCAATCGACCATCCTGAATCGGCGCGACATCGATTTCCTGCTCTACGAATGGCTCGACGTCGAGTCGCTGACGGCGCGCGAACGCTACCGGGACCACAGCCGCGAAACCTTCAGCGCGGCGCTGGACACCGCCGAGCAGATCGCCACCGACCTGTTCGCCACGCATAACAAGAAGAGCGACGCCAACGAGCCGCGGTTCGACGGCGCGCGGGTCGCGATCATCCCCGAGGTCAAAAGCGCGCTCGACGCCTTCTGCGCGGCCGGCTTCATGGCGGCGGGCCAGGACTACGACTACGAAGGCATGCAGCTGCCCTGCGTGGTCGACAAGGCGATCGCCGCCTGGTTCACGGCGGCCAACGTGGCCACCTCGGCCTACACTTTCCTCACGATGGGCAACGCGAACACGCTCCTGAAGACGGCGACGCCGCGCCAGGTCGAGCGCTTCGTGCGGCCGCAGCTGGCGGGGCGCTATTTCGGCACCATGTGCCTGTCCGAGCCCCAGGCCGGATCGAGCCTGTCGGACATCACCACCCGCGCCGAGCTCGATGCGGCCGAGGGGCCGGAGGGCGAGCGCCAGTACCGCCTGCGCGGGAACAAGATGTGGATCTCGGCCGGCGAACACGAACTGGCCGAAAACATCGTGCACCTGGTGCTGGCCAAGATCCCCGGCCCGGACGGCAAGCTGATCCCCGGCGTGAAGGGCATTTCGCTGTTCATCGTGCCCAAGTACCTGGTGCACGAAGATGGCTCGCTCGGCGAGCGCAACGACATCGTGCTGGCGGGCCTGAACCACAAGATGGGTAATCGCGGCACCACCAACTGCCTGCTCAATTTCGGCGAGGGCAAGTTCACCCCGGGCGGCAAGGCCGGCGCCATCGGCTACCTGGTGGGCGAACCGCACAAGGGCCTGGCGAACATGTTCCACATGATGAACGAGGCGCGCATCGGCGTCGGCCTCGGCGCGACGGTGCTTGGCGTGACCGGCTACCTGCACGCGCTCGACTACGCGCGCAACCGCCCGCAGGGACGCCATCCGGCCGAGAAGGATCCGGCCAAGGCGCAGGTCGCGATCGTCGAACACACCGACGTGCGGCGCATGCTGCTGGCGCAGAAAGCGTATACCGAAGGCGCGCTGGCCCTGATCATGTATTGCGCGCGCCTGGTCGACGAACAGCGCACGGGCGAATCGCCCGAGGCGCAAAGCCGCGCCGGCATGCTGCTCGACTTCCTGACCCCGATCGCCAAGTCCTGGCCGTCGCAATGGTGTACCGAGGCGAACAGCCTGGCGATCCAGGTCCACGGCGGCTACGGCTACACGCGCGAATACAATGTCGAGCAGTTCTACCGCGACAACCGCCTGAACCCGATCCACGAGGGCACCCACGGCATCCATGGCCTCGACCTGTTGGGCCGCAAGGTCTCGATCCAGCAGGGCGCGCTGTTCAAGGCGGTGGGCGAAGAGGTGGCGGCGACCGTCGCCAAGGCGCGCGCCTGCGATCACGCCGACCTGCACGCGTATGCGGCGCAGCTGGACACGCTCTGGGCGCGTATCGGCGACGTCACCGCCACCCTGTACGGCGCCGGCGACATGAACAAGACCCTGGCCAACGCCAGTCTTTACCTGGAAGCGGTCGGCCACGTCGTGATCGCCTGGATGTGGCTGGAACAGGCGCTGGTGGCGGCCAGACACGATGACGACGACTTCTACCGCGGCAAACTGCAGGCCTGCCGCTATTTCTTCAACTGGGAATTGCCGAAGTCGGCACAGCAGCTCGACCTGCTGGCGACGGTCGACACCACCACGCTCGACATGCGCGACGCATGGTTTTAACAGCCTCACTTGAAACGGAATTTCGATGGCAGACAGTTTCAACCCGATGGCCCAGTTCACCCTGAACGACATCGAGATCGGCGCGCGCCTGACGCACGCGCTGGTGCACCATGCGACCGCGACCGACGCCGCTCCGATCGCCTACGCCGAGCTGCTCGAGCTGGGCCGCTTCTTCGACCCCAAGGATGCGGCCATGGGGCGCGCCGAAGTGCTGGGCATCGTCATGAAGTTGCGCTTCGTGGCCGAGTTCTGCAAGGCCAGCGGCTACCCGAACCTGGCCAGCCTGGCCGTGCATCCGGCGGCGACGGCCGCCGGCCTCGAGGCGCAGGCCGAGCGTCGCGCCGTGGCGACCTTCGACTGGTCACCGCTGCCGGCGACGCTGGCCGCCTATGCGCGCGCCGCGAACGCGAGCGTGCCTGCGCGCTGGAAGCCGCGCAAGGAGCGCCCGGCCGAAGTGTCCTGGTACGCCTATTTCTGCGCGCACCGCGAACAATGCAAGAGCATCACTTCCAGCGACAAGAAAGAAGTCATCAACCTGGTCATGGCCGGGCTCGATCCGGAGACGGCATTGCGCCGCTTTCTGGCGGCGAAAGCGGCATTCGAAGCATCCATGCCTGGCAGCGCGCCTTGAATCGATATTAAGAACCTATCCCAGTAGGGAATGAGTCGTTGCTGACACGCCTGACAAGCGGCTGCTGCGTTGCTCGTCGTTGCATGGCTCGCCATGCGGCCTCCTCGCGCCTTGCCCCCGCTTGCCATGCATCGTCATCAACTTCCTCCTCCCTACTGGGATAGGTTCTAAATAGGAAACGAAATTTGTTGCCTCTAGTCATTTATTCGATTAGGCTCGGATTTTGTTTCTAAATTCATATGACGCGATGCGCTTTTTAAAACCCCTGGCGGTAGGCCTGATATTGTCGGCAATGATTATTGGTCCTGCGCGCGCCGCATCCAGCGTGACGAACTGGGAGGTGGCGGTACGCAAGGCCGACCAATCCTATTGGGACGCCTACAATCGGCGCGATCCGGGCGCCATGAATGCTTTCCTTGCGGACGACGTCGAGTTTTACCATGACCGCGGCGGTACATTGATCGGCAAGGCCGCGCTTGGCAAAGCCAACGCCGCGATGAAAACCAGCCAGGCGCGCCTGCATCGTACGCTCGTGCCAGACAGCCTGCATCTTTATCCGATGCGACGCGGCGAGGAAATCTACGGTGCGGTAATCACCGGCGAACACGATTTCTTTGCAATGGAAGCGGGCAAGGCCGACCAGCTCCTGGGACGGGCGCTATTCACGCATCTGATGGTGCGCAAGGATACGCAGTGGAAGATCGCCCGGATTCTCAGCTATTCGCACCTGGACGCCAAGTGAACGCTAAGCAGGATGCGAATGCGCAGCCGATGATGCCGTACTACCCGCCAACACAAACCGAGGACCAGGTGCCATGAAACTCCGTTTCACCAAGGGAGCAGGAAAATTCGATCTGATGGAAGTCGTTCGTGCCGGGCAGCCATCGGAGCTGGTCGAATGCCCGAAGCAGCAGATCATTCCGCACGATATGGTGCATTACGCCGTCGAGCACACGCTCGATGCGCGAGGATTTCTCACGCGGATCAGCGAAGGCGAGGCTGCCGCGTTCCGCATGCAGGCGCAAGCCGAAAGCGATGCGGTGGAGCGCCTCGTCGAAGTGTTCCAGGGTGACGAATGGTCGGGCGGCCAGTCGACGGCGTCCGACCTGATCGAAATGTACCGGGTCACCTGCGAAGCGCGCTCATGCCCCATGCTGCGTGTCGATGAACAGGCAATGCTGGAGGTGCGCGCGGTGATTGCCGAGCTGACGCGAAAGTGGGCGGCGGTGCCGGTGGGCGGTTTGCTTGAGCTCAATCCGGAAGCGCAAGAGTATTTGTCGTAATTAAACAATGTTAATCTAGCGGTTTTCACCATTCAAGGACGACCATGTTCAAGCGACTGGCGGCGGAAGCACTGGGCATCAGCGATATCGGCGTGATCGTCGGGCCCGCCGATTACAGCAAGGTCGATGCGGACGATTATCTGTTCAGCGAAGACGGCGAGCAAATCTTCTTTCTTATCAAAAGCAAGAAAGACGAATACTGCTTTACCAACCTGGCGCTGATCCACGTGGATGGCGACTCGGCCGTGTCGTCCAAGCGCACCATCAAGCGCTACGATTACTCCTCGCACCAGATCGAAGGCGTCAGTATCGAGACCGCCGGCACCCTCGATATGGACATCGAACTCAAATTCAAACTCGACGACACGCTGTTCTCGATCGACGTCAAGAAGACCTTCATCGAACAGCTCAAGGACATCTACAAGGCCTTGATCACCATCGGCAAGCAGCAAAAACGCGATGCGGTGGCGCGCGACAATGCGTTGCGCACGCTCGACGCCACCGCCTCCGTCCACAAACTCAATATCGCCCCCGGCACGGGTAGCCTGGTCAGCCAGTTCGGCGAACTGCTGGCCGCCTTGAACACGGCCATGCTGGACACGCATACCAAGCGCGATTTCAGCGACGTATTCACCAAGTACATCCACAACTGAGCACGCGTCGCGTGCCCGGTCATGGGTACTGGTCAATCACATCACTTTTTGGTGGTGGTAACGGTGTTTGCAGGCGCGACGTTATTGCGCGACGCTGCGGCGGCGGCCGCAGCGGCCTGCTTTTGCTTCTTCTTTTCGGAATGGTGGCCGATCGCGCAGCCGATCGCGGCGCCAACGACGCTATGTTTGCCGGCGACGTGGCCGACGACGCCGCCCGCGACGGCGCCCTTGACGCAGCCCGCATTCGCCGAACCGGCGGCCAGTAACAGGGCGGTGGACAGCACCGCCAGGGTTGATTTCATCGTCATCATGCTTCTCCTTGTGTCGGTCAATCGTCCCACACTAAGCCTTTCGCCGCGATAGAACAGTTCGCCCCTTAACATAAGCGGCCAGTGCTCGCGCCGGCACTCTGTTGGATATCGAACCGAGCTACCGGGCAGTGCGCGCTAATGTGGTCGCACTTATTGACAGGGAGTGGACATGCAACGACAAAAAGCGGCAATGGTGGGTGGGCTGATCGCAGGGGTGGTGACGACGGCGATCATGGTGGCGGGCCGCAAAAGCGGGGCCATGACCAAGACGCTGGATCGGGACGCGGTCGACTGGATCGACCGCCATACCCATTCGCGTGCGCTCATCGGCGACACCGGCACCGGCGTCGTCGAATTCGCCAATCACCTCGGCGCCTCGGCGGCCTTCGCGGCGGCCCTGCCGATGCTGAAAGACCTGGCCCCTTCGCTGTCGCCGGTCGCCCTCGGCACCTTGTACGGCACCGCCTTGTATGCCGTCAATATCGGCTGCATCGCGCCCGTGCTCGGGATCACGGAAGGCGAAATCGAAGCCGGTCCGCGCAAGGCGCTCGAGCGCTGGGCGATTCATGTCGTGCAGGCCGTAGTGTCGGCGGTCCTGGCGGAGCGCCTCGCTTCGAACGACAGCCTGTAAGTGAGCCCGGAGCGCGGGCTCAGTGCCCGAGCAGGGCCAGGCTGCGCTCCCACTCGGCGTGCCACGGGTCGAGGAATGCGTGGGCGGCGAAGGCGCGCCTCAGGCTGCGCAGCGGCACCCGGTGCACGTCGTGCAGGCCGAGCGCGAGCACGACCGGATTCCAGACGATCTTCGACTTGGCCTTCTTGGTGCTGGCCTTGACGCGCGCGCCCTCGTCGCCAAAGATGCCGCCGGCGCTGGCCAGCGCCGCGTCGAGGTCGAGCTTGGCCAGGCCACCGAAGGCGGCCAGCACCTGTTCCTTGTAGATGCCGGCCGTCGATTCGGCCGCCGGCTTGGGTTCGAGCGCCGGTTCGGCCGCGCGCTTGACGGTCTTGACCAGCTTCTCCAGCTCTTTTTTCAGGACGCGAAGCTCGTGCAGTTCGCGCCGGAAGCCCGGTGCGGGCAGGGTGGTGACGATCTTGTAGGCATCCTTGGTGATCGTGATCACCACGTCCTCGCTGCCGCCCGCCAGGCGCGCGGTGTCGCCTTCGAAGAAGATCGGCGCCGCATAGCCGCCGTTGGCGTCGCCGAACAAGTCCGGATAGGCGGCGTCGTAGTCGAGCCAGACATAGGGCGTGATGCCGTGTTCGATCAGGCGCGCCAGGGTCCATGCGGAGCCGGTCTGCTGTTCCAGCCAGTCGCAGGCCTGTTCGAGGGTCGCGCGGAAGGGCAGGATGGTCATCGTCATTGTGGGTCTTTCAGCCGGCGCAGCTGCGCGGCCTGGTATGCGCCGAAGGCGTCGTTGAAGAGGCAACGGATCAAGGGGTCGTCGACCAGCTCGGCCTCGGCCAGGTCATGCTCGGTCGCGTCGTCGAAGCGCATGTCGTTGATCCGCATGTACATCGAGGTCAGCGATTCTCCCAGTTCCAGCGCCGCATACAGTTTCGCGGCCGGGATCTCGGTGGTCCAGGATAACGATGCGGCGTCGGCGCCGGCAGGGTCGATGCGCTCGCCATGCACGCGGTAGTGGTAGCGCGTTTCGCGGCCCTCGTGATCGAACACCGACAGGCGCCAGGTGCGCGCCTGTTCGAAATAGCTCTCGTCCGGCAGCTCCATGGCGCGGTATCTGTCGAGCAGTCCGGCGTCGCAGTAGCCGCGCACGCGTTCGGCCTGCTCGTGGCTCAGTGCCGGGAAGCGGCGCGCGATGGCGCTCGTCGGTGGCGCCACGGCCAGCGGATCGTACGCGTAATCGACATCCTGCGCGCCGACCGTCACGACCCAGTCCAGCGGCGCCGCCGGCGTCAAGCCATCGCTATCGAGCCGCATCGTCACGGACGGATCCATGCGCACCACGCGCGCGCGCGGCAGCGCGGCACCGATCTGTGCTTCGAACTGGCGATAGCTGATCGGGAAGAAGGCCTGGTTGTACCAGGACCAGTCTTCCTGCAGGAACTGGCAGGAACTGGGCATGATGTAGCGCGGGTCCAGTATGCGCAGCTGATCGATCCATTCCGGTGGCAGGGTCGGTGGCGCGGGCGCGGCGCGCGATGGCGACAGCACCTCGATCTCGCGCATCGTCTGAAAGGGCCAGAGCACCATGTCCCAGGGGCCGTGGGCGGCCAGGGCGGGCAGGGTGTCGGGATCGATCCAGGAGTCGACGACGTTCAAGACCTTGAGGCCGTCGGCCTCGACCTGGAACATCGAGTCGACATCCTCGTCCATCGCGATGCGCGGCGTGACGGCGAAGGGGCCGATCCGGACCGGCGCATCGATGCCCAAGGGCTGCACATTCACGAAGCCGAGTGCGCGCACCATCTCGAACAGCTCGTCGAAGATGCAGTAGATGTACAGCGGCGTGTCGCGGTCGAGCAGGTCGAGGCTCTCGAGCGAGCAGTGGTCGTCGTGGAAGTGCGAGATGAAGACGGCATCAAAGCGCAGCGCGCGTATCTTCGCGTGCTCGAAGCGGACCGGGGGAAAGGCGTGGCAGTTGCGGCTGAAGGGATTTTCGAAGATCGTATCGAAGGCGATCGTCGCTCCCTCGCATTCGAAGACGTAGCCGGCGTGCAGGATCCGGGAGATGTGAAGCGGCATACATTCGGCAGGTAAGGTGGCGGCAGGGGCCGAGCTGGCAACGCGCCAGCGCGCCATGTTAACACGCCGGCCCGGACCCCAGACCAGTTGGATCGCATCGCATGACGCACCCGCGTGTCGGCCGTCAGCTCAATGCGCCGTCGTCCGATCCGCCATCGTAGTTGTCGCCGGCAAAGCTGTCGGTGTCGCTACCCACGCCGTCGAGCAGCGTGTTCGCGCTGTCGCCCGCGCCGCCGCCGCTGTTGTGGAAGTCCTCGATGGGCGAAGTCAGCGAGGAGAACGCGTCGTTATTGCCGAGGAAGCCGTTGCCGTCATGGTTGCCATGGCCGAGCAGGTTGCCCAGTCCCTGGAACAGGAAGGCGCCGGCCGCGACGCCGGCCGCGGTCGAGGCGATATTCCCGAGCGCGCCGCCCATCCCGCCGCCCACGCCGCCGCCGATTCCGCTGCGGAAGAAGCTGCCGGCGCGGCTGGCCAGCGACGGCTGCTGGTAGGCCGGTTGTGGGTAGGCCTGCTGGGGCGGCTGGGTGTCGTAGGCTTGCGCCGCTGGGCGTTGGCCCGCGCTGTTGCCCCAGGCGTTAGGGTCGAGGAAACCGCCGCCTTGTGCGCCGCCCGGCAACTGGCGCTGCAATACCGCGATCTCGGCCTTGGCATTGTCGAGCGCCTGCTGCTGCAACAGTGCGCGCTGCACCAGCAGGTAGGCCGCGTCGGGCTGGTAGGCGACCGCCTTCTGGATCATGGCCTCGGCTTCGGGGTCTTTCGGCAGGCCGCGCGCCTGCACGAGCTGGGACAGAAAATTATCTAGAAGCTGGGTATCTTGCGGACTCATGGCGTTACCCTCCACATGGTTTGAATGGTCGATATGGCACCATTGTGGAGGGTTTCAAGGTGCGCGGGCGCGCCGATCAGAACGCGGCGATGCCGGTCTGGGCCCGGCCCAGGATCAGCGCGTGGATGTCGTGCGTGCCTTCATAGGTGTTGACGACTTCCAAATTGACCATGTGGCGGATGATCCCGAACTCGTCCGAGATGCCGTTCCCGCCCAGCATATCGCGGGCGGTGCGGGCGATGTCGAGCGACTTGCCGCAGGAGTTACGCTTCATCATCGAGGTGATCTCGACGGCGGCGGTTCCCTCGTCCTTCATGCGGCCCAGGCGCAGGCAGCCCTGCAGGCCGAGCGTGATCTCGGTCTGCATGTCGGCCAGTTTTTTCTGCA
>Ga0213837_1000276_pt1 | contig 67464 bp, 70 predicted proteins | sample SWPATP12_FD_160572 | JGI IMG/M metagenome (GOLD analysis project Ga0213837, IMG submission 160572) | Coastal seawater microbial communities from Marineland, Florida, United States - SWPA TP1 #2 | ecosystem: Environmental > Aquatic > Marine > Coastal | place: USA: Florida | collected 2016-08-06
GTGAATCAGTGTAAAACATTAACTAATCTCCGATAACTGTTAATTTCAGATCAGATCAAAACGTTTGTTTTAAGTTCAAAAAAATCCCCGCTATTTGCATAGCGGGGATTTGTGTATAAGAGATAGCCTTAAGGGCCTTTTTTGTTTTTGCGTACTACTTTACCGCAGTCATTCGAGGCTAAGAATACACCCACGGTTCACAAGTATTCAATTTAGCTTTCTTTAGATTTATGAAACTAGCGGTGCAATAAATGAAGCTGCTGGCTCATGATGAGCTTTTTACTGTATTTGTGCTTAGGCGATTTAAGTATACTCGCTGTTTTTCCTTTTTCTACGACGTTTCCTTTACACAAAATCATCATTTCATCACTAAAATGCCGCACAATGCCAAGGTTGTGAGAAATTAGAATAAAAGCCAATCCCATTTGCTGTTGAAGGTCTAATAGCAAGTTGATCATTTGCGAACGGAGTGAGGGATCTAGAGATGCCAGCGCTTCGTCGAGTATGATGACTTGTGGAGACAAAATAATGGCTCTAGCAAGCGAAATACGTTGCTTTTGACCACCTGAAAACATGTGAGGATAAAAGTTCATATGCTCAGGTAATAGGCCCACTTTTTGAAGTGTTGTACGTATTAACTCAGTTCTTTCTGTTTCGTCCAATTCTGTATTTAGATAAAGCGCTTCGTCTAACAACTGGTGAATTGTCAGACTAGGGTTTAGTGTGGTGCCAGAATCTTGAAATATCATTCGTATGTGCTGGCAACGCTGTCTAAAATTTCCGGGTTGTAGCGTTTGGCCATTCAATTTTATTTGACCTGTGGTCGGTGACTCAGCACCTACTAGCAGCTTGGCAAGCGTCGATTTTCCTGAGCCTATTTCGCCAACTATTGCCAATGTCTTGTATGCATCAATTTCAAAAGATACAGGCGCAAGTGCCTGAAATGTCGCTTTAGAAAACCAAAACTTTGATATTGGATACTCTTTGCTGAGGTCATCTACTTGCAATAAGGCTGTCATCTAGTAGGTTCCTTTTAGTGAATAATGGCAACTCACTTGATGGCCATGATAACTCTTAATTTTAGGCGCAATAACACAGGCTTTTTGTGCTCGTGGGCAACGAGGGCCTAATCGACAACCGATAGGTAGATGTTGCAAAATTGGAATACTACCCGGCAAAGCCATTAAACGTGATTTTACGGGAATATCCAAATTGGCCTTTGGGCTACTGTCAACCAGCGCACGCGTATATGGATGAAATGGCTCATTGAATATTTGTGTTGTAGTGCCAGCTTCAACAAACTGGCCACTGTACATAACGGTAATGGTATGAGTCCAATGGGTCACGTTTTCTAAATCGTGGCTGATCAATAGCACAGACATGTTCTTGAGCTGGTTCAAACTTGCAAGTAAACGAAATATTTGACCTTGATTGGTACTTTCCATAGCCGCTGTCGGCTCGTCGGCAATTAGAAGTATGGGTTTTCTAGCTAGCGCCATTGCTATCATGACACGTTGACATAATGCCTCTGTAAGTTGATGAGGATAGCTCTTTAAACATTTCTGATGATGTTTTATGCCAACTTTATGAAGTAAATTTATTGCTGCCTGGGCTCGCTGCTGTCTACGTTGCCAGAAGAAACCAGACAACTCCGTATCAGACACAGCTTCTTCGAGCTGCTCGCCAATGGTGGAAGTAGGGTCTAAACATGCCATTGGTTCTTGAAATATCATGGCGACATCTTTTGATATCACTTGTTTACGTTCTTCTGGAGAAAGGCGCATTAAATCGTTGCCTTGCCAATGGAATCTGTCAGCATCCACATGCCATTTATCATCCAGCACACCCATGATAGCTTGAGCTAATAAGGACTTTCCTGAGCCAGATTCGCCAACCAAGCCACGAACTTCGCCTTCTTTCATGGTCAAACTGACCTTGTCGACAGCTAAGATAGTGCCTGTTGTCGTTTGTAATTCAATTGACAGGTTACGAACATCAAGAATATTCATTAGCTTTCCTTACGAACCTTCAGAGCATGTCGCATGCCTTCACCAACTAAATTCGTGGCAACAACTGCAAAAAGAATGGCTAAACCGGGCAAATAAACGGTCCAAGGCGCAATGTAAAAATAACCAATGCCATTTGCTAGCATCGCTCCCCATTCAGGCATGGGAATAGGAGCTCCAAGTCCAAGAAATCCTAAAGTTGCAATATCAAGTATGGCCGCTGATTGCGCAAGCGTTGCTTGCCCGATAAGCCTCTCAATGATGTTAGGGAAAATTGAATAATAAACAATGCGAATATTACTCGCACCGTCAAGTTTTGAGGCAAGTACATAATCTTTAGCAAATTCTTCTTTAACTGCGTTGCGGGTGGTATGTACAAATTGCGGTATGAGTACGATTACGATTGCCCATAATGTATTGTTCAGTCCTGGGCCAAGTATCGCAACTATTACAATAGCCAAAAGTAAAGAAGGAATAGACAATACAACATCTAAAAAGTGATTAAGAAAACTCGACTTAACACCTGAAGTAAGCGCAGCTAATGAGCCAATAACAACGCCTACGCCAAGTGATAGTACGACAACAATAAAACTCAATCCAAAGGTCAAAGAGGTTCCATGCATTAAGCGCGACAGCATATCTCGACCTAAATCGTCTGTCCCTAACAGAAAACTTACGTTTCCTTCGTCACTCCATGCTGGGGGAAGTAACAAATTATCAAGGTGGTTTTCAATGGATGAATAGGGTGTAATTAAAGGCGCGAAGATTGCGAGAACAACCAAGAATAAAAAACAACTAAAGCCAATCATAACGACAGGCGTCGATTTAAAGTTTATCCATAATTGCTCAATCGGGGAAGGGAACTCCTCCTCTTGATATATTTTATCGCGTGCCATGTCGAGTATCTCGCGCTATCGGGTTCAGTGCTGCATAAATGAAATCAATGACAATGTGCACTATGAAAATAAAACTTGAAAGTGCGAGTAATCCACCTTTAATCGCTGTGTAATCCCTTAAGTAGACACTTTCTATTAGCCACCTGCCAATACCGGGCCAATTAAAAATCATCTCGGTAATCATGGTAATTGTGACAATATTCGCAAATTGTAATCCAACATCTCGGATTACCTTGACCATCGCGTTACGAATAGCGTGATGATATATAATTTGACCGAATGTCAATCCTTTAGCTTTCGCGGCCTTAATATAGTGTGTTTCTAATACTTCCATCATCGCAGTACGCGCTAGACGCATGAAAATAGTCGCCGGCGCCAGTGCAATTACCGTTGCCGGCAGAATAATATGTGCAAAAGCATCTGATAGAGCCTGCCACTTGTATTGGTTTTCGCTCATTAGAATATCGATCAATAAAAAGCCGGTTTGGTGCTCGATTTCGTAGAGTAAACTTAACCGTCCTGCGGATGGTAGCCACGCAAGTTGAATGGAGAATATCAATATGGCCAACAAACCCAACCAAAAAACAGGAATTGAGTAACCGATCATTGAAATTGATAAAGTTATGTTATCAAAAGGCTTTCTGTGATTTATTGCCGCTATAAATCCTATTGGGATGCCAAGAAGCATGGCGATGAACAATGCGACTAGACTCAATTCTATCGTTGCAGGTAGATGTGAGGTAATTTCATCAAGTATAGGAAGTTGGCTTGACATTGAAATGCCCATCTCTCCAGAAAACAGCAGTTTTAGATAAGCCCAATACTGAGCAAAAATTGATTCTTCACTGGCATATAGTTGAGACAGCTGTGCGAGCTGGTCGCTTGAAGCATATACATGACCTGATAGGTTTATGAGCTGGTTGCCTGGAAACAGAAAACTCATGCTGAATGACAAAACCGTTAACACCAACATGGTAAACAAGAACAAATTAAGTCGTCTGATGGTGAACAAATACATTTAGTGTTTACTCACTTTGTAGAAGTCGATACCACCAAATGCATTCAACAGTTGGCCATCTATGTTATTAGCTCTTGCTTGAAATCGTTTAGCGTGTGCAATAGGGAGCAGCGGTAGCTCTTCCGCTACTATTTGTAACGCTTGGGCATAATAAGCTTTGCGTTGTAGAACATTTGTGGTTTCCAATGATTGCTGGATAACTTTATCAAATTCGTTGTTACACCAAAATGTCCGGTTATTACCGGTCATTGAAGATGCGCAGCTTAGCAGGGGGCTCAGAAAGTTATCAGGATCAGGGTGGTCAGCTGACCAACCTAATAGTACAGCTTGATGTTCACCTAGTGTGAGTCTTCGTAAAAAAACACTCCACTCAAGCGAGTTTTCAATAACGACTTGAATGCCTACGCGCTGTAAATCTGCCTGAATCAATTTTGCCATCGCTTCGGCATTGGGATTGTAACTACGTTGAACAGGCATCGCCCAAAGTTCAATTTTAAAACCATTGTTATAACCTGCTTCAGCAAGGAGCTCCCGTGCTTTAGCCGGCGAAAATTCAGGTGTTTTAATGCTAGGGTCAAATGCCCACGATGTATTTGGAATGATAGTCGTCGCTTCTTCTGCTGTGCCCGCGTATATTACGTCAAGTATTGCTTGTTTATTGATGGCGTGTGCGACTGCGCGACGGACGAGCTTATTGTCGAATGGGGGCTTCAATGTATTAAAGCCGAGATAACCAACGTTAAATGACGTTACTTCATCCAACTTAAGATCTGGGTGCTGAATAATTTTTTCGTGCTCGATTGGATAAGCAATGACGTCACATTCTCCAGTAAGTAATTTGGTTAGCCGCCCTGTATCTATAGGCGTGATGTCAAAAATGAGTTGTTGTAAGGTCGATGGCCCCATCCAGTACTTTTCATGCGGCACATAGCGAATATGTGAGCCTGAGCGATATTCCTTCAACTTGAAAGGCCCTGTACCAATCGGGAAGTTATCGATATTGTCAGTCATATCATGCTCGATAAGATGCTGAGCATATTCTTCGGACAATATTACTGCGAAATCAGTAGCTAAGTTTGCCAGTATACTGCTATCTGCGCGATGTAGCGTAAATCTAACCGTGTACTCGTTAATACGTTCTAAACTTTCAATCAGATTGCTAAATTCGACACTTTGGAAAAACGGATATTGTGCACCAGATACCTTATGGTAAGGATGTTCTTCATACAGAATACGGTTGAAGCTAAAAATCACATCATCGGCATTTAATGGGCGAGTAGGTGTAAAGTAGTCTGTTTGATGAAAATGGACGTCGTTTCTTAGGTAAAAAGTAATCTTTTTACCATCTCGTGTAACGTGCCATGATTTAGCCAAAGAGGGCCCAATGGTATTGTCAGGTCCTTGAAATGTGATAAGGCGGTTATAAAGCTGATTCGCAGTGGCGTCAATCGTCATGCCTGAAGTAACTGTTTGTGGGTTGAAACTCTCGGGTGTACCTTCACTGCAATAGATCACGCTGTTGCCGCTAATAGACGATAACTCATCATTTGAACACGCACTTAACAACACGACGAGTGGCGTGACTAAAAGTGAAAAAATACGATTACTGTTGAAAGTGCCCATTCGCATATTTTGCCTATTCTTCAGCGGTATTGCCATCTAATAAGTTGTATTTTTTCAAATATCCTCGCAATTGGTGGTAGGTTAACTGCAATGCATCTGCTGTTTTCTTCTGGTTATATTGACAGTTTTCCAACGCTGCTTTAATCAAATCAACTTCAAACTCTTGTGATAAGTCTTTTAATGAAAGTGGGAAGGATTGAGTTACAGCAGTTTTTTCTTGTTGAATTGCTTGAGTCATATCGGGAGCTGCCGTTGGTTTGGCAGCTTCTGTGGACGCCTGAGGTTGGATTTGCGCAACCCTATCCTGTGTTTTAGTCCGTTGAGAAGGTCGGTATGGCGACTCGAAAGGATCTATGACTAACTCGTGCACCGGTAAATGTGGGTTGTTGCAGCGATAAACACTACGTTCTACCACGTTTTTCAATTCACGGATGTTGCCTGGCCAATGGTAATCTAGCATCGCGCGTTTTGCTTTTTCGGTAAAGCCACTGAATAGCTCAAACTCCAACTCACGTGCCATGTTAATCGCAAAGTGTTCAGCCAATACTAAAATGTCTTCAACTCTTTCTCTTAATGGTGGCAAGGTGATTACGTCAAACGCCAGTCGGTCAAGCAAATCAGCTCTAAACTCACCAATTTCAGCCATTGATGGCAAATCTTCATTGGTTGCTGCTATCAATCTGGCATTTGTTTTGATTGTACGAGAACCACCAACACGTTCGAATTCACCGTATTCGACAACGCGGAGTAGTTTTTCTTGAATTAAGCCGGAAGTATTGGCAATTTCATCAAGAAATAGTGTACCGTTATCAGCGCGTTCGAATCGACCTTCATGACGTTTGTTAGCCCCTGTAAATGCACCACTATCGTAACCAAATAGTTCACTTTCAAGCAGGTTTTCATTCAATGCCGCACAGTTTAGTTTGAGATAGTTTTGATCCCAGCGTTTTGATAGATAATGTAGACGTGCAGCGACGAGTTCTTTACCTGTCCCACGCTCACCTATAATAAGTACTGGTTTACTTAACGGTGCTATCTGAGAAATTTGTTCAAGTACTTCCAAAAAGCTATTCGATTGACCGATTAAATTATCCTGTTGGGCAAAGCGAGACATTTGATTCCTAATTATTAGTGTTTTTCGCTAATAAATAGTTTATTTCATTAAGGATGATGATAAAAGCTGTTTTTGACAAAATTATTTTTATTTATAAAACAGTGTGTTAAATTATTTTGCAAACTTGGCGTGATCTATGAATACCATTTGACAAGTTTACGAATTTTCAAAATGAGGAAGTAACTATGGGTATTTTTTCAAGATTTACCGATATCATTAATTCAAACATCAACAGCTTGTTAGATAAGGCTGAAGATCCTGCAAAAATGGTGCGTCTGATTATTCAGGAAATGGAAGATACTTTAGTCGAAGTACGTTCAACTTCTGCGAAAACGCTTGCAGATAAAAAGGAGCTTTCTCGTCGTGTAGCACGCTATGAAAAAGAAGCAGAACAATGGCAAGAAAAAGCTGAATTGGCGTTAAGCAAAGGCCGTGAAGATTTAGCAAGAGCAGCGTTAGTTGAAAAGAAAAAGTGTGCAGACAATGCTGCTTCATTAACGGATGAACTTGAACATGTGGAAGAACATATTGGCAAGCTTCAAGATGAAATTTCACAGTTGCAAGATAAACTAGCAGACGCTAAGGCTCGCCAAAAAGCGATTATTATGCGTGAAAAAACTGCCAGTTCACGTTTAAAAGTTAAGCAAAACATTGACAGCGACAAAGTAAATGATGCGCTTAGCCGTTTTGACAGCTATGAACGCAAAATAGATGATATTGAAGCGCAAGTTGAGTCATACGATATGGGAAGTAAATCGTTGGCTGACGAAATTTCAGAGCTAGAGTCGGATGAAAAAATCGATGATGAATTAGCTCAATTGAAAGCTAAAATGAAAAAAGGCAAAGGCTCTAAGTAATTTTGCTTTAATAACTAGCGCTAATAGGGGGACGTATAGTGGAAGAGATTATCATGGCACCGGTTATCATTTTTATGATACTAGTAGCACCTTTATGGGTGATACTACATTACCGAAGCAAGAAACAAATTAGCCAAGGTCTGAGTGAAGAAGAATATGCACAGTTGTCAGAGCTTTCTGAAATGGCAGATAAAATGGCTGATCGAATTAAAACACTTGAAGCTATTTTAGATGCAGAAACCCCTGACTGGAGGAGTAAAGTATGACCTTTAAACGCAACGGCGAATTATTTCGAAATACCAGAAATGGTAAAATTGCCGGGGTGTGTGCAGGGGTAGCAGATTACTTCGGATGGGAAACATGGTTAGTGAGGATATTAGTAGTATCAGGTGTGTTATTAGGAATGGGTTGGTTTATTGTTATATATATTGCCGCTTGGTTCATATTAGATAAATCACCAGCACAATCTAAACCTAATCCTAAATCGTTCCAAAAGAACGAAGAAGCTTCGATAGACGATATTGCAACCGAGTCGATTAAAGTAAAATCTCGGATTTGGCAAGCTGGCGAACCACCTAAACAGGCTTTTAGGGATATCAGACGCAAATTTACCACGCTAGAACATGAGTTGAGAAAAATTGAGCGTTATGTAACTTCTCCCGAATTTACAGTTTCGAGAGAAATCAACAAACTATAAAAGAGCGACTTCGGTCGCTTTTTTGTTTTCAGTTCTACGAATTAGAATTAAACAATCAAATTTTAATCTGCGACTACACTCTTGGAATTTTAGTCGTTATATTAATAGCCTACGAATTTTGGTATCTCGCTGTTGCGAAGTGATTGGTAGTCAGAATGGCAATCTTTAAAAAAGAACAACTTAATAATATTAAACGAACAGCGAATGAAATCGTTAATCGCACCCTCGATCAACATATCAACCTTGCCGTTACGGGGTTAAGTAGAAGTGGTAAGACAGCGTTTATCACCTCACTTGTCAATCAATTGCTTAATTACAATAGTGAATCACAGCTGAGCTTTTTCGAGCCTATCCAAAGCCAACGATTTATTGCCGCCAAACGTGTGCCTCAACAGCACTATCATATCGGCCGTTTTGATTATGAAAGTGCCATGTCTGCGTTAACCAAAGAAGAGCCAGACTGGCCTGTGCCAACTAAAGGAATCAGCAAGATACGCTTGGCGATAAAATATCGTCCGGACTCTGGGTTACTTAAATATGCAACAGACACAAGAACACTTTTTGTTGATATTACTGATTATCCTGGAGAGTGGTTGTTAGACCTTCCTATGCTAGACCAAACGTATGAAGAATGGTCATTGCAAATGGCATCGTTAATTAATGACGAACATAAGAGCTCTGAAGCTAGTGAGTTTTTAGCTAAACTCCAAACACTCGATCCTTTTGCCAATGTTGACGAACAGCTACTTGCTGAGTTGGCAGAAGACTACACTCAGTTGTTGCTAAAACTAAAGCATGACAAAGGTTATTCTATTATTCAGCCTGGACGGTTTGTGCTTCCAGGAGATTTAGCTGGCACACCTTTACTTCAGTTCGTGCCATTTTTAGGGTTTGATGACATTGATGTGGAACGTTATCAGTATGCTAAAGAGGATTCGAACATTGGGATGTTGCGAGCAAGGTTCTTAGAGTACAAAGAACGAGTCGTGAGAAAGTTCTACAAAGAGCATTTTGTTAACTTTGACCGTCAAATCGTGTTAGCTGATTGTTTAACGCCACTTAACAGGGGCGCTGAAAATTTTCGTGAATTGCAAAAAGCTATGGAAATGATAATGGAAAGCTTCAACTATGGGAAAAGTAGCCTATTTAGTCGACTATTTTCCCCTAAAATTGATAAGCTATTGTTTGCAGCGACTAAAGCCGATCATATAACGCCTGAGCAACACAGCAATTTGACTTCATTACTTAATCAGCTGATTCATAAAACAAAGCAGCATTTAGGTTATGAAGGTGTTGAAATGAAGACGATCGCATTGTCTTCTGTGAAAGCGACGTTAGCAGGAAAAGGTCGCCATCAAGGGAACACAATTCCGGTCATTCAAGGCTATACAGAAACTAGAAATAAACTGGTGACAGTTTTTCCTGGTGAAGTGCCGTCTCAGCTTCCAGATGTGGCATACTGGCAAGATAATCAGTTTAATTTTATGAGTTTTATGCCGTATCAGGCCGTAAAAGAGCACCAAACACTTCCACATCTGAGGATAGATCAGGCGTTACAGTTTTTGCTTGGAGATAAAATGAAATGAGTGAAAAAGAAACTAAATATCAACAGCAAATATTGTTTGATGAAACTCCGAAAGTCGCAAAAAAACAAGAACAAAATAATAGCCTGATGACTTCACAAGTTATCGTTGAAAACGAAACATGGCAAGAAGAAGAGCTTGACGAAGTGACCCAAGTGGCTCAGGACATTCCGAAAAGTAAACCTCGGTGGTTATGGCGGTTAATTGCGGTATTGCTCCCTATTCTGTTAACTGTTGAGCTAGTTGAATTCTTTATCGCAGGTTTTGAAAGTAGTCCAGCTATCACTTCAATTTATGCAATTGTCTGTGCCTCAATTTTAGCGCTTGTTGGCCGCTTTGGTTTTAAGGAGTACTTGGGTCTTAGACAACTTAAGCGAAGTTCTGTGCTTAGAGAAAAGGTTGCGATCGCAGTTGATACACAAAAAAGCGAAGATGCCGTTAAGCTCTGCGATAAAATCCATGACCGTTTACCGTGTGACCTTACCGTTGAGTATGAAAACAAATGGCAACAAAGTGCTAAGCATGAGTTAAGCGCAGAAGAAATCATTACCCTTTATGATCAACAAGTATTATCGTCCGTAGATAAAAAAGCACTTGATATAGTTGCAAAGTATTCTACTGAGTCTGTTGTGCTTGTGGCAGTTAGCCCGATCGCTATTATCGATATGGCATTGATCTTTTGGCGAAACGTTAAGATGCTGGATGAACTGGCACATCTCTATGGCATTCATCTAAGTTACTGGAGCAGAATTCGCCTAATTAAACAAGTCTTTGTCAATATGGCATATGCTGGGGCATCTGAACTTGTCGCCGACGTTGGTTTGGAAATGATCGGTGCTGATATATTGGGCAAGGTATCAGCTCGATTTGCACAAGGTATGGGGGCAGGGATGTTGACTGCTCGACTCGGGCTAAAAGCTATGCATGAGTGTCGCCCTCTTGCATTTACAGCAACTAAACCCAAACTTACTGACGTCAGAAAAGCCATCGTGAAACGGCTAAGTAAAATGAAATCTGACTAATAACTTGTCTTTGAGATTTTTAAGATACGCTTGTGCTGCTTTGTTTTTAAGGTGCTGAATATTTCTTTGTTATTTTTTGTTTACAATGCTTTTGCGGCGGAGCAATTCGTCGAAATACGCTGTGATGACCTATTGAATCAATTTCGCTTAAGATTAGTCTAACTAAATAGTTGCACTAAAGTTATGTGTACAAAGCGAATCACAGTCAGATAAATATAATCAAAATGACAACTATATCTGGCTGCTGTAACAAGTAGATTTGAAGGTTACAACATGTCAAAGTCGAGTAAGTACGTATCTAAGTCTCCGGATGAAAATGGCTTTATCCAGTGGACAGATGAAGAAAATCAAATATGGCAAGATCTAATTTCCCGCCAACTTAAATGTATCGAAGGCGTAGCCTGCGATGAATATTTTGAAGGCCTTGCTAAGCTTAATTTACCAACGGACAGAATTCCACAGTTAGATGAAGTCAGTGACGTTTTAGAATCGGAAACGGGTTGGCGTTGTGAACCTGTACCTGCGCTAATTGGTTTTGGTGAATTTTTCCGTTTATTGTCAGAAAGAAAGTTTCCTGTTGCTACATTTATTCGTACGCGAGAAGAGTTTGATTACTTACAGGAACCCGATATCTTCCATGAAATATTCGGTCACTGCCCATTACTAACAAACAAATCTTTCGCTGATTATACGCAGGCTTATGGCCAAATGGGACTTATGGCGTCGAAAGAAGAACGTGTATTTCTGGCGCGATTGTACTGGTTCACTGTAGAGTTTGGGTTACTTGACACACCAGAAGGATTACGCATTTACGGTGGAGGTATTTTATCTTCGCCTAGTGAAACTCAGTATGCTATCAATGATGAAACTGTAGAGCGTAAGCCGCTTGATATTTTGGAAGTATTACGAACGCCATATCGTATTGATATATTGCAGCCAATCTACTATTTATTGACCAAGGTGAGTGATCTTGACGAAATCAGGAAGCACTCAATTGAAGAAATCATGGCGATGGTACAAGAAGCAAAAGAACTAGGGCTATTCCCTGCAAAATTTCCACCTAAAGAAACAAAAGAAGCGAGCTAAGGAGTTAATAATGTCGCAATTATCTGTACAAAAATGTGAAGCATGTCATGCTGACGCGCCAAAAGTGAGCGATGAAGAATTGCATCAATTAATTCGCGAGATTCCAGACTGGGTTCCAGAAGTTCGTGATGGTGTAATGATGTTGGAGCGTGTTTATAAATTTAAGAATTACAAACAAGCTTGGGCATTCGCGAATAAAGTATCTGAATTAGCGGAAGAAGAGTTTCACCACCCAGCAATATTACTGGAGTGGGGAAAAGTAACAGTAACGTGGTGGACTCACGCTATTGGTGGCTTGCATAAAAATGATTTCATTTGTGCGGCAAAAACAGACACGCTGCTGTAATATTTAGTTACATTAATAATGCTAAGCCTCCTAAATTAGGGGGCTTTTTTTTATCGTAAAAAATAGTTTACAATAGGGTTTTCCCCAGTGGTCACCCAGAGGTGAGTTGAATGCGTTTAGAAATTGGTTGTCAGGATCGTGTTGGAATTGCGCAAGAAGTGCTTGGTATTTTTGTTGAACGAGGAATCGATCTTAGAGGTATTGAATTAAAGCAACCAGGCAAGATTTTTATCAATATTCCTGATTTAGAGTTTTCTGAACTACAAACATTTATGCCACAACTGCGTTTAATAGATGGTGTTGTTGACGTAAAAACGACGCCTTATATGCCTTCTGAACGCGAACGTAACGAACTGGCCACACTTATTCGAACCTTTCCTGACCCTTTTGTTTCGATAGATGCCAAAGGCAACATTCGTTTGATCAATACTATTGCTGCATCGGCAATGGGATGTAATGAAGATGAAATTGTGGGAGATCATGTCAGCTTATGGCTGAAAGGATTTAACTTTAACCGCTGGCTAGATAGTGATGAAGTTTTAGCGCAAACTCGCCGACTCAAGTTTCAGGATGAAGACTATGTTGCTGACATCATGCCAATTCATGTCTCAGATAACACTGGTGACCCTGTACTTGCGGGGGCAGTGTTAATCTTGAAGTCTGAAGCGCGATTGGGTCAGCAAATTAGCGCCTTCAAGCAAGCAAACGAGAATAATTTCGCGGGCATTCAAGCCAGCAGTGGTGCAATGAGAAAAGTGATTCGTGAAGCCAAACGTATGGCTCTATTAGATTCATCAATTCTTATTGTCGGTGAAACTGGTACAGGAAAAGAGTTGATTGCGAAAGCGTGCCACGCAGCCAGCGATCGCGCAGAAAATCCATTTATGACGCTGAATTGTGCGGCCTTACCTGATGACGCGGCCGAAACAGAGTTGTTCGGTCAAGGCAAACCAAATACAGAAGCGAGTAAACGGGGCCTATTTGAATTGGCGGATGGCGGTACCATCTTTTTGGATGAAGTAGGGGAGATGTCCCCTAAACTTCAGACAAAACTCTTACGCGTCATTCAAGATGGTATTTTCCGTAGGGTTGATGATGAACAGGAAATTACTGTCAATATTCGAATCATTAGTTCAACAAATTGCGATCTGTTGAACATGGTGCAACAAGGAGAATTTAGAGAAGACTTATATTATCGCCTTAATGTACTTGGTTTGAATATTCCTTCATTGCGCGAGCGTCGTTCTGACATTATTCCGCTTGCTGAGTTTTTTGTGAATAAATTCGGCCAACGTATAGGTAAATCCAATATTTCTTTGTCCGATGATTGTCGCGACTTTATTGAACACTATCCATGGCCAGGCAATGTTAGACAGCTTGAAAACGTATTGATTAGAGCCGTATCGTTGATGGAAGGGAATGTGGTAGTGACCTCTCACTTGCAGCTACCTGCGTATACTCGTGAACATGGCTACTTGGAACAGGAGTTTGAAGGTACGCTAGATGCAGCGGTCAAAAATTTTGAGGCCGATCTATTACGCAAACTGTACCCTGCTTATCCAAGTACTCGACAGTTAGCAAAGAAATTAGGGCTTAGTCATACGGCAATAGCGAATAAACTACGTGAATACGACATTAATAAGAAGACGGTGAAAATTTAACTAGTTACGCCAATTTAGTGTTGTAAACATTTTACAACAAAGCGCTCAACCAATAGTTAGGTCTAGTTATTGGGATGAGCGCTTTGATCTATTAGACTTTCCTTAATCTACAGATATTCGATTAAGAGAGATAATTATATGAAACTTTATGGGTACTGGCGCTCATCAGCGGCTTATCGCGTTAGAATTGTTTTACACCTCAAAGGAATACGATTTGAATCCATTCCAGTCCATTTAGTCAAAAATGGTGGTGAACAGCACAGTGAAGAGTACACTACGCTCAATGCTACTCATTTGGTGCCAACGCTAGTAGACGAAGATGTTGTACTTAATCAGTCAATCGCTATTATTGATTATCTAGATAGTGTTTATTCGCAAATAAGTGTTTATCCAAAAATTCCTGCTGATAAAGCTCAAGTTCAGGCGATGGCATTAGACATCGCATGTGAAGTGCATCCGCTTAATAACCTTCGCGTTCAGCAATATTTGGCTAACGAGTTATCGGTAGGCGATGCTGAAAAACTAGCATGGACGCATCATTGGATGAAGATAGGTTTTGCTGCATTAGAAGAAAAACTAAATAAGTACGCTGGAAAATATTGTTATGGTAATGAAGTTTCTATGGCTGATATTTGTTTAGTACCGCAGGTATATAATGCTAACCGATTTGGTTTAGATATGAGTGCATTTCCAAATATCACTCGAATTGTAGAAAACTGTAACCAACTCGAAGCTTTTAAGCTTGCCTTACCAGAAAACCAGCCAGATGCTCAATAAATTGGCTGTCTAAGAGTAATGGCAGTGATTTGATTATTTGTTGCTGCCACCACGTAATTTACAAAAAGTTATACTTTTATGTGAATTCCTGCTTGCATGCAATGTCAAAAAACGGTGCAATGGAGGAAAGTAGCTTTTTAATTTTCTTTTGTCTTGTGAAGACATAGTGCGTTGTCTCATAAGCACTAATGGAGGATTGAAGTCTGAGTTACTGGGTACATTTCATATGATGGATTTGCTAACGCCGCTTGAATACGCCATTTGAAATGAAGACTAAAGCGCTATGCACAATTTTTCAGTTTTCCAAAAAGCAACGAGAATGAGCAAAGGTGAGTATGAACGAAACGCAAGAAGTACATTCTGAATCTACAAGTAATTCAAATTGGCTTATTCCCAGCATTATCATCGCGTTAGTTGTGGTGGGTGCGGGTTACTGGTTAATTACATCAGAGGAGCCTCAAAAAGCCGTGCAGCCACAAGCTGCTGTGCAGGAGCCTGAACCTATTCAGGTCGAAGAGCCTGTGGTAGAAGATAGTCCGATTGAAAAAGAGTTACCAGAACTAGCCTCTAGCACGCCACCTGAAATAGAGATGGTGGAACCTGAACCAGTAGTTACGTTGCCTTCATTAGATGAAAGTGATGCGTGGCTAAAAGAAAAGCTTCCATCGATTACATGGCGAAAAGAGCTACTTAAACTTGTTATTGATGAGGACATCGTTCGTCGATTTGTCGTGTTTACGGATAACTTCGCTCAAGGGAATATCGCTTATGAACATAGCCCGTTAATTAAGCCGAATGTCGGCTTTACAGCGAGAGAAGTAAAGTACGAAAGTGGTGATGTTGAACTGTTATGGGATGAATCAGCTACACGCCGATTTAGTTTATATGTAGATTTACTTCGTTCGATTGACAGTGACACGTTAGTACAATGGTATTTCGAAATGAAACCTTTGGTTGATGAAGCTTATCGTGAATTAGGTTACCCAGACGAAGAGTTCACTTACGTATTGCAGGATGCAATCGCGCGTGTCTTGGATATGGAAGTACCTAAAACAGAGCTTACCCTAGAACGACCGAGTGTCATGTTTAAATTTGCTGATCAAGATATTGAATCTATGGATGATGCTGATAAGTTGTTGTTGCGTCTTGGTAAAGATAACTTGCTTGTTATAAAGTCGATATTGTTGGAAGTGAATGAAAAACTAGCCAAAGAGAACAACTAGTGTATGAGTACAATGCATGTACCGAGGCATCTTCCTAGACGGCACAGTAAATCATTACGAGCAGTGGGCAATTTCGTCTTAAAATGCCTAGGTTGGTCTGTTCAAGGCCAGTTACCTGAGCAATATAAGAAATTTATTCTACCTGTAGCACCTCATACATCTAATTGGGATTTTGTTATTGCTATTGCTGTAATGTTTTCACTCGACATCAAAGTAACGTTTTTAGGAAAGGATAGCATATTTAAAGGAATTTTGGGGCAGTGGCTTACCAGCTTGGGGGGCGTGGGAATAGATCGTTCGCATCGCCATGGCGTTGTAGGTCAAATGGTTGACCGATTTGCGTCTGAAGAACATATGTTACTTGCATTAGCTCCAGAAGGAACGCGCAGTAAGACAAAAGAATGGAAGACTGGATTTTTACATATTGCCAAGCAAGCACAGGTGCCTATTGTTCCCGTAGGATTGGACTACAAGAATAAGCAAGTCGTATTCCTTCCTCATTACTTTGTTGAGGGAGAGGTTGAAGAAGAACTACATGCGGTTAAGGCAATGTACAAATCTTTTTGCGCAAAAAAACCTCAGTTGGTGTAGATTTTATTGATTGTGCTTGCAACTCAACAATAGTTTAGCGATAATTCGCGCCGCCTTAAGGCAATCTATGGTGACCCTTTCGGTCCCTTCGCAATGATACTCTGTGAACCCGGCCAGGTCCGGAAGGAAGCAACCGCAGCAGACGACTCATGTGCCGGAGTGTGGCTGATTGGGTTACCACCCAATTTATACTTCTTCTCTATTTATCCCTAAATCCTAGTCAATTGAGCTCCAATTATTTCTTGGGAAGCGTTTGTAATTGTATGCTCATGCCATTATACAAATTTATGGTTGAGTTTATATATTGCCTTGGTAGTATTGTACAAAAGAACAACAAGGATTGGTCGTGTTAGAAGCTGTAGCTGTCTCCCCAAATTTTTCGAGAGAAACCTTTAACTTACTGCCGGGTAAAGTGCTAGATGTACAGATTAATCACCCCGTAACTGTCAGATTAAAGACTACGTTAGTCGGTTATGAGATAGGGAAATACATCATTATTAAATACCCTAAAGTAGCGTCTTCAACTAATTACAACGATGTTTTGGTGCAGGGCAATGTGGCGATAGTACGCTATTTAGTTGAAGGTGAAAAAGGGTGCTGTTTTGCATTTCGCTCTACGATTCGTTGCATATCTCAACATCCTGAAAAATTCATTTACTTGAGCTATCCAACAGACATAGAAAATCGTGAGCTTAGACAGCACCAAAGAGTGTCGACCAATCTGCCAGCGGCGATAACCTTGGGTAATGATTTCAATGGCATTTCAAAAATTACTGGGGTGATAAGGGACATTTCACGTAATGGTTGTGGTTTTTATTTTATCGCACACAATGACAATATTATCGTAAACAAGCGTGACGTAAATATTACGATCAAACAGCCAGATAATCAGGTAATCAAGATAAGTGCAAGTGTGTGTAATAGCCGGAATGAAAGCGGCACTGTTAGCGTTGGTATCAAATTCAATGAAAACGATAAGCAAGTTCAGGCATTATTTGAACAGTTACTTATCGATAGTCATTTAACCTAGTTAGCTTGAAAAGCTAGATGGGCTATTCGGCCTCGTGGGTTTTCATAAACTCTAACGCTTTTCTTACCGCAACTTTAACGTTGTTTTCCATTTCAAACCTTTCTGAAGCTGGTAGATAGAAGGCCATATCTACTTCATGCCTAATGTAGCGGGCAGGAAGTTGATTCAATACGACACATGTTAAGTCAGCCATAAAATCACTGTCATATTTATCTTCTAGTTTAAGTGTAGTAAAGTGCTGGATGACAAGTTTTTCATAGTAATTATGAATGTCGTCAGATATTTTCATAAAAGACTCCTCAATTATTTCTACCTTAAAGCCTAATTGCTAGCATTTCAAAAAGCGAGTAATTATTACAATTTATTCAAAATCTTAAAATACAAAAAGTTTTCGATTTATTAAATGTTAACTTATTGCTTTTCTTGTTGTTCTATTTGCCTTTCTAGCTTGCTAATCGCCTGACGACATCGACCTAATCTTTGGTGTAGCGTCAATACTTCTTGTGTAATAACATCTTTTTGGTTTTCACTGGCGGAATTTAGTTGGATTTCTTTTTCGTTAAGCATCGCGAGCAATCGACGTTCAAACTCGTGTGTTTCAGACAGCTTTGCGTATAGCTCTTGAATTGGTACTAATACTTTTGATATCGCCCGTTTAAACTTGGCTCTTCCGAAGTGATCTTTACGGTATTTGTCAATGGCCGTTAAACTTTCTTTCGCATTTATCGCTTTGATTATTGCCGCGCACTGTAGTTCAATTTTCTCCACCTGAAATGCGAAAAAATCGATTTGCCGTTGCTTTAGCAGTTTTTCGGCGTGCTGAAGCTCTTTTTCTATTTCAGTAACGTATGGGAGAAACTGTTTACTTCGGCTTTTGAAACATTCTTGGTTAAACAAATGATGCTTTGGACTCGAGTCAGTCTTGGGCGATGCGTTTTTGTCGAGTTCTCTAGCCTGAACATAGAGTTTGCGTAGCACATTTCGGATCTTATCTATTGCTAGTTGCGCTTTATTAAGTTGCATTGCTATAACCAAGCTTGATAGGCGAGATTCGCTGACATTAAGATGACAATCGTAATAAATACTGGCCGGATAAACTTACCACCAAACTTTATAGCAGAGTGAGCGCCAACCCAGGCACCAGCCATTATAAACACGCCCATCGCTAAACCGAGAATTACATTAACATAACCAAGATAAAGAAACGTCAACAAACTACAGGCGTTACTCACAAAATTTGTTGAACGTGCTAAACCGCAGCTAAGCATGATATTGATCTTATATAAGGCGCTTGAACTCGCAGTCCAAAATGCACCAGTGCCGGGGCCTGCCAGACCATCGTAAAACCCTAATATGAACCCTTGACCACTTTGAGTTATCTTCAGTTGGTTAGATTCTTGAGGCAATTTATTGTCACTATAAACAACGTTTTTGGCAAGCAACGTGTAAACAGCTGTAATGATGATCAGTATTGGGAGATACTTTTCAAGAAATTCGATGGTCAAAAATGAGACGGTTAGAGTTCCAACAACAGCGCCGATAGCCGTGGCAATAAGTGAAGTGCGCCAAAACTTTGGATCAAAGAGCTTTTGCTTGTAAAACGTAAACGATGCTGTAAATGAGCCAAATGTTGCAGCAAGTTTGTTTGTTGCAAGCGCAATGTGAGGAGGTAATCCTGTTGATAGCAATGCTGGAACAGTTAACATGCCACCACCTCCTGCTATTGCATCGATTAGCCCAGCTAAAAATGCAACAGTGCAAAGAATCAACCAAAGTTCAACGCTGAGAATTGGCTCTATCAAATCGATGCCTTTAAGTAGTATTTTAAAATCAGGGCGATTCTATCATATTATCTCTTCACAATGCCCTAGAATTTTTGGTTAGCTGATGCAAGCGTTGCACTAATTGCTGTTAGTTCTTTTCAATCTGTAACCCTCGCCGTTTCAAAGCAAGTTAACGCGACTTTTACATAAATTTTAACAATTTGTGGCGCAAAAAATAGCCGCCTTGATTAGTTCAAGTATACGTTACAATTTTTTTTAAATAAATTTCTATTACATGTCTGAAAAAGTTTACGGAGTATGGTGTGACCTCTGTTTCTTATTGTTTTTTAAGGTTTTATTGTGTTTGTTGTGTTCGTTTTATGATCGCTGACCAAAAGTGCGCATATACTTGATTTAATGCATGTTGGTTGCGTAACTCTTTGTTATGTATGTGATTTTGTTGTTTTGCTGACTTATCTAAAATGATAAGGTGAATAAGCGTGGTACGAAAGTTGGTGTACTTTTGTTTTGTTCTTAAGTATCAATGTTTTACGTGGTTTTCGAAAGGTGTTTCTGGTTGTTTCGCTATGTTAAGTTCTGTAACGCTGTGTGTTGACCCACATAATAAATAGCGTTTACTATCAAGTGAGATTGAAATAGCGCCACGCTATTTCTTACAAGAAAAACAAAGCAATATAGCTTTGATTTAAAACATTAGAATCACGCAAAGTGGTCTAAGGGAGAAAAAATGTATAACAATAGCAAAATAGCTAAAGCTGTTCGTTTAGCCATGTTCGTTGGTGCGAGCGCATCGGCTGCGATTGCTGCGCCTGCATTTGCTGAAGAAGCAGCTGCTGATGTAGAACGCATCGAAGTTACAGGTTCACGCATTAAACGTGTAAATATGGAAGGTGCAAACCCTGTTCAAGTTATCACTCGTGATGACCTAGTAGCTTCTGGTATCAACAATATCGGTGATATTCTACAAGAGATTCCTTCGGTTGCTGGTGCGGCAACTAACACTGCAATCAACAATGGTGGTTCTGGTGCGATTCGCGTATCTCTTCGTGGTTTAGGCTCACAGCGTACGTTGGTACTTTTAAACGGTCGTCGTATAGTAGCTTCAGGTACTGGTGCTGATTCATCAGTTGACTTAAGTACTATTCCAACTGCAATCGTTAAACGCATCGAAGTACTTAAAGATGGTGCTTCTGCGATTTACGGTTCAGATGCTGTAGCAGGTGTTGTTAACGTTATCACTCGTGATGACTTTGAAGGTTTTGAATTTAACACTAGCTACGATATCGGTACTGAAGAAAGCGACGGTGAAGTTAAGACTTTCGACGTAACAATCGGTTTCTCTGGTGACAAAGGTCACGCTGTAGTTAACGCTTACTATGTTGAGCAAGGTGCTCAATGGTCTGGCGATCGCGATTGGTCTAAGTTTGAACTTGATCTAGATCCAGAAACTGGTGAACTTAGCAAGGGCGGATCTTCGGCTCCACCTTGGGGTCGTTATAATGGTATCGATGGTGCTAATGGCTGTTCATCATTCACTCACGGTGCTGGCAGTGGCCCTGGTCAATCAGATCCTTCTGATTTCACTAACCCTACTGGTTATGAGTGTTGGGATTGGGACAAAGATACATACAACTATGCGCCAGCTAACTACCACTTAACGCCACAAGAGCGTTACGGTATCTTCGCGTCTGGTTCATATGAAATTAACGACAATATTCGTTTCTTCACTGAATTAAACTTCAACCGTCGTACTTCAGATACTAAGCTTGCGCCATTACCATTAGCGCCATTAGCGTTCTTCGGTTTCTCAGCACCTTACGCTGCTGATAACTACTACAACCAACAGTTTGGTCCAAAAGACGTAAACGGTAACTCAGTCGAAATTGCTGACTGGCGTCGTCGTATGGTTGAAACTGGTGGTCGTGACACTAGCTTCCGCGTTGAAACTACACGTTTCGCGTTAGGTTTAGATGGTGAGTTTGACAACGGTTGGGGATATGAAGTTTCTTATATCTTTGGTCGTAACGATTCATCAAGCGTATTAGGCGGTGGTGTAAACTTCGAAAAAGTTGCTGAAGCTGTTGGTCCTTCATTCATGGACATCGACGGTAACATCGTTTGTGGTACGCCTGGTAACGTAATCGCGGGTTGTGTGCCGTTAAACGTATTCGGTATCCCAGGAACTGATTCTGCAGTTTCACAAGAGATGATGGACTACATTACGTTTGAAGCTCACGATGTTGGTTACAACGAGCAACAAGTTATTTCTGCAAGTATCTTCGGTGAAGCGTTTGAATTACCGTCAGGTGTTGTTGGTGTTGCGATTGGTGTAGAACACCGTGAAGAGAAAGGTGCTGATTTACCAGACGCATTAATCGCTCTTGGTATCACTTCAGGTTCATCACGTGTTAAAACTGTTGGTGAATACTCTGTAGACGAAGCATACATCGAAGCAAACGTGCCAGTTCTAAGTGATATGCCTTTCGCTGACATTTTAGAATTAGACTTAGCGGTTCGTTACTCAGACTACGATACTTTCGGTGATACAACTAACCATAAGATCGGTATGAAGTGGGCACCATTTGATGGTTTACTAGTTCGTGCAACATCTTCAACGGCTTTCCGTGCGCCAGGTACTAACGACTTGTTCCAAGGTAACTCGGACAACAGCCCAGAAGTATCTGACCCTTGTGCAACTAACCCAACGCAATTCTGTATTGCTGACGGCGTTCCAGCAGGTGGTTTCGAGCCTATCGGTGATCAACTTTCTTCAACTCGTGGTGGTAGCACTGAGTTAACACCTGAAGAAGCTGATATCTTCACATTTGGTTTAGTATACAGCCCTGATTTCGTTGACGGTTTATCATTCACTATCGATTACTGGGATATTGAGCTAACTAATGCGATTTCTCGTCTTGGTGAGCAATTAATCCTAGATAACTGTGCTGCTACTGGCCAATACTGTGACAAGATTACTCGTTACGGACCAGACGCTGGCGCGTTATACGGTAACTCTTCAGACATCGATGACCGTACTACTAACGTTGGTGGTATCGACTCTTCAGGTATCGACTTCAACGTTCAGTACACTACTGAAATCGAATGGGGTACTTTATCTGTAAACTTCGACACTACTTACTACGATACATATGACATCACACAGGCTGATGGTTCTGTTGTAGAAAATGCTGGTTGGTACTACGAGAACAGTGGTGACGGTAACTTCCCTGAGTGGAAAGGTACTTTAAACCTAGGTTTACGTGCTGATGACTGGTCTGCTGGTTACGCTGTACGTTACATCGGTGATGTTAAAGAACCATTTGATGTTGCAAGTGGCTACCGTAAGTTAGGTGAGCAAGTGTTACATGACGTACGTTTCACGTACTACATGGATAACATTACAGCTTCGTTCGGTATCGATAACTTATTCGATGAAGAACCACCGTATGCTGCGACTGGCTTCAACGATAATACTGACCCTCGTACATACAACACTACAGGTCGTCACGCTTACGTATCATTAGGTGTATCATTCTAAGAGACTCTTCTCTTATGATGTGACCGCATGATCGTAATCATGTGAATGTAAAAGCCAATCGGCAATGCCGATTGGCTTTTTTATGTCTTAAAGTCCCACCCAATTTCACTTATATAGTCAGACTAAGTTAACCTATTTCCTTTCATTCTTGAGGGAATTAGTTGGCTGTTTATTATTCACTTGGTTTCTGCAAAAACTTAGGTTGCAATTAATACTAAACTGAGTTTTCGCTTCAATTTAAACTGTTTAGTTTATGATTTTTCATAGTTTGTACTAGCTTCTAGTTTTTGTAGCTAAACCTCTTCAAATAGTAGATTCAGGTTATTCACAACGGTAATACCAATATAAAAGGTATTTGGGTGTAATTGTGCAATAAAAAATGAGGTAACTAGCAGAGGGAGTTAATTGATATTAACAGTACTTCGATTTTGAACGAGTGGGGTAAACGTAAGAGCGTTGCTTCGTGATATTAACTATGCGCCAAAAGTCTCAGCTGAAATCAATTAAAAATGATTATTTGTGGTAAATATATAGGAAGCTACATTAGAAGCTTCCTATGTATCGTTTTGTGATGAATTACTTCGTACCTGCGCTCGTTTGTCCTTTACTTTGCTGCTTACGTAACGCATCTCTATTTTGCTCGCGTAATGCATCAGCCATTCCTTGGGACATACATGACCTTTTCTTTAAATGGCTTCCTGTAGAGGCCATTGTTTCACAGACCATATCTAAAGTGTCTACTTGTGTTTTTACGATTTTTCCATCTGGATTGCCACTACATGCCACCAAGAGAGCGGCTAATGAAACGGCGAACATTTTTTTTACCATGACTATTTTCCTTAATTAACTATCCGTTAGTTATATTAAGGTGTGTGTAAAAAATGTCCACCTGTAGGTGGTTATGTGTTCCATTAATTTGTTATCAAATGTAATCAGGCAGTTTTATTGCGCGTTACTTAAAAAATATACACTGGTCGATAGGTACATTTTATGGGGAGAGTGTGTGTGATTTCGGCTTTGAGAAAGAGTGCGTTGAAGGGAAGGTGTGTTGACCGTTATATAATACAGCCAACACTCACCATTTAAACGCAATAAGTTAGAATGAACCTGCGCTTGTTTGGCCTTTGCTTTCTTGCTTGCGTAATGCGTCTCTATTTTGTTCGCGCACAGCCTGCGCTAAGCCTTTCGACATGCACTTTCTTTTCTTAAGGTGGCTACCCGTTGATGCAGACGTTTCGCAAACCATGTCTGAAGTATCTACCTGATTTTTTGCAACTTTTCCATTTGGGTTTCCGCTACATGCGACTAAAAGTGTTGCGAATGAAATGATTGCGATTTTTTTTAACATAATTATTTTCCTTAATTAACTATCCGTTAGCTATACTAAAAAGTTAAGGGTCAAAAGTCTACAGAGCTGCACATAAGTACGAAATATTATCTGTGATAAAATGCAACAAAACGTTTCTGTTGTTTGTATTTTGTACTCCTGAAGGCTAATAAATAACTAATTAGCATTTATTTTATGCTGATTTGTAATTAAATTTGACTTACTACGAATGAATTAGTAAAACATACAAAGTCAATATTTTCGCTCTAAGGAACATATAGAATTATTTGATACAAACTTGTCAGAAGTTACTTACTAGCCTTAAGCAAGCATAGTGGGTAGATGGGTTGTTACAAATGTAAGATTATTTATTTAACTTTTGTTAAATAAATAACCTTTTTTATATGCCTGGTTGACAGTTACGCTGTCCTCTGGGAATATTGCATGGTTTTATTACTAGAGAAATTAAAACTACAGCAGATTATTAGGTTTGCGTTAACAATAATTTTGTTATCTAAATTCAATAGCAATTGGTTGGGAACTATGTCCAAATTAAGCAAAAAAAGCCTTATCGCATCAACAATCGTTGGCGCCATGGCATTATCAGCAAGCAATGTTGCTTTCGCTGATAAACTATCTGATTTACAAAGTGCTGAAGAAAAAATCTTCAAAGCGTCTCAAAAATCTCAAGCTAAAGTAAGCAGCATTTATGAGCAAACAATAGAGTTAATCGGTGAGTACCGTAACACTGTTGACGAAGCTGAGTTACTTAGCAGCTATAACGATCACGTGCAGTTAATGGTTAACGACCAAAATGCAAATATCGCATCGTTAGAGAAACAAATTGCTGGCATCGATAAGATCAAGCAAGGTGTTGTTCCACTAATGTACAAGATGATCGATACATTAGAGAAGTTTGTTGAATTAGACGTTCCAATGAACTTAGAAAGCCGTCAAGAGCGTATCGCTAACTTACGCAAAATCATGGCTGACTCTAACGTAACTACATCTGAGCAGTTCCGCTTAGTACTTGAAGCTTACGAAATTGAAGCAAACTACGGTACTATTTTTGATGCTTATCAAGCTGAGCTTGACCTAGGTGACCGCACTATTACCGCTGACTTCGTTCACATGGGACGTGTCGCTTTAGTTGCGCAATCTCTAGACATGAAAAATGCTTGGGTTTGGAACAACACTTCACGTTCTTGGGAAGCATTAGGTGATGAGTACTTGAAAACCATTACTGATACGATCCGTATGGCACGCAAGCAACTTCCAATGGACTTAACTAAATTACCAGTATTTGCAGCAGGAGCAAAATAATGAAAAAAGTTATTAATTTTGTATTACTAGCTGCAAGCATGTCAGCTGGCCTTACAAGTGTCGCACAAGCTAATGATCTTGATAAGCTACTTCAAGAAGTTAAAGCTGACCGTATCTCAGAAGCTAAAATTGACAAAAAACGTGAAGCCGAATTTATGGCTGCACGCGCTGACAAGCAAGCTTTATTGAACAAAGCAAAAGCTGAGTTGAAAGCACAGCAAGAACGTAATAAGCGTTTAAACAAAGAGTTTGCTGATAACGAAATCACGTTAGCACAAAAAGAACAAGAGCTTGATAACGCTAAAGGTACATTAGGTGAAATGTTCGGTGTTAGCCGTGCTGCAGCAGCTAACGCATACGGCTCAGTTACAACTTCAATTGTAAGTGCTGAATTCCCAGGACGTGGTGATGTACTTAACCGTATCGCTAACTCTAAAGAAATTCCTGCGTTGGAAGATTTAGAAGAGTTATGGTTCGCACTTCAAACAGAAATGACTGAATCAGGTAAAGTATCTCAATTTACTACTGAAGTTACGCAACTAGACGGTTCAAAATCACAAGAATCAGTTACTCGTATTGGTACTTTCAACTTAGTATCTGCTAACGGTTTCTTAAACTACAATGATGAAGTTGGTCAAGTTCAGCCTCTAGCTAAGCAACCAGCTGGTTACATCGCTGAAACAGCATCTTCATTCTTCAACACTTCTTCAGGTTATGCGCCTGTTTACGTTGACCCTTCACGTGGTGCTATTTTAGCACTTGAAACACGTAAGCGTACGTTGATGGAATTCTACCATCAAGGTGAAGAAGTAGGTTACGGTATTACAATTCTATTGGTAATCGGTCTACTAATCGCGTTAGAGCGTATGATTGTTCTTGGTGCAATGGGTGCTAAAATTAAGGCTCAGCAAAAAGACCTTTCAACACCAAACGAAAACAACCCTCTTGGTCGTTTATTAAAAGTTTACCATGACAACAAAGATGCTGATGCTGAAACATTAGAGCTTAAGTTAGACGAAGCAATTTTACGTGAAACACCTACAATTGATCGTGGTATTAACCTAATCAAGATGTTCGCTGCTATCGCTCCACTTATGGGTCTATTAGGTACTGTTATCGGTATGATCATGACGTTCCAAACAATTACGTTGTTTGGTACAGGTGACCCGAAAATCATGGCGGGTAACATCTCTCTTGCACTTGTAACTACAGCTCTAGGTCTAATCGCGGCATTGCCTCTTATCCTAGTGCACAGCATTGTAGCTGGTCGCAGTAAAGCGGTTCTTCACAAGTTAGACGAGCAAAGCGCTGGTTTAATTGCTGAGATCGCTGAGAAGGAGTCTAAATAATGTTATTCCTGATAGAGCTTGTTGAATCTGTCAGGAGTTTTATTGCAACTGGCGGTAACGTACTTTACTTTGTCGCCTTTGCTCTCTTAATGATGTGGATATTAATGATTGAGCGTTATTGGTTCCTTGCATCTACTTACCCAACTCTTAGAGATGGCATTATAGATAAGTGGAATGCAAGAGAAGATACAACCTCATGGTATGCGCATCGTATCAGAGATACATGGATCTCCGAAGCGACAGAATTACTTGAGCGTAATATGCTTACAATTAAAACCTTAGTGGCTATGTGTCCACTGATTGGATTGCTAGGTACAGTGACAGGTATGATTTCAGTATTTGAAACAATGGCACAACAAGGTACAGGTAATCCACGTCTAATGGCGTCAGGTATATCGATGGCAACAATTCCGACAATGGCGGGTATGGTTGCAGCATTATCAGGCGTATTTTTTAGTTCAAGATTAGACGCAAAAGTTAAATTGGCAAAGGCTAAGCTGGTTGACAGTTTACCTCACCACTAGAGAGAAATAACTATGGCACGTAAACGTATTCGTGAAGAAGAAGAAGCGGCAATCGATATGACGCCGATGCTAGACATCGTATTTATCATGCTAATATTCTTCATTGTTACCACTTCATTCGTTAAAGAAGCTGGTATTGAAGTAAATAAACCAAAAGCGGCTAATCAAACTAAGCAAAAATCAGCAAACATTTTCATTGCGGTGAAAGATACTGGTGAAATTTGGTTGGACAAGCGCCGTGTGGATGTTGAGCGTGTTGCAGCGAACATTGAAAAATTACTCGCTGAACAACCAACTGATGTTGTTATCATTCAAGCTGACAAAGATGCTAAACACGGTATCGTTGTGAAAGTGATGGATGCAATTAAAGACGCGGGCATAGACCGAATTTCTATCGCTGCAGCTAAGGGGTAGTTATATGGTTCGCTTTTTAGTATCAATACTACTAGGCGCAGCTGTAACTTTTGCATTATTCGTATTTATGGCTTTCCTTGTTTCTAGCGGTGATAGAAACAAGGAAGAGCAACAAGAGAATATTGTGGTAGAAGTTAACACTACGCCACCTAAGTCGGCAGCTGAAACACGTAAGCGTGTTCCACCGCCGCCGCCGCCGCCGCCGAAAACGCCGCCTAAGCCTCAAGCTCCTGAGCCTGAGCCAAGCAATACAAGTGGTGGCATCTCGTTTAACATGCCTAGTGTAAATATAGGTGGTGCTTCAACGGGAATGTCGGCTCCAGGTGCTGGTTTTGGTAGAGACGGTGATGCAACGCCAATCGTACGTATCGAGCCTAAATATCCAATTCAGGCTGCTCGCGATGGTAAAGAAGGATGGGTAAAACTGTCATTTACTATCAACGAAGTAGGTGGTGTTGAAGATGTTAAGGTTATAGATGCAGAACCTAAGCGTATTTTCGACAAAGAAGCGCGCAGAGCACTTCGTAAGTGGAAATATAAGCCGAAAGTTGTAGATGGTAAGCCGGTACGTCGTCCTGGTTTAACAGTGCAGTTAGACTTTAAGATGGATGGAGGTAAGTAATGAGTAAGTTAATTACATCAGCACTTGTGTGTGCATCAATTGCACTTGCACAGCTTCCTCTGTCAGCACCAGCTCAAGCAGGTGCTGCGGCGGCAGAAGAAAAGCCAAAGCGTAAAGTTCAGTTACCGAGCCCTACAGTCGGTAAAAAAATAGGTAGAGCGTTTGAAGCATATTCTGCAGAAGATATCGACGGTGCAATTGACATTTTGAATGATATCGATGCAAAGCGTGAATATGACATCGCTTATGTCCAGTATTTCACTGGTCAAATGTATGCGATGAAGGGTAAAGGCAAAGAGTCTCTTGAATTGCTTGAAAAGGCAATTGCTCCTGATATCCTTAACGAAGCAGATCATGCTGGTGCTTTAAAGCTTGCAGCTGACTTGTCAATGCAGTCGGAAAAGTTCCCTCAGGCGATCAAGTTCTATACTGAGTGGCTATCGTTCACGGGCAAACAAGATGGCGAAGTCTATACACGTATTGCTAATGCTTATGCATTAAACAAGCAACTAGACAAAGTTATCGAGCCAGCTGATAAAGCCATTGCTGCTTTTGGTGATAAGCTCAATCAGAACCCTTATATTCTGAAAGTATCTTCTTACTATGAGCGTAAGATGATTACTGAGGCTATTGATGTACTTGAAGATGTAGTACAGCTTTTTCCTAAAGAGAAAAAGTGGTGGGTAATGCTTGGTCAAGTTTACATCATGAAAGAGAACTACACTAAATCGTTGGCTACGTTAGATTTGGCTTATAAATTAGGGTACTTAGAAAAAGAATCTGAAATTAAGACACTTTCTAGCTTGTACGCGCAAAGCGAAATGCCATACAAGTCTGCATTGATCCTTGAAAAGCATATTGCATCAGGGCTTGTTAAGCGCGATGACAAAAATATTGCGTCGTTAGCAAATGCTTGGCATGCTGCATTAGATATTGATAAGGCTGCTAAATATTATGGTGAGTTAGCTAAGATGACTAATCTTACTAAGCACTATGAAAAACAAGCCGTATTGTTGAAGCAAGATGAACAGTTTAAGCCTGCGATTGTAGCTTACAATAAGGCTTTGGAAGGCGGTTCAAAGAACAAGGGTACTATTTATATGGGTCTAGCGGAATGTCATTTCTACTTAGGCCAGTATAAAGAAGCACACTCAGCGGTTGTTAAAGCTACTGATGATCCTAAGACTAAGCGCGCAGCTACATCTTGGGCTACCTACATTAAAGATACAGCACAGCGTAAAAAAGTTAAGATTTAATCACTTGATTATGCTCAAAAAGCCGACGTCAGTCGGCTTTTTTTTCGCTTTGAATCTCTGAATTTACTATTTGATGTTTTGTGAAGCTAAACAACTGACGCCTGTCAGAACTCTGTGGGCGCATAGCGGATTTACCATTTCCTGTAACTAAATTGTAATGCTTTTGTGATGTTAATGATCGTTTTTTGATCTTGATCAAATAACGCTGTTAAAAAAGCGACAATTAGGCTAGAATGCGCGCCGATTTGTAAGTAGTTTAGGAAGTTCACAATGTCTCACGATGAAAATTTCAAAGATAGCTCATCAATTGTTCACTTAGTTTTGGCCCTTGGCGCACTAGTAGTGTTTCCACTATTACCAACCGTTATGGGTTGGTTCACGATGTTAAGATAATCACTTTATGATTGATAATCGTAAAGTACTTGTTGTTGACGACAAGCAAAACGTGCTCGACACCGTAAGAATATGGTTAGCGGAGTGTGGCTTAGTCGTTGACACAGCTTTAAATGGACTAGATGGTTTAGAAAAAGCGAGTAAAGGTAATTATCGATTAATCATTATTGATCACCTAATGCCGCTAATGAATGGGCAGCAACTGGCTAAAAACCTTAAGCAAAAAGAGCTTACAGCAAATATCCCTTTGTTATTCATGACAACGCAAGATGTAAAGAGCATTAAAGATTCAAGCGATGCTGCTAACTTCCTTAGCGTTATAGCAAAACCTCTAGACAAAACGGAATTTTTTACCGCACTTAGCAGCTATTTACCTGAAAATAGTCTCAAACAGTCACTATAATTTTTAATGATTTTCCTTTATCCTGTACGCTTATAATTTTTATTACAAGTTACACAATGACGGAATCACAGTTAAATATTATTAAAGAAGCTGTCTGCGATATTCCTGATTATCCTAAACCGGGTATCCTGTTTAGAGATGTTACAGGGATTTTAGATAACGCGGCGGCTTTTACCCTCACCATTGACGTATTAGCAAATAAATATAAAGATCTTGGTTTTACCAAAGTTGTTGGTACTGAAGCCAGAGGTTTTTTATTCGGTGCACCACTTGCGCTAAAACTAGGTCTTGGTTTTGTGCCAGTACGTAAACCAGGTAAGTTACCTCGAGCAACCTTTGCTCAAGATTATGAGCTGGAATACGGTACAGATACCTTAGAGATTCATCAAGACGCGCTTGATGCAAGTGACAAGGTTCTAATTGTAGATGATTTATTGGCTACAGGTGGCACTATTGAAGCAACCACTAAGCTAATTAGAAAGCTTGGCGCAAAAACAGAACATGCTGCATTTGTGATCTCGTTACCTGACCTTGGCGGTGAAGAGCGCTTAGCGGGACTTGGTCTTGATACCTATTCTCTACTGCAGTACGAGGGAGACTAGAAAATTTATGAGCTATCAGGTACTTGCCAGAAAATGGCGTCCTAAATCATTCGTTGAATTAGTTGGACAAGAACACGTTGTTACTGTATTAACAAACGCATTACAGCAGCAACGGTTGCATCATGCATATTTGTTCACTGGAACACGGGGGGTTGGTAAGACAACGATAGCTCGTATCTTTGCAAAAAGCTTAAACTGTTTAAAGGGCATTACCGCTGAGCCTTGCGGCAAGTGTGATGCCTGTATTGATATAGACAATGGACGTTTTGTTGATTTACTCGAAATTGACGCCGCTTCACGCACTAAAGTAGATGATACACGTGAAATTCTAGATAACGTTCAATACGCGCCTACCAGAGGGCGTTTTAAAGTCTACCTGATTGACGAAGTGCACATGTTGTCGCGTAGCAGCTTCAATGCGCTGTTAAAGACACTAGAAGAACCTCCTGAGCATGTAAAGTTTATTCTTGCAACAACGGATCCAAAGAAACTGCCCGTCACTGTACTTTCACGTTGCTTACAGTTTCATTTGAAGTCGCTAACGGTAGAGCAAATTAGTCGACAGCTTGAACATATTCTTGCACAAGAAAGTGTTACCAATGAGCCTGGAACACTAAATTTACTTGCAAAAGCCGCACAAGGTAGCATGCGTGATTCGCTTAGTTTAACCGACCAAGCAATCGCTCAAGGGCAGGGGCATTTAACGGTTGCCAATGTTCAACAAATGCTAGGTGGCGTAGACCAACATTGGGCATATAAGATACTTATTTGCCTGTTGAAGCAAGATAGCCAAGGGCTAATGACACTGTCGTTGGAAATAGCGTCTTATGCGCCTAATTACAGTCGATTACTTGCTGAAATAATTCAGGTTCTTCACCAAACAGCGCTTGCGCAAATTGTTGGTGTTAAGTTTGATCTTCTCCCTGAGCACAAAGTGTTAATGGAAAAGTTTGTGCGTTTGATGTCACCAGAAGATGTGCAACTGTATTACCAGATTGCGTTGAATGGTCGCAAAGATTTACCATACGCTATGGACGAACAGGCTGCATTTGATATGGTGTTGTTGCGTATGTTGGCATTTCGTCCTGACGCCAATACTTCTCCAGTCGTTTCTGGTGGGCCAGTATCGAATGAAGTGCAACAGGAAATAGACGCGCTAGCCTTATCTGAAAGCACCAAATTACCTTCAGGAATTGCCAACCCTCAGAATAGTCAGAATACTGAACAAGAACAGAATAATACTTGCGCGGAAGAAAGTAATATTCAAAATGACGGCACAACACAAAGCTCTGGCGAACTTAGCGAGGGTATTGAACATTCATTAGTTGATACGCCCGACTCTCAAGAATCCTTAGACACTAGTCATCAAATTACCTCATCAGACACAGACATTTCTGAACGAGATGATGAAAAGCTAACTGAACTAGATTCACAAATGGCTGCACTCGAAGCGCAGGCTAGTGATATGATGCAAGAAACACCCAATTCAAAGGCATCAGCAACTGAACAAGCCATTTCACAGGTAGCACCAGTAGTTGAACATACAGTGCAGGTTTCTGGTGAACAAGCACAAGCTCTCTATAGTGAGGCAATGCCAGCAATTTCAGCTACCCCCGATGAGGTCAATGTTGAGGCTAATGATGAACAATCTAATGTTGCAATGCCACTTGAAGGAATCTCTGTAAACGAATCCATTGCTACGGGTCACGAGCCGGAGTCTACAAACGAAAATAACCCACAAAGTGAATCGCAATCTGAAAATTTTGTTGAACCACTACCTGATTCATCGCCAGTTGCAGCGGTACTAGCATCACGAAATATGCTCCGTAGCCGAAAGAAAGCGTTGGAGAAAGACGGAAAAAAGTCTAACGACGCAGCAAAGCGTCAAGATGATGAGGTGCAACCACTCGAGATCCCAGCTGATATACCAAGCTTGGAAACATTGCCGGAGCAGCCATATCAACCTGAAATTATCGATCCGTCGGTTGTCACAAAGGCTAATCAAATTGATAAATGGGCGAATATGATTGATTCGATGTCGTTAGGTGGACGTTTGCGCCAACTCGCGATTCATTCGACTATTTCAGAAAATTCGACAGACGATTTATTGTTATTGCAATTAGATCAGTCTACTAAACATTTACAAAGTGATGCGGCTCATAAACAGCTAGAGGCACATTTGTGTCAGTTACTTAATCGTGAAATAAAAGTCGAAATTGAAGTGGTTGAGGCGACTAAAGATGATCCGTTTCAAATTCAAACAGATATCAATGAAAAGCGCTACGACTATGCTAAAGATCTGTTGCAGAGCGACGATATTGTGAACCGATTGCAGCGAGAGTTTGATGCAGTACTGGACGAATCCACTATAGCTGCGAGATAATAGCAACTATATAGCTATCAAATTAGCCTTGAATTTTAGCGCGCAACCCTCTATTGTTGCGACATCTGAATTGCGGAGTAAGAATTATGATGAAAGGTGGCATGGGCAACTTAATGAAGCAAGCCCAACAAATGCAAGCAAAAATGCAAAAAGCGCAAGAAGAGCTTGCTAACATGGAAGTAACTGGCGAAGCAGGTGCTGGTATGGTTAAAGTTACAATGACTGGTAGCCACAGCGTACGCCGCGTAGAAATCGACGAAAGTTTGATGGAAGACGACAAAGACATGATCGAAGACCTAGTAGCTGCAGCATTTAACGATGCCGTACGACGAGTTGAAGAGCAGAACAAAGAGAAAATGGGAGCATTAACTGGTGGGTTACAAATGCCTCCTGGCTTCAAAATGCCGTTTTAAACACTTCCTATAAATAAGTAAAAACAGCGCCTTTGGGCGCTGTTTTTGATCTTTGAGTTTTAAATCGTTAAATGACTTATTTACACTGATTTAGAACCAAGGTTTTTAGTCTGATATTGCTTTACCCCACGAGAAAGCAATACATTGAAAAACTTCGTTGGGGTGATGCGTGGCAATAGTCTATTTTGCCACGCATAGAATTTGTTTAATAACCCTGACACAACAGAGGCTTTTTTCCCTATTGAAGATAATGCTGTTTTAACGACCGCTGCAGGACGTTGTTGTTGCATGGGAATTTGACTCCAGTCAATCGGTATGCCCGATGCCATAGGCGTTTGAGTTAAGCCAGGAGCAACTACAAGTACATCAATATTGTGTTGCTTCAGCTCTACATTTAGTGCCTCACCTAGTAATAATATGTAGGATTTACTGGCCGCATAACTACTGAAAAATGTTGTTCCTTGATACGCGAGCAGGCTTGAAATCATGATAATACCTCCACCCCCTCTTTTTTGAAGACGTTGACCAAAGGTATGTGCGATTTGCGTAGGTACTTCCATATTCAATTTCATGACCTTTTGGTGTGATACTATAGGATTATCAAAGAATGCCCCCATTTCATCTACACCAGCAGCGGGTATTACCAGCCCAATATCTAAATCTTCGGTAAGTGTATTCAGCGTCTGTATCGAGTCACTTTCCAATAAGTCGAGCGATATCACACGTGTTATTGTACTGTGGCTACTAAATAGCGTACTGGCTAATTGACTAAGTTCGTTTTTTCGGCGAGCAACTAATACTAAATTGAAACCTTGGGCGGCAAGCTGGTGGGCAAATTCTTGTCCAATTCCTGAGGAAGCACCTGTGATCATAGCCCAGCTACCGTAGCGTTGTTTAAGTGAGTTCATTGTGTTTAACCTCTCAGCACTTAACATTGATTTACACAACGAAGTCTAATTCTTTTATAAAGCAATGATAATGGGTTATTCTTGGAATTTACTATTGTAAAAAGTGAAATAATATATGGATGATTTGAAAGCACTAGCATTGTTTGTTGCAATTGCAGAAGAGCAAAGCTTGTCTGCAGCAGCTCGCCGTTTGGGGATGTCTGCGCCTGCTGCTACACGACGTCTAACCGCATTGGAAAGTGAACTCGGTTGCCGATTATTTAACCGGACAACCCGTCAAGTGAGTTTAACAGAAGAAGGAAGGTTACTAAAGCCCAGCGTTGTGCACATGCTCGAGACAGCTGAACAGGCTAAACACATACTCAAAAAACAAAAGGAAAGACCTCAAGGAATATTAAACTTAACTACTACAGCCACTTTAGCGCAGCGGTTCATAATTCCTTATCTGAGCGATTTTTATCAACGATATCCTGATGTAAAGCTTGGTATTAAACTGAGCGACTCGTTAGTAGACATTGTTTCTGAAGGGATAGATATTGCGTTACGGGCTGGTTGGCTGGAAGACTCTTCTTTAATTGCTAAACAGATATTAATTGCAGAGTCGGTGGTATGTGCATCTCCGAATTATATAGATAAATATGGTATGCCTAATCAGCCTAAAGATTTATCCAAGCATACATGTTTGTTTTTTCAAGAACGACACAGATCTAAGAAATGGTGTTTTGACACACCGAGCGGACAAATTGATGTCGCTGTTGATGGTGTATTGTCAGTTAATGAAGGAGATGCATTGCGTCGAGCGGCCATAGACGGCGTTGGAATAATATTGGTGCCCAAGTGGTTAGTATCGAACGAGCTTGCTTCTGGCGAGTTAAAGCCATTACTTCAAGAGTATTCTGTTTCACCAAAAGATCACCCCTTAAATGTACTGTATCCAAGCAGAATGTTCGTACCAAGGAAAGTGAGAGTTTTCATTGACTTTCTTCAGGAAAAGCTAAACATCGAACAAACTTAGTAATTACGCCTCGCATGACGGTACAGGTTACATAAAAATAGGGCGACATAACTAGAACCATCAGAACCAACATAGTCTATTTCTATCTATAGTTACAATCCCTCGTAAGATTCTAGTAACTCCTGTTATCTGCAGTTGAAAGTCGACTTTTAAAAAAAGAATGATCAGTCGGCATTAACAACGCCAACCTATTCATAAATACGTGCTGAATTTGGTCATTACTGAAGCGTCGACTGTTTCTTTAAGTTTCCTACTTCTGCACAACTGTCATTTAGCTCTTATACTTAAATTAGTACAAATTTTTAAAACTTGACACTTGTGTCAGAAAAATCTTCTGTTATAGTGATCGACAAATAAAATTGCAGCTTTCTGTCTAAATAAAAAATAAAGCAGAATTAGCGAGCAATACCAACAAATTCACGACAAAAGAGTGGATAATTGTATGTCAGAGAGCAATATCCGATTCTTGCTAAATAACACCTTAGTGTCATTGCAAGGTATCGATCCAAACATGACCGTGTTGCAGTATTTGCGCGACGAGCGGTTTCAGTCAGGTACCAAAGAAGGGTGTGCGTCAGGCGATTGCGGCGCATGTACCGTGGTGGTGGCTGAACTTGATAAGTCAAACCCAAAGCAATTAAGTTATAAATCGTTAAATGCGTGCATCGCCTTTATTGGCAGTATGCACGGCAAACAACTCATCACGGTTGAGCACCTTAAACAAGGTGCACAGCTTCATCATGTGCAACAAGCCATGGTTGATAACCATGCCTCACAATGTGGTTTTTGTACGCCAGGCTTTGTTATGTCAGCGTTTGCTTTGCATAAACACAACCCGACACCTAATCGTGAAGAGGTACTTGAAGCGCTCGCAGGCAACCTTTGCCGATGCACAGGTTATCGTTCAATTATTGATGCTGCATTAGTGGCAAGTGATGCGAATGAACCAGACTCTTTTGCGCAGTTCTACAAACAAACTGTTGAGCAACTTACCGAATTAAACAAGCAGTCACATGCGACGTTATCACAAAGTGGCAAACAATATTATGCGCCAAACAGCGTCGATGATTTAGCACAGCACTTGTTAACTAATTCTAACGCTACCTTAGTGGCAGGTGCTACAGACCTTGGGCTTGCTGTTACGCAAAATCTAGACGAAATTGAGCACTTGGTTTATCTGGGTAATGTTGATGCGTTAAATGAATTCGTTGAAAATGCTCATGAATTTGTTATCGGCTCTGCCGTACCATATAGCCGATTTACGCCTGCACTTGCCAACGAATATCATGAATTGGGTGAAATGATAGAGCGGATTGGCTCTCTTCAGATCCGAAACTCCGGCACTCTGGGGGGGAACATCGGCAATGCATCGCCTATTGGTGATATGCCTCCTGCACTCATTGCGCTAGATGCCACGATGATACTGCAACAAGGCACTGCAGAGCGCACCATTGCTGTTGAAGACTACTTCGTTGATTACAAGAAAACCGTATTGGCAGAATCTGAATTCATTAAGTCGGTCACTATTCCAAAACAGGGCGCTAATCAGCACCTGAAACTCTACAAGATTTCAAAACGTATCGATGACGATATCTCTGCCGTGCTCGCTGCGATTAATATTACACTGAACAATGACACGGTTTCCGACGTTCGCATTGCCTTTGGCGGTATGGCTGCTATTCCAAAGCGCGCAGTTAATTGTGAGCTGGCATTGAAGGGACAGCCTTTTAATCAACAAACCATTGATAACGCTAAGTCGGCACTCACGCAAGATTTCACGCCAATGACAGACGTGCGTGCTAGCGATTCTTACCGCATGAAGGTCGCACAAAACCTGATCCAAAAATGCTTTATTGAACTTCAAAACAGACCTGTTGAAACGCGAGTGGTGAATTATGCGTAATCTAACTGATATTTCTCAATACGCGAATAACGCTAAATCAACGGGTGAAAAGATTGGTTTAGGTGGCGTTGGTCGCTCAAAAAAACACGAAAGTGCCAGTAAACACGTTAGTGGCGAAGCTCAATACATTGATGATAGACCTACAGCGCGCGGTCAATTGCATGCCGCTGTTGGTCAAAGCACACAGGCACATGCCATAATCAAAAAACTGGATTTAACACGAGTACGCAATGCAGAAGGTGTCATTGACGTTATTACCGTTGATGATGTTCCTGGCCACACAGATATCGGCCCGGTGTTTCCTGGCGATCCCGTTCTTGCTATCGGCAAAGTGGAATATGTTGGTCAGCCAATATTCGCCGTTGCGGCAACGTCACATGACTTAGCACGAAAAGCGGTTAAATTAGCTGACATCGAATATGAGCCGCTAGAAGCCGTATTATCCGTTAAAGATGCACTAAAAAAGCAACACTTTGTGCGTCCGCCATTTACGATGAAACGCGGCGATTCAGTTAATGCAATAGCCAATGCACCCCATCAGCTGTCGGGTGAAATTTCAATCGGCGGACAAGAGCACTTTTATTTAGAAGGGCAGGTGTCATCGGTTGAACCGATAGAAGACGGTGGCATGCATGTCTATTCGTCTTCTCAGCACCCAAGTGAGGTGCAAAAATTAGTGGCCGAAGTACTTGATATCCCATTGAACAAAGTGGTGGTTGATACAAGGCGCATGGGCGGTGGTTTCGGTGGTAAAGAAACACAGGCCGCACCATGGGCATGTTTGGCCGCGCTATTAGTTCGCAAAACTGGACGTCCTGTGAAATTTAAGTTGAGCCGCGCTGACGACATCGGCATGACAGGTAAGCGTCACCCATTCGAAAACAACTACCATGTTGGCTTTGACGAAAATGGACAAATCAAGGGCATCGAAATTACGGTAAACGGTAATTGTGGCTATTCGCCCGATTTATCTGACGCTATTGTTGACCGTGCCATGTTCCATTCAGACAACGCGTATTATCTTGACCAAGCCACTGTTACGGGTAATCGCTGTAAACTAAATACCGTATCGCATACTGCCTATCGCGGCTTTGGCGGCCCACAAGGTATGATGACCATTGAGATGGTGATGGATGATATCGCGCGTTATTTAGGTAAAGATCCGCTGGAAATTCGTAAACTCAATCTTTATGGCAAAGATGAGCGTAACGTTACCCATTATCACCAAACAGTTGAGCATAACAAGCTTGAGGAGTTAATTGAGCGCTTGGAGCAATCTTCTGACTACCAGCAGCGACGTCAGGAAATTAGCGAATTTAACGCCAGTAATTCGGTGTTGAAAAAAGGCATTGCATTAACCCCTGTAAAATTTGGTATTTCGTTTACCGTACAACACCTTAACCAAGCAGGCGCATTAGTGCACATTTATACCGACGGTACCATTCATTTGAACCACGGTGGCACTGAAATGGGCCAAGGGCTATTTACAAAGGTAGCGCAAGTAGTTGCTCATGAATTTCAGGTGGATGTTGAAACCGTAGGGGTTTCGGCTACTCGTACTGACAAAGTACCAAATACATCACCCACTGCGGCTTCGTCAGGTACTGATTTAAACGGCAAGGCGGCTCAAGCGGCTGCGCGCACAATTAAACAGCGCCTAATCGACTATGCATGTGAAACTTATAATGTTGCTGAAAGCAATGTTGTGTTTGAAAACAATCATGTAATCGTTGGCGAGCAATCATTTACTTTTGCAGCGTTTGTTCAACAGGCATACATGGCACGTGTTTCTTTGTCGTCTACTGGCTATTACAAAACGCCTAAAATTCACTTTGACCGCGAAACCGCCAAAGGTCGCCCGTTTTTCTACTACTCAACGGGGGCCGCAGTATCCGAAGTCATCGTTGATACCTTAACCGGCGAATATAAAACATTACGTACTGACATCTTGCATGATGTTGGCCATTCGTTAAACCCAGCAATTGATATTGGTCAAATCGAAGGGGCATTCATTCAAGGAATGGGCTGGCTCACTACTGAAGAGCTGGTATGGAACGATCAAGGTCGTATTCTTTCGATTAATCCTGCGACCTATAAAATACCGGCCATTAGCGACACGCCAGCAGATTTTCGTGTAGAGCTCGTGCCAGATGATCCTAATCGCGAACAAACAATTTACAACTCGAAAGCAGTAGGTGAGCCGCCGTTTATGTTGGGCATGTCCGTGTGGTCAGCGTTAAAAGATGCAATTGCCAGTGTGGCCGACTATAAAGTTAGTCCGAAACTCGACACGCCAGCGACACCTGAGCGCGTGTTATGGGCGGTTGAACAAACACGTTCAGCGGCAGAAAAGTCGTAGTACGGGATGTGAGGGCATACTGATGAATTGGTCGAAAGCCACTTACCAACTCGCCAAACAAGGCAAAGCTTATGTCTTGGTTACTGTGATTGGAGTGACAGGTTCTACGCCGCGTAATAACGGCACTAAAATGGTCGTCACTAGCGATGCATTGCATGACACTATAGGTGGCGGTCACTTAGAACACGTGTCAATCAAGTTTGCTCGTCGCTTATTGGCCGATAATCAGGATTGCCAACAATTGGAACATTTTCAACTTGGCAGTCAGTTAGGCCAGTGTTGCGGTGGTAGCGCCAGCGTACTGTTTGAATGCTTCGCGGCAAGCGAAGTGAATATTATGCTGTTTGGTGCAGGCCATGTTGGCAAAGCGTTAATTCCTATGTTGGCAGCTTTACCTGTACAGGTAACTTGGGTTGATAGTCGTGAATCTCAATTTCCGGAAAACTTCGATCAAATCAACACGCATGGCAATATTCAGCGTGTTGTTAGCGAACAACCTGAAGATGAAGTTGCCTTGATGCCGGAAAATAGCTACTACATCGTAATGACCCATAATCATCAAATGGATTTTGACATCACACAGGCCATATTGAAACGTGGTGACTTCGGCTATTTAGGCTTAATTGCTTCAGATACCAAATGGCGACGCTTCCAGCAACGATTCAAACACCGTGAAATTTCGCCCGAATTAGTTCAGCGAATGCATTGCCCAATCGGGCTGCCTGAAGTTTCAGGAAAATTGCCAATGGAAGTGGCAGTGTCTGTGGCCGCACAAATCATTAACATTTATCAGCAACAAGCATCGGCACAACAAGCCATGCAAAAAGTTAACAATGAGCAACCAAAAGCCAAAGGCTCACTGAAAGGTGTGTCATGGAAAGTGCTGGCTGCATCGTTACAAGCAACTGAAGAACAGACTGAACGCACTGAGTCGTCCGTTAGTCAAAATACTGAGGCTATTGATTCGTCGAATCTTTCCGAATATTCAAAGGCACCATTGTCTAGTAAGACGCCTACGCGTCATTCCTCGTAATTTTTATATAGGAGAAGCAAGGTGAGACATTTTGCCCTGCAAAGTCAAAACGTCATTATTGACGGCAGCATGAAGGCTGCCTGTGTGGAAGTTAAAGGCGACTATATTCATGCCATTCATGAATATAACGCTGCACTTAGCTGCGAAGTACGCGACCTAGGCCAAAAGGTGTTAATGCCGGGCTTAGTGGACTCACATGTGCATATCAATGAGCCAGGCCGTACTGAGTGGGAAGGCTTTAATACCGCAACGCAGGCAGCTGCAGCAGGTGGCATTACAACTTTGGTTGATATGCCTTTAAACTGTATTCCTGTCACGACAACACCTGCGGCATTTCAGGAAAAGCTTGATTCAGTACATGACAAGCTTTGGGTTGACTGTGGCTTTTGGGGCGGTGTTATCCCGCAAAATTTGGATGACCTTGACGACTTGCTTAATGCTGGCGTACTTGGCGTTAAATCCTTTTTGATTGACTCAGGTGTAAAAGAGTTTCCCCATGTTGAAGCGGAGCATATGCGTAAAGCGATTCCGATTTTAGCTAAGCATGATGTGCCGTATTTAATTCATGCGGAATTAGATTGTGGCGGCTTTGACGATGTCGTTATTGGTGATAAGTATCAAAGCTTTTTGGCCTCCCGTCCTAAAAAGTGGGAAAACGATGCGATTTCTTTGATGGCTGATTTAGCCCGTGAGGCAAAAGACAATGGTCACAATAGTAAAATTCATATCGTGCACCTCTCATCAGACGAAGGACTTGCGTATATTTCGCAAGCGCAATCTGAAGGCATTACCTTTACCGCAGAAACTTGTCCGCACTATTTAACGTTGGCATCTGAAAATATTCCTGATGGAAAAACCTTGTTTAAATGCTGTCCGCCGATTCGAGAAAACAAGAACAGAGAGCACTTATGGCAGGCGGTGAAAGACGGCCGCATCAGTTTTATCGTGTCTGATCACTCGCCTTGTACACCACAACTAAAACACATTGATTCTGGCGATATTGAAAAGGCGTGGGGCGGTATTTCCGCGTTGCAATTTAGCTTACCGCTAATCTGGACAGAGGCTGAGTCGAGAGGATTTACCTTGATAGATTTAGCGCGATTAATGTCGCTAGAAACCGCTAAATTCGCGGGGTTAGACAACATCAAAGGGAAAGTTGCAACAGGCCATCATGCCGATTTCTTAGTGTTTGACCCAAACACTGAATTTACCATTAGCAACGACATGATCAAACATCGTCATAAAATTACGCCATACGCCGGAAGACAGGTCAAAGGCCAAATTTTACAGACTTATGTGCGTGGTCATCTGGTTTATCAAAATGATGAGTTTATTGATTCACCTGTTGGGCGTCCGCTATTAAAAGGCAAGTTGAGCTAAGTCGAAATATTACTTGGAGTTATAAATGATAGAAAATACACAACAACAAAATCATCTAACAGGCGAAGCAAAAGCACTCGACCAAAAATTAAAACGCCAGTATGTCGACTTAGCGAGTGAACGTGTTGGCGGCGAAACTTTATGTTGCAGTGATGACTTTTTTGCCGAAATGGAGAATTTACTTAAGCCTGGGCGTGGTATCTTCATAGATGATAAATATACTGAGCGCGGTAAATGGATGGACGGTTGGGAATCCAGACGCAGCTACGGCCGAGACAATGGCCGTGAATTTGACTGGTGTATTATTCGTTTAGGCATTCCCGGTGTTATCCGCGCGTTTGATATCGATACCAATTATTTCCGTGGCAATGCACCACAGGAAGTGTCGGTTGAAGCTTGTGTAAGCGAAGGGCAGCCAGATGAAAACACGGTGTGGACTCCTATTCTTAAACGAAGTGCTGTTGATGCGCATAGTCAGAATTTATTTGAAATTGACGAATCAACTACGTGGACACATGTGCGATTGAATATGTTTCCTGATGGCGGAATCGCACGATTCCGCGTTTATGGTGAAGCGGCAGTTGACTGGTCACAGTTCGTCGACGGTGAGCTAATCGATCTGGCCTATATTAAAAATGGCGCTAAGGCATTGTTAGTAAGCGACATGTTCTTTAGTGACAAAAACAACCTGATCATGCCCGGACGAGGCAAAGATATGGGCGATGGCTGGGAAACCAAACGTCGTCGAGATCCAGGACCAGATTGGTCAATCGTAAAACTTGCTGACCGCGGTACGGTAGAAAAAGTCATTATTGATACATGTCACTTTAAAGGCAACTTCCCTGACACGTTTATGCTAGAAGGTTGTGTGAGTGATAGCGATGATTTTGAACGCCTTGGCGACAGTGTGCAATGGCAACCGATTATTGAGCGTCAAAAACTATATGCGCATCGTGAACATTTGTTTATGAAAGAGATTGTGGCAGACAAACAACAAAGTTTTACTCATGTTCGCTTAAGTATATTCCCCGATGGCGGCGTATCTCGCATGCGAGTGTTTGGCAGACGAATGAGTAACGAAGGGTAAAAATTGCGATGGATTTACAAACACTAAATCAGTTACCAGCAAATGAAGCGCATCATCACTTCATGCAATGTTGTACAGCCGAACGTTGGGTGGAACAAATGGTGGCAACGAGGCCGTTCGAATCAATTGAACAATTGCGCGAAATGGCTGACCAGATATGGCAAAACTGTAGTGAAGAAGACTTTCTTCAAGCATTTGACGGCCATCCCAAGATAGGTGACGTTAATAGCTTGCGTGCTAAGTATGCCAATACCAAAGCATTGGCCAGTGGCGAGCAAAGTGCGGTAAATGTTGCGAGTGAAGAGGTATTGCAGGCACTTTCAAAGGGCAATGCGGATTATCAAGAAAAGTTTGGTTTTATTTTCATTGTTTGTGCAACGGGTAAGAGTGCTGAGCAAATGTTGGAATTATTGCAAGCGCGCTTACCAAACGACAGAGCAACCGAACTCAAAAATGCCGCAGAAGAGCAGCGTAAAATATTTCACATTAGGATTGATAAACTACTATGAGCCAAATAACCACACACATATTAGATACAACTCGTGGCTTGCCAGCGCAGGCCGTGCCTATTAGCTTGTACGCTAAGCAAGGTGATAGCTGGGAAAAACTGGCTGAAGGTAAAACGAACGACGATGGGCGAATTCCTGATTTACTCGCTGCTGAGCAAACACTTCCGGCAGGCACCTATCGCATGCATTTTGATACTAAAGCCTACTTTGACGCCAATAATGAACAAGGTTTTTATCCGTATGTAGATATCGTGTTCGACATTGATAGCAGTGGTAGTCACTATCATATCCCGTTGTTGTTAACTGCGTTTGGTTATTCTACATACCGTGGTAGTTAAGTTGCCTGAGTTGATATTGTGATGATGATTACCCCAGAACCACTCACACAGGCAGCGTTTGAGCCCTTTGGTGATGTCATTTCAGCAGATGACTCAGCTCATCATTTTCCAATCAATGATGGCTATACCGAACGGTATCATGATTTAGCCAAGGTAGACGTACTGGAAAATGGTGGTCGGGCAATTGTCAGTATTTTTCGTTCGACACCACTCGCGCAACCTGTGGCAATAAAAATGATGGAGCGTCATCCATTATCGAGTCAGGCATTTATGCCGTTAGATAATCGTCCGTATTTGGTGGTTGTTGCTCCGGCTGGCGAGCTTGATGAACGTCAGATAAAAGTGTTTTTGGCAAATGGTAAACAAGGTGTGAATTACCATGCTGGCACTTGGCACCACTTCTGTTTGGCATTGCATGAACAAAGTGATTTTTTAGTGGTTGATCGCGGTGGCGAAGGCAAAAATTGTGATGTTGAAACGTTAGACGGCAGTTTAGTAATAGAAACGATTACTGCTGACTGCGCTGTTAGCGATTAGTAAAGAGAAAGGTTTAAAAGATGTTGAGAGCATATAGAGGTGAGATTCTTCATTTTCTCGCTGACCCAGCAAAAGTAGCACTAGAAGACAGCTACCAATATTTCGAAGATGGCGTACTCTTAGTTAAAGATGGTTACGTTGAACAAGTGGGGTGTGCAGAAGAAGTTCTAGCATCTTTACCAGCAGATACCGAGCTGACGCATTATCAGGAAGGACTGATCATGCCAGGGTTTATCGACACGCATGTTCACTATCCACAAACTGAGATGATTGCTTCTTATGGCGAACAATTATTAGAGTGGCTAGAAAACTATACGTTTCCGGCTGAGCGTCAGTTCAGTGATGAAGCGCACGGCCGCAAAGTGGCAGAATTTTTCTTATCTCAACTCTTGGAAGCGGGCACGACAACAGCGCTGGTGTTTGGCACAGTACACAAAGAATCGGTTGACGCATTTTTTACTATTGCTCAGCAAAAGAAGCTTCGGATGATTTGCGGTAAGGTATTGATGGATCAAAATTGTCCAGATTACTTGTCTGATACTGCTGAAACTGGCTATAGCGATAGCAAAGCACTTATCGAAAAATGGCACGGTGTTGATCGCTTACAGTATGCGATTACGCCAAGATTTGCGCCTACTTGTTCAAAAGAGCAACTAAACAAGGCCGGCGAGTTACTCAGCGAATATCCGAGTGTTTACCTTCATACACACTTGTCAGAAAACAAAGATGAAATTGCCTGGGTCAAAGAACTATTCCCTGACAGCAGCGGTTATTTAGACGTATACGATCAAAGTAAGTTATTAGGGCGTCGTAGTGTGTTTGCTCATGGCGTACACCTGCATGACCACGAGTGTCAGCGCTTAGGGGAAACTGATTCTGCAATCGCATTTTGTCCAAGCTCTAACCTATTTTTGGGGAGCGGCTTATTCAATCTACAACAGGCGCAACAGTATGATGTGAACGTAGGATTTGGTTCCGACATTGGTGCTGGCACAACATTTTCAATGTTGAGTACGCTCAATGAAGGCTACAAAACGCAACAGCTTCGCAACGAAAAACTCAGCCCGTTTCAGTCTTTTTATCTGGCCACATTAGGTGGTGCAATTGCGCTTGATTTAGAAGGCACCATTGGCAACTTTGTGAAAGGTGCTGAGGCTGACTTTATCGTTCTCGATTACCACGCCACACCATTAATGGAGCGAAGAATGCAGCATTGTAAAACTTTGACAGAGAAATTGTTCATATTGAGCATGCTAGGCGATGAACGTCACGTAACGGCAACGCACATTATGGGCGAGCGTGTTTAGCCAACATAATAAGAAAAAGAGGTAAATTATGGATCCGTATATTACTGAATGGCTTAATCTCATCATTCGATTTGCACATTTGATCACCGGTATCGCATGGATTGGTGCATCTTTCTATTTCGTTTGGTTAGACAATCATTTGGAAAAGCCACCTGCATGGAAAGATGAAAAGGGCATTTCAGGCGACTTATGGGCTATTCATGGCGGTGGTTTTTATGAAGTGGCCAAGTACAAGTTAGCACCGCCACAAATGCCGACTACTTTGCATTGGTTTAAATGGGAAGCTTACACCACGTGGATCACTGGATTTTTACTTCTTTCGTTGATGTTTTATGTGGGCGCTGACGCTTACTTAATCGACAAGCGTGTAGCTGACCTAACGCAGTTTGAAGCTATCGCTATAGGCATAGGTTCTATCGTGGTTGGTGTAGGTAGTTACGAGCTCTTAGTTCGAACTAAGTTGAAAAATCATGGCTTGTTACTGGGTATTATTCTCATTCTATTGGCTACCGCATTATCGTATGGATTAACGCAAGTATTCAGTGCCCGTGGCGCTTATATGCATATTGGTGCCATTATCGGTACTATCATGGCGGGGAACGTATTCTTTGGCATTATGCCGTCGCAACGCGCATTAGTTAAAGCGGTGGAAGAGGGTACTCGCCCGGATCCAGCCTACGGCCTAAACGCTAAATTACGCTCAACACACAATACTTATACGACTCTGCCTATTTTGTTCATCATGATCTCGAATCATTACCCGATGACCTATAATCATCAGGCAAACTGGATCATTTTAGTGGCAATCATTTTGATTACTGCGGCTGTGCGTCAATACTTTGTGTTACGTCATTTTGGTAAACAAAAACCAATGATTCTTGTGGGAGCTGTCATTGCGACTGTCGGTTTAGCGTATGCCATCGCACCGAAAAAATTAGCGATAGACAATGCTGAACAGCAAGCACAGGTAAGCATTACGCAAGTACAACAAATTATTGAACAGCGATGTGCAAGCTGTCATTCTGATAAGCCAACTGACGAAGTGTTTACCGTAGCCCCTGGAGGAGTGATTTTCAATGATATGACGGCAATCAGCCAATGGGCACCAAGAATAAAAGCGCGTACGATTGATTCGCATGACATGCCATTTATGAATAAAACACAAATGACAGACGAAGAACGTCAAACGCTTGCGCTATGGATAGCGCAAGGTGCTAAGAGTAATTAATTGCGGCACCTGAAATAACATTATCAAACGCGAATTGGCCGAACAGGCCGTTAAATTTCCGAGTTGAGGAGATACTGTGAACAAATCAACAACAGCACAGTTGCAAGGTGATGCAATTGAACGCATTGACGTAAATGGTTATCAGGTAGCCCAAAAACTACATGATTTCATAAATAAAAAAGTGCTACCTGACACTGGTTTGTCTAGCAAAGATTATTGGCACGCTGCTACTACGGTTTTTGATGAATTTATCCCAAAAAATCAGGCGTTATTGGCAGAAAGGACGCGCTTGCAATCTGAAATTGATGCTTGGCATAAAGCCAACAATGATATTACCAACATTGAAAACTACACCCAGTTTTTAACGGATATTGGTTATATTGTGCCAGAAGGTGACAATTTTCAGGTAACAACTGAAAATGTCGATGAAGAAATTGCTACTATTGCGGGGCCTCAACTTGTTGTTCCAGTAATGAACGCTCGCTTTGCGCTCAATGCGGCCAACGCACGCTGGGGCAGTTTATATGACGCTTTGTATGGCTCAGATGTTATTGCTGACGATGATGGTTGCGAAGCAGGTAAGTCGTACAATCCAAAGCGTGGCGCTAAAGTACAGGAATTTGCTAAGTCATTTCTGGATAAAGCGATCCCACTCGCGATCGGTTCGCATTGTGAGGCGGTCGACTACGGTATCGATATGCATCAACTTAGCGTGAAGCTAAAGAGCGGTGAAGTAGTTGGTTTGGCGTTCCCTGAAAAGTTAGTCGGTTTTACCGGTAGAATTGATGAACCGAAATCCATGTTGTTTGCAAATAACGGCCTGCATATCGATATCCAATTTGATCGTGAGAGCGTTGTTGGGCAATCAGATGCTTCTGGCATCAGTGACATCATACTGGAGTCAGCATTATCGACAATTCAGGATTGTGAAGATTCAATTGCAGCAGTCGATGTTGATGATAAATTGCAGGTTTACAGTAATTGGCTTGGTTTAATGCAGGGCACGCTTGAAGAGAAACTTGAGAAAAATGGGAAAACCATTACCCGTAAACTCCATGAAGACCGTACTTATCATGACCTGAATGGTGATGATTTCACATTGCCGGGACGAAGCTTATTGTTCGTGCGAAATGTTGGCCACTTGATGACGAACAATGCCATTTTAACAAGTGATGGTAGTGAGGTACCGGAAGGCATTCTTGATGCGTTGATAACAACTGCCATCGCGATGCACGATCTTAAAGGCAATTCGCCTTTTAAAAACTCGCGCAAAGGTAGCATTTATATTGTTAAGCCCAAAATGCACGGCCCTGAAGAAGTCGCATTCAGTGATGCCATGTTTTCACGTATTGAGCAATTATTTGGCTTGCCCGGTAGTACAATTAAAATGGGTATCATGGACGAAGAGCGCCGCACCTCAATCAACTTGAAAGAATGTATCCGCGCGGCTAAGTCGCGTGTCGCTTTTATCAATACAGGCTTTTTAGATCGCACCGGAGACGAAATTCATACCAGTATGCTGGCTGGGCCAATGGCTCCTAAAGATATGATGAAGAATCAGCCTTGGATCGATGCATATGAGACACGCAACGTTGAAATCGGCCTTGCACTGGGGTTACAAGGAAAAGCACAAATTGGTAAAGGCATGTGGGCGGTGCCTGATCAAATGTCGGCTATGGTAAACGAGAAAATAGCACACCCTCAATCAGGTGCTAATTGTGCATGGGTACCTTCGCCAACAGCTGCAACATTGCATGCTATGCATTATCACAAGGTACATGTGTTTGATGTGCAAAACGCCATCTTGAACAAAACACTTGACCCATACTCGCTTGAAAAACTGCTGACAGTACCGTTGCTTGCCGACCCTGCCATCTTAACCAGTGAAGAGATTCAGCGTGAACTTGATAACAACGTGCAAGGGTTATTAGGTTATGTGGTGCGTTGGATTGATCAAGGCGTTGGTTGCTCTAAAGTCCCTGATATTGACAATATTGGTCGAATGGAAGATAGAGCAACATTGCGTATTTCTAGTCAACACGTGTGTAACTGGCTACATCACGGCATAGTGACCAAGCAACAAGTTGATGAGTCACTTAAACGTATGGCTAAAGTTGTTGATAAGCAAAATCAAGGTGACCCGTTATATCAACCAATGGCGGATAATTTTGACGCGAGTATTGCGTTTCAGGCTGCGCAAGATTTAATTTTCAAGGGTAAAGAGCAGCCAAGCGGTTATACCGAGCCTTTATTGCATTTACGTCGCAAGGAGTTAAAGGCGAAAAGTCATTAACATGTACTTTCGAAGTAGTCATACGCCACACAAATCGATTCGTGTGGCGTAATACCAATTGAACTAAATATTTAATCGTTCAGCGAGAGTAAAAGCCTTAGAATCACAGCTTCCGCGTCCTGAGTTACCATATCTTCATACATCCATGTGGGATACTATTCATAATTGGTAACAAGCGTATAAGCCTTTTAAACTCGCCCTAGGGAGCTTGTCAGGAAAGTGATAACTTCACAAATTTCTTTGATGGAGAATAACTACAACTGCATCAATTTGCTTTGTTCTAACTTCCCTGACATAGCTCTGAACTGGTCAAATACTCATTTCATTTGGTATAAATATTTTTGCGACTTGCTCTAAATATGTTTAGTATGCTGCTGATTTATTAAATTTTTGTGTAAGAGGGGCACAGTGGTAGACAAAAAAGTGGCTGGTGGTCAAATTCGCCAGAAGAACAAAGCACTCATTTTTAACGCAGCAAAAACCGAATTTGTCACCTACGGGTTCAAAGGCGCATCGATCAAACGTATCGCTGAACGAGCTCAAATCCCTCGCGCCAATATCCATTATTACTTCAAAGACAAAACAGACTTATACGAACAACTCTTGTCAACAATCATCGACGTGTGGAACAAGAATTACGACACATTTAACGTGGATGATGACCCTAAAGAAGCGCTGACAGCCTATGTTCGCTCAAAAGTAATGTACTCAAGAGATGATCCAGAAGCATCACGAATATTCGCCAGTGAAATCATTCACGGAGCGCCAGTGTTGAAAGATTACTTGGCGACTGAGTTTCGTTCTTGGGTTGATAGCAAAGTAGCCGTGATCAATGGTTGGATTTCAAAAGGTGCAATTGAGCCAATTAATCCCCATCATTTGCTGTTTCTTATATGGAGTTCAACACAGCACTACGCTGACTTCAATGTGCAAGTACTTGCCGCACTCAATAAAAATCGTATGTTAAAAAGCGACTATGAAGACGTTGCAGACTCTTTAGTGTTATTTGTGCTCAAGATTTGTGGGATAAAATAGTCTCACTATCAGGCTAAATAGTTATTATTAGAAAGTTGCATTTAGCTGTCTGAATATGGCGAGAAATTATTAAATGCAGCCGTAGAATGTTCCTTAATATTTATACATTTCAGGAACGTAACCAATGAGCTTTCAAATAGTAGCATTACCAATCTCACGCTTTGATTCACCTCTTAAGGCTGATGATGAAGCATTAGTCAAATATGGGGCCGAATGGCGAGTAGTTGATACTTGTCCGGGGTTTCCTTGTCGAGTGTCACTCGTTGACGCAGCCGTTGGCGAACGAGTGTTACTGATTAACGTTGCTTTTCATGATGTGAACTCTCCTTACCGTGCTGCTGGACCTATCTTTGTGCGGGAGAATGCCAAAACAGCCAAATGTTTACCTAATACAATTCCCTCACTATTATTACATCGAACTTTGTTTCTAAGGGGGTATGATAAGCAAAGCAATTTAATTGTAGCCATTGTGGTAGAAGGAATGCAGCTATCTGAGGCCTTACAAAAAATTTTTAGCGATTCAGGCGTAGATTATTTGCATATTCACAATGCCGCTGCGGGTTGTTTTATTTGCGTTGTACACAGAGTCTAAGGTAACGTTAACGTGATTTCGTTGAAATTAAAGGACTAATAATTATGCCCGGTAAATACCCCGATAAGATAAAACAACTACCATTGTACGATGGGCGCTTCGACGCCTATAAATTGGCAGCAAAAGATAGTGATGTATTATTCGCTTCATACCCTGCTGGTACCTCAATACCGCCACATACACACGATACCGATAATCATGGCGTCATCACTAGAGGTGAGTTGATATTAACGATGAATGGTGAAGTGACCCGAGTAAAAAAGGGGGAGTGGTACCACGTGCCAGCCCACGTTGAACATGCTGCGCGATTTGACGAGGAAACGGACGAAATCGAATTCTGGTTTCATCAGTAGGAGCAACAGTGTAAAACGGAAATGTTGCTCATTTACGCAAGCAATATTTGCCGAAGCTTCTCCAGCCCTTTGCCACGATTAACTACTTTCCACGCAATCAGTAGTTCATTGTTAGTGACGGGTATGTCATTGGGTAGCTCGACAAGTTTTCCACTAGCGAGTTCCTGCTCGATTCGGGCTCGTGGTAAGAATCCAATGCCTAAATTCGCGGAAATCGCTTTGATCTTTTGCCCAACCGACTGCACATATAAATGATTGCTTTGCTCTATGACGTTTGTTGTTCGGGCAACGTCAAACCGTACAGAGTCTCTTACAACAATAGTGCGGTATTGCTTGAGCAATTCTGTGGTAATACGCTTGTTACTTCGGACTAGTGAGTGAGATGGCGCAGCCGCTAATACGTTATCAACTTTGCTAAAGTGTCGCGTCGACAACCCTTGATGGTTTGGCGCAGGCGTCGGCGCACCGATTACCAAATCAACCCTGTCATCGATTAATGCCTCCCAAGTACCCTTCATGACCTCTTCATGCAGATGTAATTCAATCGAAGGATATTCATTCAAAAATATCGAAAGTTTTTCATAAATATGGCTGATATCCAAAATGGAGTCAACGGCAATGTTAATTTTGGGCTCCCAGCCATTAGCAATGGTTTGTGTTTGATTACCGATTTGCTCAACGGCACTCAATATTTTCCTTCCTTCTTCAAGCAAATGTTTGCCTGCCGGGGTTAACACTGAGCGTCTGCCTTGTCTGACAAAGATACTAATGCCTAGCTGCTCTTCCAGCTTTTGAATGATATATGAAAGGGCTGAAGGGACCTTGTTTAGTTCTTCTGCCGCTGCAGCAAAGCTACCTCTGTGGTCTATTGCATCCAATACCATTAGTGCTTCTAAGCTAATTCCGCTGTCATTCGCCATAGGGGAGTTGTCAATTGTTCAAATATTTTGAATATATTGGTCTTATTTTGACGGTTATTCAAGAGGGTTTGTTCATTCATAATGCAATTGTACTGAGGGCAACGGCTCTCTATTGAAAAACAAGTTTGTTAATCGAGAGGATTTGAAAATGAATATCGCAATGTTTAAAAAGTTACTGGCTTCACAACCAACCGTAGCAACATTACCACTACGCGTGATTGGTGGCGTAATTTTCGCGGCACATGGTGCCCAAAAATTGTTTGCTTGGTTTGGTGGTTACGGCTTAGCAGGCACAGGTCAATGGATGGATTCTATTGGTTTATCTCCGGGCTACTGGATGGCGCTGATGGCAGGAAGTGCAGAGTTCTTCGGTGGTTTATTGTTAATTGCAGGACTATTAACGCGACCAACGGCATTAGTACTAGCATTTACTATGTTGGTTGCAATATTTGCAGTGCACTTTCAAAACGGTTTGTTTATGGCAAACAATGGATATGAGTTTGGATTGTCGTTATTAGCGTTAAGTGCAGCACTGGTATTTCAAGGTGCGGGCAAATTTAGCTTAGATAACTACATCAGCAAGAAACTGTAACGACAATATAGTGTGTGGGAGAAAAGATATGGGTTTATTGGTAAACGGTAAGTGGCACGACAAGTGGTATGACACCAAGGCGTCAAAAGGAAAGTTTGAACGGCAGGCAAGTAAGTTTCGACACACTATTTCAACCGAGGCTGATAATCCCTACCAGCCTGAAGTTGACAGGTATCATCTATACGTTTCGCTGGCGTGTCCTTGGGCGCACCGCACATTGATATTTCGAGTATTGAAAGGACTTGAAGACATTATTTCGGTCAGTGTTGTAAAAGCGGAGATGTTAGAGAATGGCTGGGAGTTTGGAGAAACTGGCGACCCTCTATATGACTTAGATTATTTATATCAGTTATATGCGAAGTCAGACGCCACATACAACGGTAGAGTAACGGTACCTGTGCTGTGGGACAAGAAAACACAGACAATTGTCAGCAACGAATCTGCCGAAATTATTCGTATATTTAACACGGCGTTTAATGAAGTAACGGGTAACAGCAAAGATTACTACCCAAAGGTATTAGCAAATGACATCAATGATGTGAATGACAAAGTGTATAACCTGATCAATAACGGCGTTTATAAGACTGGGTTTGCCACTACACAGGAAGCTTATGAGCAAGCATTTAATGAGTTGTTTGAAGGCCTTGATTGGGTTGAATCGATTTTGGCAAAGCAAAGATATTTGTTGGGGGATACGTTAACGGAAGCGGACTGGCGACTTTTTACAACACTTATCCGTTTTGATGCGGTCTACTACGGCCACTTCAAATGTAACAAACGCACGTTAAATAGTTATCCCAACATCAGTCATTATGTTCGAGAGTTGTTTCAAGTCAATGGTGTTAGTGACACGGTCGATTTAGCGTATACCAAACGCCATTACTATGGCAGTCACAAAACCATTAACCCAACACTCATCGTTCCTTTGGGGCCTGAATTAGATTTTAGTTTGCCGCATGATCGCAATACAAAATTCAAGGTTAATTAGAGAGACATTATGATTAAACACTATCCATTTTCGCAACTAGGTAAAGCAAACCACGGTTGGTTAAAGGCAAACCATCATTTTAGCTTTGCTCATTATTACAACCCACAGCGGATGGGTTTTGGTACACTTCGTGTGGTAAATGATGATTGGGTGCAAGCCGGAACAGGGTTTTCTGCGCACCCTCATCAGAATATGGAAATAATTACCTACATTCGTTCAGGCGAAATCACCCATCAAGACAGCGTAGGAAACAAAGGCGTTACGCGAGCAGGTGAAGTACAGGTAATGAGTGCTGGTTCAGGCGTGGTGCACTCAGAATTTAACCTAAGCAGAGAGCCACTGACGCTATTTCAAATTTGGATAAATCCGAATCAAATGGATGTTCAGCCTCGTTGGAATGCCAAACAATTTCCGCGTGAGCTTAGTCACCAGAGTTTACCTTTGCTCGTGTCGGGGTATGAAGAGGATGCTGAAACTGCCCTGTTTATTCATCAGCAGGCTAGAATATTTGGCGGTAGATTAGCAAAAGACGCGAAAATTAGCCATGAGATAACTCACCAAGCCTATGTATTGGCCTCTAGTGGTCGCTTTAAACTGAGCGTAGATAATAACGAAGTACTATTGCACAAGGGCGATGGCGCAGAAGTGACTAACCTCAAAAATGTGAATATTACGGCGCTTGAAGACAGTGAAATCATTATCATCGACGCACCGTAAGCGACATACCTTAATAAGACAATGCGATTATCTGCGCAGAAAGATAAAGACCTGTGCCAAGTATCAGGTGAGTAATCATGCTCTTTAATCTCGCTACATTAGGGGCTGGCGTTTTCGATGCCGCTAGTCCCATACCTAAACAAGGCTGCATAACCAAATAAGGAAATACGACTGTTGCAGCGCCAAATAGCAAGGCAGGTAACAATGTTGGATTTGAAATCCAGTTTTCGTTTACCAACGCGACGAATATAAGCGCAAACATGATACCGGTGAAATAATGCACGAACCAACCAATCAGACTTTCATACTTAATGGGGAGAGCTGTTACGATCTTGGCATGTTTGAATTGTCCAAATTTCATATGGCCAACCCAGCGACCCACCATGGCATAGTTCAAACCTGCTATGCCTAGCACTTGCTTAAGTAATATTCCCCAAATATCCATGATGATAGTCGCACCAATACCGATTATTAAGGTATTAATGAACATTGATAAAGTAAAAATGTCGTGACTCATTTATAGCTCCGTGTTCATATTTCCGAGTGTATGTTGGCACCCTAAGGGTAATTGCAAATTTACTCGTGGTTATTAGTTGCGGATAGTCTGCCACTTAAAGTTAACTTTAAGTCAATAGGTAAAATAAAGAGAAAACTAAGTTGCAGTCAAAAAACGTACAATGAATGGTTTGCATTAAATTCGCCCTGCGTCTTTTAATCGCTTATTCACTTTTTGATGGTACTTTCTGGCTAAATAGGGGCGAATTATCGGCAGCGAAATTATCCAAGCTAACCATTTCAATTGCCAAACCCTTTCCATCAATACGATATATGCATCTAACTCCGATAAGATCCTGCCGTCTGGAAGTTGAATGTGAAGTTCAGTCAGTGCTTTGTATGGGTCGATGCCAAGGCTAGTTAAATATGCTTCTTGATTGGTGATGTCTAACCAATTGACCTGTTCACTCGCTTGTCCCGCCAGTTTTTCATAAAAACGTCTATCTTTTACACAAGTAGGGCAGGCACCATCGTAAAATACAGTGATGATTTGATTATCATGGTGCATGGCTCAACACTATCGATGACTAAAACCTATTATTATTATGGACAATATTAGACGATTTCACTCGGGATTAAGTAGAGGAGTGAGTTGTTTTGGTTGAAATTTAATCACTACTTGGCAATGACAGGGCGACTTCCAATTCTTGCTTGATGCCATATGCCTTGTATAGCTGAGCAACTTGTCCATTATTCACCAATTCTTTCATACGCTCATCGAATAGGGCAACGAGTTTTTTAATTTTGTGCTGCTTAGGTTCGACAGGTGAAAATGCTAAATAGATATCGGCTTCAGAGACGCATCCAGCATTTTTGATTTCGTTTTTCAGTGGTGTTTTCGACAATTCATAATTGGTGGTGTTTTGCGTGAAAATAAATGCATCAATGCGATTTTTAATGACTTTTTGTGCGTTTTGATACACATATCTTTCGTGATAAGGCTGAAATTGAAATTGTTTTGAATGCGCTTGAATATAATCATTCAATTCTTCGATAGAGGTGTCATTGGCAATACCAAATGCTTTCCCTTGTAGACTTTCCTCACCTTTGTACATCCAGCTAGAGTCGCTGGCGACAAAAAAACACATCCGCTGCTTGCCAACGCCCCATTCTGGGTAGACTAAATGAGGGGCTTCTTTTTTAGCTGGTGACAAGAGTGCATCGTACTTTCCGTCACTGACATACATAATGGCACGTGACCAAGGGAGAATATCAATTTCTAACTTGTAACCTGTATCTCTATATATTTGTTCAACCAACTCAACTGTGTAGCCATCAATCTCTTCGTTTACGCAAATTTGCGGGCACCAATCAATGGCAGCAATTTTAATAACATTATTAAATGCATTAGCGGGTTTGCATATACTGCACAACAAAAAGGTAATGGTGGATAAGGTTAACTTCAAACTTATTTACTACAGTGTTTTTAAATATTGGACATAAAACAAACTAACATACCGAGATATGGATTTCATCAGAAAATCTCATCTTTTTCATTGCACGCGATTTAAGCAAAATCTTTAAGAGATTCGAGTAGACATGCAGAAACTAACAAAACTTTACATGTTCTAGCCTATATTGAAATAAGGTAACTTATTGAGTTGTATTGACGTTTAGCGTACATTTATTTGGCAGTTCTTAAATTTAGGAATAAAAAAATGAACAGGGAATGTCATATCAAATTTTTTGCAGGCTTATTTGCGCTATTTTTGTTTGGATGTACTAGTACGAATGAAAGGCCCTATGAGACTCAAGTTAAAACTAAAGTTGTAAGCCAAACCAAAGTTGTCACCGTAGAAAAAGAATATACGCCTCAATTGTGGTCTCATCATCAAGAGTTAAACGAATCGCCGGCTGCGTGTGCCGAAAAAGGGGTTAACATTCTCAATATGCTGGGATTTACTTCTGTTGTAAAAAGCGGCAATTATGTCTACGGAAATCATAGCCAAAATAGAGCTGCCATTAAATGCGTTACGGCATATAAGAAAACCTTTGTCTATCTCGCCGTTGCTGGTGCAGATGTAAAATTGGTTGAAAAATTACGTAATCAAATCTCATGGAAGTTGTAGTTATTCGACTCTGTAAATAGCAGCTATAGCAGCTGTGGAAAAATATTAAACTAAGGAGAGTTACAGTGAAACTGATCACTAAAACGTTAGTAGTAATTTCATCTATTGTGGTTTCAACATATGTAAGCGCCAATCAACATGCAGATGTTGAGTTGACACACATAAATCCTATAAAGTCTGAAGCTAAATGGATTAGAACAAAACAGTTCACGCCAAGATACCCTATAGAACTTGCGATGAAAGGTATAGCGGGTTGTGGTATTTTTAAAGTCAAAGTAGATCAAAATGGTAAGACTCAGAAGGTTGAACTAGTTAGCTCAAATCCCAAAAAAGTGATCTTCAAGCCCGCGAAGGAAGTTATTAAACAGTGGCAGTGGCGCAATGTTTCTGGGTTGCCAAATGCTTCTGAAGAAAAAATTATACGATTAGACTTTTGTATGGGGGGAACGACACCAGAGGAAGCAAGTGAGAGGTGTGAGCAACAGGCAAAATTAGCGTGCACGGCATAGTAAGTTAATTAGCTAAAACATGCGACAGTATATAGGACTACTTTGAGTTATTTAGTTGATTAATACAGAGGATTACAAAGACATGAGAATGATTTATACCCACGAAAATCGGCTAATGACTCATAACATTAAGAACTTATTGGAGGCAAAAGGAATTGAAGTAATGATGAAAAATGACCCTCTACAGGGGGCTGTGGGAGAGTTATCTGCATTCGATGCGTGGTCTGAAGTGTGGATAGTTAATGATGAACATTTTGACTATGCCGAAAGTATTATCAAAGATGGCTTGAGTGAGCAGTATCAAGGCTCATGGAATTGTCGCCAATGTAATGAGTCGAATGAGGCTAACTTTGATTTATGCTGGAATTGTCAGTCAGGGCGTTCGTGATTTGCATTAACAAACTTCCAAAACGGTTTGTTACAACTTTGACTAAGTTTTGATTGTCAAAAAATCGTCTGTCAATTAGATTTTCTCTTATTCTCCTAACACCTACACAAAAGGATTTAAGGTGCGCTACGTTATCTTATTTACGCTTTTTGTTACAGCTATCTTTGATGTTAATGCTAATTCTAGTGCTGAAATAAATGCTAACGACCTTACGCTGAAAATATCTATATCCCAATCACAAACATCTTCCCCTTGGAGCATAAACTACGAATTTTCAGAACCAATATCGGCTATGAGCTTTGAGAATACTCCATACAGTTTTATTAAAAGAGACTGGATACTTAAAACTGAACACTCACAAAAGATAGATTTTTCTGAGTTGCAATTTGAGTTAAACGGCGGTAGTCGACGGATTTCTCTAGATATTAAAAGTGAAAATGATCAATTTATCCGAGGGTTTTATACCCCATTCCTTAACTTTTCTGATGGTAGTAACGCGATATTTCTCGGACATTATTTACCTACAAAAGTACACTGCAATGGAAAGTGGATAAATGTCGAAAGTCTAAATTTGTTTCTCTCTATCAACACGTTGAATGAGGAAAATGTATTGTTTTCAGGGAGTGACAATATAAGCGATTTACCTGTCGCACCACAAGACTTGCGACAATACGCCTACGTAGGAAAATCGAATTACAAGCATTTCGGAAAATTCAACGTTATCGTGGATCCAACATTACCACCTTGGATCAAGAAAGCATACTACAAGGCTATTCCGGAAATTTATCAATATTATGAACACCATACTCATAGTAAGTTAATTTTCGAGCCACTGTTCATAGTTAATTTTAATTCAGGTGATATGAAGCCTCGTCAAGATGGCGGTGTCATCAATAAACAAGTGGCAATTAATTTCGTTGGTGATGATTGGCAGAAAAATCCTGAAGCAAATATGGTGAATGTGCTTTCATTACTTGCGCATGAAATGGCACATTTATGGAATAGCCAGCATTGGAGTTTGGACAACAATAAGCAAGTATGGATGCTTGAAGGTGGTGCGAATTACTTCGCTAAAAATGCACTATTGGGCCTAGGTTACATTTCTAAGAAGTCCTATCGTAATCATTTTCGAGTACAAGCTAAGAAATGTATTAAGGCGTTAAATCATAAAACTATGGCCAATTTAACTAATCGTGCAGATGCATATGTTTGTGGTGAAGTAATTTATTATTTAACGTCTCAAATGCTTAATGGTTCAAACAGTTTGGAAAATTGGAATAATATGGCCTCCCGTCTTGAAAACGATGAGTATGACGAAGATGACTTTATTCGGGCGTTAAAGAGAGCAAAAGTTAATGATAATGAACTCGCCATTGTCGAGGAAACATTACGTGGAAAAAACAGCGAAAATTTTATTAACCTTATTGATAAATATATAAATATATAAAAATATAAATTGTCCAGCAAAAAATGTTGGGTTGTAAATAATAAGACGTTAAGGAGTAGTCTTAAACACATGTATACGGGAAAATTAACGAAACATATTTTTCGGAGTCAGATATATGCTGGCACGGTGCGTGATTATTGGGTCTACATACCTGAACAATATAAAGAACACATGTCAGCCAATTTAATGGTATTTCAAGATGGCTTCTATTATATCGACGAAGAAAAGCCAATGGATGTTCCCAACAGAATAGACAGACTTATCGAATTGGGAAAAATTCCACCTACGGTTTGTGTATTCATTAATCCGGGAGTAATAGAAGTCCCTTCAAAACCTGAACATCATCCAGATTCACAGCGAAGTTTAGAATATGATAGCGTCAATGATCAGTATGCGCGCTTTCTGATTAATGAACTTCTACCTGAGGCGCTTACAGGGATAAATATTTCTCAGAATCCACAAAGCAGAGCAATTGTAGGGTTTAGTTCAGGTGGTATTTGTGCGTGGTCTGTTGCTTGGTTTCGCTCCGATGTATTCGGCAACGTGCTAAGTCACTGCGGTAGCTTTGTTGATATACGTGGTGGTGGTAAGTTTCCATATCTTATTCGCAATGAAGCGCCAAAGCCTATTCGAATGTATTTTCAAAGCGGTGAGCAAGACTTAGATACGCGGTATGGCAACTGGGCACTCGGCAATAAACAAATGGCCGCGGCATTAAAGTTTAAAGGTTATGATTACCAATTCGAATTTGGTCAGGAAGGACATAACCTTGTTCACGGTGCTGAGCTGCTAGAAGCGTCAATTTGCTGGTTGTTTCAGTGATTTATTATTGGCAATTACATAAGCATGTTTTATTTATACAGGACCGATAAAGGTTTTAGCTGGAATCTGGGTCTTGCTTTTTTTGGGTTAGATGTAAATACGCTAATGCTGCACAGTAAATTAAAAGGCAATTGAAAAGGGCAACAGGAATTGCGTGCCAGCCTTTGGACTCTACGTATGCAACAATTGATACTGCGAATACCAATATCAACTTGGTAGCTAGATCTAAAGACATGTAACCATGTTTTTTAATTGCGCTCGGGATAAACCATGTCGCCATTAAAGGTAATAAAATGCCATTCAGTAGAATATTTGTCATAATAATCCTTAACTTTTAGGTGTAGCAGAATGCTACACTTAGTCCAAATTTATGGTTGACCAATTTCTGCCGATGCTACACCAAATGCAATTGCATTGGTTGCTGAAAGACCTCTAACAATACCAGATGTTGCACTTGCCAGTCCACCAAACATTCCTGACATGGCTCCTAATAGAGCAGCACCTGCTACATCGCCAGCATCACCTCCGCTCATATAGGAAGATACGCCACCGACAACAAAGCCTACCCCCGCACCAATTAGTCCAAAGCCTCCATTTACATTATTTATTTCATCAATACTAAGTTCACGCATAAGTACATATTCCTTCAATGTTCATTTATTTCCTAAGTGATTTGACTCAAGTTATTGAGTTGTTGTTATTCACGACTAATCAAAAACATTAGATATTTCACCGCTGACACAGGAAGTGCAAATTTTATCGATGTTTGATAAGCCCCAAAAAGGCTAGTTAAGGGCAGCAAACATCTCCAGCCAAAAAAACTGTGAATATGTTGCATTATTAATATGAACTAAATGAGTCTTAATTTCAGTTGGTTAGGTGTCTATTAGATTGGGTTGTTGCATGTGTTGTAAATGTTGTGAAAATGTATAGTGCATTTATCTAACGTTTTTTCATTTCATAAATCGTCTGAAACAATTGCCTAACCATACAAATTGAATTTGGCTAAGCACTAGGCAATAAACAAATGGCTGCGGCATTAGAGTTTAAAGGTTATGATTACCAATTCGAATTTGGTCAGGAAGGACATAACCTTGTTCACGGTGCTGAGCTGCTAGAAGAGTCAATTTGCTGGTTGTTCCAACCCTCTAATCGTCGATAGGCTAAATTCAATAACTGTTCGTTAGTTGAGTTGATACTGCTTCTTGACCATGGCAATTGTATGCTCATCAGCAATAGGGAAACCAAGCTGAGAACCCCATATTTGTACACCTGACTGTTTGGTATAGATTCGGTCAATCAGCATCTTTAATGGTGTTGGTTTCAGGCGTTCTTGTTGCACTGCTTTGTGGATAAAAGGTAAATATTGTAGCTGAATAGCTAAGTCGGCGTGTTGAATGACTGTCCATATTACGTGTTCGAAGCGTTCACCTATTTGTGCTGGCTTAGGATAACCATGTTGCTGAATGATTTTTTCCACGCGTGCTAAATTTTGTTGATCGAGTTGTCGCTGCTTGTCGGCATTTTGCTGATAGTCGGAACGTATTCGATATTTTTGATCTGCTTTGATAATGGCGTCTAGTTCAAGCACGAGATCGCGATCATAGCCGTGGTCGTCGATATAAGCTTCTACATCAAACGTTTGTTCGACAAGATGACTAGAACAGTCATTCGTCAGCTCAATATCATCATGTTGTAAAAGCGCTGCTATGGAATCCTTCTTATCTGGTTTTGCATATTGGACAGCATAATTTACCATGCTGCAAAAGCTCTTAGGATCAGCAAGTTTTGACGCATTTAGGTAGTTAAATATTTGTGCTTGAGGTTGCCCCATATCTGCATAGGCGATAGCAAAATTCCAATAATCCGCATAATTATAGTTAAAGCCACTTTCTTTTAATTGTTGGTAAGCATTTTCTAAAATATATAACCCATTTTGATATTGCTGCTCTGAAACGTGTGCTGGCTTTTGGGGAATGGTTAGTTGCGCAAATGTGATGGGGGTTACGACTATTGAGAACCCGAGCAAAGCAATTTTACCTAATGTTTTCATTGTTGATTAATGTCCTTTTCTTTTTGAATCAGTACTCAAAGGTATAGTCGCTCAGAGTCTCTAAAAAGTTTGCCGAATTTCAAAGTTTATGGTTATTTCTTAATAAAAAAGCGAGCTCATTGCTGAAGCTCGCTTTTCTAAAAAGGTTAATTGGAACGCTATTGATTCAATGCATCTTCTAATGCGGTTAAGCACAGCGCTACATTTTCATTACGGGCAGCGTAACCCATTAATCCAATGCGCCATGCATTACCGGCAAAGTCACCTAATCCGGCGCCAATTTCTAGATTGTAATGGTTCAGTAAATAACTTCTTACTAGCGCGTCTTCTGCTCCAACAGGGATCTTTATTGTGTTGAGCTGCGGTAATCGCTCATTTTCTGGCACGATAAACTCGATACCAAGTTTAGCTAAACCTTTGGCTAGCACTTCATGCTGTGCTTTGTGGCGAGCCCAGCTATTTTCTAAGCCTTCATTGTGTAGTTGTAAAAGCGCTTCGTGTAGGGCATAAAGAGAGTTTACTGGTGCCGTGTGGTGATAGCTGCGTTTGCCATCACCTGACCAATAGCTCATCACTAATGATTGATCTAAAAACCAACTTTGGATCGGCGTTTTGCGATTTTTGATCACTTGCACTGCTTTTTCACTGAATGAAATAGGTGATAAACCGGGAACGCACGATAAACATTTTTGTGAACCAGAATAAATCGCGTCTATGCCCCATTCGTCAACGCGCAATTCCACGCCACCTAGTGAGGTAACTGCATCAACAATAGTTAAGCAGTTTGCATTCTTTGCCAGTTGACACAATGCTTTTGCATCAGAGAGTGCGCCTGTTGAAGTTTCAGCATGAACAAACGCTAAAAATTTAGCGTCGGGATGTTGGTTAAGCGTTTCTTCAACTTTATCTAACTCTACTGCGCGCCCCCACGGTGAATCTACAACGATAGCTTCTGCGCCAATTCGCTCAACATTTTGCTTCATGCGATCGCCAAAAACACCATTACGACAAACAATAACCTTGTCACCAGGCTCTACTAAATTGACAAAACACGCTTCCATTCCCGCAGAGCCCGGAGCAGACAATGCGATGGTAAATTCATTTTTAGTTTGAAAAGCATATTGGAGCAAAGATTTTACTTCGTCCATCATGGCAACAAATAAAGGATCTAAATGGCCGACAATAGGGCGTGACAATGCGGAAAGTACATCGGCACTTATATCAGAAGGGCCGGGGCCCATAAGAATTCTTCGGGGCGGATGAAATGAACTGTATGACATGCTGTTGCCTTTTAGTTGGTAATTACAAAGAGGTTATATCAATTCTACGAAAAATTTGCTCATTTTCGCTATTTATAACCACCATAAATCAATGTTAGTGCATAGCCTAATAATAAGTTGACACTTATGTCAAGATTTGCGAGTTTAAAAAATGTGCGTTTTGCCGTCAATACAATCTCAAAAACGTAAAAAGTTAAGCAAATTCGCACATATAGACTATGCTTGCCAGTAATGGTAAGCATCTTTAAAAAGAATAACTCCACAAATAACAAGAAATACTGATCATGTAATGGGCAGGGAACAAATATGATAAATAAATCGTCACTGATAGTAATGGCAGGACTTGCTACGTGTTTTAGCGTAAATGCTGAAACATGGAGTACAACAGAAATACATTTTCAACACGGTGAATTAGAGCGTGTTGGAACCGGTGGTACGGCAGATTCAACAATTCTCACATTTCAACATGCTGGTGGTTGGGAATATGGTGATAATTTCTTTTTCATTGATCACTCGAGGCACAGTGTTAATAACAACGCCAACTTCCCTGTAGAAGATAGTAGTGAATTTTACGGTGAGTGGTATTCAACATTTAGTTTTAGTGCGATTTCTGGAAATAAAGTGGCATTTGGCCCAGTAAGTGATGTTGGCTTTGTGGCAGGTTTTAACTTTGCACCCGAAGTTGATTCTTATTGGTTGTTACCTGGTATTAAATTTTCCCTCGATTTACCGGGCTTTGCATTTGCGCAAGTTGCTGTAACTTCGTATATTCATCAAGGTGGAGGTAGCGAAACCTCTTCTGTGTTTACTGTTGTTGATGAAGAATCGAGTTACATGATCGATTTTAGTTGGGCTTACCCATTCAAAATAGGCAATACCAGTTGGAGCATTGAAGGGCATCTGGAATATATTGATGGTCGTGAGCAAACAAACAACTTTGGTACGACAGAACTTGAATCATGGATTCTTTTTCAGCCACAAATTAGGTTGGATGTTGGGGAGTTGATGATGGGTAAGGCAAATCGACTGTTTGTGGGTATCGAGTACCAGTATTGGAAAAACAAACTAGGCGAAAAAGGTACGGATGACAGCGTTGCTCAACTCCTTGCTGTTTGGCGTTTTTAATACGAACGACTGAATATAATTACTAAGAAAACCACCTAAGCAAAATAAACATTTGCTTAGGTGGTTTTTTATTTTGAATCAGTCGTAAATAACTATAATTGAGAGTGCTAATTTTTAAGTTATTGTAATTATAAGGAAAACAAAGTTATCACGAAATAAGTTGACACTAGTGTCAATATTGGTACTGTGAAAGGTGAGTAAATTGTCATCAGATGTAAGTCAATTTCTCGACAAAAAAATACAAAAAAATACAAAAAAACATTGCCCAATCCTGAGTTGTCGATAATTGGTTGTGTGACAATTGTGGTAACGGCGAATTAAGCTTCCCAAAAGAGGAAGTGATAATAGGCTGATGTCGATGCAAGTGTGTATGACACGGCCATTTGATAGAAGAGAAACTATGAATCAAGCAGCTAATCCTTACCGCATGTTTAGTCGACATGATCTCAGCGCTTTTTGGGCGCTATTTACAGATAACCTTACTAACCTCATTGTCATGAGTGGTGTTTGCATGTTTGTATTTAACATGCCAACTGAAATCGTTTTTGGTCGCATCGTGCCGGGCGCGGCAGTTGCTATTTTGGCTGGTGTACTAGTGTATAGCTGGATGGCTCACCGGCTGGCACAAAAAACAGGCCGAACTGACGTAACCGCCTTGCCGTACGGTATTAGTACGCCAGTTATGTTCGTCTACCTTTTCGGCGTTATTGGACCAATTTACTGGTCAACAAATGACGCGACACTTGCTTGGCAAATTGGAATCGCTGCGGGCTTTATTGGTGGGATTGTGGCAGCATTTGGTGCGATTGTTGGGCCATTCTTAAAACGCGTCACACCAAGAGCTGGTATGTTGGGAACATTGTGCGGTATCGCACTGGTATTCATTGGTAGCGTCTCGCTTGCCAGCATTATGGAAGAGCCAGTAATTGGCTTTACTTCTTTGGTCATTATCGTTTGGGGGTTAGTGGGTAAATTTCGCTTACCTTTTAATCTTCCTGCAGGATTAGCTGCACTACTTGTTGGCACTATCATTGCGCTGGCAATGGGGAAAACATCGATTAATTTAGAAGGTGTCACGATTAACCCGCCGATTCCGTACTTTGGAGATTTAATTGTGGGAATTCAGCACTTGTTTAATCATCCTGAGCTGTTTCTGGTGCTTATTCCTGTGCAAATCTATAATTTTATTGAAACTATGAACAATGTGGAGTCAGCCGAATCTGCCGGTGACGCTTATCCAGTGGGCGCTTGTCAGGTAACAGATGGCGCGGGCACTATGATAGGTGCATTATTTGGTTCACCTTTTCCAACCACCGTTTATATTGGCCACCCAGTGTACAGCGGCATGCAAGCACGTTGTGGTTATGTGTTGGGTGTTGGTATCGTGTTTTTTCTAGCGGCTGTATTTGGCTTGCTAGCTTTTTTAAGTAGTTTGATTCCGTTGTCTGCCGCTGCGCCTATTCTTGTTTTCTTAGCCATTTCATTAATTTCAGAGAGTGCAGGCTGTGTTAAGAAAAAGCACATGATGGCCATTGCGATTGCGATGATGCCGCATGTCTCAAGCTTCGTCATGGTGAAATGGAACGCCATGCTAAACGCATTGCGAGAAATTGGTGCCCAAAACTTGCCGAATATGACCGACGAAGCATTAGTTAACGCCATGATGCAACAAGGCGCACATGTGCTTGGTCATCAAACCCTTTCACAAGGCGCAATTATTACTGGCCTAATGTGGGGGGCGATTGTTGCCAACGTGATTGATTGTAAGTTTAAGCACGCAGGCTGGTTTTCTGTGGTTGGTGGTGTGATGGCATCGATAGGCATACTACATTCGTCGTCATTACATTTACCTCAGTTAGACGGTATTGTAGCGGGTTATATGTTGATTGGGGCATTTTTACTGATTTACCCGCGTATCGCGCAGGTGAAGCAACTTGGGCATCAGACAAGTTGCGATGCCGATATCGACATTGTTGAAAGCGTTAAAACTTCTGAACAAGTTACTTAGTTTCTCTCGTTAGTAATGGATTTTAATTGGCCATCGGATGGCCTTCTTTATTATTTTATATCAAAGGTTTAGGTAGGATTGTACGTACTGAATGCGAGGTGCGACATATCGAAGGGCTATGAATTCCGTTCATACTTCGACTGCTTCGCGCTCAGCACGTATATGGTCTCCTCCTGCTGTGCAAGTACTTTTTGAAATAAACAGATGGCTTACGTATATCCGGCCTGTTTACCGAGATTACTCTCTGGCCTTG
>Ga0213837_1000298_pt1 | contig 61341 bp, 44 predicted proteins | sample SWPATP12_FD_160572 | JGI IMG/M metagenome (GOLD analysis project Ga0213837, IMG submission 160572) | Coastal seawater microbial communities from Marineland, Florida, United States - SWPA TP1 #2 | ecosystem: Environmental > Aquatic > Marine > Coastal | place: USA: Florida | collected 2016-08-06
TAATTGGTCATTCAGCGAGATGTAAAAGCTTTTCAGGCAAGGCATTGATTGTAGAGAATGGTCATTCCCTTTTCAAAATCAATAAGGACAATATGCTCCTGCATTGTCCCCTTACCCCACGTCCCTATGGGGCAACGCAGCATGGGAAGCTTTTAAACTCGCCCTTTGGGAGCTATCCAGAAGCGCGATAATTGCGCAAAACTTGTTTGATGTAGAACGACTATACCTGCACAAGTTTCGCTTATTCTCCCACTTCTGGCATAGCTCTGAACTGACTAATTACTTACCCGAATTGGTATAAAACACTTAAGGAATAAAATATGTCTCTTCTCCAAACAATCATCGCAAGTTTTACACTCTTTTTGGGCATTTCAATTAATGCCGCACCTTCTATTAGTGAAAAAAGGAAGGAAGAAACGAATACTACGGAAATGGTAGAGCTCAAAATTACCGTGACTAATTTGACCCAAAAACAAGGTACCGTGCGAATTGCCCTATTTGCAGACAAAGACAATTGGTTATCTACGACCGTCGCTTCTAAAGTATTGCAAATAAATAATAAGAATTGCCAACTTAGTAAATGCCATTGGAACATAAGCGATTTATCAAGGGGCAGCTATGCAATTGCCGTCTATCACGATATCAACAACAACGGCGAATTAGATACCAACTTCATCGGTTTTCCCGCCGAGCCCTACGGTTTTTCTAATAATCAAACGGTTCTACTTGGGCCTCCTTCTTGGGATGACTCAAAATTCAGTGTAAAAGCCCCCGCAGTGGAACACGCTGTTCGTTTAAACTAACTTGGAGACGCACTATGTTAGTTAAGACGACACTTACATCGCCAAAAGAAATTACATTTCAGGTTCCAAATCACAAATTTATCGAAGTTGGTAAACGCCTATTTTTTAACGTCATCAGATTACTCAGTATAGGTGTTGGTTTATACGGTATGGTTTTTATGTTTTCGGATGATATAGGTTCGGCGGGGTTTAAAGCCAAAATTGCCGCTTCTCCTGTATTCTGGTCTTTCCATCTAATTGGCGGCGGAATAGCTCTTATAACGTCTACGTTCGTAATATCTAACAGTATTCGGGCCCGTTCAATTTCGGCCCACCAGACTTTAGGTAAACTTTATGCTTTATCCATTGTTTTCGCTGCTGTTGGTGGATTCGCCTTAAGTTTGAATACAGACAGTAATATGATCTCCGGCGTAGCGCTTGGTTTGCTGAGCTTTTTCTGGTTTATCACAACACTAATGGCTTATTTAACAGCGCGAAAGAAACAATTTGAACTGCATAGGATTTGGGTATACCGTAGTTTTGCTTTAACCATCAGTGCCGTTTTATTCAGGCTCGAATTAGGACTGCTGATGGCATTAAGCCAAGAAAGTTATTTTGATGTGTATGCAACGGTAAGTTGGCTATCATGGGTACCGATTTTAGTTTTGACTGAATGGTTTTATGTAAAACCTACGTCCAATTCAACTGCTGCCTGATTAAACTCATTGCAAGTAAACCAGTGTATTCTGTTTAGCAAATTATAGGTAAAAAACTTAATGCCGCCGTTTATCGCTTTTTGCTGTCACTTGTTAGCGTCTTTTTTACATGTACAACTCGCATTTCGGCTCCAATCCACTGTAACCACAGTAACATTTAATCGGCTGTTCATCCTGCTCATGTATTGCAGCGGCGCTTTACATTTCTTTTACGCGACTTATTACGGCCTAAGTATCTGGTCAATCTCCTCAACCTACGTGATCATTTTGGGTTACTCAATTTTGTCCTTTGTGCCAGGGTTATTAAGCGCTATGTTTCTTAGCGACTTAAGCCTTAACAGACCTACGAATAACAAGTACCTCAATTACATAGAAAAATTGCTCCGTCATCCCAGCAAGCTAATAGTTATAACGATAAGTTTGTCGTTTATCTTGCTTATTCCGCATTTTTATCAGGAAGTGGTAAGTGGCCATACACGTTATACCTTTGGCAACTTATATGCGTTAGCATACCTTTTCATATTCTTGCTCATTTGGGCTTTACTTTATGCCTTCGGATTTAAACCGCGTATTGAAAGCTCTCATCCAAACAAACCACTTGGTTACATGCTCGTCATAGGCGTGTGTGTCGTGTTGAGTTTTGCTTCCATCTGGATAAACCTGGGGCACATGTGGAGCTTAATCCCCATAATTTCAACAGTAGGATTGTCTTTAGTTTTTTGCTGGCGCCGTTATAGAGCACAATTTATTGATACTTTGTTAAACCAGGTGATAGGGATCACTTTTGTCATATTTGCCTTAGTGCTTCATCACTTACTTAAACAAGCTTCAACCTATCAAAACATCACGGCCGAACAATCACTTTTGCTCAATGCGATTTATGTATTGCTTATGGTGAGCATTTTCAAACAAGTTCAATATTTAATACGTGGCATTTGGTTACCATCAGACCCCAAACTTAAAAAGCTCTTTAATTCTTTGCCCGATTTGCTCTCTAACCACGATGTTGCCAATGGGGCAATTAAGGCAACAGAACAACTTTTAAGTACTACCTTTGCGACAGAAATCAAAATAAACGCTAGTGTTAGTTTTCAAGCAAACTTTATTGAACTGCCCGGTGAGCCTAAGATTTCAGCGGCAATTAAGTATAAACACGGCTGGCTGCCTTGGTTCTCCGAATCAACAGACAAAGTCACAGCCGCATTAATGCAACTGCAAAGTCATTTAAAAACACTGGAAAACCTCGCCCAAAAAAATGCACATCGACAAAATGTGTAAAGGCTCGAAGCTCTGGCAGCGAAATCGGTATTAACAGCGCTGCACGCTCAAATTCAGCCGCATTTTTTGTTCAACGTTTTGAATACTGTGCATGAGCAAGTGTCAACTTCGCCTCAGTTAGCGGAACACACCATAGAACTTCTTGCTGATATGATCCGAACTACACTCTTTATGTCCGAGCAAGAAACGGTTTTATTGTCAGAAGAGTTAAAGCTGGTGACTAACTACCTGGAAATTCAGAAATTACGATATGAACAGCAACTCGTATACAAATTAAACATATCACCCGAATTAAACGCCATAAGAATTCCACCTTTTATTATCCAACCGATTGTTGAAAACTCAATCAAACATGCCGTTGATCAGCAGCTCGAGCCAGTCTGCATTGAAATCAATGTGTCTCAAAATAACCAGCTCGTGTTTATCGATGTCAACGATGACGGCCCAGGCCTAACCCTTCAAAACAGAAGCGGATTAGGTCTTGCTACACAGAATATAAAAGATAGGCTATCTATTGTGTACGCAGGTGATGCAAACTTTTTCATCAAAAACAGGAAACCTAAAGGTGTTCAAACCAGAGTTGAACTTCCAATTGTTTATGGCAAAACGCAATAATCAGTACTTTTGCCAACAACCCGAATAAGGACTCTTAGTGTCAACTAACAAACCGTTTACTTGTCTCATTGTCGATGATGAAAGAACGGCAAGAGCAAAGATCCAAAGATACATTGGTCAAGATCCACGTTTTGAAGTGATTAACCAAGCCTCAAATGGACAACAAGCTATCGAGTTTATCGAGACACTTCACCCTGACTTAGTATTCTTGGACGTACAAATGCCTGGTTTGTCGGGGTTCGATGTACTCCGGTTACTAAAAAACACATCACCAGCTATCGTTTTCACTACCGCTTTCGAACAATATGCTATTAGTGCTTTCGATGTCTCTGCATTGGACTACTTGCTCAAACCAATTACCGCAACAAGGTTCCAACAATGTTTAGATAAAGTCACTTTGCAGTTAGAAAAGGAAATCAAGTTAAAAAACCATCAGTTGTTAGACTCTGTCGCACCAATAAACCAGGCAATTCGACTGCCGGTTAGAAAAGCGAATTCAATAATTTTTTTGAACCTAGAAGATATCCTTTTCATTCGTTCTGAAGAGCGATTGGTTCGAGTTTACGACAAAGAAGGCACGCCCTACTGGACAAATGAAACCCTCAATCAATTAGAGAAGCGGCTCAATAAAAGTCACTTTTTGCGCATACATAGAAATAGCCTGCTCAATACCAACAGTAAGTTTGAGCTAAAAAAATGGGACAGTGGCAGGCTAAAAATTATCTTCAAGCAAGACTTAGAGTTAGTCGTTAGCCGTGAATATACAGCAAAAGTGAAAGAAACTTTGGTTTGAACTAGTTTACAATTTAAATACAAAAAAGGCTGATCGGAATTAATCAGCCTTATTAGAAAGTGTTGTATCCGTTTACGCGTCTGACGCCCCGCCACAAGATTCACGAACAATCAGCTTTGTTTTCATGAAACTGTTGCTTACTGGCTCCCCTCGTATCATTTCAACAAGCTTGTCCACTAACTGTTGACCTGCTGCTGTCGTATCTTGTCGACAGGTAGTCAGTGCGGGTGAAGTATACCGAGCAAGAGGAATATCATCGAATCCAACGATGGCCACATCATCTGGCAGTTTGTAACCACGAGAACTCAACTCATTGATCACACCTGTCGCTAACAAGTCACTGGCGACAACGATGGCATCAAGAGGCTTGCCAGAGTCCAACAAACGTTTGGTTGCCTCCGCTCCCTCTTCAGCGGTGTTAACCGCATCGGCCTGCATATCTACTCTCACTTCAATGCCAGCTTCATTTAACGCGCTGACATACCCCTCGTACCTGGCCATAAACTCAGGTGCGCTGTCATTACAGGTTCCAACAAACCCAAAATGCTTACGCCCAAGGGATATCAAATGCTGTGTGCCCTGATGACCACCATAATGATTGTCGCAACCAATCGAGGTTGTTTTGATGCTTTCAGTTGCCGCGCCCCATCGAACGAATGGCGTACCATTTTCCACTAACTCTCTAAGCTTGCTTTCGTAATCCGTGTAGTCACCATAACCTAACAAAATTAATCCATCGGCTTTGTTACTATCTTTAAACACCGAATGCCAATCCGCGTTAAGCTCCTGAAATGAAACTAACAAGTCATAACCTTGCGTCGCACATTCACGTGTAATGCTGCCTAACATGGATAGAAAAAATGGATTGATTAACGAGTCATCACTGGTTGGATCTTCAAACAATAAAAGCGCTAGCGTAGTACTGGTTTGCGAGCGCAAACTACTGGCATTTTTATCAACGGTGTAATTTAATTCTCTCGCTATTTCCTGAATTTTTTTGCGAGTTTCTTCACTCACTAATGGACTGTTGCGTAGAGCTCTTGAGACCGTGGACTGTGACACGCCAGCTCTATATGCAATATCAAAAGAAGTCGCTTTACCTTTCACGAGTACTTCACTATCTAATTACAATTAGTTTTAATACTACTCTCACAACATAACACTGTAAAACATTATTTTTACTAGCGTTTCAGTGCGACTTTAGACGCGGGAAAAGCACTTCGCGAAGGCGCCGCAAAACCCTTCACGAAAGCGCAACAAGTCCAGGAAGAAAACCTTTATTCAACTTTTTCAATCTTAAAATTTAGCTCCGCGTGATCGCTCAAATGTTGTATCAACCCATGCCCTAACGCTGCTGCAGGAGTTAAGAATCCAACCCCTGTGGACTCTTTATTTGTTGCCAGAAGCAATGTTGCCGTTTCACTTATCATTTTGCTCGTCGAGCCATAACCAGGGTCGCCTTTGCCCGTAATTCGAACAAACAGGCGTTTTTTTGATTTATGATGACCTATCAACTGAATATTAAAAAATCCATTCCTGACCAGGAATTCATCAGGCCCCTCTCCGGGTTTCGCCAATACAAATCGCTGTAACAGTCGCCTCGACCAATCAAAAGAACATGCAACGGCAAACAAAGCCAAACCAGAAGTCAAAATTGTAGCTTTCAAACCGCCTTTCAGCCCTTTCCCCATCACCATGGACTCATCATATAAAAACGACTCTCCCCATGGGTAAGACATTAAATATTGAGTACGATGAACCACTTTCGTATTAATACTTGCCATAACAAAGGGCGCCAGAAACTCTCCGGTTTGGCGGTCTTTGACAACACTATTAACACTCTTTTGGTAAGGCAGGCTATTCGATTTATTCTTGATTAATGCATACGGGGTTTTCAATATACGTGCCTGTTGAGGATGCCGTTTTATGCTTTGCAGTGCATTTACCACACTCGCAATGGTTCCACCGCTGATCCCGCCTTTGCTCGCTCTAAAACGATAACGAATCTGCTTACAAGGGGAACCATACAGCTCTTGCGATTTTTGCTGCAAAAACAACACGCCTAAATCTGAAGGAATCGAGTCAAATCCGGCACAATGCAGGATACGAGCTCCTGTCTCAAGTGCCCGCTGTTCATATTTATCTAACATGGCTCGGATCCACTGTGGCTCACCAGTTAAATCACAATAATCTTTGCCTTGTTCGACACACACTTTTAACAAGGTTTCGCCATAAAGCCCATAGGGACCAACGGTCGATAAGATCAAACGAGTTTTGCTTATCAGAGAGTTCAGGAAATCTTCATCGTGGGCATCGCCGACAAACAGCTCAATATCCGGATTATTTAGTTCAGAACGCAAATGTTGTAATTTTTCTAGATCTCTTCCTGCCAGTGCTATTTTTAAATCAGTATTGCTATTCTCACCCTTAACAAAGTATTCGTTAATATATTGACCAACAAAGCTAGTTGCGCCCCATATAATGATATCGTAATGCATAGGTATGCAGCCCCTAAGTGTAGAAATAAAACTAGATAACCAGCTGTTTTAATTGGATACTAATCGAGCAACACTAACACACAACAAGAACAAAAATACACAGGTACGTCCAGTGACAACAGAATCTACTACATTTGAATCAATCCAAGACCAAGATGAAAACTTAAGCTTCATTTTATTGATCACCTTGGTCGCCACTCTAGGTGGCTTTTTATTTGGCTTCGACAGCGGCGTTATAAACGGTACCGTTGACGGTCTAAAGTTAGCCTTTAATGCCGATGATATAGGTACCGGCTTTAACGTTGCCTCCATGTTATTGGGCTGTGCAGTGGGGGCATTTTTCGCAGGTAGACTCGCCGATAAGTACGGACGACGTAGTCTATTAATTGTGGCGGCGGTGTTTTTCATTATTTCAGCCTGGGGCTCCGGCATTTCAACCAGTTCATTCGAGTTTATTGTCTTTAGAATTATTGGTGGATTAGCCGTCGGCGCCGCATCCGTCATGGCTCCGGCCTATATCAGTGAAATTGCCCCAGCCCGTTATCGTGGCGCGCTAGCCACTACACAACAGGTGGCAATAATTCTGGGATTGTTTACCGCCTTTGTCAGTAACTACTTTTTAGCAACAAAAGCGGGCTCCTCTACGCAAATACTCTGGGCAAACTTTGAAGCCTGGCGCTGGATGTTCTGGATTGAATTGTTGCCGGCTGCCTTGTTTTTGTTTGCACTTTTATTTATTCCTGAAAGCCCACGATACCTAGTTATTCAAAACAAAGAGGAACAGGCACGCAAGGTGCTGGCAAAACTCTATGGCGAAAAAGAAGGCCAAAATAAATTAAGGACAATAAATGATTCAATCGCACATGATCACAAACCCAGCCTTGCGGATTTAGTTGATCATTCCGCCAAAAAAGTTCGTCCAATCGTATGGGTTGGTATTGGCCTTGCCACCTTTCAACAATTGGTTGGCATCAACGTCGTGTTTTATTATGGCGCCGTTTTATGGCAGGCGGTTGGCTTTTCTGAGGCGGATGCCTTGCTGATCAATATTTTAAGTGCAGGATTAAGCATTGCCGCTTGTGTTATCACCATTTTCTTAATTGACAAAGTCGGCCGCAAACCGTTTCTAATTTTAGGATCTGCTGGCATGGCGATTTCTTTGTCTCTAATGGTCATCAGTTTCACCAGTGGCCAACTGGATGCAAATGGTCAACTGCAACTCAGCGACGGGATGGGTACTCTGGCACTGATTGCCGCCAACGTTTACGTATTTTTCTTTAACATGTCTTGGGGTCCGGTTATGTGGGTCATGTTAGGTGAAATGTTCCCTAATCAAATGAGAGGCTCCGGACTGGCGGTAAGTGGACTTGCGCAATGGGGTTCTAATTTTGCGATTACCATGACATTCCCCATCATGTTAGCAGTGATAGGCTTGGCGGGCGCTTACAGTTTTTACGCGTTATGTGCCTTTATCTCCGTTGCTTTCATCTTCAAATTTGTGAAAGAAACAAAAGGATTAGAACTGGAACAAATGAAAGGTTAACAGGAAGGGGCCAATTGGCCCCTTTTATACCAATCCTCATAAGTATTTAATCAGTTCAGAGCTTTGTCATGAGTAGGAGAACAAGAGAAACTTGTGCAGGTATAGTTATTCTACATCAATCAAGTTTTGCGAAGTTATCGTGCTCCTGACAAGCTCCCAAGGGGCGAGTTTAAAAGGCTTATATGCTGCGTTGCCCCACAAGAATGTGGGGTAAGGGGACAATGCAGGAGCAAATTGTCCTTATTGATTTTAACAAGGTTCCTACATGGATGTAGGATAGTAGAGCAACGCAGGACGCGGTTGCCGAGAACAACCATTCTCTGCAATCAATGCCTTGCCTCTAAGCCTTTTAACTCTCGCTGAATGACTAAATACTTATGAGGATTGGTATTAAACACCATTCGGAAAACGGTGTTCCATCACAATGTCACTTTGACGTATCAGTTGGAACGCTTTTCCATATTCAATCAGAATACGTAGTCCTTCATCCAGACGACTTTTTATGTAGTCTTTTTCTGCGATAAATTCACCATCTTCGGAAATCACACTGCCAACTTTATCTATCACTGTGTTGACCGGAATATAGTTTAAAAATGCATTTTTGTAAGCACTGGCACGCATTTCCGGGATAGGATAACGTCCCCCCGTCCCTGCCGAAACGGTCACTAAATAGGCGGGCTTATGGCGAAACACCGAGCCAAACAAAAAAAACAGGTTTTTGACGGCTGGAGGCACCATGCCATGCCACTCGGGGATAACAAACACAAAAGCATCACTTGTCTCTAGTCGGTTATTCTCGTCTGCGACCGAATCCAAATCCGTGTTTTCATCCCACATTGGCAAATTAAGTTCGCTCAAATCAAATACGTCATTCTCGATGCCACTATTGATGTTGGTTAATTCAGTAGCCAAATAACGGCTCACGTTAGCGGATGCAGAATTCTGGCGCGTACTGCCCGAGATAATTGATATTTTCATTTTTGATTCCAATACGTAATTTTTCGTCAAATTCTAACACGCTATAGTTACAAACATAAAAAAACCCGAGTTAAACTCAGGTTTTTGCATTTAAAACGGTTCCTATTATGCGGTCACTTCCGTTTCGTGCTTCTGCTCGTTATTGACTTCGTCGGCATCTTTCACAAACCAAACGGACAGTGCTCCACATATCATGCAAACACCCGCGAGCATGACAATATATATAGCCTGATTCGCGAACAACAAACCTAACATCGGGCCCGCAACTAAACCACAAACAATTTGCGGCGCCGCGATGGTGAAATTAAAGATCCCCATGTACACGCCTGTATTATTTGCAGGTAGAGCCCCTGCCAAAATAGCGTATGGCATAGCCAAAATCGCAGCCCAGGCAATGCCGACCCCAATCATTGACAACACAACTCCAATCGCCCCCTGAGCAACCGTAACCTGCGTGATGTACAAGTCCACGCTAACCAAGGTCGAGTCCTGAAACAAATACATGCTCAAGTAGCCCAAACCACCAGCTAATAACGAAAACGAATAAACGCGTTTACGGCCGAGTTTGTTTGCTAGTTTTGTTAACACAATGGCAAACAATACGGAGAATATAGACTGCGCCGCATACAAGATGCCAACCCAGTCACCCGCAGCACCACGCGCTTTGGCAACCGACTCCGGCTCTGTATTTGCTGCTAAATAGGCAGGGTCGAACCACTCAACGCCAACCCCCCAAACATGTTGAGTAAGCGCCGCAGGTAAGTAAGTCCACATAATGAAAAGGGAAAACCACGAGAAAAACTGCACCACCGCTAATTGTCTCATGATATCAGGCGACGATTTAAACAACTCCCAGAATCCCGCTAAACGCTCAGAAAGCGTACGTGATGTCGCCTGCTCTTGTTGAACCTTTTTTGCATCAACGCCTTTGTAAGCGTAATACTCTTCAGGTGGATATTCTTTGGTTCTAAAAACGGTCCATAAAACCGACCCTAATAAGATAGTCGCACCGATATAAAATGCCCAAACAACAGAAGGTGCGACTTCACCCGCTTTTGCCACATTATCCAAACCAACAACATTGGTTAACACGAAAGGCAAAATGGAACCCACCACAGCACCGATGTTAATAAGCAGAGTTTGTACTGAATAACCTAGGTTCCTTTGCTCGGATGGCACCATATCCGATACCAGAGAACGGAATGGCTGGAAGGTAACGTTAAACGCCGCGTCCTTAATTGCAAAAATAAACAGACCAAATAACATGGGCGGAACAAAAGCGACCACCATAGAAGAGTTAGGTAATAAGGCCATTGCCATAGCTGCAACGATGGCACCACCTAAGATAAAAGGTAATCGTCTGCCAAGGCCATTCCAGGTTCGGTCTGAAGCAGCGCCTACGATTGGTTGCACAATTAGGCCCATAATAGGCGCGGCTAGCCAAAACAGAGATAGGGAAGATAAGTCTGCCCCTAGATCCGTCAAGATTCGACTTACATTACCGTTTTGCAAGGCGAAGCCAATTTGCACACCCAAAAAGCCAAAACTGACATTCCACACTTGCCAAAAGGATAATTTTGGTTGATTCATATCTAAATTCCCACTGAAACTGCCACGAAAATATTTCAATTTTCGCATCAATACTGTTTAATATACGAGACTAACGTGTAAACCACTTTACTAACAGCTCACTACATACGTATTCAGGTATTTATGTAAGCATATCATGAGCAACCACCTTGAACTTGAGGAAGGATTACATAACCTTAGTCACATAATAATAAGTTATACACAGATAAGACATGTTCCCTTATCGGTAAAATGACACTCTTTCGACGTTTAGCTTTATTATTATGGGATTTTACATGCAAGAATTTCACATCGCCATCATAGATGATGAACCGGATCTGCACGCGGTTATTAAGCTTTCTCTAAAGTACCAACAGCTCGAAGGGCATTCGTTGGTCATCCATTCCGCTTACAATAAAGTACAAGCTGTCGAGCTTATAGAGCAAAACCCACAAATAGGCCTTATATTTCTCGACGTGATGATGGAAACGGAACACGCGGGTTTTGAATTCCTTACTGAATTGAGACATATGCCGTTGTCCGTTCAACCTCAAGTCATCTTATTGACAGGTCAACCGGGCAACCTAACTGAAGTCGAAGCAACCAATCAATATGACATCAATGCCTATTTAACAAAAACCGAATTATCAACTGGCAAATTGTGTTGCATGTTAACCACGGGATTTCGTGCGCATCAAACCATTCTGCAATTAGAGACACTCCGTCACAAACTGGCAAAGAGCAAGGAACAACAACTCGAGTCTATCAAGCTACTGAACGAAACCGAAACCATAGCTGAAGTTGCAGGCTGGGTACTAAATGTAAAAACCAAACAAATCAAATTCACCGACGGTTGCAAACGCATGTTAGATGACTGTTACGCTGAACAATTTGATCCTGCGTATGATGAATTAAGGCGCCAGATATTGGATGCGTTTTTACACGCAGAAGTCAGTAATCACCAGGAGTTAGACGCGCAAATCGAAACCAGTACTGGTCGCCATATTCGAATAAAAGCCAATAACATTCAGGAGCCCGATGCCAGTCATATTTATGGTGCAATAAAAGATGTGAGCAAATACGTTGAGTTGTTGAATAAACAATCTTCGGCAACATCGTTTTTGAATAATACCCTTAACGCATTAACCGATGCCTTAGTCGTTACGGACGGCTCCGGTAAAATCATTTCCTGCAACCCAGCGACCTGCGCAACTTTTGGTTATCTGGAACATGAACTTGTCGGCCAGTCCATAAATATCTTGATGCCAGACTCCCATGCATTAAAACACAACCAGTATATGGAATTATCCGATAACAAAGGAAAATCTGGCATACTCGGTCGTGACCGAACTTTGCCCGGAAAGAAAAAAGACGGTACGACGTTTCCGATGGAGATCACCATCAGCCATTTCCACAATAATGGTAAACAACGATTTATCGGCGTAATGCGTAACGTCAGTGAAAAACAAAAAGCAGAAAATAAGATCTATCGCCTCGCCTATACCGACACGGTTACTAATTTGCCAAATTTGAGTAAGTTTAATGAACACCTGTCACAAATCGTAAATCAGCAACCTCAGCCCAAATTCTTGGCCTTGATGTTAATTGACTTAAGCGGATTTTATCGTATCAATCAGGCTTTTGGTCACGATGTTGGTGATCAGCTGCTAGTGTTGTTAGCCGACCGAATCAATTGGGTACTGCCGAATGAATTTAAACTTTTTCGCGCGGAAGGCACCGACTTTTTGATCTGTTGTGAGAGCAATTTGGAAAGTCAATCCGAAGTCGATTTACAGTTGGTTCAATTATCAAAACAAATATTCAGGATCCTGCAACAAGATATCTATTTGAGCCTGGCGAATCATCAAATCAATGCTCATATAGGCCTTTTGAGCCGCTCAATTGAACAACTAGAGCAACCAAAACTATTGCACCAACTGGAAATTGCCAGCCACAGGGCCAAATCTTATGGCAGAAATAAATATTGTATTTACGACAATGAGCTGGAACAAGAATACACACGTACCTATTTATTAGAGCAGGCACTGGCAAAAGCCGTTGAAAACAACGAAGTGGAGATCTATTTACAACCTCAGTTCAACCAACAGAAGGTATTGGTTTGCTCTGAAGCATTGGTCCGCTGGAACTCGAAAAAATTTGGCCGCGTATCGCCGGCAGACTTCATTCCCCTTGCCGAAGAGACGGGGTTAATTGTTAATTTAGGCCGCTGGATTTTCTCTTCTGTCTGCAAATATTTGGCGCAATCTCATGCCGCGGGCTTACCGACAAACATAGCGGTCAACATCAGCGCCAGAGAAATACTGCAACCGGACTTTGTGGACTTTATTCTGGATACATTACAACAGCATGAATTGTCCGGTCAGTACATTACTCTGGAATTAACGGAGAGCACCCTAGCCACTGACATCGAACAAGTGGTAGAAAACATGAAACGTCTATCTGAAAAACAGATCAGATTTTCAATTGACGATTTTGGTACCGGTTATTCCAGCTTAAGTTATTTACAAAAGTTGCCATTGCACGAGCTTAAAATTGATAAGAGCTTTATTGACGACATCACCAGCGATTTAGCGCCAGTGCCAATCATCGATACCATTGTCACTATGGCAAAATCCTTAAAACTTGATCTAGTAGCTGAGGGTGTAGAATTTTCTTATCAAAAAGAGTATTTGTCCAAATATGACAACATCTTGTTGCAGGGCTATTTACATAGCAAACCATTGCCATATTGCGAGTGGATAAGCTTTATGAAAGAGAACAAGTTGCCGGCCGTTAAGAATGAGTTAAAACTAATGGCATCAAATTAATCATGTAAACAAATCAGGGGCATGTTTGCCCCTGAATTTGACCTTTGTTATTTAAAACTCAGACCCAATGACGACAAGTTGTGACAACGCGTTTGAATTTCATCGGCTTCTCGTTGAACCAATTCGGCTTGTTGCAAGTTACTCATTGACGCATCGCTGATATTGATAATGTTCTGACTGATCTCTTGAGACACCGCACTTTGCTGTTCCGCCGCGGTGGAAATCTGAGTGGCCAGATCTGCGATGTCCGTAATTGAAGCATAAACATTATTCACTATGTCCTGCGTTTCCTTCGTTTCTGTCACACAGGATTCCGCAGACTCCTTACCCTGCGCCATAATTTCAGACCAGGATAACAAGGTATTTTGAATTTCATTAATCGATTTATGAATTTGCTCCGTTGCCGCGTGAGTACGACTGGATAAGGCTCTTACCTCATCTGCAACAACTGAAAACCCTCTACCGTGTTCACCGGCTCTGGCAGCCTCGATAGCGGCATTTAACGCCAGTAAGTTGGTCTGGTCGGCAATGCCCTGGATTTCCACCATTATGGTGCCTATTTTTTCCGCTTCCGCCGCTAATTCAGTTGCGGTACTGGCAGAACTGGCGACTTCCTCGGCTAATGCAGAAACTTGCTGCATCGTATGTGTCATCGAAGTGGTGGCTTTTTCACAATCGTCATGCGCCAAACTTACTTTACTCGACGTATTCACCGTATTCTGCGCGACTTCGTTGATGGTTGTCACCATCTCCTCAACTGCTGCGGCAACTTGATGCAACTCCTGAGTTTCCTGTTCCACACCAGATTTCGCCTGCTGAGCCGCCTGACTTAAAGTGCCAGCCCCCTGTTCCATGATTTGGGTGCTATCAACAATGCGCCCCAAAATCGTACGTGTTTTGCCTTGATCCAATTTTAAATGGAAATCAGCAATACTGTGTGCGCCGGTTCCGGAAAACACCCAGCGACAAGCACTGTCACTTTTTTGTTTGAGTTTATCCAGAAAGCTCGGAGTTATTACCAATTCTTGGTAATAGAGTATAAATGGCAATAACAACAACAAGATCACAACCCAGTTGTAACTAAAACTCACCATAGCCAATATCAGACCAAGCACAGCAAATAGACCATGGCGCAAGTTTACTGATTGCAACGGACTTTCAATGGTCTTGCCTTGATTGATCTTTTGATAGGCAGCCTCAGCATTACGCTTAACTTCATCGTCAAGTTTCACCCTCACAGATTGATAACCCACCAGTTCGCCGTGCTCAAAAATTGGTGTGACGTAAGCATCCACCCAGTAATATCGCCCGTCTTTACATCGGTTTTTAACTGCCCCCCGCCTATTTTTGCCCGCTTTTAAATGATCCCATAAATCTTTGAAAGCGGCTTTTGGCATATCAGGGTGTCGAACGAGATTATGATTTTTACCAATCAATTCTTCTTCAGTGTAACCCGCTACTTCGCAAAACGTTTTGTTGGCATACGTAATTATGCCCCTTAGATCGGTCGTCGACACAAGTTCTTCGCTCGCACCAAATACGACCTCTTCATTAATTACCGACTGATTTCGTCTGGCCATTAAATTCACCTCTCACCGGATTTAACAACACAAATTTGATTGTCACATGATGTACGCAACAAAGGGTTGAGGATTATAAATTACCGAAATTGGTAAGAATAATGGCAATACGGCTAACCTTTCATTCATTGATCCAGATCATATCCTTTGTAATTTGTCGCTAGGCTTTAGTCTTAGTCTCTTATTCATCTCAGACACTCAGGCCAAAATCTAGTAAACAAAGTTTAGCCGATAATGCCTGAGTGTACGTCACTACTGTAGAGCTGTGAGTTTAACTCATAAACAGTCCCCAAATTTAAAGCATATAACGTCGTTTTTATCGCTCTTGCTTTGGTGCGATTGACTCATTTTTGCCCCTTAACGCCTTAACGTAAATACTCTAAGGGACCGTTTTGAGCGAGAAGCTGTCGAAACGAAGAGTGATTCGAAGAAACGTCATTGCGGCATGATGTTGGCCGCAACCTCCAGTGTTTAACAGAGAAGTTCCATGTTACTTTCACAGTAGTCTGTCGGAGGTTCCTGATGTCGCTTGAGGCTCCTCGGAATGACGTTTTTTGTTCTGAGCTTTTAGTGTTAACTTCATTTGTAAACTTCTGAAATGAGAGTAGCTGAACTTCGGCTAAGAGCGAAGAACATACGCTCAGGTCACATATTTTTGCTAGTACAAAAGGTGTATTAGTTTATAGTACCGATACTTCAAAATGATCTGAGGGATGCAGATGAATCTTGCACAGATAAATCCGGCTTGGCCAAATTCGCTTCGCTGGTTCCTAGCACAAAACTCAGTAAACTTCTGTCCTTGGTTCTTTTTGTCAGAACCCAACGAATTCGAATCAGTAGCAAAAGTTTTTGAAAATGAAGATTTGAAGAATCGAAAAGTGTTTGTATTTGCCAGTCGACAAGATAACGATGACTTTGCAGGTTTGGAAGTAGTTAACGGGACAATCCTAGACAAAGTTCTTGTATTTCATCCTACATATACCGCGAACCTGTCGATTCGAGATTGGGCCTTAACAGAAGACGCTTCTGAGCTAACTGAATGACCCAGATTGGCACAGAACAGCTATTAAACAATGCTAGTGCAGATTGCACCTTCCCCATCCAATATCTCTAAAATTCTGATTTGTTTTCCAAAGTATGAGGCAGGACGCCGAATAAGGGATGCTGTTCAGGGACGAACTTTCATCCCGTCTTTGAAGATAAAACAAATTGGAATATTAGAATCAGATATTGGCAAGGGGCGGCTCTTTTGCCTACTTTTCTAGCTGTTGAGAAAAGTATGGTCGGCTTTAGCCGAAACTAAAGCCACTGAAAGTAATTTGTAACTTCTCTGTTAAACGCAGGAGGTTGCGGCCAACACCATGCCGCAATGACGTTTCTTCGAATCACTCTTCGTTTCGACCGCTCCTCGCTCATCAGAGACAAATAGAGTATTTAACCTAACTCGTTTCTGTCCAAATCGTACACTTTATGGTTTAACCCACAGAGGTTATTTATTTCATTGGCGCCACACGAATAATTTGCTCCTTCATTGTCCAAGGAAACTGAATTATTAGTTGACGTTTTGCTGAGTCATACTCGGTGTCTATTTTTGCTGCAGGATTTCCATTTTGGTGTTTAAGGGAAACACGGTTTTTTTGACTCGACCAATTGTGAATTACCAATGAGATTAAGCGTTTATTCGGTAGTCCGGCATACCCATCGCTTCCCTTCTCGGAACGCAGTTTAAACTCGAATGCATTGGGCTTGTTTTCCAAAACTTGAGATTCGAAATGCAGCTTTTCATAAGCGCCTGTTTCAAGACAACTCGCAGATACGCCGTCATCTTCATACATGACAAAACTTGATGACGTAACGCTTGGGTCGTAATAAAAATCCAACTGCAGCGATTCACTGGAATAACTCGCCGTGGACTCGGCCGCGGCCACACTCGGTATTATGCTACCGCCTTTGACCAACACAGGAATGGTTTCTAACTCAAGAGGGTAACCGATAACCTGCCCGCCTTTATAAATACGGTCAGTCCAGTAATCAAACCAATTACCACTTGGCAAAGTCACGTCGATAGAACGTAAGCCTGGATCGGTAACTGGCTTAACTAAAAAGCTCTCGCCCCACAAAAATTGATCATCCATGTTTAGCCACTTAGGGTTAGTCTCATCGGCAAACAACATTGGGCGCATAAAGGGCAAGCCTTCTGTACTATTTTGATAGGCCAGCGAGTAGTTATATGGTAATAGTCGATAACGCAGTTTTATGTACTCTCGAATGATTCGAATGGTTTCTTCGTCATGAAAAACGGGTTCTGGCGCAATATTGTCCTGAGCGTGCGGACGATAAATAGGTTGGAACACACCAAACTGTAACCAACGTATGTACATTTCTTTATCAAAGCTGTCGCCCCCTGCAAATCCGCCCAAGTCAGAGTGGGTATACGCCATGCCCAATAACCCCATTTGCAAACTCAATTCAACCTGAGGTTTTAATCCGTCCCAAGAACGGCTCACATCCCCTGTCCAGGGCAGCATGCCGTACCGTTGGGAACCCGCAAAACCGGAACGCATGATCATGAAAGGACGTTGATTCGGGTTTAATTCGTTTAAACTCGACTGCACGAGTTTTGCCCATTGATGACCGTAGACATTGTGAACTTCGTCGCCAGTGGCAATCATGTCGTTTGCCTCTGCCACCTTATGTAACATATCCGACGGATGGACTTCTGGCTCTCCTAAGTCTCCCCATACACCAGATACGCCTTGTTTTGCCAGCTCCTTGTAAACATTGCCAAACCATTGTTGCCCCGATGCACTAAACACATCCACTAAACCCGTATTGCCAAAGAAGAAGTCGAACTTGTATGGCGAAGAACCATCCAAGGTTGTTCCTAAAGCGTCATGATCTACTGCTTCCTGCCAGCGTTTTGAGGAAGTCAAAATGAAGGGCTCGGTGATCAGCACCGTATTCACACCCAACTCTTTTAAAGTGTTGATCATTTTGATGGGCTCTGGAAAAGTTGCCTTATCCCAGTCCAGGTTACCCATATGGCCTTTCACGTCAGCCCCAAACCAATATAAATCCAGAATTATCGAGTCGACTGGAATGTCGAGTTGACGATATAGCTTGATGGTTTCTAGAACTTGTTTTTGATCGCGATAACCAAAACGGGAAGCATGATTTCCTAAAGCCCACCTAGGGGGAAGTGGTTGTTTACCTGTCACGTCGATATAACTCTTGAGCAATTCTGGATACGTTTCACCTGAAAAAACGATGTATGCACTTCGTCCCCCCGTCGCCTCAAATTGAAGTATGTCTGCCTGCGTTTTACCTAAGTCCATCCACCCCTTGGCGCTATTATCAAACAGCAAGGTGTATTTTTTATCCGACATAACCGCCGGAATACTGAAATTCATTTGTTGAGACTCAGTACCATAACCATAATGGGCACGATTATATAACGGTAACCTGTGCCCTCTGCGGTTCATGCCCAATACACGTTCGCCACCTCCCATTAACTGCTCGTCTTTAGTCAGCTTAAATCTGAAACCTTGGGTTGTGCGATGGGAAAAGTAACCTATCTCTTCCTCTACCAATAATTGCTGTTCACGGTAAAAACTTAAGGTTAATGGCTTTTTTTTGATCACAACTCGCAAATCCGGCGTGGATAACTCCAAAAACTCACCACTGTCTGCCAGCTCGATTAACCCGGAATAAATTTCGATGTTTTCTGCTTTGGCGAATGAAGGCAATTGAGCTTTATCGCTTTGATGCAACACTTCTATCGCTTTTGAATGCAACGCCGTTAACTGCACTTTGCCATCCGTAGTCGTCAGCTGCAGACTTGATCCATCTAATCTATGCGAAACATAATCGCTGGCAAAAAGGTTAACGGATACAAATAAACAAAACAGAATTATTGGAATGGTTTTATACATGTTGGCCTGCGACCTCTTTAAACTTATCGGGCAACCAGAAACTTCTGACTAAAATCAAAATAGGCTAACGTTACCAAGACGACAACTCAATTTAAGTACTTGGCTTACATACGTATTCAGATAATTAAGACAACAAATCAGATGAGTCTACAGAAACAAAAAGGGAGCCAAATGGCTCCCTTGAATTCGTTAGTTATGGTTACTCTTCGTGATGCACGACTTGTTCAAACTTCAAGTCAGTTAACTTAGTGATCACCTTCACCACATAAACCAAAATAGCAATTAACATCAATAAAGAAGGGATCGCAATGACCGGGTAACTTAACATAGTCATTCGCCCCAGCTCTTCATTAAATTCAACGCTGCCAGCAGGACTGGTCACCACTAACTTGGCTAAAAAGTAATTAGCAGTTGCTGAAAATACAAACGTGGATGCTAATAAATGATTTGCCCTGTGCATCTTGTTTTTAAACGTTTGTGTCAGGTCCTTTTCCGCTAACGTGTCATAAATTAATGTGAGATTAAAAATAGCCGGATTTAAAATAAGTTTTACTAAAAGCGGACGGCGGCTATAACCAGACAACAAAACAACAAGGCCAATAACGGCGGGAATAGCGGCTTCTTTAATCGCCAACCATTCCGTATCCAATTGAAACAAGCCGATACCGCCTGTCAGCAAGGTACTCAAGAAACCCAATAAAGAGAAAAAATTCAAACTCTTAGTTTTTACAAAATCGTAAATGCCGTACCCTATTGGAAACATCAAAGCGATGATTAAGCCATTCACAACACCTAAATATTCATCCCCGGACAACTTCATCAATATTAGCGAAGGTATGATGATGTTAAATATCAGTTCTAAAAATGTATTATTCGGTTGAGGCTTTTGTGCCGTATTTTCTGTCATGGTACTACTACTAAATTACGCATTATTGCGGGCTCAGTTTAACAATTGCAGAAAATTAGGCAAGGCAGGCTGAGTTATGTCTCTTAGGTCACGGCGTGTACCTGTTTAATATGGCTTGATAGATTCCCGTTTTTTTTGCGGCTCGAATGCAATTATCTAATTTATCCATAAATGTTTCTTTAGATTTAACCCGATCAGACTGTTTCGACAAGGTTACAAAATACTCAGAAGTTTTAACATCATAATCCAGTGCTTTTATCTGGTTTTCCAGTTGCATAGACTTGGCTTGCCACCAGATGGTATCCGTAATACTAACAAATACATCTATCCGGTTATGTATGAGTAAACTCAACAGGCTTTTGGTATCTGAAGCGATAACCAATTGGCCGCTTGCTCGCCTCGCTTCCATGTATTGGCGAAAGTCTTTGCTGTACCTTAGTCCATGTAAGTGTCCTAACAACAAACTATCGAAGTCATTTAACTTCCTAATTTGTTTAGTTTCCGTTGCCCGAACGAAAGGGCGATAGCCTGCGGTAAATAAAGGCTCTTTGCCATAAAGTAAAAATTCACTTCGTTCCCGGGTAAATGAGTAGATATTGATATCTAGCTGCCCCGTTTCCATGTATTTGTGCATACGGTTAATGGGATAAAAACTGAATTGAAATTGATGACCACTTTTACCCAGACAATGCTGTAATAACTCCTTACCAATTCCCTGTGGTGCCCCTTCTTTTCCGCCAAAAAAGTACGGCGGCCAGTCGTTGTCATTGACTCGCAATGCAGTAGTTGTATCAGCCCAACCCCAACTGGACATCAAAAACAAACTAATTATTAGAAGTATTCTCATCTTGTAACTCGAGTTATAAGCCTATTAAGCATAGACAAAATTCAAACGATTAAACATTTACCAGATAAGAAAAAGGTCGGCACCTGGCCGACCTTTGTTTTTCATATGAATTAGCTTATTAACTCACGCTTTATTATTGGCATTGATCCACTCTGAGCGAGCCCACTTCTGAATCTGTGGTTAGAGAATCAGAGTCCAATGTTAACGTAAACAAATAGGTCCCCTGAGTCACTTCAAGCTTATTGTCAGAATTTCCTTGAGTCGGGTTGTACAACACACGCTGTTCAGCCCCTAAATCAAAGCCCGACGTTAAGCTCTTACCTGTGCCATCGCCAACTAATATCTGATGATCCCATAATGGATCCGCTATTTTGAATGCCGTAGAGTCAGCGATGTCTACCATAACCTGATACTCATTGTCTCCAACAAACAAAAGTTGATTTTCAGCACTTGGTTCACCAGACCAGCCTTCAAATGCGCCTCGTAAATATAATGGTGCGCCTAAGTCAATCGGATAATCACCAGCGGAAATCGGCGTTTCACAACTTACCACAGCATGCAGTAGCTCCAATTTAAGCTCAGGCGTTGCCCCCAAAACATTCAGGGTTAAGCGATAACCACCAGCGTCCTGTAGATCAACACTAAAGTTTTCACTTGTACCAGCTGAAACCGCAATGGAGTCTTCAGCAACCGTTATATCAGCTAACGTCAGATCTACCGCAGACATATCAGTATCTGTGATATTAAACTCGATTGTGCCAGCGTCAGCACTAAAGGATACGGAGTACTCGCCTCGACCATCATACTCAAAGTTGTTGGTCGGCGATAACTCAGAAGCCTGTAACACCGCATCGGAATATGGCGACACAACGTAATCTGGGTCAGCTGCCAAACCATCACCTTGTGCCCCGCTTTGCTCCTTAACAAATACGGCAATAGTGTGAGCCGGTACAGTAAATGAGCCATTTGTTGCATCTTCAGCAAAACTCGCACCACGCACTACCGTATCTGCACTATTTTGCTGAATGGTGTGTAAAGTGAACCCGCTAGCAGATTTTATCGCATGCGATTGCTCTGCATCTGTTCCATTCACCACAACCACTAGCGCGTCATGATCAGGGTCAAGATCCGTTACGCCTGTGCCATCGTCAATACTCATGACTATAAGCCCTGCCGTTTGACCAGATCCCGTGTTATGGAATCCAAGCCTGCGGATCACCTGCGCTTCTTCAGTCAGGCGGAAAAGCGGGCTGGATTTACGGATCTGCAAGAATTCAGTGAATACGCTGCTTGCTTGCTCAATCTGCTGTGCAGTCACTGGAATATTTGCATTTGAAGAGATTGTCGCTTCATACGCGTTATTGACTTCAATAGGCTGGCCGACATTCCAGTTATTGCTGCTATTGGTGTAATCCACTTTGTTATACCAATCACCGGCATCATAGGTATTGCGGTCCATAGACTTAGAACGTAATTTGTCTACTCCCAATTGGAAGAATGGTAAACCTTGGCTCATCAATGGCAGAGCCGCAGACAGGCTGTGAACTCTGACACGAGTGGCCGCATCTACAGACTCACCTAAGTTGTAAGGATATTGCAAGTTATCCCATAGTGTTTCATTGTCGTGTTTTGACACATAGTTGATGATATCGGCTGGATCCAACGCATATGAAGACTGGCTGAAATCTATGCCTTTTTTACGATCGCCGTTTTGATCTTCCAACACATAATTTTGTAAGGTGCCAGCCATACCCAATCGAATATGATCAACCGCCCCCAATGACACAGAAGTTCGGCTTAACGCGGCTTCGCGTATTGAATCACGAGGACGGTCATTAAAAGTACCAACTTCCGATCCTGCTAAATTGTATTGTGTTGCCTGATGGAACAAGCGATTGTTTTTCACTTCACCCCAGTTCCAACCTTCGCCGTAAAAATAAGTATCGGCATCCAGTTTTTTCACTGCTTCGTAACCGTCGAGAATTACATTTGAAGGCATATGCCCCATAACATCAAAGCGGAAACCATCAAGGCCATAATGTCTGGTCCAGAACTCCAGTGAATCCACAACAAACTTACCCATCATTCGGTTTTCGGTTGCCGTATTGTCACAACAAGTGGACTTTTCAATAGAACCCGTTAACTCGTTATATCTGTGGTAATAACCTGGAACCAACTTGTCAAAAACTGAGTTATCCCACAAACCCGAAGCACTCGTATGGTTAAACACAACATCGAGCACCACACGTAAGCCGTTGCCATGTAGCGCCTGAACCATTTCTCGGAACTCTTTGATTCGACTTACACCTTCAGGATTAGACGAATAACTGCCTTCAACCACGTTAAAGTGGTGCGGATCGTAACCCCAGTTGAAACCATCGCGGCCTTTTATGGAATTAACTAAATCACGTGCATCATTGCTCGCTGGATCGTAATTCGCCAGCACATCGTTTAACACCGCACTATTATCTTCCACACCACAAACAGGAGCTGATCCATTTAGCGCACAAAGATCACCAACCGTATCGGTTAAATCAACTCGATTAGATAAGTCTTCGTTAATCGTGGCAATATCATTAGCTGGTAACATGTGGAAATGGGTCACACCTGCACCTGCCAAAGTGGTTAAATAGTTATTGGCATCCGTACCTGCTTCTGTGAACGCCAGATATTTACCACGATTCGCTTCACTGGTCGTTAAATCAGTAATACTGAAATCGCGGATATGACCTTCCAACAGTACGCCATCTTCAAAGTTACTGATGGTAGGAACGACATGATCATCCCAACCTGACGGTTTTAAGTCATCATCTGTCATGTTAACAAACTGAGAATAACGACCATTGGTAGAAGTATTGACAGAATATGGATCCGTTGAGTCCATCACTTCAATGTTCTTGGTTAACGGATGGTATGCCGTCACCTTAAATTGATAGAATAATCGGTCATAATCCTGTTCATTCGTAGTTGTAAAACTCCAAACACCCGTATCTGAATCTAACACCATGTCATGGGCATCAACTTGTGTTTTATTATCATCAAACACAACCAGTTTTACATCAGTCGCAGTTGGCGCCCAGGTTTTCACCGTAATAACATCATCGCTGTAACTGACACCATAGTCAGTTACTTCATCTGCATCGTTTTCACCCGCTGTATAAATCGCATCTAAGGCTTTAGAAGTCTGAACATAAGTGGCCGACGACACTTTGCCGTCTTGTACATTTGCCAAAACAAGCTGTTGTTTTAATAGTTCTTTTAGTTGCTCAGAGGTGGCTTCAAATTCATAAACATGCCATTCATTGCCCAACAAGTGTGGTACGGCTGCACGCATTTGTTCTGTCAATGTGCCTGGACTCAAACTAATCGGGTTTTGAACCTGATAACTTTCATTCAGTTCTTCGTCTAACATGGCATCCGCAGAGCTTAACAAGCTCAAGCTGTCACCAGAATATTTAGTGACTATAACGTTAGGGCCAACCAAATGGGCCGTCGCATCTTTAAATGAAAACTCAGACTTTGCAGGCACCGCTTCGGGAGACTCGAACAACCCTTGCTCTTCTACCACAAAGACCCAGCGATCACCTTCAAGTTTTAGCTTTTGATCACCATCGACCGGATCTTTATTGTCACCGTTGTGTACAATGAAGTTAGCACAAATCGCATCAGCCTTAGTATCAAACAGCCAATATGCACCGTAGTTATCGTCAACACCTGAGTATGTTAATCCGGCACTCCACTCGGTGCCCGCACCGCTGTCATAATCGTTGTACGCATCACATTCTTCATTGTTCCACGCGTGAATAGTCCAGCCATCATATTGTTGGTCGTCACGGCGGTAGTAGATAATGCCCTGATCGGTATCAGGTTTGATCAAAGGCGCAGCAACCTCGCCATCTCCTTCTGGGTCAATAACCGCATAGGCTTTCTCTGCATCTGTATATATTCCATCTCCGGATACGATGAAATTCCATTGACCATCTTGCAACATAAACGTCTGGTCATTGTCGTTCGGATCTTTTTCGTTTCCTTTGTGAACGATATAGTTCAGACAGTTATCTGTGTCCGTCACTTTTATAAGCCAGTAAGCACCAAATTTAGGGTCGATATCTGTGATCGGCAAACCCGCTTCCCAGTCAGTCCCTTCTCCTGCTTCAAAATCAGCATAACCGCTACACGCGTCATTATTCCAGGCATGTATCGCCCAGTCCGTATAATCGCCATCTTCTCTGTAATAGAATATTGCAGCTTCATCAGCCGCTAATGTTAATTCCGGTGCTTTTGGCTCTTCAACTGAAACCGCCTTTACGGTAACGTCCAAAGTAATTGAAGCTGATAAAGTATTTGTCGCATCGTCAGATACGGTTAAAGTGACTTTATAATCAGATAGGTTTGCCGCCACCAACGACGCACTGTTTTTCACCGTTAGCTCACCAGTTTCGGCGTTAATGGTGAAAATGTTTTTGTCGTCAACTAAAGTCCAACTCAGGTTGTCCCCATCCACATCAGTTGCAGATGCCGTATAAACAGACTCACCAATCTTAGTTAACTCATCTACGCTGAAACTGGTAGCCGAGGTAATGGTTGGAGCCGAATTTTGTTCTTCTGGCTGAGGTTGTGGTTCAGGATCCACACAAGCGGTCGCTGCCGTATTTAACACTTGAGGTGCTGTGCATTGAATTGGATCGGGTTGATTCGTGTTTGAGTTTGAACCTGAATTTGAATCAGAGTCTGAACCCCCTCCACCACAAGCGCTCAACGCACTTACCAAGCTCAAGGTTACTAAGCTCTTGGGAAACTTATTAAGTTGGACCATAGACTTTTCCTGTCGATTTTTATTGTTTTCAGGCAACCACTATATGAAGTTCAGACGACAGGTTCAGGTGAATACGTATGTAACAAACAATCTTTTTGAACATTAAACAAACAGAATTGGAACTAGATTGGCCAAGTGCTCGAAAGATTATAAGGCAAGTCGTTATGACTTACCTTGTTTCGCTAAAAACTGTTTAATGCCCTTAATATTGTGTTGAGCTATCTTATTTTCCGGTTCTATTTCGAGTATCCGTTGCAAGGTTTCCAGTGACATTTGCAATTGGTTTAGTTCTGCGTACGCATAGGCCAAACTAATATGAGCCTCGACATGTTTCGGAGAGAACTCGATCACACGGCGCAAGTACCGCAATGCCAAAATCGCTTCTTTATGTTGCGTTAAGGCTTTTCCTGCTTCGAGGTTATATTCAAGGTTATCGGGTAAGGCATCCGCTAATAAACGATGAGCTTTTAGATAAGTGTTTTTATCTCCGGTCTTCTTCGCCACATTTTTGGACGCAATTGCAATATCCAACCAGGTCTTTTGCTTTTTATATGCAGCAAAACCAAGCTTGTCGCTCCAGGAGTTAACCGGAGCAAACTTTGGTTGTTGCGGTTCTTTAGTAAATGGGTAATCCGCCATTAAACCTGCAATTTTGGCTTCCCCCCAATAGCGTTCTGCGGCAAAAAGCGGCACGTTGCTTTTCGCTTCCGCTTTACTCACTGGGAAAGGGAAGTCACCTACCAGCTTTGTTTCTTGTAACTTTTCATAGAAGCTATTGGCAATCTCAAAAAAACCATCCACAGTCGGGTGCAAATGCTCCAGCATCAATGACTCGCCAATAATGCCATTGGGTGCTTGTTGTATTAATGCCCTTTGTGCATCCACCAAATTCACGCCATCATTATTAGCCAGTTGTCTAATAATCCGATTGATCTCTGCAGGTGCCCTAAACCGCAGTAAATCATGTTGACGTGCAGCTTCAAACGAAGATCTTGCTTCGTCGTATTGCTGATTAAACGTGCGAATCTGGCCTAACTTAAAGTGCAGACTGGCAATGTCACTGGCATCAGCCAGAATTTGCAATTGTTCAATATCAACATCCGAGTAATCGGATAATTCTTTTGAAGCTAGCTTGGCATAACTTTCCGGTATAGGGGCAGAGCTAAAAGGTTTCTGATGGGACAAATTGCTGGCAATTGTGCTGATCAACACTGGAATGCCCGCTTCACGATACTTACTTAACAAAAGCTGCATATTTTGCTCATATTGCGATAAACCTTGCTGAAACAAGATGCTGCCTACCGGAATATTTTTGTGTTTAGCGACTTTCGCCATGGTCGTGCGCCCGCTCACCTTCTCGACTGTTTTGTCGGGTTTTGTAAAATGATGATAAGCCTGCTGCATAAGTTGAAAAATTCGGAGTTCTCTGAGTTTTAGATACATCAAAGTCGCAGCATGCGAATTGGCTGCCGTATAAGCGGAACCCACGCCTAGAATACCAAGATACTCGTTATGCCCAGCGTAAATAAGTACGGCATCGGGTTTCTGCTCGATAATCTCATCGGCAAAATCTAAAAGGGTATAACTGTTAACCGCTGATAATGCCGTATTCACCACTTCAACGGGTCGGTCTGGAAACGTTTGTTTCAGGCGATAATCCAACATGCCAGCAATAGACGCGCCAAACCCATAAGGAAAACCCGCCGCCGTTGAGCCGCCCTGCACAAAAATGCGAATGCCATTATGCGGTTTGTCTTTCAGAAAAAAATTGGTCTCGATTGTGACATTTGGCGCGAGCGATTCATTAGCAAAATAACGTTTAACCACGTCAGGAGTCGGCAGAAGGTACCTTTGACTGGCAGGATTTTCCATGAACAGCGGTATCGTTTTACCGACCCCCGCTAATCTAAGCGTGACTTCAATTAACGCCAAGATTACAAATGGCAAAAGTGCCGCAATAATATAAAAAACACTCTGATTAGGTTTAGATTTTGCCACTTGCCACACTCAAATACTTCAATACATAGGTATGCAAAGGTATCCCGTGAGGTCGCGTCGAGCAAGATGAAAGTGGTAGACTGGCTTATTAATACGAATGCATAACTCGGCAAAAGATGACTCTATGACAATAAAAATTCTTGGTATCAGTGCCTATTATCATGACAGCGCCGCAGCCATCATTGAAGACGGCGTTATTATGGCCGCGGTGCAAGAGGAAAGGTTCACTCGAATCAAACACGATCCTAGTTTTCCAATTAAAGCTATCGAGTATTGTTTAGAGCAAGTTCAATGCAAAATTGAAGAAATAGACGCCATCATTTTTTATGATAAGCCGCTACTCAAGTTTGAACGATTATTAGAAACCTACCTGGCCAACGCCCCAAAAGGACTCAAGTCATTCATTAGAGCCATGCCAATTTGGCTAAAAGAAAAACTATATCTGAAAAGCATTTTACGTCGAGAACTGAGACAACTTGGCGGATTAGACAAAAAATCCACCTTACCTAAGTTACTATTTAGTGAACACCATTTATCTCATGCTGGCTCTGCCTTTTTCCCATCCCCCTATGAAGAAGCGGCCGTTTTATGTCTGGATGGCGTAGGAGAGTGGGCGACATCAAGTGCCTGGCTCGGCAAAGAAAATAAGCTTACGCCTTTGTGGGAGATTCAGTTTCCTCATTCTCTGGGCCTGTTGTATTCCGCATTTACCTACTACTGCGGTTTTAAGGTTAATTCCGGAGAATACAAACTCATGGGATTGGCCCCCTATGGTGAGCCCAAATACGTAGAAACGATATTTAAGTATCTAATTCGATTGCATGATGATGGCAGTTTTGACTTAGACATGAGTTACTTCGATTACGCCACTGGCGACAGAATGACAAACGCCAAATTTGATGTTTTGTTTGGCGGCCCAGCATATTCTGATAATGATGAGATTAGCCAGAAACAAATGGACTTGGCCCGTTCGATTCAAGTGGTAACTGAAGAAGTGGTACTAAAGATAGTGAACCACCTCTACAAACTCGCTCCAAGCGACAATTTATGTTTGGCAGGTGGGGTTGCCCTGAATTGTGTCGCGAATGGTCGAATCTTACGAGAAGGTCCCTATAAAAACATTTGGATCCAACCCGCAGCAGGCGATGCAGGTGGATCATTAGGCGCTGCCATGGTGGCCTGGTTCCACTATTTTGATGGCAAAGCCAAGCCGCTAACAAAACAAGATCACATGTCGGGTGCTTATCTGGGTCCTGAATACAGCATTCAACAAATCATTGAGGCGGTAGAGCAAGAGTCCTTAGTTTATGATCAAGTGTCAGCGAATGAACTCTATTCGACAACATCAAGATTATTGTCAGAAGGAAATGTTATTGGCTGGTTTCAGGGCAAAATGGAATTTGGACCAAGAGCACTAGGGAACCGTTCTATTATCGGTGATCCGCGTAATACTGAAATGCAATCTACCATGAACCTAAAGATTAAATATCGAGAATCATTCAGGCCTTTTGCGCCAGCGGTTTTGGCCAGTGACGTCGATAAGTATTTCAAACATGATAGCGTTAGCCCTTACATGTTGATGGTTGCAGAGATAAACGATGAACTCAGATATACCACCGATGAAAACTTGTTCGGTATCGAAAAACTGCTGCAGCCCAGATCGAGCTTGCCCGCCATCACACATGTGGATTATTCCGCCCGAGTGCAAACCGTTCACGAAGAAACCAATCCGGAGTTCCATGCTTTGTTGACTGAATTTAAGGCGCAAACTGGATGTGGAGTATTAGTAAATACATCTTTTAACGTACGAGGCGAGCCACCTGTGTGCTCGCCAGAGGATGCTATACGTTGTTTTCTGGCAACCGAAATGGACTATTTGATCATGAACAATGTGCTTCTGGCCAAATCCAACCAACCGCAAAATGCCATTAAAAAGGCAAAACAAGTAAAGTTCGAGGCCGACTAATGATAATAGCTAAATCGGATACAAAGAGTTTAAAACAGTTTGCACTCACCATGAGCTGGGCATTTCCTGTGATATTTTGTGGACTTCTGCCCTGGTTGTTTAATCTCTCCGTGCCGTGGTGGCCACTGTTAATAACTACCATGATGTTACTAATGTATTTTGTGGCGCCCCGTTTCCTTTATTATCCGTATCGATTGTGGATGATGATTGCAGGCGTACTAGGCTGGATAAATACCAGAATTATCTTGGGCTTATGTTTCTATTTATTGATAATGCCCATTGGCCTGGTCTTGCGAACGTTTGGCAAGTTGCAATATAAGAACAGAATGAATACGAATGCAGGTTCAAATTACGTACAACGTGAGGCAGAATCAGACAAACAGAATTTGGAGTATCCATTTTAATGTTAGAGTTTGTTTCGGATCTGTGGGCATTTTTGCGAGTACGCAAGAAGATCTGGTTAATGCCCATCATATTGATTTTAAGTCTATTGGGCGGTTTAGTTGTGGCAACACAACAATCAGCGCTGGCCACATTCATTTATACCCTGTTCTAAAACAGATTCTCATACGGGGCGGCCCCACCGCCCTGCTCCCTTTTTTATATTCACAACACACAAAACTACAAGCGAATCGCCTACACACTCTCTAGTATTTTCTTTAACAGCGTAAAACCCGGTTATTACCGTGGAATACTGGATTCCCATTTTCATGGGAATGACGCCAACATGGACGTTGGTGTGTCGAGACGCCATGGATGGCGATGAGCGACCGCCAACATGGATGTTGGTGTGTCGAGAAGCCATGGATGGCTATGAGCGACCGCCAACTTGGCTGTTTCTGTGGCCCCGGTCTAGCTGATGATGACGCGAGAATCCATCGATCGCTAAAAGTAACGGCCATGTCCCCATTCAAGCTTAGGATGACATGCGAAACCATGAAGGCTAAGAACAATCGACAACATCGGCGTTGGAGTGTCCCCGAACCGTCTTTCCAGAATCGTCTAAGCGATATCAGGAATCCAGAGTCAAAAACAACTAAGGTGTCAATTACCAGGCAAAAATCTAAACAAATAACCAAATATAAAAGACAAAAAACCCGGCCTGAGCCGGGTTTTATCTGATTGTTAGCTAACTGCTTATTCTGCCGTTACCGTCAACTGTTTTGTTACCCAGTTGAAAGAGAAACGATAAGTACCAGCTTCTTGGTTGAAGCCGATATTCTGAGAGTCTTCTCTTTGAGCTTCCGGCAAACTTGGATCTTGATTCAGAATCAATTGAATAGGCTGACCTAACACCACCTGGTTTTCACCTGCCGCTTTTGCCTCATCCGTCACAGCAGATGCAGGCAAACCATAGTTTATGGCAAATGCACCTTCACCCCAGTCAAAGTCCGCAATCTTAAAGCTACCTGGACCAGTCGTTGTCACAACACTTTCAAAAACGTGACCCGCTTCATTGGCATTGTCACCATCTGCTGGCTCAAAGTGAAGACGCATAGTTTCATCCGCGCCCCAGTCCCCTGTGCCGTAAATGCCACCACGGATATATATAGCCGCTGGCGTTACCTTGACTTCACCTACACTAGACTCGGCAAAGGATATTTGGAAAGCATGAACCGTTGATTCTTCGATGTTCACACGCATGTTACCGCCATCGTTATTAACAGTAATCGCGTCTTCATCATCAGAAATAGTCACTTCACCATACCCTAGATTAATAGCTGGATTGTATGTACCGTCGCCCCACTTGTCATCGGCAAACTTGAATGCATAAGTTCCGCCTGCTTCCAAACCATAAAATGCCGTATAAGTGCGGTTCGACTCGTTGTATACCAACTGATCTTCAGCTGGAGCGTTCCAGCCGTTAAGTCCACCACGGATAAAGGTAGGTGTCTTACCAAACGGAATATTCGATCGAATAGCAAATACCGGCGCATCACGGTCTGCCAAGTCTAATACAAAGTCGTATTCACCTTTTGCTTCAACCGTATATGTTAACGCACCACCGTTAGGTATTAAGGTAATTCCTTCACCATCCACTTCAGCAACTTGATCCGCGCCCACCGAAGGATCTTCAATGGTAAGGTTAAAGGTACCCGCTTCTAACTGTACACGCGTCGCAGTATATTTATTGTCGCCTTTATGTGTAAGTGGTACTTGAAGCTCACCAACATTCACAACCGTATATTCATTTAATGGTAAGGTACGTACCGATAAGGTTGGCTCCTCTGGTTTAGACGCATCTAACTCAAACTGATAAATGGTGTTTTCTGTAAATGATGCAGAAACATTCTCCGCTACACCTTCACCGACGGTAACGTCAATTGCGACACCGTTTACCGTAGCACCATCGTCACCTGCATCAATACCAAAGTTGGTTGGTTCACTCCAATCGCTGTCGGCAACTTTAAAGTTATGGGATACGTCGCCTTCGGCTGTTTCATCCGTGTGTTCACCATATTCATAGTTCAACAAGAATTTTCCGTTACCGAAGTACTTCATCTTGTTGGCATCATCTGCCGACCAATCTGCTGTGTGATAAGCACCGCGAACAAATAACTCTAAACCTTCCTGATCAGGATTGAAGATTTCAACACATTTGGATGCAACATCCGTCGTGCCTTGACCGACCGCAACAGAGCCTGTTGGACATGCTAGCGTTTCGCCGATACACGCATCACCACCAGCGTTAAGTTCGGTTCCCCAACCACAGCCTTTTGCACCAGAAGCGGCACCTAACAGAGGGTGTTGGTTAACATATAAGTTACCACCAATGCTGGCGGGCAACACACCTTCTTGCATGTAAGACGTTTTGTCAGCATTGGCAAATTTCACAGGGCCAGAAGTCTCACCTAACGCCATACGTAAGTCCGTCGTAGACACCATTTTAGCTTCTGATGACGTGTTATAAACTATGATGTTACCGCAATCATCGTGACCTTCTAACAAGTTAAGGACCCAGTACATGCCGTAATTTTCATCAATACCCGCATGAGACTTGCCTGAACCCCATGTGGTTTGGCTATCTTTAGTGTAAGACGTACAATCTAATGAGTCGCCAGTTGGATCGTCATTTTCATCATCATTCCAGGAATGGATCGTGATGTCCGCGTAAGGAGCGTCGCTTGTCCCATTATGACTAGGACTACGATAATAAATAACCGCTTCACCTTCGGCTGCAGTATAAACTGGATCAGGCTGTGAATCTGCCAACGGGTTTTCGATTGGCGTGACACAGTCCAATTCACCTGTGCTGTCAGACTCTTGATAATTTGGACAGCTTAGCGGTGGTAACCAAGAAATTTCTTTACCGTTGTCTGCAGAAGTAATGCCTAACTCTTCACCACGTAACGCTTTGCTTAATCGCGTAGAAGACCCCAAATAGTTTGCCGGGGCGACGGTTTCAAACCAAACATCGATCCATTCGTCGTAAGTTTGTGTGGTTTTTCCATCTGCAATCAGCTTGTCAAACAAAGCCTTCATGCCTTGATCGTCTTTAAATGTACGAGCCACTTTTTTCGCTTCCGCCTTACGAGCCAACTCTTCATTTGTTAAACCAAGTATGGAATACAGATCTAAACTTTCGTATTTAAAATCGGCTTCCCAGGCATCGGGATCGAAAGTATCACCGCCAGCTTTAGCAGCAGCCTCTTTTGCAGACGCCTTAGCCGTCGCTAAAGCTTCACTTTCTTCAGAAGTAAGTGGATAAAAATCAGAGTCTACGACTTGAACGATTTCCCCTACCGGAGCCCAAAGACCAACATCAGCCTGACGTTGTTTATCCGCTTCCGGCGTTTCGTAGTTATCGTCACTACAGCCGTATAGCGCGACACTGGTTGCAATCGCCACCAGTGACATTTGTTTTAATTTAGAATTCATACCAAATAACTCCAATTAACTAGCGTTTTAGTTTTAGGTGCTATTAAAATGTTTGTCTCTCAGATACACCATGATAACTGAGAGCGTGGTAAAATCGTAACCCTGTCGATTAACTTCATATCTACAATCTATTGTTGCCTAGCTGTAGATTACTTAATTACCAGTCCGAAAACGTTGGTTGTTTATTACACTCAACGGTGCCAATTTAAACAAGCACAAAGGCTTTGTATATATAGAGTTGACCTGTACCGACATGAATACGTATGCGTTGTTTTACCCCTTGTTAAATGCATTTGAGTTATTTATGTTGCACTACGTTGCCGAAAAAAATAATAATTTGAAGTGTAAAAAACGCTAATTAAAGTGAATAGTTTAGTCCGAAGTAAACGTAGTCACACTCTTCAACAAATAACAACAACTTGTTTGAGGAACACACATGAAAAAGTTTAAGCCCAGTGCGCTTTCCCTCGCTCTGATGTTAGGAGGCGTAACTTTCGCTTCTATGCCTACGTTTGCTGCGGAAGAAGACGAACAAAAAGCGAATGCTGAAGCTGACGTAGAAGTGATTGAAGTTCGAGGCTTCCGTCGCAGTCTTATCGAATCCATAAATACTAAACGTTATTCCGATACGGTTGTTGAAGCCGTTTCTGCCGATGACATGGGTGCGTTACCGGATGTTTCTATCGCCGACGCATTATCGCGATTACCTGGTGTAACGTCTGTTCGTCAAGGCGGTCAATCAAGTGAATTAAATATTCGCGGTCTTTCAGGTAACTATGTGTTTGCTACGTTAAACGGCCGCGAAGTTGTTTCAAATGAAGGGGGACGTTCGGTTCAGTTTGACCAGTACCCTTCAGAATTAATCAATTCAGCTCAAGTATACAAATCTCAAAAAGCATCCCTTATTGAGGGTGGTGTAGCTGGTACAATTGAACTACAAACAATCAACCCTTTAGATAATGAAGATACACATTCATTTAGCATTCAAGGTAAGTTGAGTTATAACGACTCAGAATCTGCAGAGCCGCACCCAGAAGTAAGTTCAGAAGGCCACAGACTAAGCTTGGCTTATCAAGGTAAATTTTTAGATGAAACCTTAGGTTTTGCAATTGGTTACTCAAGACTAAACCAACCTAAGATCCATACCACATTCACAAACTACACACCGGACTATAAAGCGCTCCCATTTGATGGTGTAGATGGTGCTTGTGTAGGTGACACATGTGGCTATTATTCTTACCCGAAAGGTTTCGAATATATGGCTCGAGGCGGTGATGACACGCGTGACGGTGTTGTTAGTACGCTTACGTTCCAACCTAATGATGAGTTAAGCATTAAACTTGACGCGTTCTATTCAAAATTTGACTCAGAGTCTTTTGACCGTGGTAACCGTTTAGACAGTATTGCATTGGACAACCCTAAATTCGCGTTTTCTGATCAGGTGGTTGTTGACGATAATATTATAGTAGGCGGCACCTATTCTGGTGATCCGGAAAACCAGCTTGTTAATTACCCTGACTTCAACGGTCAAGCGCCATTCTGGTTTGAAACTCAGTCGGATACCTCCTCTGTTGAAAGCGAAGTGTTTACGCTAGGTGGTAATGTAACTTATGCCGCAGATGATTGGACGTTAAGCGCTGATTTCTCTCACTCGAAAGGTGAATCCTTATCTTTAGACGGTGTAATGCGTCTTCACTTGTTCAACGATGCACGTGTCGATATGCCGGTAGCATCAGATAATATTGATGTGAGATACGAGTTAAATGGCTTGGAAATGCCAACCATTCGATTTGACGATGCAACGACCGCCGGTCTAGTTGATCCTAACCGTATGATGGTGACGGCATTAGAAAAATACCCTAACAAAGAAGACAACGAAGCCTCTTCTGTAAAATTAGATTTCACTTATGAACTAGACACTGAGTTTTTGAGCTCTATTGAAACTGGTTTACGTTGGTCTGAGCGTAGTCACGTCTTTGACAGAAAAATGTACTTCTTAGGTAATCACTCATCACAACACCAACCACGTCGTAACGGTGACTATGTAATTACTTGGGATACCAGCGATCCGGCTAACATAGTGCCAGCGACCATGATTAAGCCATACCAGTTATCTGAAGGTGAATACGAAGTGGTACAGTTAGGTGGCAGCTTTGGCGACTACCCGGCTTTCTTAGCCATAGACAACGCAGCTATTGAACAGGCTTGGTACATCGCACAAGGTCATGACACAACAGCAGTGAAAAGTCACGCATCGGATTGGACCTATAACCAGTCTGTTGAAGTTGACGAAGAGATCATGGCAGTGTACGTTCAAGCCAACTTAAATGCCGAGATTGGCGACTATACTCTTACCGGTAATGTCGGTGTTCGTGTTGTAGAAACGGAACAGACAAGTACAGGTTTAAGAAAATCTTCATCGGAAGATGATCCAAACGCCTCTTGTATCACTGACGGCTACGGCGTAACAGAATGTGGCTGGATGGAAGTAACTGACGGCACTGACTACACTGATGTTTTACCTTCAATCAACTTAAATTTACAGCTTTCTGAAAGCGATCAGCTACGTTTTGCTGCGGCAGAAGTAATGGCTCGTCCTGAAATGAAAGAGATGCGTATGAGTGGTACTTGGGAAACGCGTGTCGAAGCGAATGGCGAAGTTTTCCTTGACCTTAAAGATTCGACAAACCCAAGACGTAAACCTTTCTACGCAACTCAGTATGATTTATCTTACGAGCATTATTTCACTGAAACGGAAGGGGCATTTGTATTTGCCTTATTCTATAAAGACATTAAAGCAAAAACTCAGGAAACGACACTTACCGACTTTGACTTCGCGTCAGCAGGTATTATTGTTCCAGCAGCGGATGATGGTGGTGCGCCGCCTAAACCGGGCAACTACACCACTACCATTACCAGTGAAGACGCTGGTTGGTTAAAAGGTTATGAAATTGCCTATACTCAAACTTTTGGCTTCTTACCAGAACCATTCTCTGGATTGGGTATATCTTTAAACTACTCTTACACAGACAGTGAATTAACTACGGAGATCTCCTTAGGTACCACTAGTGAGTCAGTAACAACACCGCTGAATGGCTTATCGAAAGAAGTATGGACTGCAACTCTGTTCTACGATTACGAAGGTTTTGCGACGCGCTTAAATGCGAGATACCGCGACGACTATATCGGTGATCAGGTAGAAGCAGGTGCAACTAAACAAGTGTACTTCAACGAAGAGATGATCATTGACTATCAAGCGTCATACCAATTCACAGAAGCGGTTCAAGGTATATTCTCTATCAATAACCTTACTGACGAACCAAACATTTCTTACTTTGGTGAAAAATATGCAACGGGTACGATCCAAGAATTTGGTCGCCAATTCTATTTAGGCTTTAATGCTAAATTCTAAACAATAAAACCATTGAAAAAGCTGTCACATTGTGACAGCTTTTTTTATATCTCCATTTTATGACGAGGCAAATATGACTTATTCAGAATCGCTTGAAAACCTCATCATTGTGGGTGGCGGCACAGCAGGTTGGATGACAGCGGCCATGTTAGCAAAGCAAACCCACGGTAAATTAAACATCACCCTAATTGAGTCCGAACAAATTGGTACAATAGGAGTGGGGGAAGCAACCATTCCACCTATTCGACGATTTAACAAGATGTTAGGCATCGATGAAAATGAGTTCTTAGCTAAGTCCAATGGTTCCATAAAACTTGGTATTCAATTCGAAAACTGGTTACGACCGGGACATAGTTACTTTCATCAATTTGGTCGGTTTGCCATAGATTTCGATTACATCCCTTTTCCATATTTTTGGATGCAAGAGGCCAGCAAATCTAAAGATTTTGAGTTGCAAAAATATTCTCCCGCCTGGCAAATGGCTGAAGAAAACAAATATTACCCGCCCCCGTCAGAGCCAAGATCATTATTTAACGGATTTGACTATGCATATCATTTTGATGCAGGTTTGTACGCAAAATATTTGCGTGAGTTCGCTGTTAATCTTGGCGTAAACCGAATTGAAGGGAAAATTGAACAGGCAAACCTAAACAAAAGTTCTGGATTTGTTGAAAGTGTCATTTTGCAAGATTCTCAAGTTTATCAGGCTGACTTTTTTGTGGACTGCTCAGGAATGCGGGCTTTATTGTTGGGTCAAACATTAGAAGTTGGCTTTGAAGACTGGTCCAATTATCTATTAAATGACCGAGCGATTGCAGTTCAAACATCCAAATCAGAACCACTCAGACCGTATACGCGTTCAATTGCACATCATGCAGGCTGGCGTTGGCAGATTCCGCTTCAAACTCGTACAGGCAATGGCAATGTACACAGCAGCCAGTTTATGCAAGAGCAAGAGGCTATAGATTTGCTGGTTAATGACGTAGAAGGAGAACTTAAAACTGACCCTATAGTCGTCAGATACAAAACCGGTAGAAGAGAAAAATTCTGGTTCAAAAACTGTGTGGCAATTGGTCTTTCGGCCGGATTTTTAGAACCATTAGAGTCAACCAGTATCCACTTAATTGAATCAGCGATAATGCGTTTAGTGAACTTCTTCCCAAACAAAACTTGTCATGAAGTAAACGCTAAGGAATTCAATCGCCTAACAACTAACGAGTATAACCATATACGTGATTTCATCGTTCTCCACTATAAAGCAACAGAACGTGAAGACAGTGAATACTGGCGTTATTGTAAATACATGGAAGTGCCAGAAACCTTGCAAGAACAAATTGAGTTGTTTAAGACACACGGGCATTTGAGAGTCGATGATAAAGAGTTATTTAAACATGACAGCTGGTTGGCGGTTCTAATCGGTCAAGGTGTTTGGCCCAAAGAAAACAGCCCAATCCTTACCTTTAAAAACCAGTTTGACTTGGACCGTTCATTTAAATCTATGCTGGATAACATGAAACAAACCGTAGAAAAAATGCCAACTCATGAACAATTCCTAATGAAAAACTGCCCCTACACGCCAAGCTAAGAAGTTTTCGTTTCTACTCCGCCAAACAGTTGCGCCCCGCCTGTTTGGCGCGATACAGGGCTTCATCGGCTTGTTTTAATACCTGATCAAATTCCTTCAATTCCCCTTCTCTTTCAGCCACACCAATACTTATTGTCACATTAACGTACTTAGTACCACCTGCATTCTTTTTGCGATTAGATTTACCTTCGTCCGTATCGTCTGGGCGATCATCACTGCGAATGGCCATATTATAATTGGCTATTTCTTCTCGAACTTGTTCCAGAAATGGAATAGCGTAATTCACGGATTTATTCGGAAAAACGATCGTGAACTCTTCACCGCCATATCGGTAAGCCTTGCCGCCACCTTTTACGGCATTCATCTTACTGGCGACTAATCTTAGCACCTGATCGCCCACATCATGGCCATAGGTGTCATTAAACTTCTTAAAGTGGTCTACGTCCATCATCGCAACCGTATACCTTTTGCCAAGAGAAATTGACGATTGCAGTAACGCTCGCCGTGCGGATAAGCCAGTCAGTTCGTCAGAGAATGCCATTTGGTAGGAATCGGTTAAGACTGCGTGAATAAACAAAACGCCAACCAAGCAGTAAGTGACCATCTGAGTCGTATAAGTGAATTCGCCAAACTGCATGACGATCAAAGCAAAGCCGATCACCCATAAATTGGCGGTAAGTTGTGTCGGCGATAACATTTGTTTTACCAATAAAACGCCCAGACATAAGGTGGTCACTAACATCTCAACTTGGAAAGTGGCGGATAACTTACTGTTATCACCTATAGGAATAAGTTGTGTGCTTAACCATTGGTCTACCGTTATTGAGTGAGCAAAACGATAATTAATAAAAAACAGGACAAACAAAGCCGCTAGCCTTATCAAGCCATGTCGGCTCCATACAACCTTGTTCAAATCAAAACTGAATAAACACAATACCAACAATTGGCTAATAAAAAACAAACTCGGATTAAACTTGAGGTATTTGAAGTTCTCTATTTCGCCCAGACTTGCCCAACCCAGTGACATAAACAAAACGATGTAAACAACCTTGGTTTGGTTAAAGCGCATTGCCAGAATAATGGTCGCTAAGAACAACAAAAATGGGGTCTGCAACAATATGGTTGCCCACGGCGATAATTCAACTAAGTCGGCTTCGACCGCAAATAAGACGCCAATTAACAGAAAACATGGGAATGCTACCGCTCGAATAAAAGAAGAGATCTTGAACTGCAATTTTATGACCTTGTTTTTATTATTATTTTATTTAGTTCGGGTACGTTGATCTTAACGTCTATACCATGCGCCTAGCACTTTCATTTTTTTAGCACCCGTCACTGAAGGCAAGTTAGCACTTTGTTCTGACACTCGTTGTCGAGCCAACCAGGCAAATGCCATTGCTTCCATGTAATCTGGATCGACGCCAAGTGCCAAGGTCGAATTAATCGCAACACCAGGCAAATACGCCGACAAGCAATGCATCAAAAACCCATTATGCACGCCACCACCACAAACATAAACCTTGTCAATGTCGTTTTGCTTTAGTATTTCATTCGCCACCGACTTTGCCGTCAAATGGGTCAGTGTATTTTGCACATCTTCTGACGGTAAAGCGTAATCCAAAGAAGCCAACCCATTTTCCAGCCAAGCCATATTAAATCGCTCTTTTCCGCTACTTTTGGGCGGTAGAAGGCTGAAATAAACATCTTGCATTAGTTCGCGCAACAAAGCTTCATTTAACTTTCCTGACTTCGCCCAATGACCGCCAGCATCGTATGGCTTGTTTAGATGTTTTTGGCTCCACAAATTTAACAACGTATTGGCAGGTCCCGTATCGTATCCTATTACGTCCTTATCGGATTTAATCACCGTAATGTTGGCGATTCCACCTAGATTCAAAATCACTGCATTATCAACTTCTGCAGGTAGCACGGTTTGATGAAACGGAGGGACTAGTGGTGCCCCCTGCCCACCGGCCGCCATGTCAGCCATACGAAAATCATTTACCACATCGATACCCGTCAGTTCCGCTAAATAACTGCCGTCACCAATTTGCATTGTAAAAGCAAAGGCCTCAGCAGGGTAATGCCCTATGGTGACACCGTGACTTCCTATTGCTTTGATTTGCTCTGCTTTTAATCCGCTTTGTTTTAACAAAAGCTCGACCATGCTGGCGCTCAGTTGCGCCAAATGAACCTGACATTGCCCTATCGATGCTAAATTTGCATTCTGCGATATACAGATATTATTCAAGATCTTAAATAGAGATTGAGGAAATGAAATGGTTTCGCTAGCCAATAAGTCAAAACGAGGAGTTTGATTTGGATTTTGAGTAATAGAAATTAAGGCACCGTCTAATCCATCTAAACTGGTGCCCGACATCAGGCCTATATAATATTCAGTGCTGGATAAAGTCACATTGAATACCTGAAATTCTTATCAGCGCATGGCCAGCAAAAGTTGTTTGTTATGATTCAACTGAGCCATTCGTTCTTGCGCAAATGCCAAAAATGCAGGTCGTTCTGACTTATTTATCGGATTTGCTTTTGGCAGTGACACAGTTCGCGCATTCTTATGCACACCATTGACTAAGAATTCATAATGTAAATGTGGACCCGCAGCTAAACCAGTTGCACCTACTAAGCCAATAACCTGACCCTGTTTAACGCGCTGACCTTTTTTAACCTTTCGCTTTGAGAAGTGAATATACTTAGTCGTTATGCCGCCGCCATGTTCGATAAATACGTGATGGCCGTTAAATCTATCGTAACTGGCACGAATGACTTTACCGTCGCCCGCCGCGACTACAGGTGTACCCGTTTTAGCCGCGTAATCGACACCACGGTGCGCTTTATAACGTTTCTGAACCGGATGAAAACGGCGTTTAGTAAAATTAGAGCTAATGTACTTAAAGTTAACAGGTGCGCGTAGAAACGCTTTACGCATGCTATCCCCTTCAGGCGTATAATAACGACCGTCCGTGTAACGCAGCGCTTTAAAACTATCGTCCTGATTTATGAACTCAGCACTTAAAATGTCACCATAACCAGTGAACTCACCATCTACATAAACTTCTTCTACCAGCGCATAAAATCGATCGCCTGCACGTATATCCAAAGCAAAGTCCACATCCCAGGCGAATACATTCGCCAAATTCATGATCAACTGCTCATTCAGGCCCGCGGCTTTACCAGCATTCCAAAAGCTTGACTCAATCTGCCCTTCAAAATATTTGGTAGTAGTGGTGGTCTCTTTCACTTCAATCTCTGTGACAAACTGGCCAGAGGCATCTCTACGTGCAGCTACGGTTGAGACATTATCGTTTGCATATAACAAGGCATCTAAACTGCCATCTTCGGCAAACTCAAAAGTAAGATATTTACCTGGCACTAAGCGAGTAAAAGCTGCGGCTTCTTTGCCAGCTCGAGTGACTGCCAACATGGTCTTCTGTGGTACATTCTGGCGCTTGAAAATAGTCGCGAGCGAGTCTCCGCTTTTTACTTTAACCTGTTTGCTTTCGATATGAGTTTCTGCCGTTTTTTCGGATGGCGCGAAAGACAGGGGTAACGGATATTCTTGGCCTATGGCTAACTCATCGTATTTGACTTGTTCATAAACCGTGTTTTTATGAGCTTGTGCTGGCTCAGACGGCAACATCAATAATGCGGACAATACGATGCCTGCCGTTGCCAAGATATATTTGTGCTGTTTCGGAAAAGAATTAACTAACTCTCTCATCACCTACATCTCGTAATGATTTTTCTGCCTACTGTAAATACAGGCTATTTATTATTTGGCCGAGAATAGCACTTCCCATATAGGAAGCCAACCGTTTGTCAGACAGAAAAAAAGGCTTGGATAAGCCTTTTTTATTCTATCTTGCCTGTTTATTTCGCTTTTCTATGACGCTTAATGAAGCCACCGGCACGACGTTGTTGCGATAATGTCATAGCCTTTTGACGTTTGTCTTCAAACGGGTTATCCCCTTCGCGGAACTCAATCTTAATCGGTGTGCCCATGACATCCAGCGCTTTTCGGTAATAGTTCATCAAATAGCGTTTATAACTATCCGGTAAATCATTGACCTGATTACCGTGGATCACTATGCGTGGCGGGTTATATCCCCCTGCATGGGCATATTTAAGTTTAATGCGGCGTCCACGAACCATAGGCGGTTGGTGATCATCCTGAGCCATCTTCATGATTCTCGTAACCATAGACGTGGAAATTCGTTTCGTTGCGGAACGATAGGCCTCATCGATTGATTCATACAAGTGACCAACACCAGTGCCATGTAACGCAGAAATAAAATGCAAACGAGCAAAATCAATAAAACCAAGTCGACGATCTAACTCTCGCTTAACATCATCTTTTACACCTTGGTCTAAGCCATCCCACTTATTTACTGCAATTACAATGGAACGACCCGCATTTAATGCAAACCCTAATAGACTAAGGTCCTGATCGGAGATACCTTCCGTCGCGTCTAATAACAACAGGACAACATTGGCATCTTCTATTGCTTGCAGAGTTTTGATAACCGAGAACTTTTCAATTGCTTGCTTGATTCGTCCACGACGACGAACACCTGCCGTATCGATGATCACATAATCTTGATCATTACGTGTCATCGGGATGTACACTGAGTCGCGAGTTGTACCAGGCATGTCGTAAACCACGACCCTTTCTTCACCCAACATACGATTAGTAAGTGTTGACTTACCAACATTAGGACGGCCAATTAATGCAAACTTTATTGGTGCGTCTTCAAATGGTATTGCATCTTCATCGTTGGTATCGATGATTTCGCCATTCTCATCATATTCAGGTTCCGCAAACACAGGTTCAAACTCATCATCAGAGTTCAATTCATCACCTGAGTGCAGCGCTTCAGCTAGTTCGTTGGCCAAACGTTCAACAACAGGTACTAATGATCTGTCTAATAATGCATTAACACCTCGTCCATGTGCGGCAGCAATTTGATGAACTTCACCTAACGCCAACGAATAAAACTCCGCGCTATATGAGTCACCGTCAATACCATCAACTTTGTTCGCTGCCAGGAATACGGGTTTATCTTTTTTTCTGAGGTGCGCAGCAATTGCTTCATCTGCAGCAGTGATTCCAGCCCTAGCATCCACTAAGAAAAGAACCACATCGGCTTCATCAATGGCAATTAATGACTGCTCAGCCATCTCGATATCAATGCCTTCTTCAGTACCATCGATACCACCGGTATCCACAACAATGAAGTTATTTTCTGCATGACTTGCCTGGCCATATCTTCGGTCACGAGTAAGGCCTGGAAAGTCCGCCACCAGTGCGTCACGTGTTTTTGTCAAACGATTAAATAACGTTGATTTTCCAACATTTGGTCGACCAACTAATGCCACCACTGGAAGCATGAATCACCTCTATAAATAGGCCAAAGAAAGGCCTTAAAATTTACCAATAAAAAAGGCTCTGCCGCTCAATCAGAGCATAACAAAGCCTTAATTTTGAGCTACCTATTACGGTAGACGTAAAGCAGTTACTTCGCCATCGCGAGTTTGGATATATAACAGCTCACCATCAACTACCGGCGCAGTATAAGCGCGGCGATCTTCAATCGTAAACCAGCTCACAAACCAACGAACTGGTGAATAATCGTAGTCATCCAATTTAAAACGAGACACGAAGTCACCCGTTTCTTTATCAACAAAATGGAAATACCCTTCGAAATCGCCCACTACAATTGTATCTTTATAAACAACTGGCTGAGTTAACCGGCGATTATATAGAACAGAGTTGCTCCATTTTTCTACACCTGAAGTAGCGTCAACGGCAACGATGCTGCCTTTTACACCAGTCAGATACAATGTGCCGTCATCAAGGCTAATATTACGGTAAGACGAATATTCACGTTTCCATAACTCTCTGCCAGACATCATATCTAAGGCTACTAGATTACCGTTATAAGCAATCACGTACGCCGTAGAACCGGAAATCACGGGTTTTGTATCCACATCGATAAGCTGCTCTAACTCTGTAGAGCCTTTTGATTTACCAACCGGAACAGACCAGGCGGGCACACCACCTTCTAATAAAAATACGCTCAATTTGCCCGTTGCAGTACCAACTAAAACACCGCCTACAGCAATACTCGGAGAGGAAGTGCCTCTTAACGATAATGCAGGTACATCTGTTTCGGTTTGCCAACGCATCTCTCCGCTATCCGGGTGCATCACGGCGATATGTCCAGACGCTGTTGTAACCGCTATCCAACCTTCACCTGCAGCCGGCGCAGCGACAACTTCACCTTTAACTTCTGTGCGCCAAAGTACTTCGCCCGTTTCCTGCGAAAGCGCAATTACTTCGCCATTTTCGGTGCCTATGTATAAGTTTTTATAGGCAGCGGTAATGCCACCACTTAACTTGTTACTTGGTACAGACTCTCGAGTAATGGTTTTATAAAGACTTGGACCATCTACGCGCGTATCCACTTGCCACAACTCATCACCGTTAGTTTTTGACATAGCGGTAACTTCGCCTTCACGACTCGCCGCAAAAATCACATCACCAACAACAACCGGACGTAAGTTTGAATAATAGTTCTCAACTCCACTGCCAGCTTGCTCACGCCATTCAACTTCAACATGACGAGTGATGTTAATCGGTGTCAGTTCGGCGATACGTAGCTCTTCGTTTTCTTCAGTACTTTCACAACCTGTTAAACCCACAACAATCGCCGCAGCTAGAATCAAAGGCTTGCTTAAAGCTGAAACATTTTTACTAAAGCGTTTCATATACATAAATAAGCCTTTAGCCGTTATTTGAAGAAGATTGCGTTAAATCGTCTAACTTCATTTGTAACAGGTTATTCCCTTGTAAACCGCCATTGTCAGCTGCTGTCTGATATTCAAGGCGAGCCTTATCGATTTCACCTTTTGCCAGATAAACGTCACCTTTTAGCTCAGCAACACGGGATTTAAACCCTTCATTAGATATACCGTTTAACGTAGCAATAGCGGCGTCATACTGCTTAAGTTCCATTTGAACTCGTGCAATGCGGGATTCTACCAGCCCTTTCAAGCTCGAATCAGTTACTTGTGCTGATGCACTAGTTAAATGCTCAAGCGCAACTTCAAATTTCTCATCTGCCACTGACTGTTTTGCAGCGATTAGCTTAACAAAAATCGCGTAACCAGAATCACCGTGCTTTTCAACGAATGCTTTGAGTTCTGATTCTACGGATTCTGAATTGACATCCGTTGCTCCGGCTACTTCAGTAAACTTTTCAAATCCAGTAGAAGCGGCTTCTTGAGCTTCAATTTTCTTATCAACATAAAAGTTCCAGCCCCAAAAACCAGCTAAACCTAACGCCGCACCGACGATGATCTGGGTCCCGTTCTCTTGCCAAAACTTTTTAATCGCTTCTACTTGTTGTTCTTCTGTAGAGTAAATTTCCATTGCAACCTCTTATCTGCACCTACTAACCAGTCAATAACTGATCAATATTAATTTTTTATGCCAATACCGCTGTTAAGCGTTTTGACAATTCTTGCCAACCAACCGTTTCTTGTTCACCTTGCATACGCAGGTTCTTAATTATGATTTGTTGATTGTTTAATTCATCTTCACCCAAAATCAGGGCCACCGACGCACCGACTTTATCAGCACGTTTCATCTGCTTTTTAAAATTGCCACCACCACAGTGACTGACGACTCGAATTGTCGGCAATGCCTCACGCAATTGCTCTGCAATTTCTACCGCCTTGATTTCGGTTCCCGAACCCGCAGCGACCATATAGACATCCGCAGTTGACGTTGGTTCCTTCAAAACTTCGAGAGTTTGTAATAAAAGTACTAAACGTTCAATGCCCATTGCGAAACCAACCGCCGGCGTGGCTTTACCACCCAGTTGCTCGACCAAGCCATCATAACGTCCACCAGCCAACACTGTGCCTTGAGAACCTAAACTTTCTGTTACCCACTCAAATACGGTTCGATTGTAATAATCTAAACCACGTACCAACTTTTCATTAACCACATAGTTAATGCCGGCAGCATCCAGGCGCTGTTTCAACTCAGTAAACAAAGTTACAGACTCTTCATCTAAGTACTCAGATAACTTAGGCGCATCGGTTAATACCGCCTGAACATCAGGATTTTTGCTGTCTAAAATTCTTAGCGGATTGGTTGTCAAACGACGTTTACTGTCTTCATCCAACTTATCTTGATGTTGTTCCAAAAATGACACCAAAGCCTTGGTATAGTCAGCACGCGCTTCATTTGAACCTAATGAGTTGATTTCCAGACGCAAGTGTTCCGTAATGCCAAATGCCTTCCAAAGTCTTGCCGATAACATGATGACTTCAGCATCCATATCCGCACCAGAAAAGCCATACGACTCAACACCAAACTGGTGGAACTGACGGTAACGACCTTTTTGAGGGCGTTCATGCCTGAACATAGGACCCATGTACCATAAACGCTGCTGCTGGTTGTATAACAATGCGCCTTGATTCGCCGCACGAACACATACTGCCGTGCCTTCAGGGCGTAAACTCAATGAGTCACCGTTACGGTCCTCAAAGGTGTACATTTCTTTTTCAACGATATCCGTTACTTCACCTACAGAACGCTTAAATAAATCAGTGAACTCAACGATTGGAAAACGAATTTCGGAATATCCGTAACTCGCAACGGTTTGACGAATAACGTCTTCAACTTGCTGCCATTGCGCTGTTTCATTTGGTAAACAATCGTTCATGCCACGAATGGCTTGGATAGGTTTAGACACGTTTTAGAAATACCCATAACTCAAAAAATAGGCGGGCATTATAGGGACTTTATGGCCTAAGGTAAATTGCCGTTGTATGTATTCTGCACTATTAAGCAACAAATACGAAAATTCAAATGGGTTTCATGGCAATGATCTGCTAACTTAAAGCTATCTGTAACAATTTTTATAAACCACATTATGCAACAAGAATTCTCCATCTCCGATTTACAACCGGGCATGTATGTCGCTGAGGTCCTTAACCAGTCGGGAAAACTTAAAGTAAAATCTCGCGGTTTAGTGCGTACCAAACAAGCCATCGCATCATTGGCGAAACAAGGTGTAGAAACCGTTCTTGTTGATTTGGAAAAAAGTCGTCACCAAAAAGAAGAGCCAAAAGAAGAAATCGTTCAGCCTGAGCCAGAGCCTGAGAAGCAAGTTGAATTCGATCAGGAACTTAAAAAGGCCAATACACTATATAGCCGTGCTAAAAAGATCCAAACCAAAGCGTTTGAGGCCATGAAAGCCGGCAAGCCTATCGACACTAAAGCAATGAAACAAGTTGCGGACGGCTTTATTGATTCCGTGTTTAGAAACCAGGACGCGTTAGCTTGCATGACACGTATGCGAGAAAAAGACGAATACCTGATGGAACACTCGGTCAACGTTTCCATCATAATGACCATCTTTGCTAAGCACCTTAAGCTGGACAAAGAAGTCATTCACGATTTGGCGACGGGTGCTCTTCTGCATGATGTAGGAAAAATTGGTGTGCCAGATCCGGTATTAAATAAGCCGGGACGTCTGTCAGACGATGAAATGGACAAGATGAAAGAACATGTGACGCTGGGTTATAACGTTTTAAAACGTTCGGGTGATCTTTCCCCAATCAGTGTTGAAGTCGTTGGCGATCACCATGAACGCTTAGATGGAACGGGTTATCCGAATGGCAAAACAGCAGAGCAGTTAAGCCAATATGCCAGAATGATTGCCATAGTTGATACCTATGATGCTATTACGGCCACACGTTGTTATCAGAAAGCCCGCAGCCCTGTCACAGCGTTTAAGATTTTGCGTTCCGAAAGTGACACTGCTTTTGATAAAAAGTTGGTTTCAGAATTCATCAGCTGCATGGGAATACATCCTGTCGGCACCCTTGTTCATATGAAGAGCAATAAATTAGGTATTGTGATTAAGTCTAACTATGTGAACCCCATTTCTCCTAAAGTGCATATTTTTTATAGCATCAATAACAAGAGTTATATTGAACCAAAAATAGTCGATTTGGCTGACAAAAATGTTTCCGACGAAATAGAACGAAGCGTAAAGCCAGAAGACTTCAAGATTGATCTAATGAAGTATTTTAAGGAAATCTTGCTCGCTTAAGTTAAATAAAACAACGTGGTGAAATGAAAAACTACAAGCGCATTCCCATTACCAAATTGCAACCTGGTCAATACGTAGTGGATATATCTCAACAGTTAGGACACATGAAAGTCTCAATGGCGGGTTGGGTGCGCAGTCAACATGCAATCAATGAGTTAGTCGCCAAAGGCATCGTCTCGGTAACTATTGACGCCGAGCAGCAACTATTTTCAGAGCAAGACGATACGCTGGAATTTAAAGAGAGTTTTGGCGACATATCATTCGAAACCGAGTTGGAAGCGGCTAAAAAATCGGTCGATAAATTAACGATAGAATTAAGTCGAGCATTCAAACTCATTCGTGAACAAGACCTAATTGACAGCAATGCCCTGCATTTCGCAGCGATGGAGTTTATTGCATCCAGCTACCGAAATAGTGCGGGCATACTTAGTTTAGTTCGAGTCACACATTACAAAGACTTCCAACTTGGCCACGCATTACGTTGTGCAGCGTATTTTGCCGCCATGTTAAGAAACCTGAAATGGTCCGCTGATGTCGCACAAAATTGGGTAATGGGTGCGTTGTTGCACGATATCGGAAAATTGATCATGCCTGAAAGTATTCAGCAACCAAACGATAAAAACATAACCCTAAAACAAAGACAACAAGACGAGTTCATCAAACCTGATCACATTTCAAATGGATTGGAGATAGCAAATTTTGTTGGCAGCTTAACGTCTGAAACACTCGAAATTATCGAAATGCACCACGAACGGTTAGATGGCTCCGGTTACCCTACCGGTCAGAAGCTCACTGATTTAAATGATGCAGTAAGAATTTTTTGCATCATAGATGAATTTGATCGACTAACACGCGTGGGTGACAACGGCAAACCATTAGGTGTACTGCAAGCACTCAGACATTTGTTAAAACTCGAGAATCAATTTGATTTTGCCATGTTGCAACGTTTCATTAAGTGCATTGGTGTTTATCCCCCCGGCACCTTAGTGCGACTTAGAAGTGGTAAAGTAGGCCTGGTGTTAGATCACACTGGCTCCAGTGTTCACCCAAACATTAAGGTCATATACAACGATAAGATGGGCCACCACCTAGAAGCTAAAATTATTGATCTGGCCGCCACAGCCAATGACGACATCGAGGGGCTATTTTACGGCAATAAGATTGGTATCTACGCAGAAAACTACCTATAAATTCGACTACAGTCGAATGGGCTAATTAGCGACATAATCGTCTAACGCCTCCTGACTAAAACGATTAAAGGTCGTTTCCCAAACAATCATATCTTGGCGTATCTCCAACAGTTTTAATCCAGGCATAAACGTTTCCCCCTGAGTTACTATTCTGCCGTTGAGTTTTACCCAACGTTCCGTTGGAGCCGATGCAAAAATGTGCATCTGATATTCGATATCTGGCAAACTCGCTCTTTCTGCGTCGCTCAGTTCAGAAATCATGGTCAAGCTGGATGACTCAACAACGGGCTCAAACTCTTCCGCATCCGAGACTTGCTCAGTCGCTTCAACGGCTTGCGCAAATTGCTGTCGTAACACTTCCGGTATGTCATCGACATTTAGTTCGTCAACACTTTCAACCTTAAGTGGCGTTTGTTCTTCGCTTGTTGCTTGCTCAGAAATCTGAGTGATCAAATTACCTTCTTGATTGATTGACGCTTCCACCACTTTTGAGTCAATCGCATTTGTTTCTTTAACTTCATTGTTGGCCAATACATTCTCAAGGTCAGCTGTTGCCGACTCGCCTTGAGTGTTATCTGCAAAGGTATTAGATGTTAGCGGTTCATTCTCAACATTATTTGAACTAGCCGAGTTACTTGTAACTACTGCGCTTCTTGAATTTACCGTGTTAGAGTTCGCCTTTGCTAATTCCAAGTTTGGCTGTTGAACCGTTGAAACGGGTGGTGAATTTTCTGTAACTGGCGAAGACATGACGGTATTAGGGGGGGCAACAAGAATCGGTTTGGGTTGAGACTGTTGATTCCCGAATATATAACCTGCCAATAACCCGATGACTAGTAAAGCCAACGCCAGTGCGCCCCACATAATAGCGGGTGTTGTTGAATTATTTGTTGCCGCAAACTGCCCAGCTTGCGCAAAACCCTGAGCGCTGTAGCTCGTACTAGCCGCATAACTGGGTGCGGCCATATGAGGAACCGAGTTTGGATGAGCCTGATTTGCCTCAGGTATGGACTCAGCCCCGATATTATGACCATTGCCAGATTGCTGATTATTTTTAAGTAACGCTTTGTATAAAAAACTCATAACTAACTTATTTATATTTCTATAGTGCCAATGTAATGCTTACACCGGTCAGGGCTGCCACAATTGCAACCGCTCCAATCCATTTGTATCGTTGCCACATTGAGACATGTTCTTGCTCAATGCCCAAAATTTCTTTTGCCGCCTGTTTTACCAGCTGGGCGTTCACCTGAAGTTGATTTGTCGCGTACGCGCCCATCAATGCTCTGTCTGATAACAGGTTAATTAACCTAGGTGTCCCTTTGCCGTATGAGTAAATTAGCTGCATGGCTTTTTTCTCAAACAAAGGTCGAATTCCACCAACGGCTTGTATTCGATGGTTTATATACGCAAAAGTTTCATCTTGGGTTAAAGGAAGCAGGTGATATCGGGCGGTTATACGTTGAGCTAATTGACGTAGCTCCCTAGTATTAAGCTTTTCCTGCAACTCTGGCTGGCCGATCAAAATTATCTGCAACAACTTTTTGTCATTGGTTTCTATATTTGTGAATAACCTAAGCTGCTCTAATGCTTCGGGTGCCAGATGCTGGGCTTCATCAATAACCAACAAACAACTTTGGCCCTGGTTATGCTGATCAACGAGGAATTTCTGTAAGCCATCGGATAAACATTTGTGATCGTTTGCATCATCTATCTCAATTTCGAATGATTCACAAACCGACTTTAATAACTGAATCTTGTTCAGCGTTGGATTCAGAATATAAGCAACTTTAATGTTCTCCGGCAAATCACCTAACACAGCACGGCTGACCATGGTCTTTCCAGTACCCACTTCGCCCGTCAACATGACAAATCCTCCAGCGCCACGTAGGCCATAACGTAAATAACCAATGGCTTCCTGATGCCGGTTACTTGGAAACAACAGATTCGGGTTAGGTGCGATATTAAAGGGCTCCGCCTTTAACTGAAAATATTCAAGGTACATGTAAAGTTAACTTTCTAGTTCTACCAAATTTATCGATGGTTTAATTTAAGACAGCCGCATCATAACAGAATATACTTGCGCTATAAGCGATTTATTTTTTAGGCAGTAATAGTGCAATTATTTTTGGTTGGCGGCGCGGTTCGTGATCAACTTCTCGGTTATCCATTCAAAGACGAAGATTACCTGGTAACAGGTGCAACTGTAGAGCAAATGTTAGAGCAAGGTTTTCAACAGGTTGGAAAATCTTTTCCTGTGTTCCTGCATCCCAAAACCCGCAATGAGTATGCGCTGGCCCGAACCGAAATAAAATCCGGCAAGGGTTACACAGGCTTTATCTGCGACTTCTCTCCCGAGATAACCCTTGAGCAAGATCTCATCCGCAGAGATTTAACTATTAATGCCATGGCTAAAGATGAAGACGGGCAAATTGTCGATCCTTTTGGTGGTCAACAAGACCTAAAAAACAAAACACTACGCCATGTATCCGACGCATTTGTTGAAGATCCGTTAAGAGTTTTGCGAGTAGCACGATTCGCGGCTCGATATCACCACCTGGGTTTTACCGTCGCCGAGGAAACTTTGTTATTGATGAAACAAATGGCAGACGATGGCGAACTTAAAGACTTAGTTGCCGAACGGGTTTGGCAAGAGACTGAATCAGCGTTAATGGAACAAGACCCGCAAGTCTATTTCCAGATCCTCAAAAGCTGTGATGCCCTAAAGTACATCATGCCAGAAGTGGATAAATTATGGGGCGTACCAAACCCAGAGAAATGGCACCCTGAGATTGATACAGGCGTTCATACCATGATGGTAGTAAAACAAGCCTCACTACTGTCAAACCATATTGAAGTCAGATTTGCCGCGCTCACCCATGATCTTGGTAAAGCCTTAACACCACAAAAAATTCTGCCACATCATCATGGTCATGAATTGGCTGGCATAAAGCCAATCAAAGAGTTGTGTACGAGACTTAAGGTGCCCAATGCTTGTCGTGATTTAGCGTTATTAATGAGTGAGTTCCACACCCATACCCATAAAGCCTTTGAGTTAAAGGCCAGCACCATCATCAAACTTTTTGACAAGTTAGATGCCTGGCGCAAACCAGAACGTTTCGAGCAATTTCTAACAACTTGCACTGCGGATTTAAGAGGCCGTAAAAACTTCGAAACCGCGCCTTACCCACAAGTCGACTATTTAAAGTCAGTGTTGGCAGCGGCCAATCAAGTTGAAATCAAACAAATTATTGATGCGGGTTATCAGGGACCACAAATTAGAGAGCAGCTATCGTTACGAAGAATTAAAGCCGCGCAAAAAATAAAAGCCGCTCATGCATCTCAAGCCTAGTACTAAGTGGTAAAGCAGCTAGAACGTAACAATCAAGTACAAAAAAGGCGCATTTCAAACGCGCCTTTTTCATAACAATTGAATTTCATTGTCACTTACACAAAGAAAGCAAACAAAATAACACCTAAAACAAGTCGGTAGATAACAAATGGCAACATACCAATCTTCTCTACTAAAATCAGGAAGTAATGAATACAGGCGTAAGCGCTGATAAAGGATAAAAACGTTCCCAAGCCAATTGATGCCCAGTCTACCGGACCTACTTGCTGCGTTAATTTATAGGCTTTATAAGCCCCGGCTCCTGCAATTAATGGAATTGACAATAAAAATGAAAAACGAGCTGCGGCTTTTCGGGTCAGACCAACCATTAAACCCGCGGTGATAGTAATACCACTTCGAGAAGTGCCAGGCAGTAACGCCAAAACTTGAGCGAAACCTATGACCAACACATTTTTTAACGTGACCTGATACTCGTCTTTTATCTGTTTAGCCACATTGTCGACGTACCATAACAACAGACCAAAAACGATTGTCGTTGTCGCGATCACGGTTGTACTGCGTAAATTCGCTTCAATAAAGTCATCCAGCAAAAAACCAATTAGGCCAGCAGGAATAGAACCCAATGCGATCAACCAAGCTAATCGGCTGTCATTATCGTGTTTCCCCGTAAACGACATGCCCCAGCTAATCGCCATTTCGGTGATCTCTTTGCGGAAATACAACACCACCGCAAATAAGCTGCCAGCGTGTACCGCAACATCAAAGGCCTGACCTTGATCTTCCCAACCAAGAATTTTCGACGGCAATATCAAATGTGCCGAGCTGGAAATTGGTAAAAACTCGGTAAGTCCCTGCAATATTGCAAGCACAATAATTTCAATTAATCCCACTTTGGAAACGTCCTTTTAGTTTTAGTTTGACGAATGTGCGCGTTTTGATCTTTCAATGATCACACCAACGCTTTTTGTACTGGCCACGGCACCAAGCTTTCTAAGACAAATTCGGCAGCTGGAAACGTGATATTCGGATAAGATGTGATTCGCGACTTTTTCTGCAACCGTTTCTATCAACTCTGCCTGATTTGCTTTGGCAAGTTTGACAATGTTCTCAGACACAACGGCATAATCAACGGTTTTAGAGAGATCATCTATCTGTGCAGCCTGGCTGATATCAGTTCGCATCTCCACGTCAAATTGCAACGTTTGTTGAATGTTTCTTTCCCATTCATAAACGCCTATAACAGTGTCGACTTTTAATGCCTCTATAAACACTACATCTTGATTCATGCCATTTCCCGAAAGTTTAATAAAAAGGTACTGTACTTGTTTTAAGTCGCCAGATGTGGTCGGATACCATGCAACCGCTCAAATGCGTATAGTTGCGGACTTCGCGACCTGTCCGTAATTCAAAAGCGCGAATTCTAGCCCAAAAAGTTGGTTTGAGGAACTGATGCCAATCGAATTTTTATTAACTATATTACTGGCCTATTTGATGGGTTCCATCAACTCAGCCATTATTTTCAGTAAAATTCGACGTCTGCCCGACCCCAGAACTAAAGGTTCACAAAACCCCGGCGCGACCAATATCTATCGCATTGCAGGAAAACGTGCCGCTATCATGGTCATGGTGTTTGATGTATTGAAAGGCGTGATACCTACGTGGGGCAGCTATTATTTAAACTTTGAACCACACCAGATTGGTATGGTTGCCATCGCCTGCTGCATTGGGCATATGTACCCGGTATTTTTCCGATTCCAAGGTGGAAAGGCCGTTGCAACTGCATTCGGCTGTCTGTTACCAGTGGGCCTATCGTTAGGTGCAAGTTTGCTTGCTATATGGCTAATTGTATTCCGCTTAACAGGTTACTCGTCATTGTCTGCTATTACGGCAGTAACTTGCTCCCCATTGATCACTTATATTGTATCGCCTAAATACACAGTAGCGGTAGGCATGTTAGCGATCATTATTATCGCTCGTCACAGTCCTAACATTATTCGGTTATTAAATGGCACTGAGCCCAAGTCAAAACTTAGACTCTAAGCCTGAGGTTATACAAACATTAAATTGCTGGTAACTCTTCGATAGACCAACGCGGTTTCGCTTTAACCGCCAATTCTTTATTACCTTGAGTGAGAATACGTTGTGCGCCAGCAACCGCAATCATCGCGCCGTTGTCAGTACAAAACTCGTGTCTCGGGTAGAACACTTGGCCACGTTTTTTGCTCATCAATACGGCTAACTTTTCTCTAAGTTCCGTATTAGCGCTAACGCCACCTGCAATAACTAAGGTTTTAATGCCTGTTTGCTCTACTGCACGGCGACACTTGATAACAATGGTATCGACTACGGCTTCTTGGAATGCGTAAGCGATATCAGCTTTTATTTGCTCAACGTTTTCCGGCTCTGCGATTTCGTTATTAGACTTGCTACCAGCCAAATGAATACCTTCTGCGCGAATGACATTGGCCGCTGCGGTTTTAAGTCCACTGAAACTAAAGTCCAGCCCAGGTCTATCTGTCATTGGTCTTGGGAATTTGTATTTACCTTTTTCACCTTGTTCCGCCAGTTTCGCCAACATAGGGCCGCCGGGATAATCCAGACCTAGCAGTTTTGCCGTTTTATCAAAGGCTTCACCCGCCGCATCATCAATAGACTCGCCTAAAATTTGATACTGACCAATACCTTGCACTTCGACTATCTGAGTGTGACCACCGGATACCAACAAGGCGATAAAAGGAAAATCAGGTTTGTTTTCCTCTAACATCGGCGCCAATAAGTGTCCTTCCATGTGGTGAACAGGAATCGCTGGAATATCCCAGGCATAAGCAAGTGCGCGGCCTATACAGGCACCTACCATTAACGCACCCACTAAACCGGGACCCGAAGTAAAGGCAATGCCCTCTATACTCTCTTTTTCCAAACCACACTCAGCCAGCAGTTCTTTTATAAGAGGGATAGTTTTTCTAACGTGATCACGAGATGCCAGCTCAGGTACAACGCCACCGTAATCGGCGTGGACAGCTATCTGGCTATAGATCTTATGACCCAGCAACCCTTTCTCGGTATCGTATAAGGCAATACCCGTTTCGTCGCAGGAAGATTCAATACCCAAAATTAACATAATTCGATGCACCCTATGATTGTTCGTCTAGAATTATTTAATGCCATGTTGGCAAATTAAGCAGCGCATTTTACATAGCCTGAATACTGGATTCAAATAAATGCGAACAAAGAGCAATTAGCCCTTTACAAAAGCAGAGGCTTAGCATTAGAATGCCGCACCATTTTTATTAGTCTTGGTTAAAGTTTAACCATTATATACAAAATACTGAGGTGAATTTTTAAATGCCAGTAATTAAAGTAAAAGAGAACGAACCGTTTGACGTAGCTCTTCGTCGTTTCAAGCGTTCATGTGAAAAAGCAGGTATCCTTTCTGAAGTACGTCGTCGTGAGCACTTCGAAAAGCCAACTTGGGCACGTAAGCGTAAGAAAGCCGCAGCTGTTAAGCGTCACCTTAAAAAGGTTTCTCGCGAAAACGCTCGTCGTATCAAACTTTACTAATATTGGTTCGGTCTCTCAAAAGGAGTTGTTATGAGCCTTAAAGATCAGCTTAAAGACGCACAAAAAGATGCTATGCGCGCTAAAGACAAAGAACGTCTTGGCACAATTAGAATGGTTATGGCGGCCATTAAGCAAAGAGAGATTGACGAAAAGATTGAACTGGGTGATGAAGATGTCATTGCAATCTTGACTAAGATGGTCAAGCAACGCAAAGACTCTAAAACGCAATTTGAAGATGCGGGTCGCCCAGAGCTAGCTGAAAAAGAAGCGACGGAAATTACCGTAATTGAAGCGTTTCTTCCTCAAGCCTTGACCGAAGAAGAAGTATCCTCACTTATCGCGAATGCCATCGAAACATCCGGTGCAGCCGGAATGCAAGACATGGGCAAAGTGATGGCTATACTGAAACCGCAAATCACTGGTCGTGCCGATATGGGCAAAGTTAGTGGCCAGGTCAGAGCTAAGCTAAACAGCTAAATCGCTGTATCTTAATACTAAAAAACCGCACTGTTGAAAAACATTGCGGTTTTTTTGTATCTAAAACACTGCCTGCATAGGCAATTCTCAGCCAATCTGTAATAATGGCGTTTTTAGTTTTCCACAAATTCAGAGGTATTTTTGGCTGGTCGTATCCCCAAGGGCTTTATAGACGATATCGTCGCCAGAACTGACATCGTCGATCTCATCGATAGCAAAGTGCCATTAAAAAAAGCGGGCAAAAACTATCAAGCCTGTTGCCCATTTCACAATGAAAAATCGCCGTCGTTTTCAGTATCCCCCGAAAAACAGTTTTATCACTGCTTTGGCTGTGGTGCACATGGCAACGCCATTGGCTTCTTAATGGAATACGAGCAACTGGAATTTGTTGAAGCCATTGAAGAACTGGCACGTATGCACTCTCTGGATGTGCCTAGAGAAAACATGAACGGTGGTAAACCGCAAAAATACGCCAGTGTCAGTCGTGAACAAAAACAATCAGATTATGAAATGATGGAGCTCGCCAGTAAGTTCTTTCAGCATAGTTTAAAACACGATAAGAACTCTAAAGTTGTCATCGACTACTTAAAAAACAGAGGATTATCCGGTGATACCGCACAGCGATATGGCATAGGTTACGCTCCTGACAGTTGGCACGGTGCTTTAAAAGCCATCGCAAAGAATCCAGATCAACAGCAGCAATTAGTGGACCTGAAAGTCCTCACGCAGAACGACAAAGGCCGCACTTATGACTTCTTCCGCAATCGGGTTATGTTCCCGATTCGCGACAAACGAGGAAGAGTCGTCGGGTTTGGTGGCCGAGTCATTGATGATAGCCAACCGAAATATCTAAACTCGCCGGAAACTCGAATTTTTCATAAAGGCAGCGAGTTATATGGCTTTTATCAGGCCAAACAAGCAAACCAAAAGCTTAACCGCGTATTGATCGTTGAAGGTTATATGGACGTTGTTTCATTAGCCCAGCAAGGAATCAGTTATGCAGTCGCCGCACTTGGTACCGCGACTACGCCTGAGCATATGCAGCTATTGTTTCGTTCTACGCAGCAAGTAATTTGTTGTTACGATGGTGACCGTGCCGGACGAGATGCGGCGTGGCGCGCACTGGAAAACGCCATGGGCCACCTTAAAGACGGTGTTGATTTAAGGTTTACCTTCCTGCCTGACGGCGAAGATCCTGATACTATGGTGCAAAAGGAAGGCAAAGAAGCTTTTGAACAACGCCTTGCTGACGCCAAACCTATGCTTGACTATTTTTTCGAGCATTTTGTTAATGAACTCGATATTACATCAGATGCAGGAAAGTCTGCCTTGCTGGCGCAGGCAAAACCATTAATAGAAAAAGTACCGAGCGATTATTATAAAGAAGCACTATCTGCCAAACTGGCGAGATTAATAAACAAAGACGTCGAAAAGTTAAATTTAAATAACTTATCGCCCGTTGCAGAAGTTAAGCGCCAGCAAACAGAATTTCAGATCACCCCCATGCGCAGAGCGATCGGGCTATTGATTCAACACCCGACTCTTGCGAGCGAAATTCCTTATATTCCTGCATTGGCAAAAGCTGAATTACCGGGATTTGGCACCTTCATTCAAATTCAACAACAAATTTTGGAACAACCGGATATTCAACCGGCCGTTTTGTTAGAACGTTTCCGCGAAGCCAAAGAATACGCGTTTTTATCAAGATTATTTTCTTGGGATCACCAGATAAAAGACGACAACTTGATCGCTGACTTCAAAGAAACCTTCAACTCTTTGCAGGACAGCTACTTGGAAAAACGATTAGAGGCCTTATTAATAAAAGACAAGACAGGTCAGTTAGATAAAGAGGAACGTAAAGAATACGTAGCCTTAATGGCAGCCCTTAAACTTAAGTAACCTAATTTATTAGCGTTAAGTATAAAACCAACTCCATTAAAGATTTAATGGAATTGGTATAAATCATAGCCAGAATTTAAAACTACTGTTATAATAGTTAGTTCGCTTTTTCAGCTCTTTGTCAGATGAAGAGCTAAGTAGGGAAGCGCATTTTTCCAATATTTTGATGTTCAACTAGTAGGTGGAAGATAATCTGTATGGAGCAAACTCCTCAGTCTCAATTAAAACTTCTTATTATTAAAGGTCGCGAGCAAGGTTATTTAACCTTTGCTGAAGTCAACGATCACCTTCCACAGGATATGATCGACGCAGATCAAGTCGAAGATATCATCCAGATGATCAATGACATGGGTATTAAGGTGTGTGAAACACCACCAGATGCCGATGAATTATTAATGCAAGAGCAAACCAGTGATGACGAGGTGGTTGAAGCCGCCGCTCAGGCTCTTGCAACTGTAGAAAAAGAGATAGGCCGCACAACCGACCCTGTTCGTATGTATATGCGTGAAATGGGTACTGTTGAGCTTTTAACTCGTGAAGGCGAAATTGAAATCGCCAAACGAATTGAAGACGGTATCTACACCGTTCAATCTTCAGTCGCAGAGTACCCTCAGGCAATCAGCTACTTGCTTGACCAATGGGACCAATACGAAGCAGAAGAAATTCGTTTAAGCGACATCATCAGTGGATTTTTGAATCCAGATGAAGAAGACGTGGCTCCAGCTGCGACTCACGTAGGTTCTGAATTATCAGAAGAAGATCTAGCCGACGAAGATGGCGAAAACGATGAAACTGATGAAGACGAAGAAGACGTAGATACAGGTCCAGATCCGGAAGAAGCGCGTGAGCACTTTGAAGAATTACGCCGTTTGTATGACGAGTCAACCGTATCCATTAACGAACTGGGCCGTGCTCACCCTCAAACGCAAGAAAAAATTGCGGCCCTTGGTGAACACTTCCGCTTATTCAAACTCATTCCCAAACAGTTTGATCGTTTAGTTAAAAATATGCGCGACATGATGGATCGAGTTCGTGTTCAGGAACGCCTGATCATGAAACACTGCTGTGGTTACGCTAAATTACCTAAAAAAGACTTCATCAAGATTTTCCCAGGCAACGAGACAAAAACGTCTTGGCTGGAGCTTTTGCAAGCCGGTGGCGATTTAGTTGCGAACCGCTTGAAAGATGTAGATGTTGAAATTCGTCGCAGTATTCAAAAACTTAAAGACATTGAAGCAGAAACGCGACTCAATGTTGAAGCCATCAAAGACATCAACCGTCGTATGTCTATCGGTGAAGCAAAAGCACGCCGTGCTAAAAAGGAAATGGTAGAGGCTAACCTACGTTTGGTTATCTCTATTGCTAAAAAGTACACCAACCGTGGTTTGCAATTCCTGGATCTGATTCAGGAAGGTAACATCGGTCTTATGAAAGCCGTTGATAAATTCGAATATCGCCGTGGTTATAAGTTCTCGACTTACGCGACATGGTGGATTCGACAGGCTATCACGCGCTCAATTGCCGACCAGGCACGTACAATCCGTATTCCAGTACATATGATTGAAACGATTAACAAACTTAATCGTATTTCACGTCAGATGTTGCAGGAAATGGGTCGTGAACCTTCGCCTGAAGAATTGGCTGAACGCATGGTAATGCCAGAAGATAAGATCCGTAAGGTTCTTAAGATTGCCAAAGAGCCTATTTCAATGGAAACGCCAATTGGTGATGACGAAGATTCGCACTTAGGTGATTTCATCGAAGATACAACGATTTCTTCGCCAGTGGAGACTACCACTTCAGAGGGACTGCAAGACGCAACACGTGATGTATTGTCCGGTCTTACAGCTCGTGAAGCTAAAGTTCTACGCATGCGTTTTGGTATTGATATGAATACTGACCACACATTGGAAGAAGTAGGTAAACAGTTTGACGTAACACGTGAACGTATTCGTCAGATTGAAGCTAAAGCATTGAGAAAGCTTAGACACCCTAGCCGTTCTGAGCCACTTCGTACTTTCCTAGACGAGTAATTGTTTTAGAAACGAATGGAAAACCCGCAAATTACAGTAATGCAGATCGTTTTAGCTAATTGAACGATCTTCCAGAGGCTTCATAATAGGCCGCAACGCAAGTTGTGGCCTATTTTTTATGTCTGAGTTTTTAAAAGAATTACACCTTACTTCTGAGTTCTG